>LSQX01200303.1_pt1 | contig 87385 bp, 78 predicted proteins | sample 654561 | NCBI WGS metagenome assembly LSQX01 (sample SAMN04489861, study PRJNA283612) | anaerobic digester metagenome | isolation source: 4 biogas reactors fed with cattle manure at either 37C or 55C with and... | place: Denmark: Kongens Lyngby | collected 2014 | reverse complement strand
TTGCCGCTGCCGGTGGGTCCGGTGACCAGGACCAGGCCGTCGGGCTTTTTGGCCAGGTGGGCCAGGACCTCAGGCAGGCCAAGCTCCTTAAAGGTTGGGATGCGGGAGTTGAGCAGGCGCATGACCAGGGCTGTGCTGTTCCTCTGCCTGAAAGCATTTACCCTGACCCTGGTAACTCCAGGCAAGGAAAAGGAAAAATCCAGTTCGCCCTGTTTGTGGAACTTTTCATACTGGGCGGGGCTCATAATCTCCCGGGCCATTTCGTCCGTTTGCTCGGGAGTAAGAGGTTTAAATTCACAGTCGCCCAGTAATTTTAGCCGCTTTTTAAAATCGGGGTGATCCAGCGGGTAGAGCACACCGTGCAGGCGGTACACCGGCGGTGTGTTCACCGTAATATGGACATCCGATACACCAATTTCTGCCGCCTGGGTTAAAATGTCGACTAGTTTCACGGTTTATCCTCCTTGTATACGGCACGGATTACTTCTTTAATCGTGGTCAGGCCCGCCAGGGCCTTTTGAATTCCGTCTTCCTTCAGCGTAACCATGCCTTCCCGGATAGCCGCATTTCTCAAGTCCTCGGTGGAGGCGCGCTCCAGGATTAGCCTTTGGAGCAGGCTGGAAACGGTCAGCACTTCATAGATAGCGACCCGCCCTTGAAACCCGGTATGGTTGCATTTTGCGCAGCCAGTGCCGTGGTAAACAATATCACCGGGCTTAAGGCCGGCAAAGGCGCGCTCAAATTCGGTGGGAGTGGTTCTGCGCTTGCAATGCACGCAAATGCGCCGGACAAGCCTCTGGGAGATGACCCCGATCACCGATGAGGCGACCATGAACGGCTCAATGCCCATATCCACAAGCCTGTTTACGGCGCCCGGCGCGTCGTTGGTGTGCAGGGTGGAGAGCACCAGGTGGCCGGTGGTGGCTGCCCGGATGGCTATTTCCGCAGTCTCTGCATCGCGGATTTCGCCAATCATGATGATATCAGGGTCCTGCCTCAGGATCGTCCGTAAAAAGGTCGCGAAGGTAATGCCCGCCTTGACGTTGATCTGGGCCTGGTTGATGCCTTCAATAATGTATTCCACGGGATCTTCAACTGTAATGATGTTTTTTTCCACCGAATTCATCATGTTCAGGGCGGTGTACAGGGTGGTGGTTTTTCCGCTGCCGGTGGGTCCGGTAACCAGGATCATGCCGTAAGAGTTATTGAGAAAACTTACGAACCTCTCCTCGTTGTGCTTAGAGAAACCAAGCTTGTCCAGGGTAAATTTTTTTATATTCTCTTTATACAGGACCCGGGTACACACTTTTTCCCCAAAAATTGTGGGTATGGTGGAGATCCTCAAGTCCAGCTCCCGCCCCTGCAGCTTTAAGGGAACCCGCCCGTCCTGGGGAACCCGTCGCTCGGCAATGTCCATATTGGCCATGACCTTGATCCGGGAAACAAGGGGGTGTAGCATCTTGCGGGGCAGGGTCATGACCTCCCGCAGGATTCCGTCAACCCGGTAACGTACCCGGATGCCGTGTTTAAAGGGCTCAATGTGAATATCACTTGCTTCCTCATCGAAGGCTTTAATCATGATGGAATTAACAAGCCGGATAACCGGGGCCTCGTCCACGACATCTTCTGCTTCCTCCGGCTCATCAGGCTCCTGCTCGATGCCCAGTTCCTGCATGGCTTTCTCTACTTCAGGAATGCCAAAGTTCTTTTCAATGAGCGCGTTGATTTCCTTCTCACTGGCTACCAGTGGCTCGATGTCAAGACCAGTAACCAGCCTTAAATCGTCGATGGCCATAACATTCAGTGTGTTGGCCATGGCTACGTAAAGGCGGTTCTTATCTTTTTTAACAGGAATTACTTTATACCTGCGGATTAATTCTTCAGGAATCAGCTTCAATAACTGTTTATCGATGGCTTCTCCCAGGTTCATTTCCTTAATGCCCAGGAGTTCGTTTAAGGTTGACTCGCTGATCATTTTCAGCTTGACCAGAACGCGTCCCAGCTTTTCACCCGTCAAGGACTGTTCCAGTAAAGCTGCCGACAGTTCCTCCTCTGTGATTAGCCCCTTTTCAAGCAGGAGCTGGCACAGTCGCTTTTTATTAGCCATTTTAAAACCTCACGTAAAACCTAATATTTGAAATCCAGGTAGCCGGAGGGGACCGGCTTTAAGGATCATATCTTGAGAGCGCAACATCGGCTGGTGGCCCCTCCCCGTTCCTTACCATATGTCTGGTAGGACTGAAGAATTCAACTGTTCAATTAGTTAGAATAAACCCAGGTACCAGGCCAGCCACTTGTCGCCAAAAAACATGGCCAGCAGTGTCCCCAGGGCCAGGTACGGGCCAAAGGGAATGGCGTCCTTACGCCCTTTAAGGCCGGTCAGGACAAGGATGAGCCCGGTCACAGCCCCCAGCAGGCAGCCCAGGAATATAGCCAGCAGTCCATTGGGCCAGCCCAGGAAAAAGCCGATTACGGCTGCAAGTTTGATGTCCCCTCCACCCATTCCGCCCCGGTAGATTAAGGCAGGAACGAGCAGGAAGGCGGCTGCTGCCGAAAAACCCAGGAACGCGGATAAAAGGCTCAAATCTCCTGCTACAAGGTTCAGCAAGATGCCGCAGGCCAGGGAAAAGATAATGACCCGGTCGGGGATAATCAGGTGTTTCAGGTCTATAAAGGATACCACAATAAGGACTGCGATGAGAAAGAGTTGTTTCAACAACAGGGCCGTCAAACCGGTATGGGCGTAAGCTGCAGCAAAGAGCAGCCCGGTGAGCAATTCGATTAAAGGGTACCGGGGGCTGATCGCTGTGCTGCAGGTGCGGCAGCGGCCTTTCAGCCAGATATAACTGAGCACCGGAAATAGGTCCCTGGCTCTAATCCGGGTTCCACAGGCCGGGCAATGGGAAGGCGTGATAACAACAGATTCGTTCCTGGGCAGGCGGTATATGCATACATTTAAAAAACTGCCGATCACCAGGCCCAGGAAAAAGAATATGGCTGTTACGATGGGTTCAGCAATAATCAAAATAAAACTCACTCACTGTAGGCTAGGATAAGAAGGGATAAAGCATGATGCAAATGAAGCAAGGAACGCTGCTATACTAAGGAGCATTAGCTTACTTATGACTTCTATCATTTTTCTACTTTTTAACCTAACATTAGCACTTTTTAAAAAAGCCGTCCAGATTTTTCTTGTCCGCAATCTTCTCTGCTGAACTCTGTAAAAAAGCAGAGCGTGATTTTAAACCACACTATGTGGAGCCAGGTTGCCTTTCGCCGGTTGAGTGCCCGGGAAATGGCCGGGAAGAGTCCAGGAGTTTCCGGACAGCTGTTTCCGGCACGTTCCGCACAACCTCCACCCTTCCTATTTCCACCGGCAAAACCATGGTCAGGCGGCCGGCTGTGGCCTTTTTGTCCTGGCGCATGGCAGCCACAAGGGCATCCGTTGGAAGGTTCCCGGGAACTTCAACGGGCAGGCCGGTCCGGTGGATTAAAACACTGATCCGTTCCGCCTCCTTCTCCGGCAGCAGGCCCAGGTCTGCGGCCAGCCGTGCTGCAGCGACCATGCCCATCCCCACCGCTTCCCCGTGATTAAAAACACCATACCCGGTCAGGGATTCAACAGCATGTCCCAGGGTGTGGCCGAAGTTTAGAATTGCCCGCAGGCCCTGGTCGTTTTCATCCTTCTCCACAACGCCGGCTTTAATGCGGCATGATTCCTGAACGGCTTCGGAAAGGAGTTCCGGTTTTCCGGATAATAGTCCGGACAAGTTTTGTTCAAGCCAGGAAAAAAAACCTGGAGAACGGATTATGCCGTACTTGATAACCTCGGCCATTCCGGATCTGATTTCCCGGGGAGGCAGCGTTTGGAGGACAGAGGTATCCGCCAGGACAAGTCTGGGCTGGTAAAAGGCACCGATGATGTTTTTACCCCTGGGGTGGTTAACGGCCACCTTCCCCCCCACACTGCTGTCCACCTGGGCCAGGAGCGTCGTGGGCAACTGAATGAAGGGTACGCCCCGCAGGTATGTAGCCGCCACAAAGCCGGCCACATCCCCTACCACTCCGCCGCCCAGGGCCAGGATGGCGCAGCGGCGGTCAAGTTCCGCGGTATAGGCCAGATCGTAAAGCTTTTCAGCAGTGGCCAGGTTTTTGTGTTCTTCACCTGTTTCGATAATCCCCGGCACAACTTCAAAACCGCAGCTTTCCAGGCTGGACTGGACAATGTCCCCGTAAAGCTGGAACACCTGGAAATTCGAAACCAGGAGGACAGTTTTGCCGTAGCCGGAGAATTGTAGTAATTTTCCTATTTTGCCCAGGAGGCCCTCTCCGATATGTATGGTGTAGCTCCGGGTGCCCAGGTTGACCGGCACAGTTTTCATCAGACCTGATTCCTTTCCAGCAGGTAATTAATTATTTTTTCCACCGTGGCGTCAAGACTGCATAATCCTGTATCGAGGGTAAGCTCAGCTATATCGTAGACTCCCTTCCGCTCCTCCAGGAGTTCCCGGATTCTTTCCATTAAATCACCTTTTAGCAAAAGGGGCCGGTTTCTTTTGCGTCTTACCCTTCTGTAAATGACCTCAGGATCGGCCGTGAGGGCGATAATAATGCCGTTTTCCCGCAGGAGGCGGACGTTTTCGGGGTTTAAAACCAGCCCGCCGCCGGTGGAAATAACCAGGCCCTCTTTCTGGGCCAGCTTCTTCACCAGCAGGGCCTCCTCAGAGCGAAAACGGGTGGCCCCGTCCCTGGCAAAAATCTGGGCGACGGTTTTTCCTGTTAACTTTTCAATTTCCGTGTCCGTATCAACAAACTTGCGCTTGAGACGCCGGGCCAGGCGCCGCCCTACGGCTGTTTTACCGGTCCCCATAAAGCCGATGAGGACAATGTTTTTTTTCATATTTTTTCATACCTTTCTCAGGTAGGAAAGGTGGCGGTTCCAGTTATCCTTCAGTTCTTCCAGGCTGTCCCCCCCACACTTTTCCAGGCAGGCCCGGGCCAGTTCCCAGGCTACCAGCGCTTCCCCGATCACACAGGCTGCGGGCACAGCGCACACATCGGAGCGTTCCACGGCTGCCCGGGAGGGCTTGCGGGTAATCATGTCCACACTCTGCAGGGGCTGGTTGAGCGTGGGAATCGGTTTCATGGCTCCCCGGACAACCAGCGTTTCACCGTTGGTTACCCCTCCCTCGATCCCTCCGGCCCGGTTATGCAGGCGATAAAAACCCCGGCCCGCTTCGTAGAAGATCTCGTCCTGGACCTGTGAACCCCGGAGCCCGGCAGCTGTAAAACCCAGGCCCACCTCTACGCCCTTAACGGCCTGAATACTCATCAGGGCGGCAGCCAGGCGGGCGTCCAGCTTGCGGTCCCAGTGGGTGTAGCTGCCCAGCCCGGCTGGAACTCCATAGGCCCTGACTTCAAAAACCCCGCCAAGGGTATCTCCGGCGGCCCGGGCAGCGTCTATGGCCTCAAGCATGCGCGGCTCCACTGCCGGGTCGGCGCAATTCAGCTTTGACTGTTCCAGCCTGGCCTGCAGCTCTTCCGATCCAAGGTTTTCTACAGCCGCGGACAGGCCGCCCAGCTGGACGACCTGTCCGATGATGGTAATTCCCAGTTCCTCCAAAAGCCTCCTGGCCACGCTGCCGGCGGCAACCCTGGCGGCGGTTTCCCGGGCGCTGGAACGTTCCAGGACATTTCTCAGGTCTTGATGCCGGTATTTGAGGGCCCCCGCCAGGTCGGCGTGTCCGGGGCGGGGACACCTCACCACCCGTTCGCCAGTCCTGGCGCCGGGTTCCGCTGACATAATTTCCGACCAGTTGGCCCAGTCCTTGTTTTCCACGAGTAAAGTAATAGGGCTGCCCAGGGTCAGCCCATCGCGCACTCCGGACAGGAAAGATACGGTGTCGCTTTCAATCTTCATCCTGGCGCCGCGGCCGTAGCCGCCCTGGCGCCGGGCCAGCTGCCGGTTGATATAGGCGGCCGTAAGGGGAAGTCCAGACGGCATGCCCTCCACAATAGCTATGAGTGCCGGGCCGTGTGATTCCCCGGCTGTCAGGTAGCGAAGCAAGGCAACAACCTCCCCGCAGGGCTTTTAGCCGAATTGGCATGTTTATTTCTGGACAGCTTCGATAAGAGCCTTTTTCATTGCCTCCAGGGGGGCGGCTTGCCCCGTCCACAGCTCGAAAGCCAGAGCACCCTGGTACAGGAGCATGCCTAACCCGTCCACTGTTGTGGCCCCGGCCTCACGGGCCTGTCTTAGAAACTCCGTCTGAACGGGGTTGTAGACAAGGTCGCAGGCCACCTGTCCGGGCCGGAACAGGTTAAAGGGCAGGGGTACGGTTTGGGCGCAGCCGGGGTACATTCCCAGGGAGGTGGCCTGGACAACGAAATCAGCAGCCTGAAGCGCTTCCCCGGGCAACAGGCCTTCCGGTTCAGGCCAGGTTAACACTTCTGTGTTGGTTCCGATGCGAGAGCTGAGATGGGCGGCCAGTTCCTCCGCCCGCAATTTTGAGCGGTTGGCCAGGATGATTTTCCGGGCCCCGGCCAGGGCCAGCGCCACCGCCACCGCCCTGGCTGCGCCCCCGGCTCCCAGCAGCAGGACGGTTTTACCGGAAGGCAGGAAGCCGGCAGTTTTCCGGAGAGAACATAGAAATCCCCTGCCGTCGGTATTATCTCCGTATAACCGCCCGGATTGGTTGACAATGGTGTTGACCGCTCCAATCAGGCGGGCTTCTTCACTGAGTTCGTCCAGCAGGGGAAGTACGGCTTCCTTATGGGGAATAGTTACGTTCACCCCAACCAGTCCAAGGGATTTAACGGCTGCAACTGCTTGCTGCAGCCTGTCCGCTTCGATTGGAAAAGGAAGATAAACAAAGTCCAGCCCTTTGGCCTCGAAAGCAGCGTTATGCATGGCGGGCGAAAGGGTATGTTCCAGGGGATAACCTAATATGCCGCATACCTTTGTGCGGCTGCTAATCCCACTTGCCATGAAATACCTCCGGGCACTTTTTTAATCTGGCCAGCACGATTTTTTCCAGTGGCCGGCTGAACAAGCGGGTTCCCCAGAATTCCTTCCCCTTCATGGGAACGACCAGGATGGTGTAGAGGCCGGTCAGGTTTCCGCCCAGAATGTCGGTAAAAATCTGGTCCCCCACCAGGGCTGTCTCTCCGGGTGACGTTCCCGTCAATTTCAACGCCCGGCGGAAGCATGAAACGAAGGGTTTTACCGCCCTGGGCACGGCCGGCAGGTCCATCAGGCCGGCGATGGTGCCCACCCTTCCCCTCGAGTTGTTCGAGACAATGCACAATTTGAAACCCAGGGACCGGAGTTCGGAAATCCAATTTGACACGTCCGGGGGAAAATGAAGCGCATCCCTGCGGACGATGGTATTGTCCAGATCAAGGAGAACAGCTTTGAGACCCAGCTCTTTCAGATAAACGGGATCGATCTGGGTAACAGCTGATACATACATTTTAGGATAAAGAATCTTGAACAACGACTATGCTCCTGTCTCATCGCGTACCGCCATGGTCCTAGCCTTTTTTAAATCGTCCGGAGTGTTGACGTTAAAAAAGGCAAAGTCGATGTCGGCAATTGCGCGTAAATACTTTTCATTAACATAATTTACCCGCACCAGGGGATAAAAATCAATAACTTTTCGCACGTTGTTCAACAGGGATTGTTCAATGGGGCCTATGCAATTCTTGTCATACACGGCGAAAAGGGGCTGGAGGTGAATTCCGTGGGTCGGCACGGCCACATCATACCCGTCAGCCTGAGTGATCATGAAACGCGCCAGGGCAGCGGTGACAAAGGGCATATCGCAAGCTGTAACCAGGCACTTGGAGTTTTTAGCCGCGCCCAGGGCGGCATGGATACCGCTCAGGGGACCCCTGCCGGGGATGCGGTCGGGTATTACCGGCAATCCCAGAAGTTCACCATATTCCTCAGTCCCTCCTGCGATCAGGACTTCGTTACAGACTTTTTTTAATTCAGAGGCGACTTGCTTAATCATCGCAGCCTCCCCGACTTCCAGGAAGGCCTTATCATAACCCATGCGCTTGCTTTTCCCACCCGCCAGAACTACCCCTGTCGCCTGCATCAATTGAACAATCCCTCTTTCTATATTTTCGTAATTTGTAAATTATGGCCTTTAATTTATGTTATAAACAGTTTTTGTGTAAATAATTCTTTCTCCCTGTAAGCGTAAAATCCTTTTTAAACATTTTACGACAGGACGTGCACAAAACTGTTCTGCAAAATCATATTATTAAGTGCATGTTATTTTGGGGGGGATTGCTTGATGCTGCCCGGACTCTGGGCTTTGGCTGTCGTGTCACTGGTCAACGGGTTGATGTTGCTTGTTTCTTATATTGCCAACAACACTTTTCCCCAACCGTTGTCCGAAGAAGAAGAGGCGAAATACCTCCGGCTTCTGGCCCGGGGTGATGAGGTGGCGCGCAATGTTCTCACTGAACGCAATCTACGGCTGGTTGCACATATAGTAAAAAAATTTGACAGTACCGGCGAAGACCCGGATGACCTTATCTCCATCGGTACCATTGGGCTAATCAAGGCCATCAACACTTTCAACCCGGGGAAAGGTACCAGGCTGGCCACCTATGCGGCAAGGTGCATTGAAAACGAAATCCTCATGCATTTGCGTTATACAAAAAAGATACGGTCGGAGGTCTCTTTATATGACCCCATCGGAGTAGATAAGGAAGGCAACGAGATAACCCTGATTGATATTTTAGGTACCCACCCGGAAATTGTGTCGGAAATGGTCGAGAACCGGTTTGAGCAGAAGCGCCTCCGTGAGAAAGTACACCAGTTGACGCGCCGGGAAAAGAAAGTTTTGGAGTTGAGATTCGGCCTGGAGGACGGCGCCAGGAAAACCCAGCGGGAAATAGCCAGGAGTCTGGGAATATCCCGCTCTTATGTTTCGCGGATAGAGAAAAGGGCTTTAAGTAAATTAACCAGGGAATTTACGCTGGAAGGCTGCCAGTAACGGCAGCCTTTTTTAGTTTGTGCTGTGTGCTTTGAAAAGGGCATGAATTACATCTTTATTTCAGGTAGCCATCTGCCCTTGCCTGTGAAATAAGGCTTTCAAATAAATGTATATCCATGTATGGAGCCCATTGACCGTATTTCGTTGATATTCTAGTTCTGTCCTTTTATTCAATGTGCCAGTATGGAACCATGCTGCTAATTGTTTTTTCTTGGAAGTCTACTGTTATAAAAAGAAAGGTGCGATATGTTACTTTAACTCCTCCAAGATATTTAAAACGGATATTCTAAGATTTTTAGGAGACATTAAATCATTTTTACCTGCCATACATATGTAGAACTTCTAAATGACGAATCTAGCTTCCCTAAACATTTAAAATGCCTATTCCTGTAAGTAAAGTCATTACCATATTCCCAAAGTGGCGACCATGCAACTGTTTTATACATCGGGTCAGGATTGGAACCATCTGTAATTATTAAGCCACCGTCAAGTAATTTATCAAGTAAATAGTTAAAAAGTTTTGGTCCCAACCACCACTGCCCGCTTCCACCTTCTCCAATACTGTCTCCTCTATAGAAGAATATCGAGAGTTTTTCAAGAGAAGATAATGTTAATATTCCGTCATTATAATGACAAAACACTTCAGCCTTTGAACCATCACGCAAATTAGTCCATATTTCTTTATATATTCCAGGATTTTTAATTAATATCACATTTTCTGATAAGGTTCTTGCAAAAGATATTGTCTCTTGATTGATGTTTAAATTACAAACTTTGGATTTTGATACAGACCAAGGTCTTATTATTAAATTACCTCTTCTTCCCTTACAGAATTCCCCATCCTTAAAAACCGTAGTGGTAGGTCTTCTGCCTCTTTCATGCCCCTCCCCTAAAGCAGGCAAACCTATTCTATGTATATCTGCAAAATGGAACTGATTAACTTTATTCAAAAAAATCCGTATTGGTACTATCGTGTCATCCCAACAACAAGGATAATAAAGGATTCCCTTTGGGATTGTTATCTTAATATTAATATTACATTCTAATAATTGGCCCATCTTATCGCTCCTATTTATTATATTAATATTTTAATAAATTTTCATTTTATTATTAGTGCTATATAGTTGACTAAAAGTATTGAACTATTCCGCTTTTTAACATTGATCACCGTTTTGAAATGTTCCGGTGGTTCTTAGAGTACCAGTTTCGCTCCATCTTCTATTTGCTTAATCAAAATTTTATTAAATTTAGGTTTTTGTTTAGATAGAAAGCTGCCGTAACGGCAGCCTTCTAGATTATGGTACAAAGAGTGAACTTGGGGAAGTATAATAATTCGCTACAGGTAATGGATATGAGCGCAAATTGGAATGACACTTCCCCTTTTATGGCAAATTTAAAAGGTAGAAGTAGCTGTCATGTACTGATGTCGCTGTAAACCTCAAATCAGCTAATATTTTCCAATTCCTAAACCATTATGCTTTGTAAAGTTGGTAAATAGCTAAGCATAAAGATTATAGCGCAATGACAGAATGACAACGGGAATAATTCAGTTTTTCAGGCTGATACATTCGTTTTTTATATCTTTAAATCACAACACTGCTTTTTTAAACTCTTCGATACCAATCCGCTCAATAAACCGGGCTGTTCTCTCCCTTCCCCGTGCGTTGGCTTTATAGTAGTCGAGACATTTACGGGCCAGTTCGATAACCTGTTCATCACTCAGATTCTCTGCAATAATGTCACCGATACGTGGACGTGCTCCTGAATTACCGCCGAAAATGAACGTCCATCCTGATTTCTTGCCGAAAAGGCCGATATCTCTGACGTAAGCTTCCCCACACTTATTCGGACATCCGGAAACACCGATTTTGACTTTAGCCGGTAAATCCATCCCTAAGAACTCTTTCTCCAAGCGTAAACCCAGTCCCAGTGAATCCAGGATTCCGAACCTGCAGGCAGCTATTCCGGGACAAGCTTTTACGTAATGGACACAAGGTCCCACAGCCGGACCGACCTCTGCACCAAGTTCCCGCCAGATTTCCTCGACGTCTTCTGGGTTTAAACCCACCAGGGCCAGCCGCTGGGCAGATGTTAGCTTGATCAGTGGTATATTGTACTTCCTGGCTACCCGGGCTACGTTTTCAAGAAAGTCAGGAGTTACCAGGCCTCCGGAAATCCTGGGTACTATTGCGTAGGTTTTCTTGTCCCGCTGGATAAAGGCGCCACGGGGGGGATTGGACATTATTGCAACCTCCTTGTGAATTAAAATAATTAAATGCTAATTTCGTTAATTCGACTTTTTTATATCTCTTTCCTCTTGTTTAAGCCCTTCTTAACCTAATTTAAGGATGTTTTTGGATTTAGGAGGTCTTTCTGTCCCGCCCTGCCCTTCTTGAGTTAACGCACGATCTGCAGCAAATTGCCAGTATTACGGACAATACTGTGTTTTTCTTAGATGCGAGCGGATTGCATTGGGGGAAACAGAAGTTCAATGAAGAATATCTACTATTTTATCTGCTTTCGCAGCCTGTTCAAGACGGTGGCCATTTCACCCCAGGTAACGGTGTCTTGTGGCTTGTGATCGCTGTCGATTAGCCCTTCGGCCTTTAGTTGGGCAATTTCAGCGGCAGGATCCCAGGGTTTTGGAGCGGGTTGCACCGGATCCTGGACTTTCAGAGACTGCATAACTTTCATGTAATCGTTGACAATGCTCGAGCCATAATCCGGAGACGGCGCCCACCGGCCGCCCAGATCCTCGACGTACTGCAGCTTCCCCGCCCAACCGCTTTTTAAAACGGCGTCTCTGCGCGGATCCAGAACCTTTGTCCCGGACGGCAGGTTTCCTCCGTAATAATATGCATGCCAGTGCTGGAACTGGGCTTCTATACCATCAGAAGGAGTGGTGAAGGAGGCGCCATGCTGGTTGCCAAAGGCTCCCAGACCAGCAAAATTATTCTGCTCGGGTTTGACCAGCCCTCCGAATTTCCAGAAAGCGGTTTCCTTGCAGGACTGGGCAAACACGGCATCCCAGCGAATTCCGTATTTTGCCCCCATGTCGACATATATTTGTACATAATCAGGCGCCTTTGGGTTTTTAGCGGCCAGGAACGCGCGGGCCTGTGATATAGTTGCCATTGCGGCAGTTTTCACAGGTGTTGCGCCGGGTTTTTCAGGTGGGCTGGCTGGGCTGGTTTTGGGCCGGAGCCCCATGGCAGTTGCCAGGCCCACTGTGATTGCTTTCGCCAGACCATCAAGAAAGGCAGGGTTTTTCAAGCTGGCAGCATCAGTTTTATGGTCAATAAAAAGGTTTTCCAGTAAAACTGCCGGCATTATCGTTTCCCTTAAGACATAAAAATCAGCCTTTTTTTTGCCCCGGTCCACGAATCCGGCATCTTTAAGGTAAGCGGCAACTGCACCGTGCACTGTATCCCTTAATCTCTCCGTATCCGCTTTGGCGCCGCTGTAGATATAACTCTCAAAACCCGTCCCGCCCCCGGCATTGACATGGATGGAGCAGAAATAATTCGCATTTACTCTATTAGCTATGGAACAGCGTTCAGCTAAATCCAGATATATGTCACTGTCTCTGGTGAGAATGACCTCAACGTCGTAACTTGAAAGGTTTTTTGCCAGCCTCTTGCTGATCTCCAAGTTGATGTTCTTTTCCAGCAGGCCGTTGCCGACGGCCCCGGGATCCTTCCCACCGTGACCTGGATCAATTACAAGTCTGATGAAAACCACCCCCGTTTCTTTATTTATTGAGTCGTTCTTTTATCTAGCTTGTTTTGAAGTCATTCCGAAGAATTTCATCTCTGTGTCCTTGGCATTATGTTGTACTATATAGCCTGCCCCGCGTTACGGGTGCTTCTTCGTTAGTTTACAAGACATAAACCGAACAAATGTTCCCAAAGGGTATTATAACAGGCAAAAATCCCCACTGTCAATTACAGGTTTGTATGAAAAAACATATCATTTTATAATGATATGTTCCATATATTACCATGAACAATACCAAGAACAATATTATTTTAGCTTTTACTGAGTCAGTATTTTTTCTGACTGCCTCCCGCAATTAAAAAACAGATCCACAATTGACAGGTTAGGGATAAACTCTCCCCAGAGCTGGGGGTATTCCGGGTGAACAAAGGATTGGAAGATAACCTCAATCCCTTCCCGGGCGAAAGCAGACTGGTCCAAATGGCGCAGGGTGCCCCTACCCGTACCGGTCAGGTACCTGGTCCCGCCCACACATTTAACCAGTTTGACCAGGTGGTCAAGGGGACTTTCATAATCAAGATTCAGTTCGGATGACCTGACCATGTGGGCGGGGGATGAAAAGAGGCCCGCCAGGCTTTTAATCAGGCTGATGTTGAAATCGGCCAGCATCGGGCAGTCCAGGTCATAAACCTGCTGGATGGCAGGGAAGTATTCTGCGAAAAAAGGGGCCCTGGCATAACATGATTGCAGTGTTTTAAGGTGTTTTTTCCTCCATTTTTCCGGCTCAACCATCACAATATCTTTTATGGGCAGTAAACTCCCCTTTCCCTGAACCGGAACAGTCAGCCAGAGAGGCCCGCCGGGTGATTTGACGGACACCCGGCTGACAAAACTCTTGCCCCTGGGGAACTGCGCGTCATCCAGGAAAATAAAGACATCGCAATTTAATAGCTTGTGAAAATAACCCAGCCAGGGCAGAAAATTAGGCTGGTGAATGGCTACCGTGGTCATGCCTGTTCCCCTGCTTCCTGCCAGGCCAGGATCTTCTTTAGCCCCGTTTCCAGATCCACAAGGGGTTTAAAGCCCAGAACCGATCTGGCCAGTGTAGTATCAATGCGGTACTCCCTTTCGTCCACCCAGCCGTCCTCGTAGACGATTTCACTCTTTGAGCCGGTTATCTGTAAAGCTTTTTGAGCAAGTCCGGTGATTGTAATAGTTTCATCACTGGCAATATTAAAGACCCCGCCTACTGCAGCCGGGTTTGTGACGGCCAGGTAAACCGCCACGGCGGCATCGGTGGCAAAGAGATATGAGCGGATTTGCTTGCCTCCGCCCCGCACCACCAGCGGCAGGCCGGCCCTGGCCCTTTTTAAGAAAACCACCGGAGCATTATCCCTGCCCAGGCCGGGCCCGTACAGGTCGGAATAACGGAGCGTGACGACTTGCAGGCCGTATTCCCTGGCCATAACCTTACAATAATATTCACCCGCAAGCTTCGTGGCCCCGTAAAGCAGGACCGGATCCAGGGGGTGCCGCTCATCGATGGGCGTGTATACTTGCCTGCCGTATACTGAGATGGAGGAGGCATATACCACCAGCGCCCTCTGGGCGTGCGCCTCCTTCAGCACATTGTAGAGCCCTACGGTTCCCACTGCGACATACTGGCGTTCCAGAGAACGGTCGCATTGGGTTACGGGAAAGGCTGTGTGGACAACCACGTCTTTCCCCTGGACCGCCCTTTTAACTACATTTTCGTCATTGATGTCACCCCGGATGAATTCCACCTTTTCCACGAGATCTGCAATATTTCTCTCATAACCCGGCCTGCAGTTATCCAGTACCGTAATTGCAGCGCCCTTTTGGTGCAGCAGGCGGGCGACATGGGAGCCCAGGAACCCGGCTCCCCCGGTAACCAGAACCCTGCAACCCCTTAAATCATCCATAAACTTACCTCACTCCATTTTTATTAACTAATTAACCTGCTCCTTTTTTCCGGCAACCCGGGCCGGGATCCCCATAGCCACCACATTTGCCGGAATATCCTTGACCACAACGGCGCCGGCGCCGACCAGGGCCCGGCTCCCGACCTTCCTGCCCGGCAATACCACAGCCCCGATCCCAATCTGGGCGCCTTCCTCTATTTTTACCCCTCCGCCAAGTTTGGCTCCGGGTGAGATGTGCGCATAATCCTTAACTATGCAATCATGCTCGATGACAGCAGAGGTATTGATGATAACGTGGCTGCCGATTTTAGCGCCGCTGTTGATCACGGCGCCGGCCAGCACAACTGTGCCCTGGCCGATGGTTACATCGCCGGCAATGGTTGCCCCTGGGTGAATGATTTTGGCAAACTTAACCTTACTGCTGCTTAACTTTTTTGCCACTGTTTCCCGGACTGAATTGTCACCAATGGCTAACACGGCAAGAAGCGCCGGGTGCTCCCGGTAAAGTTCCGGAATGTCGGCAATTGAACCGAGGACCGGAAAGCCGCCGACTTTTTGCCCCCGGAGTTCCAGGTTATCATCCACAAACCCCAGGAAATGCTTATCAGCGCAGGCCACCTGCAGCGCATCGGCCACAACCCTGCCGTGGCCGCCGGCACCGGCTATAACCACCTCTTCCCTGGCCGATATCTCATCCAGACCAGCTGTATCCGAACCCTGCCGCTTCAGGACAACCCCCAGGGTTTTCAGGAGAATCTTCAAGTCCAAAAGGAATGAGCAATGGTCGATGTACCAGAGGTCCAGCTCAATTCTTTCCCGCCAGCTCAAAAGATTGCGTCCATTCACCTGGGCCCAGCCGGTCAGTCCCGGTTTCATCAGCAGCCTTCGCCTTTGTCGGGAGTCGTAACGCTGCACCTGGTAGTGCAGGGTAGGACGCGGGCCCACCAGGCTCATGTCACCCTTCAAAACATTAAATAACTGGGGCAGTTCATCCAGGCTGAAGCTGCGCAGCACCCTCCCCACCCTGGTAATCCTTGCCTCGTCGTTGCCGGGAAGAGGGCAGGCAATGCCGGCCCCGTTTTGGTCCGGGACCATGGTCCTGAATTTAAAAATAAGAAACTGCCGGCCTTCCCTGCCGGTCCTCCACTGGCAGAAAAAAACGGGAAAACCGCTGTCGAGAACCACGGCCAGTGAGATTAACACCAGGAGCGGGGACAAAATAACCAGGGCCGCCAGGGCTGCGCAAAAATCGAATAACCTTTTGAAATATTTCGGGTATACCTGCATCCGATCCACCTGTTGCCTGAGATAAATAAACCCGGTCCTCACACCATTTTATGTAAGAAAACGAAAATGGTGAAATTCTGACCTTTTTCAGATGCGAAGCATATAATACATAAATCCAGGGTCGGTTGAGGTGGCCTATGATTTTATTTTCCTCTGGTAAGAAGAAACGCTGGTTGAGCCTAATCATGTCCATTTTGATGGTCAACACCGTGCTGATTGCGTCCCTGCCATCGAAACCACTGGAAGCTGCCCTTGAGAGTGAACCCGGCTCAAGTGGGCAGGAAAACAGCATGGCCTGTGAATTAGTTGATTTCAGGGCTCTCTTTGACCAGCTTGACCGGAAGGGGGGTGATTGGTACAAGAATTCCAATAATGAAGCAGGGTATCTTGCTTTCCGGGAAGCTTATGTACTGCAGGCTTATTTGCTGATGTACGAAACTTACCGGGATACCTGCTACCTTGAGAAATTCATTGAGCATGCGGACAGCGTGCTGAAACAGCGGGACAGTGAACGTGGAGTCACCGACTACCGCGGCTTGAGCCTTCCCGCCTGGCGCCGCACAGATGAACCCGGCGCCCCCAACCCGCGCATTTTGGGCGGGCGGTATACTCACCTTGTTGTGGAGACAGCCAGCATTGCCTACCCTTTCGCCTGGTTTGCCCAGATAGTTAAAAACGATCCGGAGCTTTGCAATTATAAACGCAAGGCTGACGTATATTTAAGGGCTGCAGCTGATGCTGTTGCCGTTCACGACGACGAATGGCAGGAATCGGGTGAAGGAGGCTTCTATATCTTCAGAAAAGGCTCTCCCTACTGGTGTGACGGGGTTGGTATCCCCTTTAACCAGAACCTGGGCATGGCCCGGACTCTCCTGAAATTATGGCAGGTAACGGGAGAGGCAAAGTACCTGGACAGGATTACCAGGATCGCCCGTCACTTTCAGGAACACCTCACTCTGGCGACTGACCGTTATGTCTGGAACTACTGGTATGGATATGGTTATCACGGCTGGTCCGTGGAACAGCAGGTCAGTGAAAACACCCCGTCCTACGGAGGTTATAAAAAGTACGAGGATTTTCGTCACGGGGCTGTGGCTGCTGATTTTGTCGTCCTAGCCTACCAGGCCGACATCGCCTTTACAGAAGACGTTCATATTTACCGTTTTGCCAGAACACTGGAAAATAACCTGATCAGGGATGATGGAGGAATCAACGAGTTTGTCAACGGCTTGAGCGCAGACGGTGGAAGCAATACGAAAATAAGTAATGACAGTATTCTAATCGGGTTGTGGATGCGCTACCACAGGGTAGCCCCCTCCCTCTTTGACAATACCTGTCAGCAGGTTGCAGGTTTAACCAAAGTGGGGGCTTCAGGCCTGCTGGTGGTAGCCTATTTGAACTGGGCATCAAAAAACCGTATACCTGAGATTAACTGTTTGTGTCAATAAAAACTATAAGTCCTTTTAACGTAGCTCATCTAAGGCCTGAGATTATAACGCTCCAGGCGTTTCCAGGCTGTTATATCAACAGATACCGAAAAAGAATCAAGGAGGTAGTGACTAAAAAATGCGGATAAAAGGTAGGAGAATTTGGGCTTTAGCCATTGCCGGAGCTTTACTGGTATTTCTCCTCTGTCTCCTTGCGGGCTGCGGCAAAACGCAATCTACAGAGACTACCCCCGGCAGCACACAGGCGCCAGGCCAGGAAGCAGTGGATCAGGCCAGCCCTGACAGCACTCAGGCTCCCGGACAGGAACAGGCCCAGCCAGGAATGAGTTCTAACGGGGAACAGAAAGCTGATAAGCCCGGCAAGAAGGTGGAGATCCTTAAAAATGGTTCATTTGAAATGGGGCATTACGGCTGGTCTCCCCAGGAAGGAACAATTATAACAGAGGACGACGGCAACAAGTGTGTGAGTGTAAAATATAGCTGGGGGCTTTACCAGTTTTTAGAGGTTCACCAAGGTCAAACTTATGAAATAACCTGCCAGGTAAGACAGGATCAGGAGCCCATATCCACAGCCAGGATGTGCATTATCTTTTATAGCAAAGACCATAAGATTTTGAATGAACGTACAGTAGATATTATTCACATACCCGGAAACGAATGGGAAGACATCCCCCCTGCCACATTCACTGTTCCGAAAGGGGCTGCTTTCACCAAGCTATTCCTGCTTTCAAACGGTCATGGCAGTGTTTGCTTTGACAACATCAGCATAACGCCGGTAGCCGGGGATTCAGCCGAAGCCGAAAAGAGTTAAAACGGCTTTGTTAAACTTAGCGATTTGAGCTTATTGAGCATTGTTTAAAAAGCAGATCATTAACATTAACCGGTTAGATGGTCATATACGTTTTCCTGGAGTGGAGATAAATTGATTATGGCTTGTTTTTTCTGGATCCTCGTCCTGACCCTGTTTTATATTTTTGCGGGATATCCACTGCTGTTGCTGCTCTCGGCCTTGACCCCCCGGAAACCACTTCCCGCACCGGACCATTTACCGGACGTTACGTTGATTGTAACCGCCTACAATGAAGAGGCTGTTATTAAAAGGAAATTGGAGAACTGCCTGGAGCTTGACTACCCTGAAGAAAAGCTTGAGATTATGGTTGTCTCCGATGGTTCAAACGACCGGACCGACGAGATTGTAGGCGATTTCGCTGGTCGCGGGGTAACCCTGCTCAAGACCGGCGGCAGAATTGGTAAAACTGCAGCGCAAAACGAGGCGGCCCGGCAGGCCCGGGGGGAAATACTTGTTTTTTCCGATGCCAACTCAATCTGGGAGCAGGATGCGCTAAAACGCCTGGTTGCCCCCTTTCAAGATCCCCGGGTGGGTTATGCCTGCGGCCGGCTTGAATATACCAATACCCGGGAGGGCTCCAGCAGCTTTTCAGAGGGACTGTACTGGCGGTATGAAATTTTCCTGAGGCGCCTGGAATCGGCTACCGGTGCCATTACCGCTGGAAACGGCGCAATTTATGCAGTAAGGTCGACGGACTATTTTAACTTTAAGAGTAACCAGAGCCATGATTTTGAATTCCCCCGCCACATGGTCTTGAAATCGAAAAGGGCGGTTTACGTTCACGAGGCTGTTGCCTGGGAAAAGGCCGGCGTTACTACCGAAGATGAGTTTAAACGTAAAGTCAGAATGCTGGCCAGGGTCTGGGGCAGTATCCTTAAGGCGCCGGTTTTGCCCGGCGCCCTTCTTCACAATTTAAGTTTCACCTGGAAATTTATAACTCACCGGGTCCTCCGGTATCTGGCGCCGTTCCTGCTGGTCCTGGTTTTTATTCTGAATGTTTTTCTGTATCCCCAGGGCCGGCTCTACCAAATCCTTTATCTGCTCCAGATTACATTTTACTCCCTGGCCCTTGCCGGGGCGGTCTATAGAATCAAAGCCAGGGTCTTTTATATTCCCTTTTACTTTTGCCTGTTTCATTACGCCTGTATAAGAGGGCTGCTTCAAGCCCTTTTCAAAAATCCCCCTGCTGTCTGGGAAAAAGCCGGGAGCACGAGAACATAAAGCCATAATAAGCCCACCTGAGATCAGCGCCTGTTGCGGTTTGCAGCAGGCGTTTTCTGTTCTTGGCTGATATTACCAGCTTTTAAAAAAAGGGGTATCTGAGAATATTGTCGAAAATCGAAATATGTAGAAATTTATCTATATAAACCAAACAGAGGGGGGTTTTACTAATTACCTAGTTATTTGATAAGTTTCAAGTTTCATGTTTTATCGTCCGCAAGCTGATTAAAGACACCTGAGGAGGGATGACTTTTTGACATCAGCGAAGAGAACCATGCAATTCTGGCTTTGGCTTCTTGTTGCCTGCTTTGCCTTCCTGGCTTTTTTGCCCGCATCCATTGGACAAGCTGCCGAAGTTAGAGACCTAAGGGCTTACTTCGACCAGCTTGACAGCCGGGGTGGCGACTGGAACAAGAACTCCAACAACGATTACGGTTTACTTGCCTTCCGTGAAGCATATGTACTTCAATCTTACCTGTTGATGTATGAGACATACAAGGACACCCGCTATTTGGACAAGTTCGTGGATCATGCCGACAGTGTGCTGAAACAGCGTGACAATATTAGAAAGGTTACCGATTATCGCGGTTTGAGCCTTCCCGCCTGGCGGCACACCGATCCTCCCAACGACAGCAACCCGCTCATCCTCGGCGGAAAATTTTACCACGTTGCCGTTGATACGGGCAATATATCCTATCCTTACGCCTGGTTTGCCAGGCTTGTCAAAAACGATCCCGGCTTATCCGCTTACAACAGCAAGGCAGACATTTACCTTCAGGCTGCCAAGGACGCCATCAGCGTCCACGAGGACGAGTGGCGCGAGTCCGGCGGGGCCGGTTACTATATTTACAGAAAGGGCTCTCCCTACTGGTGCGACGGGGTAGGTGTCCCGCACAACCAGAACCTTGGCCTGGCCCGCACCATGCTGAATATCTACCTGGTGACCGGGGAAACAAAATACCTGGACCGGGTAACAAAGATTGCCCGGCATTTTAAAAACAACCTCACCCTGGAAGGGGACCGCTACGTCTGGTATTACTGGTGGGGCCTGGGCTATACCGGCTGGACAAGCAGCCAGAAGGTTAGCGTCAATACCCCCAACTACGGCGGTTATAAAAAATACGAAGACTTCCGCCACGGGGCTGTTGACGGTGATTTTGTAGCGATGGCCTACCAGGCCGGCATCGTTTTCGATGAAACGGACATGCAGCGTTTTGCCAATACAATCGGGAAAAACATAATCCGCTCCGACGGTAAAATCAACGAGACGGTCAGCAGCGTCAAGTTAAACGGCAGCAACGACATCTTAATCGGCCTCTGGCTGCGCTTCAACGACCGGGTGCCCACCCTCTTTGACGCCACCTATCAACGGGCTTCCAATTATACCTCAGTGGGCGCGCCGGGACTGCTTGTTGTTGCTTACATGAACTGGGCCTATAACGGCCCCGGCAGCGGTAAGCAACCGCCCACGCCACCCCCGCCACAGGATACCACTCCCCCGCAGGTGGAGATTGTACAACCGGCTGGCGGCGCAGCCTTGGATTTGCAGGTCAGTGTTGCCGCCTCGGCCACGGACGACACTGGCGTAGTGGGAGTTGATTTTGAATATTCCCTGGGCGCTGACGGCCCCTGGACTGCCCTGGCCAGCGGCGTCAAGGGGGAACAGAACTGGACTGCAAACTGGAGCACCCGGAACATGCCCGACGGCACTTATTACCTGCGTGCTGTGGCCAGAGACGCTGCAGGCAATACCGGCAACTCCGCTGCTGTGGCAGTTACCATATCAGGCAGGACCACACCTGCACCGGGTGAAGGCGAGCTGGTGATCAACGGCGACTTCAGCCGGGACAGGGAAGGCTGGTCAGCCGGCGGCAGCATGGAAACAGAGATTACAGGCAATAAATATGCTGCCAACAATTATAACTGGCAGCTCTACCAGGATTTGCAACTACAGCCCGGCGATTACACTTTGAACGCCCTGACTAAGAAAATGACCGGGTCAGAAGCCAGGATCTGCGTCTTCTATATTGACGACAAGGGAAACCGGACCCTGGACCAGGACACCAGGTACACAATCAAAGGCGCCGGCTGGGAAGAGGTGCCGGAGATCAAATTCAGCGTCCCGGCCTCCGCTGCTACCACCCGGATTTACCTTTTGAGCGTAGATACAAGCACTGTGGGTTTTGACAACATCTCCCTCAGGGGAGAAGGCACGGACCCCGGGACTGGTGATGATGACGTTCCAGAGCCCGGTGACGGTGATAATGAGGAACCAGAGCCTGGCGATGGTGATAATGACAATCCAGGACCAGGCGACGGTGAGCCGGAACCTGGCGACGGTGAGCAGTCGGCGAACCTGGTGATTAACGGTGACTTCAGCCGTGACAAGCAGGGCTGGTCGGCCGGCGGCAGCATAGCTACAGAGGGCAACGGCAACAAGTACGCCGTCAACGACTACAACTGGCAGCTCTACCAGGATTTGCGGCTGCAGCCCGGCAATTACAGCTTGCAGGTCCAGACTAAAAAGGGGACTGGCTCAGAAGCCAGGATCTGCGTCTTCTTTATCGACAGCAAGGGGAACAGGACCCTGAACAAGGACATCAGGTACACAATCAAAGGTGCCGGCTGGGAAGAGGTACCGGAAATTAAATTCAGCGTCCCGGCCTCCGCTGCTACCACCCGGATTTACCTTTTGAGCCCGGATACAAAAACGGTGGGCTTTGATAACATCACCCTCAAACAGACCGGTTCCGCCCCCGGCAACGGTCAGCCGGCGAACCTGGTGACCAACGGCGACTTCAGCCTGGACAAGCAGGGCTGGTCTGCCGGCGGTAGTCTTAAGACCGAAGCCAACGGCAACAAATATGTATCAAATAGTTACAACTGGCAGCTCTACCAGGATTTGCGACTGCAGCCAGGCAAGGAGTACAAGCTGAGCGCCCTTACCCGCAGGGGCACGGCCAAGGCCGCTGACGCCCGGGTGGCCGTAGCATTTATCGACAAGGCAGGGGTCCGTACGGTGGCTTACGATTTCAGGTACCGGCATAAGGGAACCGGCTGGGAAGCCATCCCTGAGCAAACCATCAAAGTTCCTGCTGGAGCGGTCATCACCAGAATTTACCTGCTCTCCGCTACGGAAAGCGGCTATCACGATTTTGATAATATTGTCCTGACTCAATAAATACTGGAATAAAGAATGCTCTAAAGCAGGAGGGCAAACCCGTTTTTTCGGGTCTGCCCTCCTGCTTATTCTTTCCTCCGGATAACCACAGCCGGTACCCCGGCCACCACCGTGTTGGCCTCAACGTCCTTTGTTACCACGCTGTTGGCGCCGATGATAACATTGTCGCCCACCACGATATCGCCAATGACTTTGGCTCCGGCACAGATAATAACATTGTCTCCAATCACCCCAGCCTTTTGCCCTCCCAGGTTGGCGCCCACGGTGACGCCATGGAAGATTGTGCAGTTGCGCCCGATGACTGCGGTGGGGGCGATAAAAATGCCCCCGTAGTGTTCGATGTAAAAACCGCTGCCAATCTTTGTTTCCGGGTAGATTTCAATCCCGGTGATCAGTTTTAGCGGGAGCAGGGCCAGGATCCGGTACAGCACCAGGAGCAAGCGTGCCGGCAGGCAGCGGCGCTGGTAGAGGTAGCGGCCCAGGCGATAGCCCAGAACAGCCCAGATGCCGGGTTTCTGAAGGAACCTGCCCACCTTGACCCAGATGCTTCGATCTGCCACCGGGGACATGGCCCTGGACAGGTCTTCCCTGATATAACTGCGCAGCGGTTCATATTCTTCCCTTTGCAGCAGTGCCCTGTAAAACTCCAGCAGCCTTACGGCCTGGCTTTCCCAGTTATACCTTGCCAAAAAAGCCTCCCGCCCGTTGCGGCCCAGCTCTCCGGCCAGTTCCCGGTCAGTTAGAAGCCTGATCACTGCCCCGGCGTGAGCTGCGGGATCTAAAGGCGGTACCAGGAGCCCGCAGTTTTCCGCCCTGACCACTTCGGCCCCTTCCCCGTACTCCGAAGCCACGACGGGCAGGGACATGGCCATGTATTCAACCAGTTTTGTGCCAATCCCCCAGCGGTGCTTTAAAATGGGAGGAAAGGGTGTCCAGCCCACGCTGCTCCGGGCAAGGAATCCCATGACATCCTCATAGCTCACCTGCCCGGTAATCTGTATTGTCCCCTCTTCCTCAAGCTCCTTCAGCTTTTTCCGGCTGAGGGAAGAAAGTCCTTTGAAGCTGACCCTCCCCACCAGCAGGCAGCGGGCTTCGGGAATTTTTTCCCGCACCAGGGGCATGGTTTCCAGGACCGTTTCCAGACCTCGCTCCTTCCCCATGACTCCCACATAGATAACCACCGGGTCCTTGCCGGGTGCTTCGCTGGTCTTCCCGTCATCCAGGTAGTCCTGGCCGAAGGAAGCCAGGGGAAAGTTGCGGACCACCGTTACCAGGCGGGCACCTGAGAATATCCGGGCCAGTTCTGCGTCAGCCGTTATTACGCCGCTGAAAAATCCCGCCGAAGCCCGCTCCAGCCGGTCTACCAGGGCAGCGGCGATGCCCCGCAGGGGTCTGGGCAGCCATTCCCTGGTCAGGATGGTCACATTGTTATGTTCGTGGACGTCATAGACCACTTTCTGCCGCTTCAACAGTTTAAGCATGATCCCCAGGGGGATTAATTCAGGGTCGTGGAAATGGTAAACCCTTGCCCTGGAGCGCAAGGCGCGCACAGCCAGGCGCAGCCAGTTCAGAAAGCGGAAGATGCGCCGGCGGTAGCGTTTCAAGCCGTAGACCCGCACCCCGTCCACCTCCCGGTATCTGAAGGGAGCCGGGGCATGCAGCTCTACACTGTAGTACTGCTTCAAGGTCATGGCTTCCTTATAGAAAACACGCGGGTCGTCCCAGCTGTGGACCGAGCTCATCAGAAATACCGGGGTTTTATCTCCCGGGCCCTCTTTACGTTCAACCATCTGGTTGGCCAGGGCCAGTTCCGCCTCCATACGTTCCTGCCAGGTCCATAAATGCTTTTGGGCAAAAGCCTGCGCCTGGTGGCCCAGGGCGGCCCGCTTTTGTTCATTTCCCAGCAGGTCTGCGATGACAGGGCCCATGGTTTCAAGCTGGTCCATTTCAATGAGCATTCCGGTGACGTTGTTCTTGATTAATTCACCAGTTGACCCGTTGTTTAGGGTTACAATGCATTTACCTGCGATCATTGCCTCCAGCAGGGGGTTGCCGATATTGGCGGAATCATTGCAAGAAACAAAAACATCAGCCAGGGCCAGGTACTTTGGCACTTCTTCATGGGCCACGGACCCGGCAAACACTATTTTTTCAGTTATTTTCAATTCAGCTGCCAGGGCTACGAGGCGTTCGTACTCCTCCCCTGCGCCGGCAATCACCAGCCTGGCCCGGGGTTCCCGCTCGAGGATTACTGGCATGGCCCGAATGATGCGATCGATTCTTTTCCACTTGTGCAGCCGGTTCACAGTGAGAACAACCTTTTCATCGCTGGCCAGGCCCAGGTTTCTTTTGAAGGCCTGCGGGTCAAAACCGGCCGGCAGGGAAAAATCTTTGTTAATCCCGTTCATCCAGAATTTGACCCGGGACATGTCTACCCCCAGGGATTTTAAGAGTTTATCCTCTTCCTGGCCGTCATTGGTCATAATCAACAGGTCAGAGGGAATCTTCAGGGCCAGAATTTGATCCCAGTACTTTAGCCGCCACAGCCTCTGGTGTTTGAAATAGCCGATGGTCGTACCCTGGAACCTGGAAATAAAGGATTTTCTGTAGATTTTGGCCAGCAGCCAGCCGCAGGGTACGCCCAGTGTATCGTAGCCATAAAAGAGGTCGATTTTTTCACGGTGAGCCAGGATCATTCCGTAAACCAGCGCGACAATCTGAAAAACTAGCCACCAGAGGTTCTTGGCCAGGTGGCTGAGCACCCGTCTGGAATAGAAGGATTTTATTACCGGCAGATCAAACCTGTAAATGCGGATATTGGGATGGATGTCGTAGACAGAATCCCTGCTTTTGTTGCCGGTCAGAAAATGTACCTGCCAGCCGTTGCCCGCGTAACCCACCAGTGTTTGATACAGTGACTGGGCACCCTTACCTTTTCCCATCGACCAGATGTCCAGGCCGGATATGACAAGCAATTGTTTTTTGTCCAAGCAACTTCCTCCTTTAATCTAGCCGGATGACTTCGTAGGTAACCCGGTCCCCGTTGACCGAGCACAGGATGTAATGATAATAACCGCCCAGCAATGCGGGCACGTGCAGGACGGACCCCGCTACCCCGCTGATGATGTGCGTGCTTGCGCCATCCTTGAACTTCAAATAGCCGTGATAGTGCCCCGAAAAAACAGCTTCCACGCCGTAGTCCCGGCACAATTGAAGGAAGGCGGCAGCTGTTTGGGGATTGTTCCAGGTGGTGTTCAACCAGCGGTCCCTGTGGATGTGTTTATTGTCAAACCTGAAGATACCGGGCAGCAGCGGGGGTTCGTGGGTGAAAATAAATATATGCCTGCTCTTCTGGCTTGCTTTCTGCAAATCGTTAACAAACCACTTCCACTGAGCTCCTCCCGGGTAGAGTCCCTTCGTTCCACTTTCCTTCCTGTGCTGCCAGGCTGTGTTAAGAACAATAAAATGACAATCATAAAGATCAAAGGAGTAATAACAGACTTGTTTACCCCTGTTATCCTTAACCGGTAGTTTGTCTTTAAAAACACTGATATAGTTTTCTTCTCCGTCGCCTTTAGAGCCGTCCGCTGCGGCCCCCCGCATAATTTCATGGTTACCCAGAACCGGGTACCAGGGAGCCTTTAATTCATCCAGATAGTATCGGAAAGCCTGCAGGTAAAGAATTGGACCACCCTGCTCCGGACCGTCTCCGGTGTAAACAATAAAATCAGGTGGATTTTGATTGATTTTCTGGACCAGTTTCGCCAGCACCGCATTTCCCTGGCATTCAGGGCAGCCGGGTACGGTGCTGGAATCCCCTAAAACGGCGAAACTAAAAGAGCTTTTTTCCCCTGCTGGGCGGGTTTGCAACGATTCCACGGCTTCCTTTATTTCATTCACTCTGGCATAACCAGTAAGGATAAGGAAAACGATTAAAAAGCCCATAAGGGAAATTAAAATGGATGCTGTGCGCATTGGCGGATACTCCTATGGCCGGATTTTTGCCCTGGCAGAAAAATAAATCAAAGTTCTTTAACTGCTCTAAATTCCGGGTATTGCTATCGTCAAGCAGGCAGGCACGCCCTTTCGCTGAGCAGGTTTGCCCCTTATAAGCCATGTGGGGGCTGGGATAGCAAAGAACCCCTGGACAGAGAGGGGTGGCCTGGTAATTCTACCGGCCTTAAGCTGGTAGGTCCCAGGGAGCCCCACCTCTTCAGGTGCCGGGAGTATGTCACTTAATTACCAGGCGTATCAGACTAAACAATTCTGCAAAGTCAGCTCCTATTTGGGCTCCCCTTACCCCGGCCAGGTTCAGCACAAACTCTTTTCGGCAGTATATTCTGTGCCGCTGGGAACGGTAACAGGCCAGGGCCGCAGCTTTTTTTTGCAGGTGAGACTCCTGCAGGACGATAAAGCAATTGTTCTTGAACTCGAGATTATTCCAGGGCAGCTCGTAGCCCAGGACAGATACCTGTTTAAAGGCCCTGATCCCTTCCCGGGCAATTGTCCGGTGGTCCTGGTGGAGATCTTCCAGGGCCGGCAGCAAAACCAGATCAGGTTCCAGCTCCCGCCGCAGGATGATAAGTTTTTCCAGGATCTCCTGGCGCCAGGCCGGAAATTCCCGGACCGGGAACTCGTACCTGATCAAGCTTCCCGCGGGGATGCCCAGGGTGGAAGTGGCGGCTTTCCATTCCCGGACCAGGGTATCGGGGGGGAGACCTGCCGGCAGCGACCTGGCGGCTGATGAAAATACGGCCTGGTAAACCTCCCTGCCCTCATCCAGGAATCTTGCCACTGCGCCGCCGCAACCCAGCTCGCCGTCGTCCGTATGGGGGGCCAGCACTAAAATCCGCTTAAACACCCGCGTTCCCCCCGGCTCTAAGGGAGCGATAAAGATCCAGAAGCTTCCGGGCGATGCAGTCCCAGGTATAATCCTGCAGCACCGTGTCCCTGGCCCTTTTGCCCAGGCTCAGGGCGTAATTCCCGTTGTTCAGCAGGCCGAGGATGGCCCGGGCCAGATCATGCTCATCATGGGGTTCGACCAGCAAACCGTTGATCCCGTTTTGGATGACATCAGAAATACCCTGCCCCTTGACACCTATGACGGGTTTGCCGTGGGCCATAGCTTCCAGGTAGACAATCCCGAAGCCTTCATTCCAGCTGGGCAGCACGAACAAATCACAAAGGGACATGTACTCCATAACCTTACTGTGGGGCTGGGGCGGGATAAACTCAACTACCTGGTCAATTCCCAGTTCCCTGGCCAGGCCCTGCAGGTTTTCCCTCTCTTCCCCCCCGCCGATAATCAGAAGGATAACCTGGTTGAACTGCTCCCTTATGGTTTTAAAAGCCCGCAGGGTAATGTCGTGCCCCTTTGTCTTTTTTAAGCTTCCCACGGAGAGGATGATTTTGCTCCCGGCATATTTTTCCCTGAGCGGGCTGTAAGCCCCGAAGATTTCCCCGAGGTTGATCCCGTTTCCGATCACTTTGATTTTAATGTCCTCCCCCAGGTAGGACCTGCAAGAAGCTGCCAGTTTATGACTTACGTTCACAACTGCATCAGCTCCTTGCAGCACCTCCAGAACGACCTTACGGCACCTGCTGTTCCTGAACACCGTATCCTGCAGGTCCCGCCCGTGAATGGTAACAACCAGGGGTTTTTTTAGAATACGGCTTAAGAGCAATCCCGCATACCCGTCCGGCAGGGCCGTATGGGCATGGATCAGCTCAAAGGGCCAGTCACGGCTGATTTCCTTGACCAGATTCTTTGTGGCCTGGTAATAAAACCAGCCGCTGTAGGCAAAAAGCAGGTTTCTGGGCAAGAGCAGGTAACGGGGGTGAAGGACCTGGATTGTCCCGTCATCCACCACTCCCGGAACTTCCTTATAGCCCTTCCATTTTTTGACAAAAAAACTGATGGGGGCAGGGGCGGCAGGCACGGGGGAAACCACTTTGACCTGGCATCCCAACCGGGCCAGGCTGAAAACCTGGTCTTTTACAAAAACGCCCCGCAGGGGATTGTGCTTATTCGGGTAAAGATTGGACAGGCACAGAACTCTCAAGTTTCTCTCCCTCTTCAGTTGACTGAATGGCGTTGCTGCTCCAGTACAGGTTTACGGCGCAAAGGGCGAAGCCGAAAAAAATCCACATTACCCTGCTGTAAACCAGACTGCTGGAACTGACCGCTGCAATTGGAAAGCCCGCCAGCCCCACCAGGGCGCTTTCGGCCACCACCTTCAGCACGCCCGGTCCCGCCCGTACAGCTACAAGGTACAATTGAAACAGGAGCCTGAAGATAAAGACTATATAAAGGACAAAGATAAAGATGCCGTAGTTGACCAGGATTTCCAGCCACCAGTTGTGCAGGGCCAGAATCTGGAACGTCTCCGTCCGGTATGCCTTCATATGTTCTTCAGCGTTACCGGCGCCTACCCCCAGCAAAGAATGTTTATGCAGTTCTTGAAAGGCGTTACGGGACAGGATCATCCTGGCCGAGTCCTCCCGGCCGACATGTTCAAGGGATACAAGGTGGTGCCGGGCAATCCTGTATTGCCGCTTAAGCTGGTAGTGGAGGGCGGGCTGTGTATTTGCCAGCACAAAATAAAGGACAACCAGAGCGGTTACCATTGCCAGGACGTTCCTGAAGGCCTTCCACTTCCCCTGGAGCAAGTAAATGATTAGGGCAGCAACCAGGCTCAAGGCCAGAGCGACTAAATTACCCCTGGACCCCGAATTAATGAGCAGGAATATACCCGTACCGGCACAGGCCAGTAAGCCAAGCGCAGGCAACAGGGTCTTCAGCCTGACCATGAGATACTTTGCTGCAATGAACAGGAAGGGCAGGTATAGAGCCAGGTAGGTGGCCATATCATTTGGATTCTTAAAGACGCCCCGGGGTGCTTTGGAGATGGTGCCTGCAGCCGGGACAAGCCCTGCTGTTTTCAGGTGCAGGCCTGTTTTGTATTCCCAGATTCCTACACCCATAATGATTAAAAGAATTGCCACCAGGATGAAAAGGGGTGCTTTCAGGTCTTCTTCCTTGCGCATGTAAAAGACAGTAAACCCTACCAGGCTCAGCCCGGAAAAGAGGTACCAGAGGTTCCTGAGTCCATCGGGGATGTTATCGGCCCAGAGCAGGGAGAACACGGCCCAGGCCAGCCAGACCAGGAAAAATACGAAAAAGGGCCTTATTTTATGGTTTATTTCAAGGGTTATTTTCCGGAAAGCGAGGAAAAAGCAAAACAGCGCCAGGTGCAGGCAAAAGAGTATTTTATAAGCAAATATTCCCGGGTAGGCATCCAGGGCCAGCAGCGGGCCGAAGAAGGCCGTCACCAGAGTTGCCAGCCAGAGCCATTTCATGAAGATCATAATTTTCTCCCGGCTCATTTCATCTATTTTTGTCCTGGCTTTCGCACACAACCCAGACTCGACCTCACCTTCTTTTTAATCTGTTCAATCTCACCGGCTGAAAGCAGCTTTGTCCCGGCAGCAAGCCCCGCGAAAATCAAAAGGTAGAGGAAACCGTTTACCACCAGGGAAATGAACCAGTTCTCAATTATTACCCTGCCCACCAGGGGTACGAGCCCGGCAGCCAGGGATACCCCCAGGATGTGCATTGTGACTTTCCAGGGATACACATCTTTAAAGGAACAGTTTATGACAGAGCAAATTTTGCTAAGCTGGAGAAAGGTCATGAAATAAATTGCGGTGACTGTGGCCAGGGCTGCTCCCCAGACTCCCCACAGCCGGATCATGGTTATGTTTAAGACTACGGAGATGATTACGGTATATACAGAGTAGTACATAATTACCCTGGAAAGTCCCGCCGCCAGCAACAGGGAGCCGAAGGTGGTAACCCGGATCGGCAGGGTCAGCAGGTAGATTTGAAAAATACCCGCGCTTTCCAGGTATTTTTCGGAATACAAAAGGACCAGGAACTCCCTGGCGAAAATAAACAGGAAAACCATCACCGGTAAAATAATCAGGGAGACTTTGCGGATGGAGCGGTGCCAGAGCGCCAGCATTTCCTGATACTCTCCCCGGTTGTACAGCACAACCAGCTCCGGCATCAGGACCGACATTACGGCCGCGTTCAGAATCCTGGCCAGGGGCAGTTCCATCGCTCCGTTGGCGTAAATTGCATATTCCCGGGAAGTGAAATACCCGGAGATGATCAACTTATCAATTTGGCGGCTGAAGGCTCCTACCACTGAGGACAGGCCGATGGGTACGGTGAACTTGAGCTGTTCCAGGATATTCTGCTTTTTCAAATCCAGCGGCACGGTCCTAAAGGGGCGGTAAATCAACAGCGAAAGGAAGATGAATTCCAGGACGTAATAGATTAACAGGGCCGTAAAAATATTTTTTAAGGAAGGGTGGATAAATACGGAAATAGTAACTACGCTGAACCTGACCAGGGTTGCCGAAGTCAGGATGCCTGCCGCGACGACGGCTTTTTTCAGGCAAATGTACAGGTTGTGGTAGTAAGAGGTCGGCATGGTTAAAAGCGGGACCAGGGAAAATATTTTGATTACCTGAGCCAGGTCCGGGTTATTGAACCTGGAGCCGAAAAAATCAGCCCCCGCGTACAAAAACACCGCGAACAAAAAACCAAGGATGAAGAGCCCGGTATAGGTCTGGAAAATAAAGGTTTTTTGTTGTCCGGGCTCAAATCTCGGTACAAAATAGTTGACGCTGGTGGCTATCCCCAGGGTGAACAAAGGGATCAGGGTGTTGTATAAAAGCCATACCTGCCTGTAGGTCCCGTAATCCTCCAGGGTGAGCAGGCGGGCCAGGATCATCCCCAGGACCAGGAGGGTAAAGGCGTCTGCCGCCTTGGCAGCTGTTAATAAAAAGGCCTGGTAACTGAGACTGTTCTTCATAGGCACTCAATTGCCCAGGAGCTTTTTCACGACCAGCCGGATAGTCTCTTCGGAAAGATCCGGATCCAGGGGTAGGGCCAGGGTCTCCCGGGATGCCCTTTCCGCCTCCGGCAGATCGCCGGGCCGGTAGCCAAGCCCTTTGTAGACCTCCTGCAGGTGAAGGGGCAGAGGATAGTAAACACCGCTGCCGATGCCCGCCTCGGAAAGGCGCGCTTTCAATTGATCCCTTTGCGGGGAGCGCACCACGTAAAGGTGGTAAACACTTTCATTCCATGGTTCTACATGGGGTGTGATAATGCCGCTGCCGCTCAGGAGGCGGTCGTAAAGTGCCGCCCTGGCCCGCCGCTGCTCGTTCCACCGGTCCAGGTGTTTTAGTTTAACCCTCAGGACGGCGGCCTGGATTTCGTCCAGCCTGCTGTTGTAACCGTGGATAGAATGATAATACCGGGTACGGCTCCCATGCACCCTTAGCACCCTGAGCCTGTCTGCGATTTCACTGTCGTCTGTAACCACCATTCCCCCGTCGCCGTAACCGCCCAGGTTTTTGGTGGGATAGAAGCTGAAGCATGCGGTATGTCCCAGGGAGCCGGCCCTGTGGCCTTTGTAACGGGCTCCGATGGCCTGGCAGGCATCCTCGATTATTACCAGCCGGTGTTCCCGGGCGAGGTCCTGAAGGGGTTCCATATCCGCCATCTGGCCGAAAAGGTGCACCGGGATAATGGCCCTGGTGCGGGGTGTAATCCTCCTGGCAACCTGGTTTGGATCCAGGTTATAGGTCAACGGATCAATATCTGCAAATACCGGGGTAGCCCCAACCTTTGAGATAACCTCGGCTGTAGAAAAAAAGGTGTAGGGAGTTGTAATGACCTCATCACCGGGCCCAATGCCCAGGGCATTTAAGGACAGCAAAAGCGCGTCCGTCCCGCTGGCCACCCCAATTCCGTGCCTGACTCCGCATAATTCAGCCACGGCAGATTCCAGGGCCGCTACGTTCCGGCCTAGAATATATTCCCCGCTTTCCAGCACAGAGTTTATTGCTGCCAGGACCTCATCTTTAATTGATTTATATTGTGTCTTCAGATCTATTAACGGTATAGACACCCTGGTACCCCCTGCCTAAATTTTAATAACCTTTGCTTTCTTACCCAGGAACCTCCCGGTGGCGTTGCGCGCGTCCACCAGCACCTGGGCATGATTGAGGATCATCTCGTAATCAAAGCAACTGTGGTCAGTTGCAATCACCACACAATCATACCGGGCAATTTCCTCTTCCGTCAGCTGGACACTTTTTAAAACCCGGGTTGGAGACAGGGTAACTGTGGGGATATAGGGATCATGGTAGGATACTTCCACTCCTTCATTGGCCAGGAGCGACATGATTTTGACGGCAGGTGATTCACGGCTGTCATTAATGTCCTTTTTATAAGCAGCCCCCAAAACAAGTACCCGGGCGTCACGGATGCTTTTTTTATTCTGGTTTAAAGCCTGTCGCACTTTTTCGGCGAAAAAGTAGGAAGCCTTGATATTTACCTGAACGGCGATATCAATCAAATTGGAATAAAAATCATATTCCCTGGCCTTCCAGGTTAAATAATAGGGATCCACCGGGATGCAGTGGCCTCCCACCCCGGGACCGGGATAAAAGGTTTGAAAGCCAAAGGGCTTGGTGCTTGCAGCCTCTACGATTTCCCAAACGTCCAGCCCCATGCGGTCGCAGATGAACATTAATTCGTTAACCAGAGCAATATTCACAGCCCGGTAAGTATTCTCGAAAACTTTGATCATTTCCGCAGCTGCCGGTGAGGAAACCGGGACTACCTCGCATATGGTCTGGGAGTAAAAATGACAGGCTACCTCAAGGCAGGAGGGCGTTACGCCGCCTACGATTTTGGAAATATTCCTGGTCTTGAACCGCTTGTTCCCCGGGTCGACCCTTTCCGGTGAATAAGCCAGGAAAAAATCCTCTCCAACCTTAAGCCCCTTTGATTCCAGGAGAGGCAGGATAACCTCCTGGGTGGTCCCGGGATAAGTGGTACTTTCCAGGGTTAATAACTGGCCTTTGTGGAGGTGGCCGGCAATTTGCTTGGTAGCGGCGACGATCTGGGAAATATCGGGGTCGCGGTTGGGGGTAAGCGGAGTGGGTACGCAAATGATCATGATGTCGGCATTATCCAGGCAATCATAACTGGAAGTTGCTATAAGCCTGCCCTGTTCAACCAGTTTCCGTAATTCTTCCTCCTCAACATCGGGGATGTAGCTTTTACCTTCATTGACAAGTTTGACGCGTTCCTCACATTTTTCTATGCCTGTAACATGAAAACCCACGTTTCCTTTCTCTACAGCCAGGGGCAGGCCCACATAACCCAGACCCACTACAACAACATTTGCCTGGCGGGTTTCGATTTTTCTCTTCAATTCTTCCATAGGACTGCCAGCTTGCATACTCTTATTTTCCCTCCACCAAGGTCAGGCTATCGGCATGGCCGAATTCAGGTATAAGATTTCGAAGCAGTTCCAGTGCTTCAAAGTCGTTCAAACTGAAACCGGGTGAATCCACGTATTCAATGAGCTCTTTTACTGCCGGGGAAGAGGTCTCCTCTGACCGGCTTACCAGGATCCTCTCGTGGGCGGTTTTGTCTACCCGCTCGTTTTCCGTAAACAGTTCCTCGAAGAGTTTCTCCCCGGGCCTGACTCCGGTATATACAATAGGAATGTCGAGGTCAGGACGAAAACCCGACAGCTTAATCAGATCCCTGGCCAGGTCGACGATCCTTACAGGTTCACCCATATCCAGGAGGAAGATCTCCCCTCCTTTGGCCAGGGCACCGGCCTGAATGACCAGTTGGGCTGCTTCGGATACGGTCATGAAGTACCTTACCATATCCGGGTCTGTTACCGTGACAGGTCCTCCGCGGGCTATCTGTTTTTTAAAAAGGGGCACAACACTGCCTCTGCTGCCGAGCACGTTGCCGAATCGTACTGCTGAGTACCTTGTGTCAGAATTCCGGTTAAATTCCTGGATTATCATTTCCGCCGCTCTCTTTGTGGCGCCCATGACGCTCTTCGGCTTAACAGCCTTGTCAGTGGAAATCAGGATAAAAACGCCGGTTTGAACTGCTTTAGCCGCCCGGGCTACATTCAGTGTACCGATAACATTATTGACGAAAGCTTCATAGGGGTTTTTTTCCATGAGCGGCACGTGTTTATGGGCAGCCGCATGGAATACCACGTCCGGGCGGTACTGGGAAAAGATTTGCTCAATCCGGTACCGGTCCCTGACATCCGCTATGGCAATTTCCCGGTTGACGCCGGGGTAACGGCTTTCCAGAGCAAGGCTGGCCTCATACAGGCTGTTCTCGCCGCGGCCCAGAAGTACCAACAGGCGTGGCCTGAAAGAAGCTGCCTGGATACAGAGTTCTGACCCCACCGAGCCTCCGGCGCCGGTTACCAGAACCACCCTCCCGTTTAAATAGCCGGCTATATCCTGCAAATTGACCCTGACCGGCTCACGCCTCAGCAGGTCTTCTACCTCTACATCCCGGATCTGCTTCAGATTTATGTTTCCCCTGATGTAACTGAACACGCTGGGGGTAATCTTGAGCCTGGCCGGCGTATTGCTGCTGATATTTACCAGCTCCCGGAGCTCCCTGCTGGATGCCGAAGGGATGGCAATAATAATTTCTTCGATAGCGTGCCTTTCCACAAGGGCTGGTATATCCTCCCGTTTTCCCAAAACAGGCAGGCCGTACATTTTCATATTTTGTTTGAGGTCGCTGTCATCAACAAAACCAACCGGGGCAAGATCTGTTTCATTTTCCTGAATGGCTCTGGCTACCAGAGCTCCCGCCCCTCCGGCGCCCACAATCAAAACAGGTTTTTTGCGCTGCCGGAGAAGCCTGAAATTGTCCAGATCGCGCATAAGCCGCCAGCAGAATCTTGAACCACCTACAAAAAACAACATCAAAAGCCAGCTGATTAAGAACACGCTGCCGGGCAAATAAGCTTTAAAAAGAATCAGGTTGAGACAGAACTGGAGAAAACCTGTCAGAGTTACAGCCTTGATAATGGCATAAAGCTCCTTTGCTCCGGCATATTCCCAGATCCTGTTATAGAGGCCGAAAAAATAAAATGAAGACAAAGACGTTGCCGCTGTAACCAGGGCAAAAGCCCCAATCCTGGCCTGATCGCTCAGGAGGCTGGCTTTGGAGACGAGCAGGACGGCGGACACTGTTGCCGCATTGACCAGCAGCACGTCCAGGGCCATCAGCAACAGCATTCTAATCTGCCGGGTCATTTCTACCTGTCACTTTCAGGGTCATATTTATTATAAAGATCAAAGACATCCCATTTTTCCCTCGATACTTGGAATGGGCCATAAAACTAAGCGTTCTCCTCCGATAAATAGTTCCTGGTTTCGTTAAAACCGTCCCGGCCGGCCATGTTCAACTTTTTTCATCCTTAAATCTGCCGGAGCAGCTCTTTAGCCCGCTGCCCCAAAATGGTCCCGGCCTTATTATGCAAACAATTCTTGTAAAACCAAAAAGAGTATAATTTAACTCTCGTGTTAGACTATTCACCTCGGCCCCTTTCGGTGACGGTGGAAAATGGATAATTTATCCGCAATCTTCATTCAATACCCTTGAAGCAAGGCATGGCAAAAATACAATTCCTGACATAAACTATCATAATTGGTAAAGACAATTAATTAGTTAGTCTACGGAGGTTGTGGGTATGATTATCTCAGTTGTCGGAATGGGTTATGTGGGACTCGTTACAGGCGCCTGCCTGGCATCCTTTGGACACAAGGTTTTTTGTTATGACCGGGACCCGGCAAAAATTGAAAGCCTTAAAAAAAAGATTGTGCCGGTTTATGAAAAAGGAATGAAAGAGCTCGTTGAGGCTAATGTTGACAGCGGTCAACTCCTCTTTACCAGCTCTCCCAATCCGGCTTTTCGAATTTCTGATGTGATTATTATTGCTGTTGGCACCCCTGCCCTGAAAACCGGGGAACCGGACCTCAGCAGTTTTTTTTCAGCGACCCGGCAAATCGGAGAATCCCTTGATCCAGAAAGATTCACGGTTGTTGTCACCAAGTCCACAGTACCCGTCGGAACCTGGAGTAAGCTAGCCTCCATCCTCGGCAGCCAAAGGGGCGGGCACAGCCACTTTGGTGTAGTCAGCAACCCTGAGTTTTTGCGGGAAGGAAACGCCCTTTGGGACACTGTCTACCCTGACAGGATTGTCCTCGGGGCCTGCTGTCAGCGTTCTGTTAAAGTTATCAGGGACCTTTACAGGCCCATCATTGAACAAAGCTTTGGAAACCTGCCCGGTATCCCTCCCAGGCCTGGTCACTTGAAAAGGGTCGAATTAATCGTCACAACACCCGTAAACGCAGAAATGATCAAGTATGCAGCCAATGTTTTCCTGGCTACAAAAATCAGCTTAATCAACGAAATTGCCAATATCTGCGAGCGGGTAGGCGCGGATGTAACCGTTGTTTCCAGGGGAGTCGGCCTGGACCACAGGATTGGCCCGGAGTTTTTAAAGGCAGGCATCGGTTGGGGCGGGAGTTGTTTCGGTAAGGATCTTGCATCTATACTCCACACAGCAGGAAAATATGGTTATTTCCCGCAAATAATTGACGCAGCGGTTCAGGTGAACACCCGGCAGCGGCAAAAAATAGTTCTAGACCTGGAGGATTTGCTTGGGGATCTGGGAGGGCGGACCATCGGGATCCTGGGCCTTTCTTTTAAACCCAATACAAATGATTTAAGGGATGCCCCGAGTCTGGACATTATCTCCGGCCTGCTTGAAAAAGGAGCCGTGGTTAAGGTATATGACCCGGTAGCGATGGATGAATGCAAAAGGCAGCATCCCGAGCTGACTGTTACTTATGAGTACAGTGCCATAAAAGCAGCAAGCAATGCTGACGCTCTAGTTATTGTCACGGAATGGGAAGAATTCAGGAATCTCGATCTTAAGCAGCTTAAAGGCGTTATGAAGCAAGCTGTAATTGTTGACGGTAGAAATATCTTTGCTCCCCGGGCGATAAGGAAAGAGGGTTTTATTTATAAAGGCATCGGCAGACCTGATAAATAGTCAATAAACCCTTGTTCATGTTGTTCCAGTATATTTTTTGAACGGAAAGCCAACAATAATAAAAAAATCCGGAGGATGAGTTATGCCAGAAAACGTAACAGTATATACCACACCATCCTGACCCCATTGTACCCACGTGAAGGAGTTTCTTTCACAGAAAGGGGTAAAATACAGGGAACTCAATGTTGCTGAAAATGAAGCCGCGCGCAGTGAAATGATCAGGAAAACCGGCCGGATGGCTGTTCCCACAATTAAGGTGGGAGAACAGGTCGTCGTAGGATTTGACCGGAACCAGCTGGAAAGACTACTTAACTGAAAGGGTCCACTGGAATTGTGGACCCCTTTAATTAACTTAAAGCCTGTGGCTAGTTCGCCCGGCCTGCTTAATGCATATATTAAATTAACAGGGAAGTTTTTTAACCTGCCCGTTTTCTACCATAATTGATTAATTCTATCTCGCATCTTTTTTTGAATTAAATAATAATTGCGAATATCTGTTGAAGGGCTTGCATTTTTTTGCATATTGTATACAATGTAATTAGGGGATACAAATTAATTTTGGGGGGGAAAATGAATGGTGTGGTTTGAAATCTTTTTAGGTACAATGCTTGCCTACCTGTGTGTGTACGTTATTGCCTGTTACCATGTTTATTTTAAACCCAAGAATGAGAGCGCCAGTAACAATTCCCGCCCAGTACATTATTATACGGCATACTGCTCGCCCACATTCTTACTGCCTCCTGCCAAAACTTCAAGACTATAATAAAGCACAAAAAGCACAAAATAAATGAAAAATTGATAAATAAATGGTAACTCTTAAAAGCAACCCTTACATAGGGTTGCTATTTTATTAAATCTTTAAAATTTTAAAAGAATTGACACAAAATTATAAAAGCTTTGTATTTTTATGAACAAAATGTTTTTTTATGTTAGTAATATTATTATAATTAGTGTGTATATCTAAGTAACTGCTAATCTAATATAGAATAATAGTATTATTTAGCAAGATTAGACAATCTTTACAGAAAATAATCACCTAATAGCTTATGTTGATTATTATGAAAATTAAGACAGTTTAGATACTTATTAATTTAGTCTTGTAATGTTGAAGATATATATGATCAATAATTGCCTTCCACGGTATTTTAAATGGTGTTTGTAATTTATAATTTAAAGGCAAAGTCCGTAATGATTAAATATTTATCGTTTCTACTGAAAATTAAGAATTGACCGGGAGGTGAGTTGAAAAACCCTGTTTTTATTTAGATAAATACTACACCGTTCTTTATTTCCCCTATTTCCCCAATCAGTAAGTTATCTAGGAGGCAGGAAATGAAAAAGAAAAACTGGGTAATGTTTTTATGCGCTGTTTTAGCCGGATTAATGATCATGTCCCTGACAGGCTGCGGAAAAGAATCGTCCGCAGGCGGGGATGGTGTGTTGAAAGTTAGGTTTACGCATGTTGTGGCCGAATCCACCCCAAAGGGGAAAGCTGTCTTAAAGTTTAAGGAACTGGTTGAAGAGAAGTCCAACGGTAAAATTGAAGTTCTTGTTTTCCCGGCATCCCAGCTATACGGTGATAAAGAGGAACTGGAACAGTTAATGGCCAACAATGTTCAGTTTATCGCTCCTTCTGTTACCAAACTGGTGGGTTTTGAACCGGCTTTCCAGATTGTGGACATGCCCTTCTTGTTTAATGACGACCAGGCTGCCTATGATTTTTACGATGGTCCCGCTGGCCAAAAGCTGATGCGTTCCCTTGAGCCCCAGGGCATGCTCGGCCTGGCATGGTGGCCCAACGGCGCCAAACAATTCACTAATTCCAAGCGGCCCCTGAGAAGCCCGGAAGATTTTCGCGGCTTAAAGTTCCGGACCCAGAGCGGCGGCCTTCTAGACGCCCAGTTCAGGGCCCTGGGAGCAGGTTCCCAGACCCTGGCCTTTGCGGAAGTTTTCACCGCCCTCAATAACAAAACCGTAGACGGGCAGGAAAATACCTTTAATAATATCGATACCCAGAACTACCAGGACGTTCAGAAATACATGACGGTTTCCAACCACGGGCGCCTGGATTACGTAGTTCTCACCAATACTACCTTCTGGAATTCCCTGAGTCCGGAAAACAAGCAAATTATCGAGGAAGCCATGAGGGAAGCCACTCTCTATGAGCGCCAGCTGGCGGAAGAAGAAAACCAGAAGAGCTTTGAAAAATTAAAGGCCAGCGGCAAAATGGAGATTTATACCCTGACGGAAGAGGACAGGGCGAAATTTGTAGCAGCCATGCAGCCTGTTTATGACGAGTACACCGACAAAATTGGAAGAGAATATATCGAAGCAGCTAAAAGCTGCAATAAATAAAATAGCATACAAGCACACACTTCAGGGGGCGTCTTTCCCGGGTGTGCCGGAACGTCCCCTTTTTCTTTATTGGGCCCACATTTGTCAATGGATTAGGAAGGTGGAAAACATATGGAACGTCTGAAGCGGGCCTACGCGGCATTTGAAGATTACCTGGCGGGTAGCTTGCTCTTCATCGGACTTACTATGATTATGGTGAACGTTGTCTTGCGCTATTTCTTTGGCCGCCCCCAGTCTTTGCTTGATGAATTTTCCCTTTATTTTATCATCTGGGGGCTTCTCCTGGGATTTGCCGTGGCCCTGCGGGACAATCACCACATCAGGGTGGATATGCTTTACAATATACTGCCCCTGCGGGTCAAGTGGGCGGTCAGTATCTTCTCCAACACCCTGGGGCTTGCCTTCTGCTTTTTTTATACTTACTTCGGCTATCAATTGGTTGAATTCTATCTGAACTCGGGTCAGCGCTCCGCTGACAGCCAGTTTCCCCTCTGGATCGTGAACGTGTTCTTACCTGTCAGCGGCTTGATGTTCGCCATCAGGTTTATTGAGAAACTCTATCAAATTCTGAAGAACGGCGGTCGCGATTGGATGGAAGAAATGGAAAAAGGAGGTGGACATACCGGTGGAGACAGTACTGCTTTTTAGTATTTTCATCGCTCTGTTTCTTTTAAACGTCCCCATCGCCATCTCTCTGGCTATAGCTGCCATTATTATTCTGGCCACGACCAGTGACTTCAGCCTCTTGATGATTGTCCAGAGAATGTTCGCCTCCCTGCTGTCGCCTCCCCTTCTAGCCATTCCTGCCTTTGTCTTTGCAGGTGTGGCCATGTCCCGGGGCGGCATTGCCAAGTACCTGATTGAAGCCCTGCGGGCCTGGTTCGGGCACCTGCCCGGCGGCCTGGCCGTTGTGACCATTATGGCCTGTGCGATTTTTGCGGCCATTTCCGGCTCCAGCCCGGCCACAGCCGCCGCCATCGGCGCTATCATGCTGCCTGCCATGATCGAGGGGGGCTACCCCAAGCGCTACGCCATGGGACTTGTGGCCGCAGCCGGTACGCTGGGAATTCTCATCCCGCCCAGTGTGACCATGGTTATCTACGGTGTCGTAACCGAGGAAAATATCGGCAAGCTGTTCATGGGCGGTGTTATCCCCGGCATTTTACTGGCTTCTATTTTAATTACCAGCGCCGTAATCATTGCCAAAAGGAAAAATTACGGCCGCCTGCCCAAGGAATCCTGGGATGAGCGTTTGCGCAAAACCGTGAAAGCCCTGCCGGGGGCCTTCCTGCCCGTCTTCATCCTGGGCAGCATTTACATGGGTATCGTCACCCCCACCGAGGCCGCCGTGCTCTCCGTTTTCTATACTATTATAGTTTCGATGTTTGTTTACAAGGAATTGAAGTTGCGGGACATGAGAGATGTGTTTCGCCATTCCATCGACATCTCCTCCATGATCTTCCTGATCATTGCTGCAGCCATGGTTTTCTCCATGTACCTTACGGTGAACCAGGTGCCCATGGAGGCCGCCCGCTGGATCGGGGAAAGCAACCTGAACAAGTACGCGTTTTTCCTGGCCACCAACCTGATGTTCTTCATCATGGGCACATTCCTGGAAGCTGTCGCCATTACCCTGATCACCATGCCGATCCTGCTGCCCATGATCCAGGTCCTCGGCATCGACCTGATCCACTTCGCCGTTGTTATGACGGTAAACATGGAACTGGCCATGATTACGCCGCCCGTGGGCCTGAACCTCTTTGTGGTGACCGCCATGGCCAAGTCCAGGCTGGAGGAAGTAATCAAGGGGGTTCTCCCCTTTATCCTGATTATGATTCTTGTTTTATTGTTACTGGTCTACGTTCCGGATCTCTCCCTCTACATTCCGAGGGTTCTCATGGATTAAGCAAAGAACGGCAGATCCACCTGAAACCAGGTGGATCTTTTTTTTACCCGGCATGCCCGCCGTATTTTCGGGTTCCTGACACCAAATTATCAACTTATCTTACGGTAACCTGGTAGCCTGGCCCATGGTCTCTGAGGCGGCTCCAGCAGAAGGTTGTAAATGTCTTTTCAGGATAAACTTCCAAAGTTATGTTTGCTTAGTCCAGCTCCAGGATAGCCTCCATGACTTCCCTGAAAACAGGCGCTGCTGCCGTACTGCCGCCGGCTTCCCCTTCGCTTAAGACTACCGCCACATAGCGGGGATTGACCCGGGGGGCGTACCCGGCAAACCAGGCGTTTACAGATAGGCTGCTGTCGCCGACCTGGGCGGTCCCGGTCTTTCCTGCACTGCCGAAAACAGGCACCAGGGCCTCTTGCCCTGTACCCTCCTCCACGGCCATTTCCAGCAGCTTGCACAGCTTTGCGGCGGTTTCTGAAGAAATAACCCTTTGACCCGGGTCGTAAGGCAGCATATGCACGGTATCCCCGCTGCTCTTACATATTTCCTGCACCAGGCGGGGCTGCCGGTAGAACCCGCCTGAAACAACCGTGTTGATCATCGAAGCAACTTGTACCGGTGTAACCAGCACGGGTCCCTGGCCGATGCAGCTGTTTACAAGGTTATAGGGCGCCTCAATCTGTCTCAAATCCTGCCGGCGATCCCCTGGCACCGGGTAACCCACCACGGACTGGTTGTCCAGGCCAAACAGCCCGGCGTAGTCAATTACCTTCTGTGCCCCCAGTTGCAAACCCAGCCTGGCGAAAACGGGGTTGCAGGATTCCGCAAAAGCCTGGGCAAAATTTATTGTGCCGTGTCCTTCCGGCTTCCAGCAGCGCAGCAGCGTTTCCCCTGCGCCACGGCAGGTAAACTGGCTGGCAAGGTCTGCTACACCCTCTTCCAGGGCGGCGGCGGCAATGACAACTTTAAATACCGAGCCGGGCTGGTAGAGGGCTGTACAGTGGTCGAGAAAACAGTTTTCCCCACCTGCGGCGTCCAGGTAGTCTTCCGGACGAGCTGGATGGTAACTGGGCCGGCTGGCCATGGCCAGGATATCCCCCGAGCCGGCCTCCATGACCACCACAGCCCCCCTGGGTACGTGCTGGTCCATTATTTCTTCGACAATCTTCTGGATCCGGGCGTCGATGGTAAGGACCAGATCACACCTGGCGTGATCCTCTGTATGCTCTTCGACAATAAACCCCGGCCCCCCCAGCAGCCTGCCTGCCGCATCAGTGTACACCCGCACTGCCCTTCGGGGCAGGGACCCTTTGAGGACATCTTCATAGTACATTTCCAGCCCTGTTTTGCCCACCAGATCATCATAATGGTAAACTTTATTATTCCTTCCGGATAAATCCGCGAACTCCTCAGGGGAAGAGATTTTACCCAGGTGTCCGATGACCTGGGCTGCCAGTTGCTGTTCGCCGTAGCGTAACTGCACCGGGAGCGCCATTACGCCGGTCCAGCCTCTGTTCTGAATGGCTGCGGCCTTTTCAGAAGTGAGCTTATAGGGCAGCAGGCAGGGTTCCCCGTCAAAAAAGCTGTTCAGCCTGTCCTCTTCCACCCCCAGGATCCCGGCCAGTTCCCGGCTGACCTCGTCACTATTCCCGACAGCTGCCGGAAACAATACGACCCTCATCTCAGTCCGTTCACCGGTAAGGGGCACCCTGTTGCGGTCCAGGATCCGGCCCCGGGGTGTATTCTCCAGGGAAACCCAGCGGCTGTTCTGTTCCAGGGCCAGGCAGGCGTAAAGATCCCCGTCCCTGTACTGAATGAGAAAAAGCTGGTATACCAGTCCCAGAAAGCAGGCAAAAAAAATAAAAAAAAGATAGACCAACCTTTTTTGTCTTAAATAGTCCATTAGGATCAACCCGGAATTAAGACATATATTTTTAGGATGGCCTTAAAACTAAAGTTTTATACTTTTTTGCGGAGGATGGAATAGGGAGGGGCAGGCTTTGCCAGGGGTAGCCGGAGCATTTGCTGGGGATGCGGTGCGGACTCCACGGGGCAGCCCCACTCATCATAAAGATGTTCAATCTTCTGGGTGAAGTTCTTGCCGGCTGGAAACAGTATTTCCACCTCATCACCCAGGGCAAAATTATTGCGCTGCTCCACCAGGGCCATCCCGGAGACCTCATCATAATCCCTGATGATTGCTGCAAAGCTGTGACTTCGCTTGTAGATCTCACCAGCGTAGTGCTGCCCGGAAGGGCCCGGGTTGCCGAAAAGAAATCCTTTGGTGTATTCACGGTGGCTCACCTTACTGATCTCTTCAAGCCAGGCAGGGTCGGGGCGGTAATTGTCCGGGTCCTTCTGGTAGGCGTTCAGGGCTTCCCTGTAGGCTTTGACCACTGTAGCCACATAATGGGCGCTTTTCATTCTTCCCTCGATCTTAAAACTGTTGACGCCCGCCCGGACCAGTTCCGGAATATGCTCAATCAGGCAGAGATCCCGGGAGCCCAGAATATACGAACCCCGGTCATCTTCCTCGAGGGGCAGGTACTGGCCGGGTCTTTTTTCTTCAACCAGTCTGTAGCGCCAGCGGCAGGCCTGGGCGCAGTCACCCTGGTTGGCGTCCCGGCCGGTAAGATAGGAGCTCAGGAGGCAGCGCCCGGAATAAGCAATACACATGGCGCCGTGAACGAAAACCTCCAGATCCAGCTCCACCCGCTCTTTTATTTCCCTGATTTCTTCCAGGGAGAGCTCCCGGGCCAGCACAATCCTGGAGACACCAAACTTCTTCCAGAAGCGCGCCGCGGCCCAGTTTGTGGTATTGGCCTGGGTGCTGAGGTGGATGGGCAGTTCCGGATACATTTGCCTGACCAGATCGATAATCCCCGGGTCGGAAAGGATAACCCCGTCCGCCCCTAATGAATAAATCCGGTGTAAGTATTCCGGGAGGGTCGCAAGGTCCCTGTTATGGGCAAAAATATTGACTGTCACATAGACCCGGGCGCCCTTTTGATGAGCAAACCGGATCCCTTCGGCCATTTCTTGCTCGTCAAAGTTACCGGCCCCGGCCCTCAGGCTGAAATGCCGCCCACCGAGGTAGACGGCATCGGCGCCGTAGGTCACGGCAACCTTTAATTTTTCCAGATTTCCCGCCGGTGCCAGTAGTTCAGGAATCACTGTTGATACCTCTCTTTGTTGGCCTCATGCTCGGCATAGTTCGTGGCAAAGGCGTGGGAACCGTCGGGCTTGGCCACGTAATAAAGGTAAGCTGTTTCAGCCGGTTCCACAGCAGCCAGGAGGGAAGCACGCCCCGGCATGGCAATGGGTCCCGGCGGCAACCCGCTGTTTTTGTATGTGTTGTAGGGAGAATCCACTTCCAGATCCTTATAATATATTTGCGGCTTATTGGTGCCCAGGGCGTACTGGACGGTGGCGTCAATCTGAAGCAGCATGGATTTTTCCATGCGGTTGTGGATGACTCCCGCGATGAGGGGCCTCTCTTCATCTATCTTGGCTTCCCGTTCCACCAGGGAGGCGAGGGTAACGGCTTCGTGCAGGGTTAGCCCTACTTTTTGCGCCCTGGCAGGGTAATCTAAGTCTTCCATCTCCTGGTCAAAGCGCTTCAGCATTTCATCAATAAGGGAGCGAACACTGTTGCCCCTGGTAACCCGGTAGGTGTCCGGGAAGAGATAGCCTTCCAGGCGCCTCTCTCCCTTGGGACTTTCCTCTAAAAACTTGTAGGGGAAATCTTCCTGGGCGGCCACAGCGTAGAATTCTTCCTTGCTCGCCAAACCCTTTGTTTCCAGCAACTCTGCAACCTGGGCAAGGGTATAGCCTTCCGGAATGGTGATTGTTTCAGAGGCAAGCCGCCCGTCCACCAGTTCACTCACTATTTCAGGGGTGGACAGCCCGTTGTTGAGCAGGTATTCACCTGCCTTAAGGCTGCCGTCAAGGTTTTTCCACCTGGCATAAAGGACAAATATAAAGGGACTGCGGATCAATTCATGGTCCTTTAGGATTTGGCCTACCTGGGTGGCGGTGGACTCTTGGGGAACAACCACCACGATGTCTCTGGCCTTGTTTTTTGGTGAAACCGGGGAAAGAGCTGTAAGAACAGAGAGCGCCCCCAGGCAAGCAAGTCCCAGTATAGTTAATATAACATAAAGGTGCCGTGCAGGTTGTTTTACAGCCCGCCACCCCCGGTTTTTTTGATTAAAAGAAAAACTCATGGCACATTTGAATAAGGGCCAGGAGGGGTGTGCTGCGCACCTGCTGGAATTCTAGAGGCCGGCAACCCTCTCCCCGCCCTGTAGTTTCCTCCAATCAAAGCCTATCTCTCCCGTAGCTTAGTTGCTGTCCGGCACGTAATACACGTAATAATTGCTGCCGGAAAGATGTAAACCTGTGTTATTATTGACGCTGCTGCCTGTAAATGCCGCGCGTTGAAAACCCGCTGCCATTGTCCGTAACGGAACCGGCAGGTAGTTCGTCTTGTTCAGGACCGGGGGGCTCGCCCTGATTTCCCGGGGAATGAGTAACCGGCTCAAATGTTTCCGAAGCAGGCGTGGAAGGCGCAATTTGGGGCAGTTCCTGCTCCATGGAACCCACGGCAATTATTTTATTCACCGGACTGTAGTAACTGGATGGAAGGGCTTCCTTCTTTTCCACCACGCCGTTCTTCTTGACAATCCTCTCTGCGGCTACCCTGAATCCCTTCGAACCCTCCTGTTTAACCACCTCTTCACCGAGGGGAAGATTCGGGTCAGTTTCATAAATAATCTGAGGTTCTATTTCTTGCGTGATCCTGGTATTGATGGTGACATCCCTTTTATAATCTGTGTTGCCGTAAATTTTTACCGTCAACTGCCCACTGCCTATGTAGGTTTTCAGGTACAGGTAACTGTCCGTATTGTTGCGGAAGACCAGGTCAACTGTGTCGTAAACCACTGTGGCGTCACGTCCGATGGGAACATAGCTGACGGGTAAGGAATGGCAAGTCCTTTTCACAATATCCAGGTTTGCCAGAAGAACTGCATTATACAGGGTTGTGGAGACCTGGCAGACGCCTCCCCCCAGGCCGTCAACAAACTCGTTGTTTACAATCACGGGTGCGTTTTTATAGCCTGCCTCGGAGCTGCGGGGACCCACCACTTTATTGAAAGAAACCTCGTGTCCGGGCAAAACCAGCATTTCATCGAAGGCCTTCGCTGCTACGCTGACGTTGTATGTCCTGCTGGTCATGCTGGGATCAAATCTTGTTGTATAACTGCCAAGTAATCCTTTAACGTTCATAGATTCCAGGAAAGCAGCGGTCCTGGCAGGGGCCCGGGTTACTGTAAACAGAGTCACCTCCGGGTTTTTGCCGCTGCTAAGTGTTGCCACCAGATCCTTCTCCAGCAGGTCAAAATCCACATCCACTCCATCCTTACCGGAAATAATCGTAACTGTATCGTCCCGGTTGATGGAAAAGGCAGCGTCCCTGGGCTCAACGAGTATATCTGCGCACAGCTCTCTTACCCGCTGCGCCAGTTTGTCCCTGTCAAATTCTATTGCGGGCAGCAGGGAGAGCCCAGCCCTGTTAAGCATTCTCCTTTCCTGCCAGCGCTGATACAAGGAACCTTGCCTGCCTGCAATCAAGGCGGCATCCATCATAACATTTTCTTTCAGATCAAAACCCGTTTCATCTAAGAGGAGTTGCCAGCTCTTGTCTTCATAACGTAGAGTGACCCTTGTTCCCCGGAGATTCTTTTCCAACTCCAGGAGTTTTTCAGTACCTTCCTCCCTGTTCAGCCCGCCCAGTTTGACACCCAGTACTTCAACACCGGGCAGGACCTTTTCCGATGCAGAAGAAAAGAAGCCAGAAGTTAAAAAGAACATAAGCGCAATAACAGCTGCAGCTAAGATGATGCTGGTTATTACCCGTGCGGCTTTCCCAGACATGCCCGACACACCTCGATCAAAAAAAAGCCGGATTGGGGCAACCCCGCAACCAGCTTATTTTTTTCTATAGTCACTCTACTTCTTCCTCGGCAAGCATTTTTTCCCAGGCGTCGGCAACCTTTTCCCACTCTTCATCGTCTTCTATATCAATGAGGAGCTCATTTCCGTCTTCATCCTGGCTGAATTTGAGAATAATAGCCTCGTCGCTTTCTTCCTCCACCGGCAGCAGGATAGCATATTCCGATTGATCGACACTTATTATATCAATGACTGTAAAGTCGTGCTCTGTTCCTTCCTCATCTACCAGAGTGATTACTTCATCCTGTTCGGTCAATACTTTCACCTCTTCCAAAGTTTATAGCTCATTTTATATTAAATTTTTCCACATGTCAAGAAAATGTGAGCTTTTACTACTCTTCAAGGCGCCCTTTATTTTTATCCTTAAAGGCTAGATTGTCGAGATAACCCTGCAGGATCAAAACCGCAGCCATTTTATCTATAACTTTTCGACGCCTGCTTCTGCTCAGATCGGCCTCTAGTAATACTCTCTCCGCAGCCAGGGTGGTCAGCCGTTCATCATACATTTCCACAGGAAGGCCCAGTTTTTTTGATAGCAAGCCAGCGAATTCCTTTGCCCTTATGGCTGATGGACTTAAACTTCCGTCCATGTTTCTGGGCATACCTATGATTATCTTCTCCACTTCATACTGGCGCACAATGTTTTGAATAGGAGTGATGCTGTTTTCCAGGGAACCACTGACTGGAATCACCTCTAACCCCTGGGCGGTCCAGCCCAGAGGATCGCTCAGGGCTACACCGATTCTTTTTTCTCCCAGGTCCAGACCCATAAAGCGCATTTCAAATCACCTTTATGCAGAAATTCGGGCAAACAGAACCGCAATAGCCGCAGAGGGTGCAAAGCTGTCTATCCACCACGGCCCTGCCTCCGGAAAGGCTTAAGGCGCCGGAGCGGCATCGCTGGATACATTTCCCGCAGCCGGTGCACCAGTTTTCCAGGTGCAGACGCCTTGGAAGGCGCCTCACCGCAGATTTAATATGTTCCGGTACCCGCTGACCACTGAAAAGGCGTGTATTGTACTCCACTTCTTCCCTGGTCCTCATACCCACAGCTACCGAGGCAATTTCGGGAATACCAAGGATAAAATCAAAAGCTTCCTCCGTCCGGTCGAGGAGGTTCCCGCCACCCAGGGCCTTCATGGCGTAAATCCCCTTGCCGGCCTTTGCAGCTGTTTTGATTGCCTTTAACATGTCCTCCCGTGTTCCCCCTCTAATGCCAATACCAGCTATATTGACCAGGGGGTGGATCACATCTATTTCAGGAACTGAGGCGGCGCCCATGACACCTTCAACATGGTGGGTTGAAATACCGATAGCCCGAACAATGCCTTTCTCTTTGGCCTCGATCAGGTATTCGATGGCTTCCCAGTGTCCTTTGATGGTTAATATTGATTCCTGTTCGTGAAGCATAAAGATATCTATATAATCCCTGCCCAATTCCTTGAGCGCCTTTTCCACGCTGGTGCGCATACCTTCATAGGTGTAGGCATAGCATTTGGAAGCAATTATAACGTCCCGCTCAAAGCCCTGGATGGCCTGTCTGATATATTTGTAAGTGTCGTAAAGCTCTGCTGTATCAATAAAATTAACCCCTGACTCCAGGGCGCTCCGGATAACCCCTGCTCCTTCAGCCAAGGGCAAATTAGCCTGGAGTGAACCAATGGTCAGCGCACCAAAACAAAGGCGTGATACTTCCATTTTGGTTTCTCCAAGAAGCCGGTAAAGCAAAAATTCCAACTCCTTGCCCATTATTTCCGCTTGATTTTATTTTTTATTTAAATAGCTTTTGACCAGTTCCTCCAGTAAATCGTCCCTTTCCAGGCGACGGATCAGGCTGCGGGCATTTCCGTGACTGGTTATATAAGCAGGGTCACCCGATAAAAGGTACCCTACAAGCTGATTAATCGGGTTGTAACCTTTTTCCTTTAGGGCTTTATATACCTGATGTAAGATGTCGCGGGCCTGGTTTGCTTCTTCGGCCTGAACTTTAAACATCATGGTTTTTTCCTTATCCTCCCAGGACATTTAGGCAACCTCCTTCCTGTCAAATTACAATGCAGAGTGGATTATTATTAGCAACTTTTTTAAGGTTAAACAAAGCCGGCTTGAAGATCTTACCCTGTTATAATTTCATTCTATCATTAGTTTTTGGTTTTTGCTAAATCTTTATATATTCTCCAGTGGAATTTCTTTTCCTGCCCGGTTACTGTCCCAAACCTGATTGAGAGACATTGAGCGGTAATTAAAGATATTGACGCTTCCTGCAAGTAATATATAATAATTACTAATTCTATAGAAAGGTGAACTATAAATGGAATTCAGAAAAGCTAAAATTACCGATGTAGAAGCAATTCACGCTTTGATTACTTACTATGCGGAAAAGGGTTTGATGCTGGCCCGTCCCCGGACCTTGCTTTATGAAAGCCTGCGGGAGTTTACCATTGCCTGTGACGGGGATAAAGTTATCGCAGCCGGTTCGCTGCACATTATCTGGGAAGACCTCGCCGAAATCAGGGCGCTGGCTGTAGCACCGGAGTATACCGGGCAGGGAGTGGGCCAGCAGCTGGTCAAGATGTTTCTAGAAGAAGCGCGGGAACTGGCCATACCCCAGGTCTTCGTACTCACTTACCAGCAAAAGTTTTTCGAAAAGTGCGGCTTTAAAGTTATAAGTAAGGAATCACTGCCCCAAAAAGTATGGAAGGAATGCGTCAATTGCCCCAAATTCCCCAATTGCGAAGAAATTGCCATGATCTATGATCCCCTGGCAGCTACGGGATAAACCAGGATGGTTTTTAGTGTGTGCTGTATTTAAGTGACATAATAATGTTATTTTAGGTACTTTTTGCTTAGTATTTCCTTAAAACGGGATACCCTAACCCGAAAGCCAATAAAAAGCGAAAAAGCCCCGGTTACCCGGGTATTATAAGAAGAGAAACCCTACTTGGCAGTTTCAAATAGTTTGAATGAATCATCAATAAGTTGATAAGTTGGTGTCAGGCACCTCATGCACAGGCAAAGGCACCTCAGGCACCCAGGCACCAGGCACCTAAGGCACCAAAACTAAAAAACCCGGTTTATCCGGGTTTTTAGGCTATTTAGCTCTATTTCAGCTGGTTTTCAACAACCTCGAGGGCCTGTTCGAGGGCCTCATCCAGGCGGGACGGGTCTTTACCCCCTGCCTGGGCCAGATCAGGCCGGCCTCCACCGCCACCACCTATTGTAGCAGACAGCTCCTTGACCAGTTTACCGGCATGAAGCCCCTTATTCAATAAATCCTTGGTTACTGCCGCAACCAGATTGACTTTTCCACCTGCAGCGTTGCCGCTGCCAAGCACGATTACTCCTGATCCGATTTTGTCTCTTAAAAGATCGACCATCCCCCGCAGGCTGTCCATATCGGGCGCCTCAGCCCGTCCCGCAAGAACCTTAACTCCCTTTACAGTTTTTACACGGTCAAGCAGGTCGTTGACCTGGTACCTGGCCAGCCGGGCTTGAAGCGCTTCATTCTCGGCCTCCAGGTCTTTAATGCTCTTCAACAGGCTTTCCACGCGGTGCATAACTTCCTGCGGGGCTGCTTTTACCAGGCGGGCAATTCCGGCCAGTTGCTCCTCTTTGGCCTCGATGTAGCTCAGGGCACCCTCTCCGGTTACTGCCTCAACCCGGCGAAGTCCGGCCCCTATACTGCTCTCTCCGGTCAACTTAAACAAGCCAATCTCTGCAGTGGAGCGCAAATGCGTCCCCCCGCACAACTCCATGCTGAAATCTCCCATTTTTACAACCCTGACCCGCTCTCCGTACTTTTCACCGAAAAGGGCTTCGGCGCCCATGGTACGGGCTTCTTCCAGGGAAGTTTCGAGAACTTCCACCGGCAGGTTGGCCATCACGGCACGGTTGACGGTGTTTTCAATTTCCTTTAATTCAGCCTGGGAAACTGCGGCATAATGGGTAAAGTCAAAGCGCAGCCGTTCAGGTTCCACCAGGGAGCCGGCCTGGTTAACATGATTACCCAAAACTACCTTCAGGGCCTTGTGCAGCAGGTGAGTGGCCGAGTGGTTCCGGCAGATCGCCAGTCTTCTGCGGCGGTCAACCTGGGCCGTTACCGGCTCATACTCTTTTAATACACCTTTTACTACTTTACCCCGGTGCACGAAGAGGTTCTCAACAGGTTTGGAAACTTCCTCGATTTCTACAATTAAACCAGGCCCTGTAATTTGACCGCGGTCGCTTACCTGGCCTCCCGCTTCAGCGTAAAAGGGGGTAACGTCCAGAATCAGTTCCACTTCTGTCCCGGCTGCAGCAGATTCAACTTTCTTGCCGTCCTGGAATAAAGCAAGGACAATAGAATTGGTTTCCAGGGAGTTGTAGCCGACAAAGGTGGTTTCTCCCTTTTCTTCACGGACTTCTTTGAAAAGGGCATCCCGCTCGGAGATGTATTCAACCTCCTGCCGGGCGCTCCTGGCCCTTTTCCTTTGGTCTTCCATGGCCTCTTTAAAAGCGTCCACATCAACAGTCAGCCCTTGCTCGGATGCCATTTCCTGGGTCAGTTCCAGGGGAAAACCATAGGTGTCATAGAGCTTGAAAGCATCCACTCCAGGGATAGTTGAACTGCCGGCTTTTTTTGTCTCCATTATAATCCGGTTTAACATATCCGTACCCTGGTTTAAGGTTTCGCCAAAGCGTTCTTCCTCGCTCCTGATAACCCTGATTACGTGGTCCCGGCGTTCAACAAGTTCTGGGTAGGTATGTCCCATCTGCCTGACTACAGCTCCGGCAACCCTGTCTAAAAATGGTTCCTGAATGCCCAGGAGCCTGCCGAAACGGACTGCCCGCCTGAGCAGGCGACGGATAACGTAGCCCCTGCCTTCGTTGGATGGAAGGGCTCCGTCTGTAATGGCAAAGGTAATTGCCCGGGAGTGGTCGGCAATCACCTTTAAAGCGACATCAACCTTTTCCTCCCTTCCATAGACCAGACCGAAAAGACCCGCTGTATAATCCATAATTTCCCTCAAGAGGTCGGTGTCGAAGTTGGAGGAGACGCCTTGCATTACTGACGCCACCCGCTCCAGGCCAAAACCTGTATCAATACCCTTTTGCTCCAGGGGCGTATAGTTGCCCTGTTCATCTTTGAAAAACTGGATAAACACAAGGTTCCAGATTTCAAGATAGCGGTCACAATCACAACCAACCTTGCAGTCGGGCGAGACGCACCCTCTTTCCTCACCAAGATCCACGTATATTTCCGAACAGGGGCCGCAGGGACCTACGCCAATCTCCCAGAAGTTTGTATCCTTACCCATCCTGACAATGCGTCCGGCCGGAACCTTGACGACATTGTGCCAGATATCGAAAGCCTCGTCGTCATCCAGGTAGATTGTTACCCAGAGCTTGTCCGGCGGCAGTTTAAGGTGCTCAGTGACGTACTCCCAGGCCCAGGGTATGGCGGACTCTTTAAAATAATCGCCGAAGGAAAAATTGCCAAGCATTTCGAAAAAGGTATGGTGCCTGGCAGTTCTGCCCACAGATTCAATATCCGGTGTGCGGATGCATTTCTGACAGGTTGTAACCCTCTTGAACTCAGGCTTGGCTGCTCCGGTAAAAAAAGGCTTGAAGGGTACCATACCAGCTGCTGTCCAGAGAATACTGGGGTCGTTTACGGGTATCAGGGAAGCGCTTGGCAATCTTTTATGTCCCTTGCTTTCAAAAAACCTTAAAAAACTCTCTCTTATTTCATTACCGGTCATCAGATTAATAACCTCCTGTAGAAATAACTGGGGAAACGCGCATTTTATCAACACCGGTTAAAACAGCTTGTCAAAATAACTTGCGCTTCCCGTTAGCAGAACTCTGCAAAGCAGTATTGACCTTTTGAAGTGCAATCAAAAAACCTTTCCTCCTTAAAGAAATTCTTTACGGGACGGAAAGGCTCCTCCAAGGCGCCACCCCGGTAAAGGTCAAAGCGATTAATTATCATTATTTGCTGCATTATTGGTCTAATACGCGTTTTAGGTAACCTGGATTATAAATTTTTGTTATTTTTGCGCTATAATTATACAAAATACCACTCTAATGTGTCAAGAATACCCTGTTTTAATTATCAGCAGCCTTAAATCTATAAATGAAATACTTAAATATTACTTTTAGTATTGCTGAAACTGGAACTGCCAGGAGCATTCCCACCAGTCCATACAATTCTCCTCCGATTAAAAGGCTCACAATAACGACTAATGGATGCAGGCCTACTTTATCTCCCAGGATCTTTGGGGAAATAATGCTCCCTTCCAACTGGTGGATAATAATAAAAGCAAGGACTACTTTTAAGGCCAGCCATTTTGACTCCAGGACGGCCAGGCTAACCGCGGGAATTGCCCCGATGACAGGACCGAAATAGGGGATTAATTCGGTCAGACCTGCAAAAATGCCGAGCATAAGCGCAAAATCTACACCCAGCAAAGCCATGGCCAGGGTAGTCAAACCTCCAATGATTGCAGCTACCAGTAGGTAGCCCCTGGTGTAACTGGTTAATATTTGGTTTATCTCTTGAAATAGTTCAACAATGTCTTCCCTTCTTTCTGCTGGTATGATTGAGACAACTTTGCGATGGATGTTTTCGATATCTTTTAAAAAGTAAAAGGCCAGGACCGGGGCCAGGATAATTTTAAAGATATAACCAACAATTCCGAGCAAAGCATCAACGGCCCCTCTGACTAATTGGAGCATGTATTCTTCAAACCAGGAAACCCTTTCGTCAATCACCTGCCTGACGCTTTCGCCGACCCCGAGGTTAGTTAAGCGCAACTGGAAGGAATTGATCATTTCATAGAATTGTTCAGTATAGAGGGGAATTGTTTCCTCCAGGCCGTGTAGCTGTTTGACTATCCGGGGTACTCCATACATAAAGATACCGGCAACTACAATGAAAAGTGCGAGGTAGGCTATCAGGATGGCCCATACCCTTGGTGTGCCTCTTTTTTCAATGGCAAAAACCAGGGGATAGATCAGGTATACGATCAAAACCGCCAGAATAAAGGAGATTAACAACCCCCGCAGCAGGTATAAAATATACAGGCCAATTGTCAAAAGGGTTATTAAAAACAGCAGCCGCCCCGTTTTCTGATCATTCCACCAGGCTATTTTACCCACCACCAAGGAAAAAGTGAGGAGTTTGTTCTCCCCACTTTAGTTTTCCTATTTAATCAGGTTGTTGACTGTTTTCGAGACTCTCCGCATCATCCTGTCGGCCCGGTTTCTGCTCCTGGCGGTGTATCCCAGGATGCTTTTTTTCCCTTGCCTGTGTATACCACCTACTGCCATCATGCTCACAGCAGCCCCTAAAATACTACCGGCTATTATGCCTCTCAAAAATGTCTTGCGCATGCTGAAGGTCACCCCCGTCCGTCTCAAAGTAAGAACTCGTTTTGCGGGTCAAAAGCTACAAGACTTCCATCTTCGGCAACCTCGTAAATCTGAACCCCTTCTTTGTTAATCCTGTATTCTATGCAGCAGTCCCAGCAGTAATACTGGTCAACACCTACCTTCCCGGTAGCTTTACCGCCACAGATCGGGCATCTCAAATATTTCGCCCCCCAGTAAATCATTGATAAATCCCAATAACTGGCTGATTATTCGGCCTTTAAAAGCTATTATGCCCACTCTCAAAAAAAAAAATTCAATCAGAAATGAAACCTGTTCTTAAATGGTGGTCATTTCAGATTGAAAACAGAAAAGTAAGATATGAATGAATAAAATTTAAAAGAAAGAGTTAAGAACTCCCATTTCAGTTTTACCTGAGCATTTGAATAAAATTAATAAAAATTTCTTGAAAAAGTTGCCCTTCCTGTTAAAAGCGGGCAGTTTTCTGCCTGGTGGGGCAGCATTGGAAGATTAGAGCTCAACGTTGTCTATGGTTTCCTCAATTATTCCACCGCCACCCAGGTAATCACCCAGGTAAAAGACAACAGACTGCCCCGGGGTGATGGAACGCTGGGGGGTTAAAAAACAGACTTGTAAAGCATTCCCGTCCATAGCTTGTACAATAGCTTTGGCCGGGCGGCCGTTGTAGCGTACCTGGGCTTCCACCTCAATTGGTCCCGGCAGTTCTTCAAAGAGGATTAGATTGGCATTTTCTGCTCTTAAACACTTTCCCCAAATAGCTTTTTCCGGCCCCAGGGTAATGGTATTGTTTTCGGCATCGATCCGGACCACGTAGAGACGCTCTCCTGCCGCCAGGTTTAAACCCCTGCGCTGGCCTATTGTGTAAAATGGTATTCCTTTGTGGGTTCCAATTACTTCACCCTGCAAGTTTAAAAACGGCCCCGGCTTGTAATTGATTGCTTTTTCCCGCAGGTAATCCTGGTAGCTGCCCTGCATGATAAAACACAGGTCCTGGCTTTCAGCTTTATTTGCAACCGGCAGGCCGAAGCCAGCCGCCATTTCCCTTACCTGTTCCTTAGTGTATTCACCCAGGGGCATCAAAGCATGGGCAATCTGCTCCTGGGTCAGGCCGTACAGCACATAGGTTTGGTCTTTTTTGCGGTCAACCGGGCGGCGGATTGTATAACGGCCGAAGTGGTCGCTGAAACCCACCCGGGCATAATGACCGGTAGCCAGGTAATCAGCTCCCAGTTCAAAGGCTTTTTTCAAAAGTGCTCCGAACTTGATATGCCGGTTACAGGCAATGCAGGGGTTGGGTGTACGCCCGCCCTGGTATTCCGAGGTAAAATAGTTGACTACCTTTTCCTCGAAGATATCCTGGAAGTCCAGGACATAATGGGGGATACCCAGTTGTTCGGCAACCCGCCGGGCATCTTCAACCGGGTTTGGGTCTGGGCATCCACCGTTTCCCCCCTCTGTCGGGGCTGCCTCCGGTTTCCGGAATTGCATCGTAACCCCGATCACTTCATAACCCTGTTCTAATAAAAGGGCGGCGGTAACAGAACTATCCACTCCGCCGCTCATAGCCACAACTACCTTTTTTTTGCCTCCCACCGGACTCACCTTATACTTGTTTTATTAATATAATTTGTTTATTTTATTTAAAGTTTTTATTTATGCACCTTTTTCTTTTTTCATTCTGTAATCTTCAATGGCTTTATGCAAAGCATCTGCCGCCATGTTGGAGCAGTGCATCTTTTGAGGAGGAAGCCCGTCCAGCATATCCGCAACCGCTTCATCCGTAATTTGAAGAGCTTCTTCAAGCGTCTTGCCCTTGGCCATTTCTGTCAACATACTACTGGAAGCAATGGCTGCGCCGCAGCCGAATGTTTTAAATTTGATATCTTTAATAATATTCCCCTCAACTTTAATATAAATCTTCGTAGTATCCCCACAAACAGGGTTTCCCACATCCCCAACACCGTCAGCGTCAGGGATCTCACCGACATTTCTGGGGTTCTGAAAATGATCCATTACTTTCTCACTATACATTAATTCAGGCCTCCTCTTTTACATTTGAATTAAGGAGAAAGGAGAAACATGCTGGAATTTGAGGAAAATCACAACTCTTAATATTGCTTTTTCCCAGGCTCCCAGATACTTTTATAGTTCGAGCAATCTCCTTCTCTCTACTTTATTTTTTAAATTTTTTTGCCTCCTGGCATAAATCTTCCAGCGTAATGGAATCTATTACAGAGACTATACCATCACGAACCTTTGCCCAAACGGAACGGGTAATGCAATAATCCGCTTCGTCACAGCCAACCGGGTTCTCCTCACTAACGCAGAGCAGGGGCGCGACTGGACCTTCCATGGCGCGAAAAACATCTCCCACCGTAAGCTGGGAAGGTTCCCTGGCCAGGATGTAGCCCCCCTTTGAGCCACGTACGCTTTTTACAAGGTCTGCTTTTTTTAACTTGGCAATCAGTTGTTCCAAATAGTGTTCGGATAGGTTTTGCCTCAGGGCAATACTTTTTAAAGATACTGGTTTTTCCCCGTAATTCTGCGCCAGGTCAAGCATTGCTTTGAGACCATAGTGTCCTCTGCTTGAAAGCCGCAAAAATATACCCCCTTATAACCAGCAAACCAGTTTAGAGATGGTCTCATTTATGTAATTGAGCCCTGTGGGGTATCTCCCCGGCACAATTACTTCAGGGCTGCTGGCAGGGTAGCTCTAATCCCCTTCCATATTTTCAAGGGATATCATAGCACGGTACTAGGATATTGTCAATTTAATTATGACTCTGTCTAAGCGAATTTTGCAGAGTCCAGCAAAATCCCCTTAATTGCCAAAAGTTTATGCCGCTGGCCTGTTTCTTTGAATTTCCCGCAACCAGTAGCGCAGGATCAATAGAATCCAGAATCAGGATAATTGTGGTGTCATTTCATTTTGTTCAATTTTTCCTTTATTATACGTTCAAATCCATATTCCGAGGGTTCGTAAAAAACCCGCCCTTTCATATTATCAGGTAAATAATCCTGTTTTACATACCCGCCGGGATAATCATGGGGGTACTTATAGCCTACCCCGTGTCCCAGGAGAGCCGCCCCTTGATATCCCGTACTCCTTAAGTGGGGCGGCACCGGTTCGGCACGTTCTTTCTCCACAGCTGAAAAGGCCCTGTCAATTCCCATAACCACTGAATTGCTTTTGGGGGCGACGGCAATGTAAAGCGCTGCCTCGGCCAGCACAATCCGGGCCTCGGGCATCCCGATCCTTTCCACAGCCTGCGCTGCAGCAGAGGCGATAAGAAGTGCCCGGGGATCGGCCAGCCCCACGTCTTCAGCGGCGTGGATCATAATCCGGCGACAAATGAAAGCGGGATCTTCTCCGGCATAGAGCATTCTGGCCAGCCAGTAAAGAGTGGCCTGGGGATCGGAGCCCCTCATGCTTTTGATAAAGGCAGAGATCACGTCGTAATGCTCATCTTCCCGGTCGTACCTCAGGACACGTTTTTGAATGGCCTCCTCCGCCTCTGCAAGGGTTATCCTGCGGATTCCCTCGGAATCGGGCGGAGTGGTCATAACCGCCAGTTCCAGTGCATTTAAAGCAACCCTGGCATCTCCGTTGGCTACCCCGGCCAGGTGTTCTAAAGCCTGTGGTTGGACTTCCGTGCGGTAGCGGCCCAGTCCCCTTTCCTCGTCAGCGAGGGCCCTGGTTAAGAGCCGCAATACAGCCCCTTTGGAGAGAAGATTGAAGCGGTACAACTGGGAGCGCGACAGGAGCGGCCGGTTAACTGCGAACATGGGATTTTCGGTGGTGGAACCAATCAAGGTAATCAGGCCATTTTCTACAAAGGGAAGCAGCGCATCCTGCTGCAATTTATTAAAACGGTGGATTTCATCTATGAACAGGATGGTCTTTTTATTGTAAAGGGAGCGGCGCTCCTTCGCTTCTTCCACAACTCGCCTGATGTCTGCCAGCCCTGCCGTTACGGCGTTAATGATTTCAAAATGAGCTCTGGTCATACCGGCAATTATCCTGGCCAAAGTCGTTTTTCCGGTTCCCGGGGGACCATAAAAAATGACGGACATCAAATTGTCAGCTTCAATGGAACGTCTCAAAGGAGTACCCTTGCCTACAATTTCAGTCTGCTCTTCAAACTCCTCCAGAGTTCTGGGTCTCATCCTTTCAGCTAAGGGGGCTGTAGTGGAAAGATTTTTTTCCATGGCCTGTTCAAACAGGTTCACCCTCAATCACTCCCGTTGCTTTTTCCTGAGATCAGGATTATTATTTTGGCCTGTGATTTGATTAAATCATACCGTCATTTGCTAAATAAAAAAAGCACGTTACACGTGCTTAACTCTAAAAGAATATTTTTATATGTCAAAATCCTAACCGTGGTAATTATCAGTCTTACTTAGCTGCTGGAATAAAAATTATACGTGCTTGTTCAGTAAGCTCCGTAATTCCTCCTCGTTCTTGTAACCGATGGAGCGCTCAATTTCTTTGCCTTCTTTAAAGAGAATCAGGGTCGGTATACTTACTACCTTATAGTTCGAGGCAATGCTGTGATTTTCGTCAACATCCAGTTTGGCCACCTGAACTTTTCCCTCAAATTCCTCTGCTATTTTTTCAACAACCGGACCAATCATTTTACACGGACCGCACCATTCTGCCCAGAAATCAACCAGAATTGGCAATGTGGTTTCACTGATCACTTGGCTAAAGTTAGAGTCGTTCAATATCATGACTTTTTCGCTAGCCAAAGGTTTCCTCTCCCCTCTCTTTAATACTGTAATCCTACTCTCCCATACACACAAAAATACAATCACATTAAATAGTTTGAATAATCAAGCAATAGTTACCTATTAGAGGATCTACCCATTCAATTATAATACCTCTGAAAACTCTTTGTCAATTAAACATAAATTTGCCCTTACATTTACAGCACTTAGCTAGATTTATTAAAACTAATAAGTAGGGTACGCTTTTTATGGATTATGTGAAGAAAAATTAGCAGAATATAATGATGTTTTTGAATTTTACTTCATTATAATGTGAAATGTTCCTCTTTTCACTAGCTACTTTTAGCCAGTATTCATTTCCAATAAATCCCTAACCACTTCGCCGGCAATGATTAAACCTGCAACAGATGGAACAAAGGAAATGCTGCCGCAAACGCGTTTGGCAATCACGCCCGGGCTGGGCTTACCCGCTTCACTCCCGTCAGGTAAAAGGGGATGCAAGGGCAACTCTTTTGAGTAGACAACTTTCACGCCCCGGTTAATACCCATCTCCCGCAGCCTTTTGCGGACATTTCTGGCCAGAGGACAGACGGATGTTTGAGCTATATCCGCAACTTCAAATAATTTTGGGTCCAGTTTATTACCTGCACCCATGGCCGAAATAACTGGTATGCCTTTATTCACTGAGTAGGCAATCAGGTCCACCTTTGCGGCTAAATCATCAATGGCGTCCACAAGATAGTCTAAACCCGGAGGAATCAGGCTTTCTCCACTGCCGGGCAGGTATCTGGCAGAATGGGTGCTGACAGTGGCTTCGGGATTTATTTGCAGAATCCGTTCTGCCATTAATTCTGTCTTGAACCTGCCCAGGGTATTCGTTAAGGCGTGGATTTGACGGTTTATATTTGTCTCCTCCACAAGGTCGAAGTCCACCAGGTGAAAATTACCGATACCGGCCCTGGCAAGTCCTTCAACAGCATAAGATCCTACACCGCCCAGCCCGAATATGGCAACTTTGGAGCTCATCAACCGGTCAAGACCTTCTTCGCCGATAAGCATAGAGGTGCGGGAAAAACGAACAGACACCTTATTCCACCTCAATAAGACATCAAATAATCATCAATCATAAACAAAGGGTTTTCAGTTGCAGCCTGTTCAAGCCGGAACTGAAAACCCGTCAGCTTAGAACTCTCATCTCAAACCCCACTGATGCCGTGAATTCCCAAAAGTTTGAACCTGCTTCCTCCAAGGTGGATGCCCTCCTGAATGCTTTTTGCTTCCTCAACATCGTGGAGGCATGCAAGCCACATTCAGAGCTCAGGCTCCATTGTAATTGTGTTGGCAAAAACTTCAAGGTTTATCACGTACATCGTAGGGCTTTTTATTTCACCTTAATGTTAACATAACATATTGCCCTTTTCAAGTGGTAATAGCTTTAACTTGTTGTTAGTGTTTGCAAAATTTTCATCCCTATACATTTTAAAGCCTATTTCCTGAGGACCGTCTTTAAATGTAATTCCTTAAGCTGCGCCTCCGTTACCGGGCCGGGCGCCTGGGTCATCAGGTCGCTTGCGCTCTGGGTTTTGGGAAAAGCGATTACATCGCGTATTGATTTCTTTCCAGCCAGCAGCATGACAAGGCGGTCGAATCCGAAGGCGAATCCACCGTGGGGCGGGGTGCCGTATTCGAAAGCTTCCAGCATGTAGCCGAACTTATCCTTTGCTTCCTCGGGGCTGATCCCGATGAGAGAAAACAGTTTTTCCTGGACATCCCTGCGGTGGATCCTGATGCTGCCACCGCCTACTTCCACGCCGTTCAGGACCATATCGTAGGCCTTGGCCTTGACCTTGCCGGGGTCTTTTTCAAGCAGCGGCAGGTCGCTGTCCTTTGGAGAAGTAAAGGGATGGTGCATAGCAACATAACGCTTCTCCCCGGGATCGTATTCCAACAGGGGGAAGTCTACCACCCATAAAAAATTGAAGGTATGGCGTGGAATTAGATCCAGGCGTTCTGCCAGGTGCAGGCGCAAGGCTCCCAAAGAGTCGGCCACCACCTGAGGCTTGTCGGCAACGAAGAGCAAAAGGTCGCCGGGACGGGCCTCCATTTTAGCCAGGATGGCCTGTAGCTCGCCTTCTGTAAAAAACTTGGCGATGGTAGACTTTATTCCGTCTTCTGTGACGATAAAGTAAGCCAGTCCCTTGGCTTTGTAGATTGCAGCGTAGGCTGTGAGATCATCGATATCCTTGCGGCTGAAGGAAGCGCAACCCTTGGCGTTAATCCCCTTGACCTGGCCCCCTCCGGCGACAGCTGAGGCAAAGACCTTGAAACCGCAACCGGCAGCAATGCTGGTAATGTCTACAAGCTCCAGGCCGAAGCGGGTATCCGGCTTGTCCGTACCAAAACGGTCCATAGCTTCCTGGTAAGAAAGCCTCAAAAAGGGGCGGGGGACATCTAACCCTATGGTGTCACGGCAAAGCCTGACCACCAGCCCCTCCATGTAGCTCATAACCTCATCTTCGTTGACAAAGGACATTTCGATATCAATCTGGGTGAATTCAGGCTGGCGATCAGCCCGCAGGTCTTCGTCGCGGAAACAGCGCACAATTTGATAGTACCGGTCCATCCCAGCTACCATTAGAATTTGTTTAAGGAGCTGGGGAGATTGGGGAAGAGCGTAAAACTTGCCTGGATTAACACGGCTGGGAACAAGGTAATCCCGGGCGCCTTCCGGAGTACTTCTGGTCAGCATCGGGGTTTCGATCTCAAAAAACCCTTGCTCGTTTAGGTAATCACGGACCGACTTGGCTGCCCGGTGGCGCAGAATAAGAGCTTTCTGCATCTCCGGGCGGCGCAGGTCCAGGTAGCGGTAGCGGAGCCGCACGTTTTCATCAACATCCACCCCGTCCTCAATGTAAAAGGGCGGCGTCTTGGCCTTGTTTAAAACCCGCAGTTCATGGGCCAGTACTTCAACTTCACCTGTGGCCAGGTTTGGGTTTGCTGTTCCTTCCGGCCTTATTCTGACAGTTCCCCGCACAGCCAGGACGTACTCGCTGCGTACCCCCTCGGCTTTATGAAAAGCCTCCTGGTGTAAATCAGGACTGAAGACCACCTGGACTATACCTTTAATGTCCCTGAGATCGACAAAGATCAAGCCCCCGTGGTCGCGCCGGCTCTGGACCCAGCCCATTAAGACCACTGTTTCCCCGTTGTGGCTGGTATTTAAATCACCGCAGTAGTGGCTGCGCTTTAATCCTTCCATAGAATCGATCTGGCTTTGTTTAAACCATTCAATTTGCTGTTCTTCAATCATCTTTCAAGAGCCCTCCCGCACAGTTTAACTATGATGTAACTGGAAAACAGGCTTGCCTTTTCCTGCCATGTTATTTATTATCCCTGCTGTTTTTGGTTTTGAATGTATTGTACCGCCTGGTCTGCTGCTACGGCCTCCTGTGTTCCCGTTCTCATGTCCCGGACCAGTACTAAACCTTTTTTCACTTCCTCCTCGCCGATAATGACGGCATACCTTACACCGGTTTTCCCGGCATACTTCATCTGGGCTTTCAAACTTCTGCCCATGTAGTCCTTGTCGGCGGGGATACCGCCGGAGCGGAGTTTGAAGAGCAGGCGGAAAGCTGCGTCGGCAGCCTGGTCACCGGCTGTAACCACAAAGACTTCGGGCCGCGTCAAACCCGGTAGCTTAATTCCCTGGCGTTCCAAGGCCAAAAGAATTCGCTCGATGCCCAGGGCGAAGCCGATACCAGGGGTGGGGGGACCACCGCAGATTTCCACCAGACCGTTATAACGGCCTCCACCGCCGATGGAGCTCTGGGCTCCAATGTCCTCCGCAGTGATTTCGAAGGTTGTATGGGTATAGTAGTCCAGCCCGCGCACCAGACGCCGGTCAACGATAAAGGAAATATCCAGCAATTTCAGGTGGCGCTTGACCTCCTCGAAATGTTCCCGGCAATCCTGACAAAGGCAGTCCAGGATCGCGGGGGCGCCTTCCCCGGCAGCTGAGCATTTTTTCTCTTTACAGTCCAGAATTCTCAAAGGGTTCTTTTTAAAACGCTCCCGGCAGTTGTGGCAGAGGTTGTCCAGTTTGGGCCGGAAATAATCCTGCAGCTTTTGACGCAGAACCGGGCGACATTCAGGGCAGCCGATACTATTTACGAGCAGCTTCAGGTTTCGCAAACCCAGCCTGCCGTAAAAATCCATAGCCATAGCCATGACCTCGGCGTCAAGCGCCGGATCGTGGGATCCGAAAACTTCAATCCCAAACTGGTGAAACTGCCTGAAGCGTCCGGCCTGGGGGCGGTCATAACGGAACATGGGACCGCAGTAGTAAAGCTTAACCGGCTGGGGGCCGGCGTAAAGGTTTTCCTCCAGATAAGCCCTGACAACAGACGCAGTATTTTCAGGCCTCAGGGTGATGCTCCGGTTACCCCTGTCTATAAAGGTGTACATCTCTTTTTCAACGATGTCAGTTGTATCACCCACACCACGCAGGAATAGCTCGGTATGCTCAAAAATTGGTGTCCTGATTTCTGAGTACCCGTATTCGCGGCAGATAGCGCGGATTTGGTGCTCGATAAAATGCCATTTTTCTACTTCTCCGGGCAGAATGTCATTGGTACCGCGGGGACGGGTTGTCAGCATCGGTCTAAGCCTCCTTTAAAATAAACAGTTAACAACAAAAATCCGACCCGGACCATGTGACAGCATGGCCAGGGACGGATGTTTTATCCGTGGTGCCACCCTTGTTCGGAAAACCTCTGGTATTCCCTTTCGACCCTTTAACGGGGGTTACCGGGCCCGCCTACTGGCGCCCAGGGCGCGTTCGGGAACCGCTCCCGGGTGTTCTTCAACGCCTGTTTATTGAGGAGAGCTTTCAGTCGATGGCTCTCCCTCCCTGACATAAACCAGGGCGCCTACTTTTCCCGGTCATTGCTTTAGACCTGTGTAAAAATCTAAAGTCTTTTTGGATTCATTGTTGCCTGAAAAACATTTTATGCAAAAGAAGTCAATTTGTCAATGAAGGTATTGCCGGCATTCCTGTATTCCTGGAAATATAACTCTGATGGGATTATAATAGAGCCGAGGTGATAATTCTAATATGAATGATTTGGTTGCACGAATTAACTGGCTTGCCCGTAAAAAAAGGGAACAAGGGCTTACCCCACAGGAAGAAAAGGAGCAAAGGGAACTCCGGGCCAGGTACCTGAAATACATCCGTAACCAGTTAGTCGACGCCCTGGAGTCGGCGGGGTTTAAGCCAAAGGGAAAAAAGGAGGAAACCTGCAGTTGCGGGCATTGCGCTCCCCGGGCTGAAAAGCAAGGAGTCCCCTGCTCCGCTGGGGATATCAGCCGGGGCAGTGGGGATGTAATTCATTAAACTACCAGCCCTTAGGGCGGGTAATTAAGTAAATCTATGCAGTAAAGAAGAAAAAATAAGCTTCCTGAAATTTAAGGTTTTTGGAAGCTTATGTTCAATGGCTGTTTTCCAGGCATAATTTTGCTTATCTGAGAAAGGGATTGTAGAGTTTTTCTTCCCCAATGGTGGAAGACGGGCCGTGACCGGGGAAAACTTTAGTTTCGGGAGGAAAAACAAGGAGCTTGTTTTTAATGGAGTTTATTAACTGTGTGTGGCTTCCTCCTGGAAAATCCGAGCGGCCAACGGAACCGGCAAAAAGGGCATCTCCCGTGAGCAGGGTATCAGGACCACATTTGAGGCTGATGCCTCCCTGAGTATGACCCGGGGTGTGAATAACTTCGAACTCCAAGTTACCTACCTTAATCTTGTCTCCTTCCTGCAAAAGGCGGTCAGCTTCTTTGAATTTTAACCCACGGCCGGTAAAGGTGGAAAGATTCTTTCTTGAGTCTGTGAGCATTCCGGCGTCTTCAGCATGAATTAAAACCTTCGCCCCGGTGGCCTGCTGCACCTCTGCCAGGGCTCCGATGTGATCGACGTGACCATGGGTGAGGATAATATAGCGGATATTTAATCCCAGTTTTTCGATCCTTTTCAAAATTTTTTCGGCCTCGAAACCGGGGTCCACAACTGCCCCTTCCTTTGTTTCCTCGCAGCCGATAATGTAGCAGTTTGTTTCAAAAGGGCCAACAGGTAATCCAGTAAAGATCATGAGTTATAACACACCTCCGGGTTTAAAAACCTTTTTTACTATCCAGGAGCATTGTTACAGGGCCGTCGTTAAGAATTTCCACCAGCATATGCTCTCTAAAGTGTCCGGTTGTCACGCTCAGCCCCATATCCTTCAGGTCCTGCACAAATTTGTTGTACAGGTTCAGAGCGTCCTCCGGTAAGGCTGCTTCGGTAAAGCCCGGCCTTCTCCCTTTCCGGCAGTCCCCGTAAAGGGTAAACTGGGATACCACAAGCAGCGACCCACCTGTATCAAGAACCGAAAGGTTCATTTTTCCCTGGTTATCTTCAAAAATTCGTAAATTAGCGATCTTCTCAGCAAGGTACCCGGCGTCTTCCGCTGTATCGCTGCGCCCCACACCCAGGAGCACCACCAGGCCAGGTCCAATTTCGCAGACCTTATTGCCTTCCACTGTTACTGAGCCCCGGGTAACCCTCTGGACAACTGCACGCAAACAATTTCCCCCTTACCTTAATTGAGCGGATTCTGGGGCTGCCCGTTGAAGCTGACCCGCTTCACGTCATAGACGTCTTTAATCCTTTTTATTCTGTTCATGATATGTTCAAGTTGTACCAGGTCTTTTATTTCCAGCACCAGATCTACCACAGCCCCGCCGTCTTTTTTGCCTCTGGCTGTTACCCAGTTGGCGCTTATTTTCATATCAACGAGTACAGCCATGATATCGCTCAGAAAACCCGACCGGTCCATCCCGTTTACTTCCAGCTTGACCTGGAAGGGGTCTTTGAATTCCTCGTCCCAGGCCACATCCACCAGGCGTTCCCTTTCGCACTGCATATAGGTGGTGATGTTTCTGCAATCGATGCGATGGATGGATATGCCCCGGCCCCGGGTAATATAACCCAGGATTGGATCGCCTGGTACAGGGTTGCAGCAGTGAGATAGTCTAACCAGTAGATTGTCTATTCCCTTGACCCGTATTCCCTGGGTAGGTTTACCACGCCATCCGGCCGGTAGTTTAATTTCGTTTTTAAGAGTCTGGACTTCTTCTGACAGCAATCCCCTTTTCTCTGATCTAGCTTCCTCCAGCTTTATTTTGTTAAGGATGCTGTTTGCGGTAATAACGCCGTCTCCAATTGCGGCGAAAAGTTCCTCAAGTGTGAAAAAGGACAGCTTTTTACCTATTTCCAGAAGCTTCTCCGGCTTTAAAGATTCCGCTTCCAGTCCCTGTTTCCTGGCTTCCCGCTCGAGTAGTTCTCTTCCCTTAAGAATATTCTCTTCACGGTTTTCTTTCTTGAACCACTGTTTTATTTTGGTCCTGGATTGGGAAGTTTTGACTATATTAAGCCAATCCCGTTTGGGCGCGCTGTTCTTCGAGGTCAGAATTTCCACAATGTCGCCGTTCTTTAAAACATAATCCAGGGGTACGATCCGGCCGTTTACTTTGGCCCCTATACAACGGTGACCCACATCCGTGTGAATACGGTATGCAAAGTCAAGGGGCACTGAACCTGCCGGCAGTTCCAAGACATCTCCCTTGGGTGAAAAAACAAATACCGCATCGTCAAACAAGTCGATTTTGAGGTTTTCCATGAACTCCCTGGCATCCCGTAATTCATGTTGCCACTCTAAAAGCTGGCGCAGCCAGGCTAGCTTTTTATCAAACTCGCTGTCCCCCTTGGTGCCTTCCTTATAGCGCCAGTGGGCAGCAATTCCGTATTCGGCGGTTTTGTGCATTTCCATGGTGCGGATTTGAATCTCCAGGGGTTCTCCCAGGGGACCCACCACAGTTGTGTGCAGGGATTGGTACATATTGGACTTGGGCATGGCAATGAAGTCTTTGAACCGCCCGGGTATAGGGGTCCACATCGTATGAACAATGCCCAGGGTGGCGTAGCAGTCCTTCACGGTATCAACCAGGCAACGCACGGCCATAACATCATAAATTTCGTTCAGGTCAACATTTTGCTTGATCATTTTTTCGTTAATGCTGTAAAGGTGTTTGGGCCGGCCCTCGATTACAGCCGATATGCCCATGGTTTTAAGTTTATCTTGCAAGATTGAGATTACGTAATTGATCTTTTCTTCCCGTTTCTTGCGGGTCTCAGCTATTTTTTTGACCAGTTCGAAATAGCGGTCCGGTTCCTTGAAACGGAAGGATAAGTCTTCCAGCTCCCATTTGATTCTATAGATTCCCAGGCGGTGTGCCAGGGGGGCAAATATTTCAAGTGTTTCCTGGGCAATCTCCTGCTGCTTGGGCACAGGGTGGTATTTAAGGGTGCGCAGGTTGTGCAGGCGGTCAGCCAGCTTAATTAGAATAACCCGGATGTCCTTGGCCATGGCCAGAAACATCTTGCGCAAATTTTCCGCCTGTTGTTCTTCTTTTGATTTAAATTCGAACCGGCTGAGTTTGGTCACCCCGTCCACCAGGAGCGCTACTTCTTTACCAAATTTTACCTGGATATCCTCCAGGGTTATTCCAGTATCCTCAACCACATCATGGAGCAAACCCGCCATGATTGTCTCCGGGTCAAGTTCTAATTGTGCCAGTATTTTTGCTACTTCCAGGGGATGAACAATATAAGGCTCACCCGAAAACCGTTTTTGATTCCGGTGTGCTTTTTCTGCATATTCATAGGCAGCCTGAATAGCGGCTATATCCACATTGGCATTATAAGCCTTGATTAGCCGGAAAAGTTCTTCTAGGGCTGCCTTGTGATCCAGGTCTTGTGGTTTTGCAGGCATGCCTTTAGCTCCCGGTTTAACGTTTTCCTCCGGGTGCTCGATAAATTCCCCGGTAGAAAGACAGGCGAGGTTTTCCATATCAATCATTTCCCTCTAATAGTTGTACTGAATCAATGATATTGTATCATAATCTGTTAGATTTACTCTACCACCTAATCCGGTAAGTTCAATCAGAAAAACTGTTCCCACCACATCGCCGCCCAGCTTCTCAATAAGTTTTATTGTGCTGGCGGCAGTTCTGCCTGTGGCAAGCAATTCATCGACAACAAGGACTTTCGAATTTGGTTTAATGGCCTCCAGGTTGATCTCCATTGATTCACCTGCGAAATCCTGGGTATTATGCCAGGCCGAGATATCGTCTTCCGGTATCCTGCCGGCGTTCCCTAAAACAATCAGGCCTACGCCAAGGACATAAGCCAGAGGGGCACCGATTGTCAAAGCCCTGGCTTTGGGGCAGACAATCAAATCCGCCTGTTTGTGTTTACACTGTTTTGCCAGTTCATTTATGGCCGCGTGGTAGGCCTCACTGTCGAGAAGGAGGGTAGATATGTCTTTATAATTAATCCCCTCCCGGGGAAAATCCCTTATTTCCCTGATTTTACTCTTAAAATCCATGATTTACCCTCCTCTGTGTTGATTATCTATTCCTTATGGAGTGATTATTCTATTTTAAGGATGAAGGGGATCGTTTAGAATAAACTTCATCCAGCTGAGAGATTTATTTTTAATTGATTGAAGACTTCGAAAGGTAATAGATTCGCCCAGATCCTTCTTTTTTGAAGGGGCCGGCAACAGTTTGAACCTTTTGGTTTGAGCAAGATCCTGCTTGATAATAAGGCTCAGTTCCTGAAATATTTTAAGAGCTGTCTTTGTTGTACAGGCATGGAATTTAGGAAATCCAGCCAGGGACATGGCTCTTACAAGATCTGCCCCGTCTGTGAGCTCGAGAAAACCATTGTTGTTTGCCTTACGCAAGTAACTATAAATTATTGCCAGGCAGTTCCTGTCAGGCGCCATTACCTCCAGCCAGGTTTTATTCTCTTCAAAGTCTTCAGGTCCAAAAAGGAGATAGAGGCGTCCGCCCGGCTGCATCGCCCGAATTATAGATGAGCAGGCCAGATCATCATAGGGAAGATGGTAGAACAAAACTTCCTGGGCATAGCTAATTAAAGGGACGGCTGTATTGGGAGTTGCAATGACGATCTTAATCTGTCCTGACTGAAACATACTTGCTGTCCGGTCCCTTTGCTCCGCTGAGACAGCTTTATTCAGGCAACCTGTTTGACCGCGCAGGGCCGGGTTTGTTAGTTGAAGAAAGCGAGCAAGTTCAATGGTTTGATAAGCGCAGGAGGTGATTACCAGGGTAGGCTCGCCGCACTCAGCCAGTTTTGCCAGTTGCGCCGGCCGGTCTAAAATCCCGCGCCAGTCTGTTAAGACCACATTATGAAACAATTCCTTTACTTTATCAGTATCAAGGCCGGAGAAAATAGTGTCATGGTCAGAGAATGGAATATTATTGTCAAGAGTTTCCAGAACGAATTCCGGTACAAACAAATCAACCTGTAGCTCTGAGTTTTCTTTCAGGATGTCTGTAAAACTGGAATCAAAATTAAGACTTTCGTCCTGGTTCAAAACATCCAGGGAAGCAGGAGTGCCCAGTTCTTTGACTTCCAATACAATTGAGCATCTCCCGTTAAAACTGTTCAGCGCCGGAACAAAGGCAAGATCTACCTCGCTGGCTGCAGCCACGGTTTCGGCATAGGCACCTAGATTAAAACCAATTCCCTCCAGGGCTTTATTCTCCACTTTAAGTTTAAATTTTAAGTGGTTGGCGTTCTTACCCACAACCCGGCTTTCCAGGATTTTTGCTTTTCGGAAGCAAAGCAGGGGTTGTGGGTTAGTATTACCAAAGGGGCTTAAACTTTCAATTTCTCCTACCAGTTCCTCATCAATTTGAGCAGCGTCAATTATTGCGTCCAGCTCCAGGAGCGGAACCGTTTCTACATGGGCAAATACTTCCGCAGCGTAATGGTTAATCTCCTTTGCCAGGCCTTCGATTTTAACTCTGTCGATGGTAAAACCGGCAGCCAGGGCATGCCCCCCGTAATTCAAGAGATGCTCGCGGCAGTGATCCAGGGCCTGATACATGTTGAAACCCGGTATGCTTCTGGCTGAACCTTTTCCTTCTTCGCCCTCAAGGGCTACTAACAGCACCGGGCGGTTGAACATCTCTGTTAAACGGGAAGCAACGATACCAATAACACCTGGATGCCATCCCTCCGAGGCCAGGACCAGCACCTTTGCTTCCTGGAGATGGGGTTTTGCCTGCAGGAGATGGAACGCTTCATTCAGTACATCAGTCTCAATTTTTTGACGCTCCTGGTTGCTCCGGTTCAATTCACATGCTATTTCCCAGGCCTCGGCAGGGTTATCCGTCAGTAAGAGTCTTAGCGCTTTCCCGGGACTATCCAGCCTGCCGGCTGCATTCAGCCTGGGGGCAAGGCCGAAACCCACATCCCTGGCGCAAAGGGTATTTTTCTCAATACCGCTTACTTTTATTAAAGCCCGTAGCCCGCACTTATCAGTGTGGGCCAGCCTGGGGAGGCCGTGTTTGACCAAAATCCGGTTTTCCCCGTGCAGAGGGACAACATCAGCTATGGTCCCCAGACAGACCAGGTCTAAATAGTCCTGCCAGGCCGCGTTCTTTTTACCGGATTCCTTGATGATGGCCTGGGCAACTTTCAGGGCGACACCAACACCGGCTAATTCTTTAAATGGGTACAGACAGTCCTGCCTTTTGGGATTGACAACGGCAACAGCCTGGGGCAGTTCCGGCGGCGGTTCGTGGTGGTCGGTGATAATCAAATCGAGGCCGTTATTTTTAGCCCACAGGGCTTCTTCCAGAGCGTTAATACCGCAGTCCAGGGTAACTACCAGGCTGGTCCCTTCCTCTCTGGCCCGTTGCAGGGGAGCCAGGTGAAGGCCGTAGCCCTCTGTAAGCCTGTGCGGTAGATAGCTGTGGACATCTGCACCTATACCTTGAAGAACCCTTGTCAGGAGAGCCGTTGAGGTAATACCGTCAACATCATAATCCCCATAAAGAAGGATCCTTTCCCCTGACCTGGCTGCTTTCAAGATCCGGTCAACAGCTTTTTTAAGATCTTTCATGAGGTAGGGATTGTGCAGACTTTCCAGTTCGCTGCCCAGAAAGGCCAGTCCCTGTTCCACCGTATAGATGCCACGGTTAATCAATAATTGGGCTGTTATAGGCGAAATTTTCAGCTTATGCGCAAAGATCTGGCTTAGTACCGGATCAGATGCTTTAACTCGCCATATTTTTGCTTTGTGTTTGGGAATATTTTTCATAGATAATAAAATTATAATCAAAGCGGGTCTGTTTGGCAACGAGGAGAACCTGCTGTAAACCTGTCCCCAATATAATTGATCATAACCCAATTCCAGGCATTAATAATCCAGAACACGCCGGGCTGGGTACCGCAATATTATATATTGCTACAAAGAAAAGAGCCGGTTGATTTTTAACCGGCATTACTGAGGCTGATAAAATCCCATCCCAGTGTCGTGACACTGCACATTTTACTCTTACCCTCTGTTGTAACATCCACCAGCCCGAGGGCATAAAGCTGCATGATGACATGATCGAGCACAGCCCTTTTAACTTTTGCAGTAAGTGATAGTTCTTCTTTGTTCATAGGCCCGTGAGATGCAAGGGCTTTCATCACCCTTTCGGCCTCTTCGGGCAGGCGGTGCTGAACACCAACAAAGTATTCCGCCAGAGTTGAAGTCATGAGAGCTTCTTACCTCCTTTTTAAAATAGTATGGTCACTCATCTAGTTAAATATAAGTAAATAAAGAAAAAAAGCCGGAATTATTTTTCCGGCAAATAGTTTTTCCGTGCTTGCTGCCCACAAAACGATTTATCTGGGGCCGTATCCGTCTGTTGCCATCCAGCCTGATTGCAGCTGGCGCACTGCTGGTAACAGGGCTCTATGTGAATCAAGACATTTACATCCTTAAAATGGTGGCGGACTTCCTCTTCGATCTGGTCGCAAAGATCATGGACTTTATTAACGGCCCTGCCCCCCGGGACAACCAGGTGAAGCTCAATAAAACGCTGGGGACCCGCCTTCCTGGTTTTCAATTCGTGGTATTCCAGGTAGTGGGGCGAGTATTTGGCAAGAATTTCCCTGATAACCTGCTGCTCTTTTTCCGGAAGCTGAACGTCCAGGATGCCGCGCATGGAATCGATAATAAGCCGCACAGCCGCCCGCACAATTAACAAAGCCACACCCATAGCAATGAGCGGGTCCAGAATAGTCAGGCCGGTTATTTTAATAGCGAGAATACCCGCAAAAACGCCTAGCGAGGTATATACATCTGTTCGCAAATGCCAGGCATCCGCTTCCAGGGCTGGGGATTCCGTTTTTCTGGCTACACTCATTAGTTCCCGGGATACCAAAAAATTAACCAGGGCTGATATACCCATGATTGCAGCTCCCAAACCAAGGGAGTGGATTTCCACCTCACCGCGGAGCTTGGGGTAGGCGCTGGCAATGATCATAGCTGCGGCTGCCAGGATTAAAACAGCTTCGATAATACTTGCAACATTTTCAAATTTGCCATGACCGAAAGGATGGCGTTCATCGGCCGGTTTAGAGGATTCCCTGACTGAAAGAAACGCGATCATAGCAGCAACCAGGTCCAGGCCGGAGTGAATTGCTTCGGATAATACGCTTATGGAGTTCATAAAAATTCCTGTTGCCAGTTTTGCCAGGGTCAGGACCGTACTTGAGGCAATGGAGAGACGTGCCGCCCTGATTTTTTCATTCATTTGGATCATCCTTATTCTATGAATGTAAATAGCCCGCGAAATTCACTGCTCTTAAAGCAGGTGAATTCCCACGGGCGATACCGCTCCCACTGGCACGCCGGTCTAAAAAAGTATAGCACAGGTTTAACAGCGCGACAACGGTGGCTATGCTCAATTGTAAGCATAATCTATCTGCCCGCGTTTGATAATGGTATCTATAAGCTTTTAAAAAATGCAAATTATGATATAATCAATAAAATATTAAAATAAGATATTAAAGAAAGGCTTTAATCATACATGCTAAATGAGATATTAATTTGACCACCGGAGCAATAATTACCTATTATTTGGCTTTCTTAGCTGGCGGAACAAGAGGCAGGTCTTTTTGGGGTTGTTTACAAAGGCCAGGACAGGATAACCCACTCCTGTGGTCAAAATAAACATTAAGTGGTTAAGAAACCATGCTGCTGAGGCGTTAGCGGCAGAGGTTGAAAAAGTCTGTTTTCATAATAGAACCAGTTTGACATTCCTCAATATTTGCTTTTAGAATACAGGTAGAGAAACCCTCTAACGCTTTCTTTTTCTAATTGATTGAGTTGAAAAGAAGGTGAAAAAATGATCCCGGTTAAGGTAAAGGAAATCGCCTACGATGTTATGATGAACCCGGTAGTCCTGCTGGTTGATGAAGCAGAGGTAAAGGCGCTTCCCATTTGGGTAGGACCCTTTGAAGCGCACGCCATTGCCTTTGCCCTGCAGGGTATCTGCCTGGAACGGCCGCTGACCCATGACCTCTTAAAAAACATCTGTGACCGCCTGGGGGCTAAACTGAGCATGGTTATTATCAATGATGTGAGGGATGGAACTTATTTCGCTGAAATCCACATGTGGCACAACGGTCAGGAGCTGGTAATAGATTCCCGCCCCAGTGATGCCATTGCGCTGGCCCTTCGCACGGAAACTCCTATTTATATGTCGGAAAAAGTCGCCCAGCATACCCTGAATATAAAGGAACTACTAAGTGAAGAACAACAGCAGGAATTGAGAGAATTGCTGGAGTCGGGACGTCTCAACGATTTTAAAAAATCACTCCACTAATAATTAGATTATCTAACTCAATCCAAGGACGACCTGCCGGGCAGCCAACCCGCATTAGCGTTCCAAGACGGCAGAAATTTGAACAAAAAATTATTACCCGGCCTTAAAGCAGCTCCAGAAATATTTCCATCATAATATCTATATTATATTAAACCGGACAGCGGTGTGTTTTCACCGGTTTAATTAAGGGCGTCCGAACAGAGACCGTTGAAAACATCTCCCCCCAGTTGATCTTTGGTTTAATTCCTGCAGTTACCAGTTATTATCTGTAGTTCAATAACCCGTCCATTATTTCCCATGGAAGGGACTCTCATCGTCAAACCCACGGAAATTTTTATAGAAAACCCCGTCTTCATCCACTTCGTAAGGTATATTGTCTACTTCTTCCACTGCGCCCCTGTCCTCCATCGTGTCAAACCTGGAATCACCATAATAGGAGCCTCCCCTTGACCATTCCTCAGTGGTTTCACTGTAGCGGGCAACTTCCTGCCAGGCGTCTCCCCCGTCATAGCCCGCTCCGGGACCATCGCTGAAAGCTCTGGTCAGGGTCTTGGCTATGACATCCTCTTCAACCGGTCGCTCATTTCCCCGGGGTATCTTTTCTTCCCCTTCCTTGCAGTTACGGCACAGGGTTGTGTACGGCATTGCCTGGAGCCTTTCCAGGGGGATTTCCTGGCCGCACACTTCACAAAAACCGTAGGTTCCGTTATTAATCCTTTCCAGGGCATGATCAATTGCGGCAACAGCAAGCATGGCGTTTTCCCGCAGGGCAAAATCCTTGCTCCGTTCAAACACTTCCGAGCCGACATCTGCAGGATGGTTGTCGTAGGTTGAGAGTTCTCCAATAGAATCTCCCAGGGGAACTCCCAGTCCCCCCTGTCCCTGTTCGTTTACGAAATCAATCTGTTTCAGCAAATCAGCCTTCTCTGACAAAAGACGCTCCTTCTGTCTTGCAAGCAACTCATTCTTCACCAGACTATACCTCCATGCTTGTAGATTAGGGCCCAATATTCGACTGGACCATCCTGACAATTTCAGCAATAAAGTCTCCAATCAGGGGAAGGTTCAACATGACCAGTTTTCTTAAAAAGTAGAGGACAATAGCTCCAAGAATGGTAAAACCGACGGCGATGCCCACCCCCCTGGCCACACCGGCGATAAAGTTTATATGCATCAAGCGCCAGGGGTTTTCAAGGAGGCGCACGTATTCGGCCAGCTTCATTTTTTCCATCGCCAGGGCCAGTTCCTCTATTTTATCCTGTAGTATTCTGAGCATTTGATTTTGACTTTCCACTGATAACCTTCCTCATCCAGTGTCTTGCCTGCCAATGCAGTTGGTAGGCGGCTATTCATTAATGTGTCCCGAATACCCCCAAATAAACAAAAAAGGCGGTGGTTTTCCACACGCCTTTTTGACTTAATTCTGTCTTAAGCCCGGGCCGCCCTGGCCTTGGGCTGTTTCTCCAGCCTTTTCATATCAAACCACAGCGGGCTTGCTATAAAGATTGAAGAGTAAGCACCAGCAACAACGCCGATTAGAAGAGCCAGAACCATGTTATGAATAGTTGTCCCACCGAGCAGCAGCAGGGCAGCCAGGATCATGACCACGGTCAATACAGTATTGATGGAACGGGCCAGGGTCTGCCAGAGGCTTACGTTGATGGTATCCTCCAGGGTTTCCCCTTTCTTTTTATAGAGCAGGTTCTCCCGGATCCTGTCAAAAATTACAATGGTGTCATTAATGGAGTAGCCGATAATGGTCAGGATGGCGGCAACAAAGGCGCTGTCCACTTCGAAGCGGAAAACGGAGAATGCGCCCAGGACGATAAAGACATCGTGTAACAGTGCGATTACGGCAGCAAGCCCCTGTTTGAACTCAAAACGCCAGGCGATGTAGATAATCATTAAAACTGAGGCTACAGCCAGCGCCCCCAGCGCTTTGAATATCAGTTCCCGGCCCATAACCGGCCCTACCCGCTCGGAACGCAGCAAAGTTACCTCACCGTATTTGTCCTCAAGAGCCTGGACGATCCTTGAGTTTTCCTCTTCATTTAGTTCCCTGGTCCGGATTAGAAAATCGGTCTCCTCGCTTTGCTGGATAGAGGCGCCCTCCAGGCCGAAACTGCCCAGTACCTCCCGGACCTGCTCCACGGAAGTAGCCTGGTTGAACCGGAGCTCTAGGAGGTTCCCACCGGTGAAGTCAATACCCAGGTGAAGTCCCTGGATACAGAGAGAAATAAGCCCTGGTATAATAAATAACAAAGAGATGAGGTACCAGAATTTCCTGAGTTTAACATAGTGAAAAGGCATCCTTTCACGCAAGCTTAACAAATTAATCCCCCCTATGCTCCGTACAATTTAGGATTGCGTGCCAGGTTACTTGCAGCCACCAGGTGCAGGATCCATCTGGTCATGGTTATGGCCGTAAACATGCTGGACAGAATACCGATTGAGAGTGTAACGGCAAAGCCCTTAATGGGTCCCGTCCCAAAGTAGTAGAGAACGGCTGCAGCAATCAGGGTGGTTACATTTGAATCCAGAATAGCCACAAAGGCCCGCTTAAATCCTGCGTCAATAGCCGAGCGCAGGGTCTTGCCGCTCTTTATTTCTTCTTTCAGGCGCTCGTAAATGATAATGTTTGCGTCCACCGCCATCCCCAGGGAGAGCAGGAAACCTGCAATGCCTGGCAGGGTCATGGTTACGTGCAGCGCGGCAAAAATCAACAATACGAGCAGGGTATAAATCACCAGAGCCAGGTTGGCCACCAGCCCCGGTACCCTGTAGTAAATGATCATGAAGGCAAGAATGGCGATGAGGCCGGCAATTCCGGCTTTTATGGATTTATCCAGGGAATCGGAGCCAAGGGTGGGCCCCACGGTCCTTTTCTCCATCACTTCCAGCTTGACCGGCAGTGAGCCGGAACGGAGCAGGATGGCGATGTTTTCAGCCTCATCCAGGGATTCATAGGGAGATATCTGGGCCCTGCCGTTGGGAATGGGTTCCCTTATGGCCGGGGCCTGGATCACATTTCCGTCCAGAACAATGGCTAACTGCCTGCCCACGTTCTGAGCCGTTACGTCCGCGAAAATTTTCGCCCCGTCCGGCTCAAATTCCAGGTTGACTTCGGCCTGGTTGGTCTGGGGATTTATCCCTGCCACGGCGTTTTTCAACTGGCGGCCGGTCAGGACGGTTTTGCCGTCCTCTGTTTTAAATTCCAGGTAGGCCGTTTTAATCATATTGCTTACAGCTTCATCGGGGTTATCGATGCCGGCCAGTTCCACAATAATCCGGCGGGAGCCTTCCAATTGCACGATGGGCTCCGCTACGCCGAAGGCATTAACCCTGTTTTCAATGATGGCCATGGCCTGCTTGACCCGGTCCGCTGTTACCGGCGCATCCGGCGTCTCCACGGCCTCCAGGACCACGTGGACGCCTCCCTTTAAATCAAGCCCCTGTTTAATTAAATTTGTAAATGGAAGCCATTGTACACCCGGGATCAGCGGTTTTGCAGCAGCTACAGCAACAACTGCAGTAACCAGAATGATACCAAGCAAGATCAGGATTTTGTCCCACTTCATTTGGTTCTACTCCCCCTTGTGCGTCGTTAATAACATTCTACAACAGCTTAGCCCCGTTAACCACCAGTTCGAATTTACACTTCAGGAAGTTTGCGGCTCTCCTGCACATAATCATCCTGCTCAGGAAGATTTCAAAGTATTCCATGACAGGACAGATATCGATATCGATGGTCAATTCCATGGTGATGGTTTGCTTATCATCGGAAACCCAGAGAAAGGAGTGCTCAACGGCATAGTTGACCCGGTCATGAATGTCAAAGGTAGCAAAGTCCGCGTTCCGCACCCTGGAGCGGTGCACGTCGGACTTGTCAGCTACAATTAGGGCTGCTGCCACGCTGTTAATGGCGTGACCATACTGCTCTTCGTGGTTGGCGATAGCCGAGATAACGGTGGCAATTTCCTCCGGGTGCATCCCCATCTGCATCAGGATCGGGTAGGCTATCACCGCTCCCGAAATTCCGTGCTCGTTGCGGCTGACTACGTTTCCGATATCATGCATGTATCCGGCAATGGCGGCCAGTTCAACCTGCCTCTCGGGATAGCCCAACCTTTCCAGGATGTTCCTGGCTATACTGGAGACCAGGTTGACGTGGCGGTAACTGTGCTCGGTAAAACCTAAAACCCCCAAATACTTGTTTCCTTTCCGGATAAAAGCATCGATCACAGGGTCTTTTTTGATATCTTCCAGTGTGATCATAAGCGGGTAACCCCCTCGGAACAATAAGGAAAGGTAGTTGTACCGGGAACAGCTATCCAATAAAACTAAATTGGCAAAAACGGGAAGGATTTTTATTTAACCAGCCCCAGGTCTTTTACCTGAACTCAGAAAAAGAGTAGACGGCCGGTCTACTCCTTTGTCTTCACCTTACCTTCTTCTTCATCATCTTCTTCCTTGCTGACAACCTGGGAGATGGAGTTTTTCAAGACCTCAATCCGGACATTATCGGCTATTCTTAAAATAATCGAATCCTCTTTCAATTTTACAATTGTACCGAAGATTCCGCCGATCGTCGTAACTCTGTCGTTCGGTTTAAGGCTTTTAATCATCTCCTGGTGTTTTTTCTGGCGCTGCTGTTGGGGACGGATTATTAAAAAATAAAGAATTGCAAACAGGGCGACGATGTATAGTATGGATAAAGTTTGTGGGTCCACTCGTGAAGCCTCCTTTCCCGTTAATTTTTTATTTCTTCCTCCAGGCTAAAATTCCTTTATTGAAGAAGATATTTAAAAAATGTGCTCTAACTTTGTAAGTAAGTTTTTAAAAAGTTGTCCCTGTATTCCAGGATAGTCCCCTGACGAATTGCTGATTTAGCTTCTTGCATTATATTAAGTACAAAGTGCAGGTTATGAATTGTGGTCAGGCGTATGCCTAAAACTTCACCAGCTTTAATCAGGTGTCTGATGTAGGCCCGGGTATAATGCCTGCAGGTGTAACAACCACATTCCGGGTCCAGAGGCCTAAAATCCCGGGTGTATTCTGCATTCCGTACCACAAGTTTGCCGTGCCGGGTCAGGACAGTGCCGTTGCGGGCAAGCCGGGTCGGCAGGACGCAGTCGAACATATCAACTCCTCTGACGATACCCTCCAGCAAGCAATCGGGAGAACCCACACCCATCAGGTAGCGCGGTTTTTCTTCCGGCAAAACCGGTATTGTGCATTCCAGCATCTGATACATCAGATCCTTTGGTTCACCCACGCTCAAGCCCCCGATGGCGTAACCGGAAAAGTCCATTTCAACGAGTTCCTTTGCGCTTTCCAGGCGCAGGTCAGGATAGGTGCTCCCCTGAATTATACCAAATAGAGCCTGGTCAGCCCTGTTGTGGACGGCCAGACAGCGCCGGGCCCATCTGGTGGTCCTTTCCAGAGCCTCTTTGGCATACTCCCGGGTGCATGGATAAGGAGCACACTCGTCAAAGGCCATGGCAATATCGGAACCCAGGGCCATCTGCACTTCCATAGCTTTTTCCGGACTGAAAAAATGTTCTGAGCCGTCAATATGGGACCGGAAGGTTACCCCTTCCTCCGTAACCTTGCGCAGGGGCCCCAGGCTGAATACCTGAAAACCGCCGCTGTCAGTGAGGATGGGACCATCCCAGTGCATAAAACGGTGCAGCCCGCCGGCCTCTCTGATCAGTTCATGGCCTGGCCGCAGGTAGAGATGATAGGTGTTGCTTAGAATAAGCCTGCCGCCCACTTCATAAACTTCTTCCGGGGTCATGGTTTTGACCGTGGCCTGAGTGCCCACCGGCATAAAGACAGGGGTTTCCACTGTCCCGTGGGGGGTGTGTAAAAGCCCCAGCCGGGCGCGGCTGGTCTGATCTTGATGCAGAATAGAAAAGCGGAAGGCCATGGATCCCTCCTGTTTTTTCAAAACTAATAACCATTCTAACTCTTTTTCGGTAAAATGTACAGCTACAGATTAGATGATCAGCATCGCGTCCCCGAAACTGTAAAACCTGTATTTTTCACGAACGGCCTCTTCGTATGCTCTCAGGATCTTTTCCCTTCCGGCCAGGGCGGAAACCATCATCAGTAAAGTAGATTTCGGAAGATGAAAATTGGTGATTAAGCCGTCGATGACCTTAAACCTGTAGCCCGGGTAGATAAAGATGTCTGTCCAGCCTGCTCCTGGCCTGACGCCTCCGTCTGCATCTGCTCCACTTTCCAAACAGCGGGTGGTGGTGGTGCCCACAGCAATCACCCTGCCGCCCCTGGATCTGGCTTTTGCTATGGCCTGGGAGGTTGCTTCAGATATTTCGTAGTACTCGGCATGCATATGGTGATGGGTAATATCTTCCACTTCCACTGGACGGAATGTTCCCAGGCCAACATGCAGGAGCACGGGTGCGATGTCCACGCCCATTCCTTTAATTCGTTCCAGCATTTCATGTGAAAAATGAAGCCCGGCGGTCGGGGCGGCAGCGGATCCGGCCTGCCTTGCGTAAACAGTCTGGTAACGTTCCTGTTCCAGGAGCGGTTTTTTTATGTAGGGAGGGAGAGGCATGACCCCAATCCTGTCCAGAATTTCTTCAAAGTAGCCCTCATAGAAGAATTCCACAATCCTGCCGCCGTAATCCGTGTTTTCTAAAATACGGCATTCCAACAGGCCGTCGTTGAAACTCACCATTGAGCCGGCTTTTAATCTTTTCCCAGGGCGCACCAGAGCCTCCCACCTGTCTCCGGAAAGCCTTTTCAGAAGCAGCACTTCGGCCTGGGCTCCGGTGTCTTTCTTTTTTCCCAGCAGGCGGGCCGGTAGGACTTTTGTATCGTTAATAACCAGGATATCACACGGGTTTAGATAGTCTATAAGGTCACTGAAACGACGGTGTTCCAGTTTATCGGAGTCAAGCCGGACAACCAGCAACCTTGAGTCGCCCCTTTGTCTCGGAGGTTCCTGGGCGATCAGCGAATCCGGAAGGTAATAGTCAAATTCAGAAAGATGCACCGGTGTTTTTTGTCCACTCCTTGTTTAATTTTGTCATTATATACTGGATCTTACATAGGGCTACTCTGCCGGACGCATCATCTAACTTTACCTTGACGCTGACCTGCCATAATCACCTGTAATCTCGACTCCTGTATAGTAGTATTTCAATATTTCCTGGTAATTATAACCTTGTGCGGCCATGCCGCGGGCACCCCACTGGGACATCCCAAGGCCGTGCCCGTTTCCGGACCCGCAGATTTTTATCCCCTGGAGAATGCCTTCCTGGTCATAGACCTTTTCCAGAGTAAAGAGGGAACTCTTTAAGCCCAGGGCATTTCTTACCTTATCTGCATTGGATATGACAATGCGGACAGGTTCCCCTGAAGTCCCCTGGCCGGATACAGCTATGCTTTTAATTCTGGCGCCTGAGGAAGTTCTGGCCAGTTCTTCAATATCTTCCAGAACGGCCAGGTTATAACCCGAGCCCTGGAGCTTTGCAACCAGTTGTTCAACAGTATAGTCAACCTGCCAGTCATAGTGCTTATCATTTTTGTCGTAGGGGTCGGCTTTCCCTTTAATATAAGGGAGTTGTTCCAGCCAGACATCTTCACTGTTTTCGGTAAAACCCCCGCTGCAGGCATGAAAAAAAGCAGTAATCAGTCTGCCCTGGCTGGTCATAACCATTCCCCGGGTTTCTTCAACGGCCTCATTGGTTGCTGGGGTCTCAGCATCGTAGCCGCGGTAAACCTGGCTGAGCTGGTCATCCAGCAGGTTATATTTGCTGCCCCTGCTGACCTCAACCTGCTGCAGAGCGTAGTTGCGCGCTGCAACAGCCTGTGCTTTCAGGGCCTCCTTCGGCCAGGAGGGAGGGATCTCCGCGGGCACCACGCCGCGCAGGTAATCTTCTATATTTAACTCGTTTACTACAGCAAGTTTCCCGTTTTCCACCCTGAATTCCAAACTCCCCCTGTATCTTGCAGAGGCCGCCCCGCTAATCAGGGATACAAGGTTTAAACCGTCGCCCGCAGCAGTAAGGGCAGTTTTCTTTTGGGAACTTGCGGCATACGGATTGTCAATAGAATTAAAGGGGCTGAGTTCCCCTTCCCCGTTAAGCACAAAAAAATGGCCGCTGGAACTGCTTTCCACCGCTTGACCTGTACCGCTCAGGACGTTGAAGCTCAAATCCAGTTCACTTACAGTGACAGGTCCGGCAAAGGGACCCAGTCTTTCCTTGCGTCCCTCAAGCATGATCTGGCCGTTCTCTACCCGGACCTGCCACTGCTCACCCTGCTCCAGCCTGGTTATTTCTTTCCCCGTTGATTGCTCGACCAGGTGGTAAGCTCCGCTGGTTTTAAACCCAATCGTGTCGGCCTGAATAGCCAGGCCTACTTTGACATTTCCGGGCCCAACAGCTGCATAAGCAGCGCCTGCCGCTGTCAGCCAGAGCATAAAAAGGGAGGCAAAACAGAGGATCACTCTGGAAAAAAAAGTGGACATTTTAATCGAACCCCCGGCAAAAAAATGGATACCTTTGATCACTAGAAGGTAGGTGTTCGACAAATAATTCCAGAATCCTCCTGTAAAAAATAAAAAATGGCAAGCCCTAGCTTACCGTCGAATCAGGTTAAGAATAATAGTCAGCAGGATGCTGAGAACAATACAGGTGACAACAGGAAAGTAAAAACTGAAGTTGCCCTTTTGCAGAAAAATATCACCGGGCAGGCGGCCCAGTCCGAACAATCTGCCTCCCAGCAACAGCAAGCCGCCCGTCAGGACCATAAAGATCCCGAGAAAAAGGATCATTTTGCCAAGTGATTCCCACATTTAACCTTTCCCCTCCTTTTTTGGCTGCCTGCAGTAACGCTCCTTTTCACTGTAAATGCACCCGCAGTAAGCCTGCCTGTACATACCCAGTTCCCTTGAACGGGCAGTTGCATCCCTGTAGCCCGGTCTGAAATCTACATAATAAAAGGGAACCCCGTACTTTTGCCCGGCGGACTGTCCGGCATCCCGGATTAGTTCATGTTTCTGGTAGGGACTGACCAGTAGGGTCGTGGTAAAAGCGTCAAATTTTCCCCGTTTTGCAATCTGTGCGGCCTGCTCCAGACGCATCGAGTAGCAAATCATACAGCGGTTGGACTCCCGGTAGGCCACCCCCCGCAGGAACTCCTCCAGGCGGTAGTTATCGTCAACAATCAGCTTAAGGCCAATGTCAGCAGCATACTTCTCCATGGTTTCCTTGCGTTTGGTAAACTCAGTGTACGGATGTATATTCGGGTTGAAGAAATAGCTGTGAACCTCCATTCCCTGTTCCCTCAGATAATCTACCGGATAAATGGAGCATGGTCCACAGCAGCTGTGCAACAGGATCTTTTTCATCAACTTAACTCCAATCATGGGATAATTTTAAGTTTTAAGTTTAAAGAGTATCCATGGAAAACAATGATCTATCTTGTCGCAACGGCTTATGGATAATGGGTAGTACAAATCAAAAAGGTATTATTAACAATCATACCCCAAAGGGACCAGAAATTAATCTTTACCAGAGTTTTTCCTGCCTGGGTTTAATGTCCCTTTCCAGTCCCAGGTGGCGCAGGGCCATTGGGGTGGCTACCCGTCCCCGGGGGGTCCGGGCCAGCATTCCGAGCTGGATCAGGTAGGGCTCGTAAACGTCTTCCAGCGTCTCAGGCTCTTCGCTGGTGGCTGCGGCAAGGGTATCCAGACCTACAGGCCCGCCGTTGAACTTTTTAATAATAGTCTCCAGGATCCTCCGGTCGGTATGGTCAAGCCCCAGGGGATCGACTTCCAGAAACTCCAGGGCTTCAATCGCAACATCCTGGGAGATAACTCCGCCTGCACGAACCTGGGCGTAATCCCGTACTCTCTTCAATAACCGGTTGGCTACCCTGGGGGTACCCCGGGAGCGCCCGGCAATCTCCAGGGAGCCCTCCCGGGTCAATTCAATTCCAAGAATTTTTGCTGCCCTGGTTAGGATTAAGACCAGTTCTTCCGGTTTATAATAGTCAAGCCTGCAGATAATCCCGAAGCGATCCCTTAAGGGGGAGGTCAGCATACCTGCCCGGGTCGTAGCGCCTACCAGGGTAAAGCGGGGTAAATCCAGACGCAAGGATCTTGCCCCCGGTCCTTTACCGATGATGATATCCAGGGCGAAATCTTCCATGGCCGGGTATAGGATTTCCTCTACTGTCCTGCTCAGACGGTGGACCTCATCGATGAATAAAACATCCCCTGTGGACAAATTGGTTAACAGAGCAGCCAGGTCACCCGGTCTTTCGATGGCCGGCCCGGATGTAGTTCTGATGTTCACACCCATTTCATTGGCAACAATGTTAGCAAGGGTAGTTTTCCCAAGTCCCGGAGGGCCAAACAACAGCACATGATCCAGGACCTCCCCCCGTTCCAGGGCCGCCTGGATAAAAACCGAGATGTTTTCCTTAACTTTTTCCTGGCCGATATATTCTTCTAAGCGGCGAGGACGAAGGTTTTGGTCTGTTTCAGCATCTTCCTGGCGGTATGAGGGTGAGATGAGTCTGTCTTTACCTACCATTAATATACTCCCCGTTCCTTATATTTACCTTACAGTTTGACCAGTAGACGCAGGGCGGCTTTTACCAGCTCTGCTTCAGGGGGTTTTTGCTCAAAACTGCGTAAGGCATCCTGAACTGCCCGGCGGGCTTCTGCTGCCGGATAACCCAGCGCTTCCAGCGCTTCGACAGCACCCAAATCCCAGCTGCCCTCGTCTTTTTGGGCCTGTTCCGGCCCAATCCAGGAAATCTTGTCTTTCAATTCAAGGATTAATCTGCTAGCTGTTTTTTTGCCAATGCCCGGTACCCTGGTTAAGGAGGAGATATCCTCGTTTTTAATTACCCTGGCCAAATCCCCTGGTGAAAAAATAGTCAAGATGGCCAGGGCGCCCCTGGGACCGATGCCCGATACATTTATGAGTTTTAAAAAACAATCCAGCTCGTCCCTTTCCCTGAAACCATAGAGGCTCAGGTTATCCTCCCGGACTGCCAGGTGGGTATGCAGCGTGAGCTCACTCCCCAGATCATTCAAGCTGTTGAGGAGACTTAAGGGAACATGGATTTTATAGCCTATGCCCCCCACATCCAACAAAACGGAACCATTCAGGATACCCGCCAGTTTTCCTCTAACAAAGGCAATCATTTAAATTTCCTTTCCCAAGAATGTATATGAGCATGACATATAGCCACCGCCAGGGCATCGGCAACATCGTCCGGGGCAGGTATTTCAGGAAGCGCGAGAATACTTTTAACCATGAACTGGACCTGGCTTTTCCCGGCTCTTCCCGAGCCTGCTACGGCCTGTTTGACCTGGAGGGGGGTATATTCATAGACAGGTATACCGGAACACGCGGCTGCCAGGATCGTCACACCCCTGGCCTGGGCAACCCCCAGCGCGGTTCTGGTGTTTTTATTGAAAAACAGCTCTTCAACGGCATAGTGCTCCGGACCATACTTGAAAACAATCCTGACAAGTTCTTTATAAAGCGTATTCAGCCTCTCGGGAACCGGTATACCGGGTGCTGTGCGAATACAACCGTAATCAACAATTGAATAACGGTTGTCTGAATAATTAATTAGACCATACCCGGTAATAGCAATACCCGGGTCTACACCCATAATTAACAATCCCTGCACTCCCTCCTCCAACAGGGCTTATTTCTACGAAAAAACCCCCAATCCTTTTAACAGGGGGTAAGTTTATAGTCTGGTCTATCTTATCAACTTGCAGTTGGTGTCTTGATACGGCATAGAAGAGCGGGTAATATCTCAATCACAATTACATCATTCCCAGGTCCAAAAGGCGCCGGGAAATTGTCAGCTACTTTCATCCAGGTTTTCCAGGAAGGCGTTTAAGAGCTCTTCGGAGGCAAATTCAATCTCTCTCCTGAGCTCTTCGATGGTTAATGGAGTTTGTTGATCCAGGGACATCACTTGTTCCAGCTTTGTCTGGAGAGCCGGTTCAAGAGACTCTATGTTAATGTTTTCTACCCGGAGCATTTTTCCGTGATATCCAATGGGCCCCTCATAAACAGCGACTTTCCCCTGGTGATGACCAAGATGACGGTAATTCCTGTGAACCTGACATAATTCATCGTATTTTACAGTCAGGGTCAAAAACCTGGGATCGTTAAAACTTACAATCCATCCCTCCGAAGCTGGAAACATTTCAATTACGGCATTCCTGTCCATGCCAACCATATTCCCGGGGACTGTTTCCCTGGATAACACTTCAGTATCCCCGCAGAGGTAGAGTTTTTCCCGGAATAAAACTGTATCCTTGGAAACTGTTGGGTTAGCAGTACTTGCAGGAGAACCGGAAACAGCAAAGGGCTTGTACTCAGGCGGATTTGTTAGATAACTGCCCCAGACAAAGCCTGCAATAGCGGAAAATATAAACAAAATAATAAATAATACTGTTACTTTTTGATCCTTTGTTAAGAACACCATTATACCTCCAGATTCAGGCCTTAAACAACCATAGCCATAAGCCGTTTGTGTCAAGTCAATGTGGG
>LSQX01180972.1_pt1 | contig 87415 bp, 75 predicted proteins | sample 654561 | NCBI WGS metagenome assembly LSQX01 (sample SAMN04489861, study PRJNA283612) | anaerobic digester metagenome | isolation source: 4 biogas reactors fed with cattle manure at either 37C or 55C with and... | place: Denmark: Kongens Lyngby | collected 2014 | reverse complement strand
GCGCCTTTGTGGATATCGGCGTCCACCATGACGGTCTTGTACATGTAACCCAGATTTCAAACAATTATATCCGCCACCCATCGGAAGCATTGAAAGTGGGGGACATTATAACCGTCTGGGTTATTTCCGCCGATGTTCAAAAGGGTAGAATATCCTTAACAATGAAAAAGCCGAAAGAATAGAATACTTATCCGGTATAGCAGGAAGATATAAGCCTGATTATGCCGGTTTCTTGCTTAATTGAAAAAATGTCCCAAAGTATATTGCTTATTTGTTGTGTAATTTTCGGGGGTTAAGGATATTTGCTTTTTCGTGCATTTTACAATGCTACCAACTTGCTTTTTCGTGCAGATATTTATCTTTCATACTTGCTTTTTCGTGATTTGCGTGTTATAAACCCTTATACAGGCTATAATTATATTAAGTTCACTGAAATCTTCATACTTTAAGTGGGACGGATATGACTGTTCTTAAAAGAAAAATCTATGATAGACTCCTTATATGGAAACAAAACAGCAAAGGTTCAACCGCATTAATAATTGACGGCGCAAGACGTGTCGGCAAAACTTTTTAAGGATGAAATTATTCACCTGCCGCTTTATATGGCAATGTTTTTATAAAATAAATCTATAAAAATTATAAACCCATGTTTCAATTAAATGAGCATCATGAAAATACCCGCAGAAATGCGGGTATTTTTTATTTATGCTTCATATAATGTAATGATTAAAAAAACGAGGTGATTTTTTTGAATAATACAGGCGGATGGCCGAAATACAGGAAAGCTATGGCCCAGGCCGAATCCTATGCCAGGTTATTTCATGCGGCGCCGGGAACCCCCGCCGTTGATGTCTATGCCAACGGCAATCTGGTTACCCAGGGGTTTGCCTACGGGGAAATAACCGAATATGTCACCGTCAACCCAGGCGCTTATAATATTCAGATTTTTCCTGCAGGCAGGACGGCAAACCCGTTGATATGCTCCTCCCTTGCCATTGTTTCCGGAACCTCCCAGACCATTGCGGGAGTGGGGGAGCCGGGGAAGCTTTCCCTTTTCCCTATAAAAGAGGTTTATATGCCCGTCATTGACCGGCGGAGTGCCTATGTGAGATTTGCGAATTTGTCGCCGGATTCCTCTTCGGTGGATATCGCCCTCTCCGACGGGACGGTAATCCTTTCCGACATAAGCTTTATGGATTATTCCAAATATATAACCATAACCCCCGGAACATACACCCTTCTCATGAAACCCATGGGGAGCAATGAGGTGCTGCTTACCATTACCGGTCTTAATCTTATGGCAGGGACCATAAACACCATTTTCGCAATCGGTTTTATGGACGGGGATCCCCCCCTTGAAGCGGTTACATATCCCGACGGAATGTATTAGAAGAAGAGATTTGTCGAAAAAGCTCACATTTTGCCGTCTGCCTCATATACTGTATCGAGTAGAATATACTCAATTTACGGTAAAGGAGGATTTCCCGTGAACTATTGCGACAAAAAGTGCGGCTGCGGAGCAAGCTGCGGTCTTGCCGTCTTTGTGGGCATACTCTTCGGCATAGCGGTAGGGGTATTGTTTGCCTTCGGCTTGGTTCCCAACATTGCGCTGGCTGCCTGGGCTGCCCTTGCCATCGGCATAGTCGCCCTTGCGCTGTTGTTTGCTGCCGCCCTGGCATCCGGCGCTAATATGTGCGGGGTGCTGGGCAAGTGCGTAAGGCAACATGCCGTCTGCCTGCTGGTGGGGATAATCGGAACGATTATTTCGGCAATTATAATCATTTCGATAACCATTGTGGTTGCATCTCTTATTGTCCAGATTTTCGTTGCCATTTTAGCCTTCTTCTTTGCGTTTATGCTTACCGAGCTTATAAACCTCATAATCTGCCTCGCCTGTGAAAGCCGCCTTCGTGAATAATCTTCAGGCAATCCTTTAGACATTACCTCCCGCGGCAATAGCCGCGGGAATCCATAAACCAAACAGCCGTTTACCGTAAAAAGCAGGAACAAACCTGCTTTTTTGCTTTTTTGTAACCGAAACGGGGTTGATTTAGGGAAATTTTCGTCTATAATTGATTTAAGCTTTACAAATGCGGTAAAAGGAGGCTTAGTTATGCCCCGTTCCCTTAATCAGAAGCTGAAACTGCTTCATCTTTTTAAAATCCTGAACGAGCACACCGACGACACCCATTCCCTCACCCTGACGGAAATACAAAGCCATCTTGAACACTGCGGCATTTCGGCGGAGCGGAAAAGCCTATACGACGACTTCGAAGCCCTCCGCAGCTTCGGTATCGAGGTGGAAATAAAGCGGGAAGGGAAGGTATCCTACTGCATAGCCAACCGCACCTTCAGCCTTCCCGAACTTAAACTGCTGGTGGATGCGGTTCAGTCCTCCAAATTCATAACCAAAAAGAAGTCCACCGAACTTATCGAAAAGCTTTCCTCACTTACCAGCGTTTATGAAAGACGGCTGCTGAACCGGCAGGTCTATGTCACCAACCGGATTAAAACCTTCAATGAGGAGGTTTATCAGAATGTGGACGCCATACACGAAGCCATAAACGACAATAAAAAGATATCCTTCAAATATTACGAATGGACGACGGACAAGGAAAAGCGTTTCCGCCACGACGGGGGATTGTATGTCATCTCCCCCTGGGCAATGACCTGGGACGACGAAAATTATTATATGATAGGCTTTGATACCGAAGCGGATATAATAAAGCATTTCCGGGTGGATAAAATGGCATTTGTCAAGCCCCTTGACGAGGTCCGGGACGGGGGCGAAAGATTTAAAAACTTTGACATAGGCATCTATTCGATGCAGGTGTTCGGAATGTTCGGCGGGGAAAGGGAAAACGTAAGCCTGAAGTGCCATTCCTCCCTGGCGGGGGTGATAATTGACACATTCGGCAAGGGAACCTCCTTTTTCAAAGGCGAAAGCGACAGCTTTATAATAAACGTGAACGTGGCGGTATCCCCCATTTTTTTCTCCTGGGTGTTCGGCTTCGGGGACAAAATTAAAATTCTTTCCCCGGAATATGTGGTAAAACAGTTTGAAGACCATGCGCAGAAGGTTATAAACCAATACAGTAAGAATTAAGTTTTGTTTCCATAATTCTTTAAATTTAATGCCACAAACTGCTGATTGACAACAATGTTTATATAGGGTATAATCACTTATGCGAAACTGTGTTAGCAAAATTTTCATTTTGTACTTTATAATACCTTTCCTTTCGATCCTTGAAAGGAATAAGGGGGAACTGAAATGACCGACTATGATTTTAACGACAATTCAAACCAGAGCATTAATGCTCCTGAAAGCGAAAGTCGAAAAACAAAAAAAAGAATAATTAGATTCAGAATGTTCTTCGGGGTGGAAAACCAGGATAAATTCCTGAACCGGATGGGCAAGCAAAATTTATTACTTAGCAAGGCCTATCCCTTCATATACATTTTCAAGCCCACCGACACCGTATGGTCCTACAGCGTGGAATGGCTTAATTCCGCCCCCGAAAGCAGGGAAAACCAGGAGTATATTTCACAAAAATGCGAAAGCGAAAACCTTACCTACTGCGGCAGCAAATACTGCTTTGCCGTCTTCGCATCTCCCGGGGAAGCCACTCCCGAAAAAAGCCGAAAGACCATGGAAAAAATAAAAAGCAGGTATTTTACCCTTTCCCTGTTCTGGTCGATATTATCGGTTTACCTGACGGGACTCACCGTTTACCACATAACCTGGGCTAACAAATTCAACATTAGCGGCTACAAGGTACCGGAAGACAAAGGGGAAATAATGCCCCAGTTTGACTTCGTGGTGGGAAAAAATCCGGCGGTACTTCTGCTTTACCTGCTTATTCCCCTGACGGCCTTGATACTTGCGGTTACCGTCATGTACTGGACGGAATACAGCTACTGGCATAAAAAATGCCCGAAGAAAAAAGGACCGCCCGCTCTTGACTACAACGGGGGTGTAAAATGAAAAGCTTAAACTACAAGGTCAGGCTTACCGCCGTTGCGGAGAAGTTTTCCCTTGAATTCTTATACAAACCCCAAAACATAAACGAAATCTATGTCAGCCGCGCCGACCTTTCCCGTCCGGGACTCCCCCTTGCCGGGTTTTTCAAGCATTTTGAAAACGAACGGATTCAGCTTATCGGAAATATGGAAACCGGCTATCTGGAGGGTCTGACACCCGACGAAAGGTACAGCGCCATTGAAAAGCTTTTACAGCATCATATAGTGGCGTTGGTGGTAACCACCAATCTGCCGGCTTTTCCGGAACTTATCGAACTGGCAAAAACCTATAACACCCCCGTCTTAAGAACGGCGGAAACCACCTCCGCTTTTACCGCCGCCCTTTCTTCCTATCTTAATGTGGAGCTGGCGGAACGCATAACCACCCACGGGGTTATGGTGGAGGTGTACGGCGAAGGTATTTTGATTTTAGGGGACAGCGGCATAGGAAAATCCGAAACCGCCATCGAACTGGTTAAGCGGGGACACCGCTTTATTGCCGATGATGCGGTGGTTATAAAAAAGGTTTCGGCAATAACCCTTCTTGGCTCCGCCCCCGAATCCATAAAGCATTACATCGAGCTTAGGGGTATAGGCATAGTTGACGTAAAACGCATCTTCGGCGTGGGAGCGGTTAAGGATACCGAAAAAATCGACCTGGTTATAAAATTCGAAAACTGGGTACCGGGGAAGGACTATGAACGCATAGGGCTTAATACCGAAAGCGAGGATATATTGGGAATAGCCGTACCCGCCATAACCATACCCGTAAAACCCGGAAGAAACCTTGCGGTTATAATCGAAATCGCAGCCATGAACCACCGGCAGAAGAAAATGGGCTACGACACTGCCATGGAATTTATGAAAAGATTAGAAGAGCTTGACACCGGGGAGGAGGATACTAATGTATTATCTTGGCATTGATTTAGGCGGAACATTTATAAAAGCGGGTATCGTTGACGAAAACGGCGGCATTATCCGTAAGGATTCCATCGAAACCGAACTCCCCAAGGGAGTTGACCACGTGGTGGAGCGTATGGGGGAAATATCCCTTAAGGTTATTGCGGACGCGGGACTTAAGGTGTCGGATATCGGATACGCCGGCGTCGCCGCCCCCGGACAGGCGGACAACCAGAAGGGTATAATGATTTACTGCTCCTCCATACCATTTCTTAACTACCCTCTGGCGGAAAGAATTTCAGCCCTGACCGGGATAAAAAAGGTTTACATAGAAAACGACGCCAACGCCGCGGCAAAGGGTGAATCCGCCGTGGGGGAGGCTAAGGGCTATAAAAATTCAATCATGATAACCATAGGCACCGGCATAGGCGGCGGTTTTATAATCGACGGTAAGCTGTACGCCGGCTTCAACTTCGCCGCTGCGGAAGTGGGGCATATGGTAATCGACCATAACGGCCCCGAATGTCAGTGCGGCAGAAAGGGCTGCTGGGAAAAATTAGCCTCCGCCACCGCCTTGATTAAGACGGCAAGGGAGGAAATGGCAAACCACCCCGATTCGGTAATGTGGAAGATATGCAAAAACAACCTTTCGGAAGTGAACGCCAAAACCCCCTTCGACGCAAAGCGGCAGGGGGACGCAGCGGGAACGAAGGTTGTCGACAGATTTACCTGCTACCTGGCGTTGGGACTGACCAATCTTATCAACCTTCTCCAGCCGGAAATCATAACCATCGGCGGAGGGGTAAGCAACGAAGGCGACTACCTGCTTGACGGCGTCAGAAAAATTGTGGAAAAAGAACAGTATTCCCGCCATGGCGAACACAAAACCAAAATCCTAAAGGCTGCCCTTGGCAACGACGCGGGAATAATCGGCGCGGCAATGTTGGGGAAATAACCCGAAATTCAAACCAAAGCGAGAAAAACGGAGAACCAAATGACATCGGTAATAAAATCGGTAGAAAGTAAAACCCTGATTACAATTCCCCTTCGGGGAGTTGTGGTATTTCCGGGGATAATGACATCCTTTGAAATATCAAGAAAACTGTCGGTGAAAGCCATAAAGCTTGCCGACGAAAACAAGTCCGAACTCTTCCTTATAACCCAGAAGGATATAACCGTCGAGGTACCCGCCTTTGCCGACCTGTACAAAGTGGGTGTGGTGGCGGTGCTTAAGCATGTCTTCCGCCTTCCCAACGGCAATTATCAGGTTATGGTGGAAGGGTTAAGGCGGGGGGAAATAGTTTCCCTTCAAGCCGACAACGATATCCTTTATTCCGACGTGGTTATAAGGGACGTCGAATACGAAGAGGACTATTACGAGGTTAAAAAGAAGATAACCACCGTCTTTACGGCTTTGGGCAACTATCTTCAGTATTTTTCCCGTCCATCAAAGGAAATCCTTGAAGAAGCCCGCACCATCGAAGACCCGGGGGTGTTCAGCGACTGTATTGCTTCCGCCTTTCTGGTGAAATTCCAGGACAAGCAGAGAGTTTTAGATGAACTGAACCCCGTCAAGCGGCTGGACATACTCCTTGACATATTAACCCATGAAATCGAAATAATGGAGCTGGAGGGTTCCATACAAAGCAAGGTAAGGTCCCGACTTTCCAAAACCCAGAAGGAAATATACCTGAGGGAGCAGTTAAGGACCATCGAAAACGAGCTGGGGATAAGCAGCGAGTACGAAAACGAAGACGAATACAGGTCAAAGATAAAATCCAAAAAGCTCCCCAAGGCGGTGGAGGAAAAGCTCCTTGACGAAAACCGGAAACTTCAGAAAATGCAGTTCGGTTCGCCGGAAGCCACGGTAATCAAAAACTACATAGAAACCTGCCTTGAGCTGCCCTGGAACAAAATGTCCAAAAAGGACCCGGACATAAAAAAGGCAAAAAAGATTCTTGACGAGGACCACGACGGTCTGGTAAAGGTTAAGGAAAGAATCCTTGAATTCATTGCGGTAAAACAGCTTGCTCCGGATTTGTCCGGTCAGATTCTCTGTCTGGTAGGTCCTCCGGGGGTGGGGAAAACCTCAATTGCCAGGTCCATCGCCCGGGCTACAAACCGCAAGTATGTCCGCATTTCCCTTGGGGGAATACGGGACGAGGCGGAAATAAGGGGACACCGGAAAACCTACATCGGCTCCATGCCGGGGCGGATAATCAACGCCCTTAAGCTTGCCGGCACCTCCAACCCGGTAATACTGCTTGACGAGGTGGACAAGCTTACAAAGGACGCCCACGGGGACCCCACTTCGGCGTTGCTGGAAGTGCTGGACGTGGACCAGAACAAGACCTTCAGGGACCATTTCATCGAGATCCCCGTAGATCTTTCGGAATGTATCTTCATCGCCACCGCCAATACCACCGCCACCATACCTCTGCCCCTGCTTGACCGGATGGAATTAATCGAAATGGATTCCTATTCCGAAGGCGAAAAGGTTTCAATAGCCAAAAACCACCTTATCCCCAAGCAGCTTAAGCGTCACGGCTTAAAGAAAAACCACCTGAAATTCACCGGCGAAGCCATAGGGTTTATCATAAACGGCTATACCAAGGAATCGGGGGTGCGAAACCTTGAACGGGAGATAGCGGCGGTATGCCGCAAGACCGCAAGGGGTGTAGTGGAAGGAGAGTTCAAATCCCTTACCCTTGACAAAGTAAACGTGGAAAAAATGCTGGGTCCCCAGAAGTTCCTCCCCGACATTATTTACAGCGAGGACGAACAGGGAATAGTCAACGGCCTTGCCTGGACCCAGCTGGGCGGGGAGATGTTAAGGATAGAAGTCCTTTCAATGCCGGGCAACGGTCTGCTCGAACTCACCGGCTCCCTGGGGGACGTTATGAAGGAATCCGCCAAAGCGGCGGTAAGCTATATAAGAAAACACGCCGCCGACCTTGGAATCGAAGAGGATTTCCATAAGAAATACGACATACATATCCACGTTCCCGAAGGAGCGATCCCCAAAGACGGTCCTTCGGCGGGTATAACCATCGCCACCGGCATAGTGTCGGAACTGTCAGGCAGGAAGGTCAGACAGAATGTGGCCATGACTGGGGAAATCACCCTTACTGGTCGGGTTCTCCCCATCGGGGGACTTAAGGAAAAATCCATGGCAGCCCTGAAGGCCGGAGTTAATACCGTAATAGTACCCAAGGACAATTTAAAGGATATCGAAGAATTCGACGAGGATATTAGAAAAAATATCGAATTTATTGGAGTTTCCAAAATAGACGAAGTGCTGTCCGTTGCGCTGAGGGAAAAGGAAACATGAGCATAAACTTAAACAACGTGACTTTATCCCGAGTGGCGGGAACATCCGAACAGCATATTAAGAAGGGCTACCCCCAGATTGCCTTTTCAGGGCGGTCTAACGTGGGAAAATCCTCCCTTATCAACTCTCTGCTGATGCGGAAAAGCCTTGCAAGGGTTTCCTCTACTCCGGGGAAAACCATAACGGTGAATTACTATCTTTTAGACGGGAAGGCCTTTTTCGTGGACCTTCCCGGCTACGGCTTTGCCAAAAGGTCGAAAGAGGAAAAGGTAAAATGGTCGGAAGTCACCAACGCCTATTTCGATTCAAACGAGGCTATAAAACTTATAGTCCAGCTGGTGGACAGCAAGGTGGGGATAACCCCCGACGACGCAACCATGTTCGAGTATATGAATTACTATAACCTCCCCTATGCGGTGGTGTTCACCAAATGCGACAAGCTGAATAAAACCCAGCTTAACGAATGCAGGGAAAAAATAAAAAGCTCCCCCTTCATAAAAGAGGGAACGGAATTTATAATGTATTCCTCCCTTAAAAACACCGGCAGGGAGGAGCTTATGAGGATAATACTGAAGTTAATAGATTAAACCGCCTGTAAAACCCCGGGCGGTTTTTTGCCAGTCCGTAGTTTAATAAAATATACTGTTATGTTAAAGTTGTATCCGTAGGGGTAGTCACAAATAAGCCTTCCGAATATCGAGAAGAAAAACCTAATAAAACAGCCCCACAAAATCCGGCTTTTCGGTTTTCACCGTAACGCCGTTTAAATAATTCAAAATCCCCTTGTCCGAAACAAACCTGAAACCTACCGAATAGGAACACAGCGCCTGCGACGAAAACCCCATTTTCCGGTCGTCTTTGTTTACGGCATACTTTCCGTCCCCCAAAATAGGATGTCCCTCCGCCGCAAACTGCGCCCTTATCTGATGTGTTCTCCCCGTTTTAAGGTTTATTTTCAGAAGGGAAAGGTTTTTCTGCTTGTTTTCGGCAATAACCTCATATTCCAGCTTTGCCGTCAAAGCCCCCTCAGCGGGAGATTTTTTAACATAAACCTTGTTTTCTTCCTTGTTTTTTTCAAGGTAGGACACCAGCTCCCCTTTTCTGTTTTTCAAAATCCCGTGGGAAACGGCAAGGTATCCTTTTTCTATCTCCCTGTTTTTTATTATTTCATTCATTATCCGCAACGCTTCGGCATTTTTCGCCGCTATCACCAGCCCCTGGGTATTCCGGTCGATCCGGTTGCAAAGGGAGGGGGAAAAGGTGTTTTCGTTTTCCGGGTCGTATTCCCCCTTTTTGTAAAGATAAGCCTTTATTCTGTCAATAAGGGTATCCTCAGTCCCCTCCGGGGATTCCGAGTGGCAGATAAGCCCCTTTTCCTTGTCAACGATTAGGATATTTTCATCCTCATAGCATACCTTTATATCGCTTCTTGATACCAAAAACGCCTTACTTTGATTTTCGGCAAAGAACTCATCGGGGATATAAAATGATAATATATCCCCCGCATTAAGCATATAATTTTCCTTTACCCGTTTACCGTTTACCTTTATTCTTTTTGTGCGGACATATTTATATAAAAGGCTTTTCGGCATGGATGTGAATTTTTTAGTCAGAAATTTGTCAATGCGCTGACCGGCGTCGTTTTTGTTTATTGTAATTTCCTTCAATTTTGTCAACCTTTCTTATTACAAGCTTCGGAGGCATAGCCATGACACCGAAAATCAAAAGCGAATACAGGGAATTTATAAAGAAAAATATCATAATAATTGCATTTGCGGTTTTTGTTTTAATCGTGATTACAGCAATAACTCCGGCGGAATTCTGGATAGGCATAAAACTTTTTTCCGCATTGATGTCCTACGATCAGCCCGCAGCGGCCGAAGGCATTAAAGGTTATATTATCGTGTTTGTCTGCCTGATAATTGCCGACAGGCTCTTTATATTTCTTTGCAACAAGTTAAGGATAGCCATACTGAAAAGGGCAAACCGCCATATTACAAACCGCTTTGATGATTCGGAAAGCCATGAAAGGGCATACTGTTGCAGAGGAGTTTTCGGCGAGACCTTCGACGAATTTTTTTTCATCATCCGGGAGTTAACCTTCTCCCTTGCCCTTGCCGCCTTTACAATATATATTAACCCCTACGCGGGAATACCCTTTGTTGCTTTATCTTATATAACATTGTATCGCAGAATCAAGGGAAAACCCGTCCATCCTATCTTTGCCCTTTTCTTAACGGCTCTGCTTGTGGGATATATTATATCATTAGCGTTTTTAATAGTTGTGCATGCGGTGCCCTACGGCGGGATATTGGGGATTTATTCCCTGCTTATGCTTAAATATGTTTCGGAAAAAGATATTTTTAATGAAGTGTTAAAAGTCAGAATCAATCTTTCCCGTCTTGAATTATTAAACGAACTATTCGACCAAACGCCTTACATAAAGGCATGATAGCATAAAAGTTTACTTTATTCAAGATGCTTGTTTTTCGGCCGCCTTTTGAATATTTTACATATTTCCTCAATAATGAGTATTGACGCCGAAAGGCCGGCCACCCAAAGCCAGTTTTCGCTGTCAAGCATCGTTACGCCGAATATACCCGAAAGAGAGGGTATAAGCATAACCGCCGCCTGCGTGAATCCGGAAACCAGAAAAGCTAAAATCAGGGGTATATTTATCCCCGATAAGATAAGGGGTTTTGACGACCTCATATTAAAGGAGTGGAAAAGCTGGGAAAAGGAAAGCACCCCGAAAGCCATGGTTGACCCCGTCCCTGCGGAGGTTTGACCCCCCACAAGGTATGCCGTAAGGGTTAACGCCCCCACTGCCAGCCCTTCCGCAAGTATAAGGAGCTTTTCCCCTGACGAAAACAGTCCCGAACCGGGTTTTATGGGGGGCTTATCCATAACATCATCCCTTGTTTTTTCAAGCCCTAAAGCGATGGCGGGGAGGGAATCGGTAACCAGATTCACCCACAGAAGCTGAACCGCCGTTAAAGGGGAGGGCATCGACAGCATTATGGCGGTGAAAACCGTGGCGATTTCCCCTAAGTTGCAGGAAATAAGAAAATGCACCGCCCGGCGGATATTGGCGTAAATCCCCCGCCCCGCCTTAACCGCCTCAACAATGGTGGCAAAGTTATCGTCGGTGAGTATAAGGTCCCCCGCCTCCCTTGCCACATCGGTACCCGACTTTCCCATGGCGCAGCCGATGTCGGCTTTTTTTAACGCCGGGGCGTCGTTCACCCCGTCGCCGGTCATGGCAACCACCCCGCCGCTTTCCTTGTAGGCGTCGATTATTTTAACCTTGAATTCCGGGGTGGCGCGGGCAAACACCGCCGCCGAAAGCAGGGCTTTGCTTTGTTTGCTTTTCGGCATATCCTCGACTTCGCTTTGGGTATAGGCATAGTCCCCTTCCCTGAAGATGCCAAGCATTTTCGCCACCGCCACCGCCGTATCCTTGTGGTCGCCGGTTATCATAACCACCTTTATCCCGGCTTTGCGGCACTTTCGAACCGCCTCCTTCGCTTCCGGGCGGGGAATATCCATCATTCCCGCCATGCCGCAAAGATTGAATTTTATTCCAAGCAATCCTTTGGGCTTTTCCTTAAGCCTTGCATAACCCGCCCCGATAACCCTGAGACCGTTATTGGCAAAGGCATTCAGCTTTTTTTTGTCGAATCTACCGTTTGAATATTTTTCCACCTCCTCGGGGGCTCCTTTGATAACGGCAAGGTAATCTTTACCCTCCTTATGTAAGGTAACCATGATTTTGGTTTTGGAATCAAAGGGAATTTCCTCGATTATCTGCCTATCAAGGCGGTATTTTTCTATATCGGGGATTTTTTGCAGGGCAAAATTATACAACGCCTGCTCGGTGGGGGAGGAAAGACGGTTGTTTAAGGCAAACAGCTTTGAAAGTAAAAGGGTATCCCCCTCCCAGTCGGTGACCGTCATTTTGTTCTGGGTTAGGGTTCCCGTCTTGTCGGTGCAGATAACGGTGGAACAACCTAAGGTTTCGACGGCGGGCAGCTTTTTAACCACCGCCTTTTTCCTTGCCATGTCGGTAACCCCGATGGAAAGCATAATGGTGACGATTGCCGGCAGCCCTTCGGGGATTGCCGCCACCGCAAGGCTTACCGAGGTTAAGAACATTTCGGTAACGGGAAAACCCCTGAATACCGAAAACACGAAAATAACAAGGCAGATAATCAGCGCGCCGTTCCCCAGTCCGGTGGAGGTTTTAGCAAGGCGTTTTTGAAGCGGAGTTTTCCGGCGGCTGTTTTCGGAAAGCATTCCGGCGATACTCCCCATGCGGGTATTCATCCCGGTGGCCACCGCCACCCCCTTCCCGTGACCCCCGGTTACCGTGGTCCCCGACCATACCATATTATGCATCGAAGACAGGTGTTTTTCCCCTCCCTTTATGGGGGGGATTGTTTTATACACCCCCATGGATTCCCCGGTCAGGGGGGATTCGTCGGTGATTAGGGAAAAGCTCTCAATAACCCGGCAGTCCGCCGGAACAAAGCACCCCTTTTCAAAAATAAGGATATCCCCCGGCACCACATATTTGCTGTCAATATTGTATTCAACCCCGTCCCGGATAACCCTTGAGGTGGGAGAACTCAGGCTTTTCAGGGCTTCAAGGGCCTTTTCCGCCTTGCTTTCCTGAATAAGGGAAATAACCGAGTTCATAAGCACGATAGCCAAAATGATAAAAGCGTCAATGGTGGTTTCCCCCTTTATTTTAGACACGATAAAGGAAACGGCGGCTGCCGTAAACAAAACCCCCGTCATTACGTCCGCAAAGGACAGAAAAAATTTCTTTAACAATCTGTCCTTTTTCCCTTCGGTAAGCGTGTTTGTCCCGTATTTTTCAAGGCGGGTTTCGACCTCTTTAGTCGTAAGCCCCTTTTCCCCCGTGGAAAGGTTGTCAAATACGGCTTTTACTGTCTGACTGTGCCAAAGCATGAACATATTTCCTTTCGTTTTATAAAAAGCAGGTATAAATTGGGATATATCATTAGGGCGTTAAAAATATCGGCAACACTCCACACCGCCTTTGCCGCCGCCACCGCACCCAAAAAGGACAAAATTGAAACGGAAATCCGGTAAATCACCGAAACAGTCCGGCTTTTACCTGAAAACAGAAACTTTATACAGCTTTCGGCGTAAAAGCACCAGCTGATAATGGAGGCAAAGCCGAACACCGACAGCAGCAGTGGAAGGATAACCCTTCCGGGATCACCGAAAAATTTAAAATACATTACCCCCACGTCGTCAAAGCCCGCCATAAGCAGAGCCAAGGCGGTCAGGGTGGAAAACACAAAAATATCGGCATACATTTCGATTATCCCCCATTTACCCTGGGTGTGGGGGGTGGCGTTTTCCGAGGAGGAATGGACAATGGGGGAGGACCCCATCCCGGCTTCCGAGGAAAAAATTCCCCTTGTAAAGCCCACTCTCACCGCCTGTGAAAAGAAGTAGCCCATAATCCCCGCCCCCGCCTGTTTTATGCCGAAAGCGGAACGGAATATTTCCCCGAAGGCATTGGGGAGGAATTTTACCCTTGTAATTATTATGTAAAGGGTTAAAAGAATATAAATAAAACCTGCCGCCGGCATAAGGGCGTAGGAAATCCTTGCGATAAGCCTTCTCCCCCCCGCCACCGACAAAAGCACCGCCAAGCTGATAAATATGCCGCAGACTGCCCTCGGCATCCCTCCGGGGATAAGGGAAGCCGTCACCGCCGAGGACTGGGTAAGGCACCCGGTGCAAAAGGAAGCGGATATGCACATCAGGGAAAAGAAGACGGCGGTTTTCTTTTTACCCATGGCATTCAGGGCATACATGGCACCGCCGGTGAAAATTCCGTCGGTTTTCTGCCGGTTTTTAACCGCCACGTTTATTTCGGCATATTTCAGCATACACCCCAAAAACCCCACCACCCACATCCAGAAGACGCTGCCCGCTCCTCCTTCCGATATAGCGAGGGCAACCCCGGTAATGGAGCCTATCCCCACCGTTCCCCCCAAGGCGGTGGACAAAGCCATGGCCGCCGAAATTCCCCCTCCGGCGGACTTTTTTATATCCTTTATCGCCGTTGAGAACACATCGGATATTCCGGTCAATTGAAAAAAACGGCTTTTTATCGTAAAATATATGCCGAATAGGGTTAATATAACCACCGTCGGGATTCCCCAGACAAGGTCTTTTATAAATTCAAGCATTGCTTTCCGTCCGTTCCCTTTTATCTGACCCTGTACCTGCAAATAATGTATATGCTTTATACCGGCAAAAAAGCATTGACTTTAGGGCTTGTTTGATTTAAAATATAAATTGGAAATACTTAAGAAAGGCTGAAGACAATGAACGATTCTCCGGTACTTAAAAGCTACAAGCGAAAAGACGTTGACGAGTTCCTTATCAGGCTGAACGAAGCGCAGCTTAAAGCCCTTTCGGAAAAGGACGACGAAATCAAAAGACTTTTTTCGGAATGCGAGTTTTACAAAAAGGAATGCGAAAAAAAGGATGGGGAAATCACATCTATAAAAGCCGAATACGAGGATATGCTTGAAAAGAAGCAGAAGGAAACGGATATGGTAAACGCCAGGCTGGGGGAAAAACTGTCCGCCGCCGAGAACGCCGCAACCGCCATTATTGCCGAAGCAAAAACAGAACGGGAAAGGCTGCTTTCCATCGCCAAAGCGGAGGCGGAAAGCTATGCCGTAAAGGCAAAGGCAAAGGCGGAGGAATACTGCGAACAGGCAAAGCAGCTTTCCCTTGTTTACCGGGAACACTTCTCCAAGGCAAATCAGAGCCTTGAGGTTATGAATAAGCATCTTGACACCGCCCTTGAGGAAATGGCTAAGCTTATTTCGGGAAATTAAAATGAAGGCCTTTATGACGGTCGGGGAACTAATTAAAAATTCCCCCATACTTAAAGCCGGCGACGAGATAACCCTGTCGGGGGTCGTCTATACCGCCCGGGACGCCGCCCATAAAAAAATGGCGGAAATAATAAAAAAAGGGGAAAAGCCCCCCTTTGAACTGCAGGATGCGGTTATTTATTACGCCGGCCCCACCCCTCCCAAACCCGGGGAGGTATGCGGCTCCTTCGGTCCCACCACCTCCGCCAGAATGGACGGATTTGCCCCCCTTTTATACGAAAAGGGAGTGTTCGCCACCATCGGCAAGGGGGAAAGAAGCGGGCAGGTAAGACAGGCGATAATAAAGCGAAAGGGATTGTATCTTATCGCCTTGGGGGGAGCCGGCGCACTGGCGGCAAAGCATATAAAATCGGTTAAAGTAATAGCCTTTGAGGAGCTGGACAGCGAATCGGTAAAGGAAATTATATTTGAAGATTTCCCCCTTTATGTGGGGATAGACATTCACGGCAACGATATTTACAAAGGGAATTAAGGAGAAACCGGATGAAAAAGCAGTTACTTATAGTTTTTCTTTTATTAGCGCTTGTGCTTACCGCCTGCGGAAAGCCCACAGAGGATAAATCAACCGAAAGCAGCAACCTTTCGGAAAGCACCCCCCAATCAGAGGAAGACAGTGCAACAAGCGAAGAAAGCGAAGAAAGCGAAATCAGCGAGGATGAAAGTATGGATATAAGCGACGAAACCTCCGCCCAGCCCATAGAACGCACCTGGCCTCATGTCACCGGCACCTTTATTCAGCCCTGGGCCTGCGCAAACTGGACAGTGGCAAACTGGAAAACCCATTTCAAAGGACTTAAGGAAGTGGGGATTGATATTTTCATAGTCCAGTGGATTGCCGACACCCCCGAAGGCAAGTTTGAAAATGTATATTACCCCTCTTCCCTCACTCAGAACAACCGCACTTCCGGTTTTAAGGAATACCCCAATATGCTGCCCAATTTACTTGAGGCGGCGGAGGAATTGGGTATAAAGGTCTTTGTGGGGCTTAACAACGCCAACGAATGGTGGAGTTATGCCGTAACAAAGAACGACTGGAACATAAAACAGTCAAAGGTGGGAATTGATATTGCCACCGAAATCTATGATAAATATAAAAGCCAGTACCCCAATGCCCTTCACGGCTGGTACTTTGTGTGGGAAATGTATAACGGAATGTCGGGTTATGAAACAAAAGCGGGGGAATTTTTAAACATGTACCTTGACCCGCTGACCGAACTTGACGCCTCCATGCCCATGCTGTTATCCCCCTATGTAAGGTCATCGGGTGGTAACGCCAAGAAGGCGGAGGAGGAATGGAAAAAGGTATTCGCCACCGCCAACTTCCGGGAAGGAGATATATTCTGCTGCCAGGACGCAGTGGGAGCAGGGCATATAACCATCAACCAGCTGGACGCATATTTTGCGGCTCTGAAGGCGGCGGTCGACACCGAGGAAGGACTGATTTTCTGGGCAAACAGCGAAAACTTCACCCAGGACTTCCAGTCTGCCTATCTTTCCCGCTTCTTAAGGCAGATGGAGATAGCCCGGCCTTACGTTTCGGGGTATGTCACCTTTGCCTACTCCCATTACTATGCCAAGGACTATAACGGCAAGGCTGCCTTCCACCGGGCGTATAAATACTATTACGACACCGGCGACACACAGCCTGTTCTTGAAAATCCCGAAATAAGCTATACCGTCGAAGAGGATAAAGCGGTGCTTAATATTGTCTGCAAAAACAATAACGCCGGTATCGAGAAGGTTGTAATTTCGGTTTCGGGAAGGGGCGATACCGTAAAGAATATTGCCCTGAATCAACTTGACAAGGATGAATTCACCTTTAAACATACCGTAAGCCTTAAAAGCGGGGAAAGCAAAATCACCGTAAAAGTGACCGTCAACGACTATTACGGCAGCATATCCGAAAAAACGATTGATATTGATTTGGGTTAAAAACAAATAATCAACAAATCACGCCTTTTTGCATAAACTGCAAACGAAAGGCGTGATTTTTATGTTCTGCAGGCGAAAAGCGGTGGGATTCAGCATATTGGCTTTTGGTGCGGGAGTGTTATTGGGCTGCTTTCTTCCGGCGCCTGCCATGGTATTTGTGTCGTCGGTTATTATAGTAGGGGCGGGGGTATTCATACTAATTGCGTAAAGGGGAATCATAATGAGGATTTATGTTATAAGGGCGCCAAGACTGTTAAGACCGCTGCTTAGGCGGCTGTTTAAAAGAAGAAGGTATGGTCACAAGTAAAGAAGTATTACATAAAAACCCCCGCATATCCTGCGGGGGTGTAATTGTTTAGTACAGATAACCCAGCTTGTAAAGCAGTTCGGCGGTTAAGACTCCGCCCCCTGCGGCGCCCCGGAGGGTGTTGTGGGAAAGGCAGATGAATTTGTAATCGAAAATGCCGTCCTCCCTTAATCTGCCGGCGGATATTCCCATGCCGCCGTAAATATCCCGGTCAAGGGAAGTCTGGGGACGGTTATCCTCCCCGAAGTAGGTTATAAACTGCTCCGGGGCATGGGGGAGCTTAAGCTGTTGGGGGAGGGAGGTAAACTCCTTCCAGCGTTTTATAATCTCCTCCTTGGCGGGCTTTTTATTGAATTTCACCGATACTGCGGCAAGATGGCCGTCGGAAACGGGAACCCTGATGCACTGGGCGGAAATAACGGGGGAGTTTGCGTTTATGATTTTACTGTCTTCTATTTTTCCCCAGACCTTTAAGGGTTCCTTTTCGCTTTTTTCCTCCTCCCCGCCTATATAGGGGATAACATTGTCGATTATATCGGGGAAAGTGTCAAAGGTTTTGCCGGCACCGGATATTGCCTGAAAGGTGGTTACGTTTATATACACCGGCTCGAAATCCAGCAAGGGGGTGATGGCGGGAACATAAGACTGTATGGAACAGTTAGGCTTTACCGCGATAAACCCCTTTTGGGTGCCCAGACGCTTTTTCTGGACAGGAATGATATCGGTGTGACCGAAGTTTATTTCGGGTATAAGCATAGGCACGTCGGGTACGTGGCGGTTTGCGGAATTGTTTGAAACCACCGGTATTTCCGCCTTAGCGTATTCCTCCTCAAGGGCTTTTATCTTTTCCTTGGGCATATCCACCGCGCAGAAAACGAAGTCGCATTTCCCCACGGCGCTTGAAACGTCTTCGCCGTCGTACACCGGCATATTTTTAACCTCGTCGGGGCAGGGAATACTAAGCTTCCATCTTCCCTCTACGGCTTTTTCATAGGCTTTCCCCGTCGACGACTTTGAGGCGGCAAGGTAGGATATTTCAAAATAGGGGTGGTTTTCCAGCAGGGTGATGAATCTCTGCCCCACCATTCCGGTGGCGCCTATTATTCCGGCTTTTATTTTAGACATAAAATCTGCTCCTGACTATATAAGATTGGCGTATATTCCGGGGGATGAGCCTTCGATGACCGTCGCCCCGCATATTTTTTTGTAGAAATCCACAGGCCCCGCCGAGCCGATAACGGCATAAGCATAGCCTTCGTCCCGCATTGCCTCAAGGCATCTTAATAATAGGGCTTTTCCGATACCCAGCTTCCGTTTGCTTTCGGCAACGCCGGTAGGGCCGAAATAGGCCTTATAGGTGCAGTCATAGCCGGCAAAGCCCAGTATCTCCTTGGTCTGGGCATCTATGGCTATAAAACAGGAAACGGGGAACTTGGTAAAGGCGGTGTCGGTTTCGTTTGCCCAGCCTTCGTGGAAATTTTTCAGTATAAATTCATGGACCTTGTGTTTATTTGGGGTCATGGGACGGATGATTTTAATACCCTTTTCCGCAAGTTCGTTATATACGGCGGAATTGTCCCCTATGTCATAAAGTTTAACAAGCAAATCCGGCATAATCGGTTTTCCTTTCTAAAATTTGAATTTCCACTGCTTAAGGATATATCTTGCTATGGCGTAATGGGCGACGGGACCGGGATGAACCCTGTCATAGGAAAATACCTTGGTGTAGAGGGCTTTGCAGAGCCGGTCGAGTTCGGGCTGAAGGTCTATATGGTTACAGTTATATTCATTAGCTGCTTTTTTGCACACCGCCGAATAGGCCAAAACGTCCTTCATGAATAGGTCTTTCCGGTTCAGTTCAAGGTAAAAGGGGGAAATAAGGGTAAAGCCCTTTAAATTTTTAACCGCATATTCGGTGATAAAGCGGATGTTTTCCTCGTATTCCTCAATACCCACCGCCACCTGTTTGTCCATGTAGAAGTCGTGCTTCCGCCAGATGTCGTTTACCCCTATAAGGAGGGTGGCATAGTCGGGCTTTACGGTTTCGATGTCGTTTATCCATCTTGCCCTTACCTGACGGGAGGTTTCGCCGGAAATTCCGGAATTGACGATTTTAATTTCCTTTTCGGGATATGTGGCGCTTATTATTTCGTGAATCCGTTTTACATAGCCGTCCCCCAGGCCGTTTGTATAGGTGCCGTAGGGACGCCCCCGACTGCAGTCGGTAACCGAATCGCCGGACATTAAAATAACCGTGTTCTTTTCAAAATCCTTGAAATTCATACAAATACCCCTTTTTGTTCCCTATATGCCAAACCCAACCCCTGAAGGTTGGGTTTGTTTTATGGGATTATTTAATTTGATTATTCGGAAACGGTTTCGGCTGAGCTTTCGTTTGAGGAAGTATCCGATATCTCGCCGGATTCCTCGCCGGAAGTATCGTCATCGTCATCTTTCATCTTGTTTGTGATGGTGGCGTTCTTGAAGTAATCCGAAAGCACCTTGTAGTTCTTAACCTCGTTGCCCGAAATAATGATGGAGGTAACTCCCGTGTCCTTGAAGTAGGTTGTCATACCCGCAACGCCCTCGTTGGTCAGCTTGTTGTCGGAAAAGTCAACGCTGGTGACATTGTAAAGCGGGGGGAGTTCCTTGTCCCCGTCTTTAACCTTAAGTTCGGTTTCGGGGAGGTTTGAAATATTGTTCTTTGCGCATTTGATTGAGGTAAGGGTCTTGAAGCCGAGCAGAGCTTCGATGCTTTCAAGTTCGTTGTCGGTAAGGTTTATGGAGGTTACCGCATCCAGCTTCTTGAGTCCCGAAATGTCCGTTATATCGTTTTCGCTGAGGTCAAGGGTGGTCAACGCCTTAAGGTCATGTATGTCGATGTCATCCGTAAGCTTGTTGTTGGCAAGATTGATGGTCTTAAGGGTGTCGATGTTGTGGATTCCCTCTATTGTGGCAATCTCGTTGTCGTTTGCCGTAAGGGTGACGAGTGCCTTCAGGGTGGACAGGTCAGGGAGGGAGGTTATCTTGTTGTTATTTATAGTTAGCGTGGTTAAAGCCTTAAGGTCGTGAATTCCCTCTATTGAGGTTATCTGGTTGTCGTTGAGGGTTATGGTGGTGAGGCTGTCAAGATTGTAAATACCCTCAACGTCGGTGATTGAGTTGTAGGAAAGGTCAATGGTCTTTAAGGATTTAAGGGAGGACAAATCGGGAATAAGGGTTATCTTGTTATATGTCAGACTTAGGGTTTCCAGCTTGTCCATACCCTTAATTCCCGAAATATCGGTTATGGTGCCGGTTATTTCGTATTCGTCTTCTTCATTTTCCTCTTCGCTGGTTTCGCCGGTTTCACTGGTTTCGCTTACTTCGCTGGCTTCGCTTGTATCGCTGGTTTCCGTGTCTTCCTCGTCCTCATCGGACTTGGCGACTCTGGTTCCCTTAGCTTCAAGGATTTTCAGATTATCAAGACCTGACATATCCGGGAAGGAGGTAAACTTGTTTTCGGAAATATAAAGGTTTTCAAGCTTGGTTAAAGAGGAAAGCACCGAAGCATCGGTTATTTCGTTCTTGTTTAGGTAAAGTGTTTTAAGCTCCTTAAGGTCCTTAAGGTCGGAAATGGATTCGATCTTGTTTGACGCCAGAGAAAGGGCGGTGAGGTTGGTAAGGTTCTTTATGGGGGAAATATCCTCTACTTCGTTCCGGTCAAGGGCAAGGGTCTTAAGGGTGGTTATATTCGCCAGGGGGGTAATGTCGGAAATGCTGTTCCCGGCGGTAATCAGAACCTCCAGATTTGTAAGCTTGTCAACCCCTTCGATGGATTCTACCTTGGTACCGGATATATCCAGATTCTTAAGGGTAGTAAGGCTGTCTATACCGGAAAGCCGCTTTAAGGAGGAGGCGGCAAGGGAAAGATATTCCAGCTTGGAAAGGTCCTTGAAGACGGTAAGGTCGGTTATATCGTCAAGAGCGATAATCTTTATAATTTCGTTGTAATTAAGGGAGGAACTGATCTGGTTGCTGTAAGCATAGAAGTTGTAATACCAGATTTCGGTGTTTATCTGGTCAAGGGCGGAGGAGTCAAGGGCGGAAATGGTACGCAGATTGCGGAAATTAGCCAGATCCTTTGCCGAAGGCTTAATGTTGAAAATGTAAATGTAATCGTCCTGGGAATAAGGAAGGCTGGTTTCGCTATCTTCGCTATCTTCGCTGTCTTCGCTTGCTTCGCTTGTATCGCTTTCGTCCTGGGAATCGTCCTGACTTTCGGCGGATTCGTTTTGGCTTTCCTCGGAGGTTGCGTTTTCGCTTTCTTCCGAAAGAGTCTGGCTTTCTTCCGAAGCGGTTTCTTCACTTACCGAAGATTCCTCACTGGTCAGGGATTCCTCGCTTTCTTCCTCCGATTCGTCACTTTCCTCGCCGGAGGATTCGTCAAGCATTGCGGAGGCATACTTGGCGTTGCCTAAAACAATGTAGGAGTAGCCGGTGGGCTGGTAATTTTCCATATCAAAAGCGGAAAATGAATAGGCCATGAACTCGAATTTATCAAGCATTTCCTGGTCTAATTCTCTTGCATAAACCCCTAATTCCTTGGCAAGGGCCTGCGCGAAGGCCTGGTTTTCAAACAGGGGGGATTTGTTAAGGAAGGCTTTCAGAAAAATTCCTACGCCTGCGCCGGACACAAGAATACATAATACGATGGTGAAGATCAAGGTTCTTTTTAACTGGGTCCTTGTATATTTTGCCATTTTAGTTTTTATCCTCCGGATTTATAACTTCTCGTAATAATAGCATATTTTATTAAAATTTGCAACAGTTTTTTATCTGCTCGATTATTTACCCGATTCGGTATCGCTTTGGTAATACATTATCTGCCGGTAAAATTCCACGCAGGCGTTGAAAAAGTTTTTGTCACAGCCTTCGGGACGGTTTCTTATGCAAAGCACCAGGTCGTCCTCAAACACGTCAAAGCCTGATATTTCCTTAAAAAATTTAAGTTCCGACACCCTGACCCCGTAACCGTCTTCCGATTCGGCGTCGGGAAGCAGCGTCACCGTTTCCCCGTTGGAATCCTTATAGGAAAACACGCTTTCAAGGGATAAAAGCTGCCCCGATTCGTACAGCTTATCGTAAAAGGATTTTTCTACAATAAAGATTATGTTGTTTCCGCTTTCAAGCTGTTTTTCAAAATAGGCGGCGTCGTCGGGGTTATCGGTATAAGCGTTGCCGGTTTTCTTTACAATCCTGTAGTCAACCCCCAGTTCCTTTGAATCGGACTTGTTGCTGTCGGTAAAGTATTTTACCGCTTTATCCGACAGGGATTTCCGGGTTATCTCGTATATCCTGTTATAGCCGACATACATTAAGCCCACGTCATAGGGGGCAACGTCAAAGACGGATATCGGTTTGGCGGGCTGTTCCTCGGACCTGAAATCGAACATGGCTTTGAAAAGAGCCTTGTTGGAATTCCAGAATTCCACCGTCCTGCCGTAGGCGATGGCTTCCCCCTCCGGGGACTGGCGGATACAGAGAACGGTGTCCTTCGGGAGGGAACTGAAGCCGTCTATGTCAAAGAAATCAAGGTTTGATATCCTTACGCCGTACTCGTCATAGGTGTTGTCGGGGATTTTATCCCCATCGATTATGCTTGAAAGCTTTGCCAACACCCCGTATTCCTTCAGTTCCTCGTAAAAGGATTCCTCCACTAAATAAATAAGGGAATCTCCGGCGGTTATTTCAAGGTTGAACCTTTTTACCGCGTCCACGTTTGATTCGTAGGCGGTTTTGGTTTTGTCGCCGGAGGCGGTTATGTCAAGTATGGAAAGATATTTTTCCCCGTCGGCGTTGTAGTCGTTAAGGTAATATTCGGCGATTTTCGTCATTTTTGCCCTGACCGACGCCGAAATATAACCGGGACCTACGTACATTATACCGGCATCCGGTTCTTTATTGGCAAACAGCTGGGCTATTCCTAAACCGATTCCGATTATTAGAATTACCGAAATAACGGTCTGCCATTTGTAAAAGTACCAGAACTCTTCCAGCTTATCCCTGAAGGTTTTTTTGGTGTTTTCTTCGGTTTCTTTGGGCGGTTCGTCCTGTATAAGATCGGCGGGCTTGCCGTCTGGGCCTATTTTCATGGCATTACCCTTCCTTTCCCTGAAATATTAGCTTTTTATAGGCTTCATGGTGGGGAACAGCAGTACATCCCTTATGGAAGGGGAATCGGTAAGGAGCATAACCAGCCGGTCAAGGCCGAAGCCCAAACCTCCCGTGGGGGGCATACCGTATTCAAGGGCGGTTATAAAGTCCTCGTCGACTTCGGCGTTTATCCCCGCCGCCTTCTTTGCCGCCACCTGCTTTTCAAACCTTTCCCGTTGATCGATGGGGTCGTTTAATTCCGAAAAGGCGTTCCCCATTTCCCTTGCGTAAATAAAGAATTCAAATCTTTCGGTAAAAGCGGGATTATCCCTTTTCCGCTTTGCAAGGGGGGAATTTTCCACCGGGTAGTCGTATATGAAGGTGGGCTGAATAAGCTTTTCCTCCACAAAATTTTCGAAAAAGGCTATAAGCACGTTCCCCTTGGTGGGAACGCCTTCGATTTTAAGATTATGCGCTTTGGCAACCGCCAGGGCATCTTCGTCGGTCTTCCAGTCGCCGTAGTCAACGCCGGCGTATTTCTTAACCGCTTCCGTCATGGAAAGCCTTTCCCAGGGGGAAGCCATGTTAATTTCGGTTCCCTGATAGGTTATGACGTCGCTGCCGCATACATCCTTTGTCAAGCTGACATACAGTTCCTCCACCAGATCCATCATGCCGTGATAGTCGGTATAAGCCTGATACAGCTCTATGGAGGTGAATTCCGGGTTGTGCTTTACGTCCATACCCTCGTTTCTGAACACCCTGCCCACCTCGTAAACCTTTTCGAATCCTCCTACGATAAGACGCTTAAGGTGGAGTTCGGTTTCGATTCTGAGATACATGGGAATGTCAAGGGTGTTGTGGTATGTCACAAAGGAACGGGCGGCCGCCCCCGTTTCGATGGTGTGAAGCACGGGGGTGTCAACCTCCAAGAATCCTCTTGCGTCAAGGAAATTGCGGATTTTTGTTATTATTTTGGACCGCATTATAAAGGTGTTCTTGACTTCCGGGTTTACGATAAGGTCCACATACCTCTGACGGTAGCGCAGGTCGGTATCCTTGAGTCCGTGGAACTTTTCGGGAAGGGGAAGGAGGGCTTTCGAAAGGAGTCTGACGGATTTGGCGTGTACCGAAATCTCCCCCCGCTTTGTTTTGAACACAAAGCCGGTAAGACCTATAATATCGCCGATATCCCATCTTTTGAATTCGGTAAAGGAGTCCTCCCCTATATCGTCGATTCTCACATAGCACTGGATTCTTCCGCTGCCGTCGGCAATATCGATAAAGTTTGCCTTTCCCATATCCCGGCGGGACATTATCCTGCCGGCTATGGACACATCCCTGCCTTCATATTCTTCGAAGTTATCCTTTATAACCGCAGCATAGGCGTTTTTGTCGAACCTGACTTCCTCGAAGGGGTTTTTACCATCTGATTTCAGTTCGGCAAGCCTTATCCGCCTGAGTTCCAGTTCGTGGGTGGTCAAAACCTCGTTTTCGCCTTCTGTTACCTGGTTTATATTGTCTGACATAACAATTCCTTTTCTATTTGGATATTTCAGATATGGTGAATTTTAATATGCCCTTGGGGGCTTCCACGTTTACCGTATCCCCTTTGCGGCAGCCGAGAAGGGCTTTGCCAAGGGGGGAATCGTCGGATATTTTACCGGAAAAGGGGTCAGCTTCGGTGGAGCCCACAACACGGTATTCGGTTTCCTTGTTGTGTTCGATGTCGTATACCGTAACCAGACTGCCTATACCCACCCGGTCGGTCCTGACCTCGCTGTCGTCAAGAATGACGGCGTTTTCGATAATGGATTCCAGATTGGCGATTCTGGTTTCCACTTCGCCCTGTTCGTTTTTGGCTTCGTCGTATTCGCTGTTTTCGGAAAGGTCGCCGTAGGCTCTGGCTTTGGCTATGGCCTGGGCGACTTCGTTTCTTTTTACGGTCTTAAGATGCTCCAGTTCCGCCGTCAGTTTGGCGTAACCTTCTTTGGATACATAAATCTGCTTTGCCATTTCGGTTTTCTCCTCGGTTTATATTTAACTGATGCTATTTTTCGGGTTTTGTAAGCCTGTCAAGTTCGGCAACGGCGGCATTCAATTGTTCGTCGTCATCGCCGCCCCGTAAAAAGGGACGGTTTTTATAATACTCGCTTTCCTCGACTATTATATTCGGGGTGATGCCTTTAAGATGATAATTTTCGCTGAAGGGGGGATTGTAATAGAAATGGGTTATCCTAACCCCCGAACCGTCGCTTAAAGGCCATATGTTTTGACCAGTGCCTTTACCGAAGGTGGTGGTTCCGATTACGGTTGCCATCTGATAGTCCTTAAGGGCGGCGGTAAACAGTTCCCCCGCCGAGGCGGTGTTTTCGTTGCACAGCACCACCATGGGCTTGTTTATGCAATCGGCGTCGGAATTGTAGGATTCCAGCACGTTTTTATCCTTATCCATAAGGGTTATTATGGGTCCTTCGGGGAGGAGTTTGTCTAAAACACTGCATATTATATCCAAATTCCCGCCGGGATTGTCCCGCATATCGAATATATAGCCCTTTATCCCTTTGCTTTCGGCTTCGTCGATGGCTTTGGAGAAATCCTCCGCCACATGCCCCGAAAACTCGGTTATGGTTATATAGGCATAATCGTTTTTATATTCGGTATAAACCGCCGTGGTCCTGACTTCTCCCCTTACCGGGTTTATATCGAGTTCATTCCCGTTCCGCAGGATTTTCAGCTTTACGGTGGTACCCAGTTCCCCCGCCACAAGGGAAACGCATTGGCTGTAGCTTTCGCTGGTAACGGGGGTACCCTCCACGTTTATTATGGCGTCTCCCCGCAAAAGCCCCGCCGTTTCGGCAGGGGAGCCGGGCATAACCCGGTTTACATATATATAACCCGTGTCCGGGTCCTGATACACATAAACACCTATGCCGTACAGCCTTCCTTTTGAGCTGTTGCTCAGCTCCTCCATTTCCGCTTTGCTGTGATATAACGTGTAGTCGTCCCCGATGGCGCTGAAATAGGCATTTAACAGGTAGTCCTGAATGTCCCCTTCCGCGGTATCGGCAAACAGTATATCGTACATGGCGTCGGACAGAGCGGTTTTTACCGCATCATCGTCTATGTCAAAGAGATAATTTTGGTCGACATAATTCTGCGCTTCCTTGAGGATTTTCAACGCCTTGCTTATATCATAAAGGTCTTCGTATTTTTTGTTGAGATTTGCGACGGCGTTATTGTAGGCAATATGCTGGCGGTCGAGTTCGGCGTCATATTGTTCCCTTAAGTACACCGACACCGAAACAAAAGTTATAACCGCCACCGCAATACAAAGCACAAGGGCGGTTGTTATTCTTATGGTTTTACTCATCTGAAGGTACTTCCCTTAAAGTTTTAAAAATTCTGCGTCTAATCCAGATAACCGTATTTGTCAAGGACTTCTTTGATATACTTGTCGAGATAGTCGGCGGGGTCAACCAGGTTACTCCCTAAATAAACCCCGAAATGGAGGTGGTTGCCGGTGGACCTTCCGGTGGTGCCCACCCTGCCTATAACCTGACCCTGGAGCACCTTGTCATTATTGCCCACAAGGCGTTTTGAAAGATGGGCATAAAGGGTGGCGGTGCCGTCCCCGTGGGAAACCACAATCACATTCCCGTAGCTTTCGGAAAATTCGCTTCTTATAACAACCCCGGATTTCACCGACTGTACCGGCGTGTTGGCGGGGGCGGATATGTCAACTCCGTTGTGGTAGGCTATCTGCCCGGTGAAGGGGTCCTTCCTGTTGCCGAAGCCGGAGGTTATGACGCAGCTTCCCCAGTAGTCGGCGGCAATGGGCCAGCCGTAATCCCCTTCTATGTAGGTGTACTTATCCTTCAATGCGGCGTTTAATTCGGCTATCTGCTTTTCCAGTTCCTTGGCTTTCCGCTCGTATTCCTCGATTTGCTCGGCGGTAAGCTCGAGTTCTTCACCGTACTGCGACATAAGCTCGTCCAGTTCAACCACCTGAGCTTGATAGTCGGTCATTGCCGTTTTTAGGCTTTCCCGGTAATTTGACAGATCCCTGTTTGTGGTTTCATACACATTCAGAGTATCGGCAATATCGGCCTTGGCGGCATCGATATCCGATGCCAGCTGTTTCATATACTTCAATATGTATTCCACATAGTCCTTTTTGGTAAGAAATGAGGAAAGGGAATCCGACTGCAACAGCAGCTCAAAGGCCGAGGGATTTCCGTTTTTGTAGTAGTAAACCACAATCTTGTCGTACATGTCGTACAGCTTTTCCAGTTCGGTCTGCTGCTCGAAGAGTTTATTGTTAAGGGAGGAAATAAGCTGTTCGTAGTCTTCGATAAGCTTGCCGGTAACGGTTATTTCGTCCTCAAGCAGGGAAATGTCATTTTCCAGAATCAGCTTCTCCGCGTAGGCGTTTTCGTAATCGTCCCCCGCCTTGGCCTTTTCCTTGTTCAGGTTGTCCCGTTTCTGGCGGATGGAGTTGAGCTTTGCCTGAAGGGCTTTGAGTTCCTCCTGGTCTTCTGCAATGGTTGTGGTTTTACCCGCCTCAACACCGGCAAAAAACAAAGAGGAAGCGGTAAAGGTAAGGCAGATAATAATGCTTATTGCGAAAGCCCAGACCTTTATGACTTTTTTCATATGTAGCCCTTCCTTTCAACACTCAGAATAATGACGATTTATGTTTGATAAATAATTTACTCGCTTAAATATTTCTTTATGGAAATCCCCGAAGCCACCGTTCCGGCGAACAGACCGATACCCAAAAAGCCGGCTCCCACTAAAACGGCGGAATTTATAAAGGGGGAAATGGTTTCAATCTTGTAGGAATACAAAATGTCGGTAATAACCTTTTCGTAAAGATAATACTGAATTCCGTAGGCAACACAGGCGGAAAAGATGCCTATGATTATTCCTTCTATTAAATAGGGGGTTATGATAAAGGCGTTGGTTGCCCCCACATACCTCATTATGGCGATTTCGTCCCGCCTTGCAAACACCCCCAGCTTTATGGTGTTCATTATAACGAACAAGGCGACGATAAGCAGCATTCCCATAAGGATGACAGCTATGGCCATCATTCCGTTTGAAACCCGGTCAACCTCCTCCGCAAGACCTATCTTGTGGCGGGTTTCGCTTATATATTCCAGATTATTTATGAAGTTGTTTAGAGCTTCCGCCCCCTCGGCCTTTTCGAAGGTTATTTCAAAGGTATCGGGAAGGGGATTCAACCGATCCTCACTGAGGTACATCCCCAAATCGATATCTTCTCCCATTTCCTCCTTAAGCCTTTCGAGGCCGGTTTTCTTATCTACGAATTCAACGGTTATGCCGGTGTTGTAGGCTTCTATTTCTGCTTTCATATCGGCAATGTCCCCGTTGGTGGCGGAGGGGTCTATGTAGGCGACTATGACATTCAGGGTGTCCATTCTTTCAAGGTTGTCGTTTAAAGCCTTTGCTATAAGCCCGAAGGTGCCTACAATCAGCATACAGCAAACCAGCACCAGAATGGAGGCGGTTGACATTATGGAGTTTCTGAAAATCCCCACAATCCCCTGGCCGAAGAGATAAAAAAAGTTCCTAATCAGTTTCATCGTCATAGCCTCCCGACCTGTCGGACACGATTTCTCCGTCGCGGATGGTTACGACCCGCTTTTTGAATATATTGACAAGATCCTTTTCATGGGTTACCACAATAACCGTTTTCCCCAAATTGTTTATCCTTATAAGCAGATCCATTAGCTCCCTGGACATTTCCGGGTCCACGTTACCGGTGGGCTCGTCGGCGATGATAACCTGGGGGTTGTTCACCAGCGCCCTGGCAAATGCAACACGCTGCTGTTCGCCGCCGGACAGTTCGTCGGGGAAGCGGTCGGCCTTGTCGGTGAGTTCCACAAGATTAAGGAACACCGGCACCTTTTTCCGGATAACCGAGGGCTTTTCGCCGATAACCCTTAAGGCGAAGGCGATGTTTTCGTACACCGTCTTGTTGGGGAAAAGCCTGAAGTCCTGGAACACCACCCCCATGGTGCGTCGTAAATAGGGGATTTTCCGTTTTGGCAGCTTTTCCAGCTTGAATTTCCCCGTGTGAAGCTGACCGCCGGTTATGCGTTCTTCCCCCATTAAAAGCTTTGTGAGGGTGGTTTTCCCCGCACCGGATTTTCCGACGATGAACACGAACTCTCCGTCGTTTATCTTAAGATTAACGTTCCGGAGAGCTACCGTTCCGTTGGGGTAAACCATGGAAACATTCTGAAAGGTTATCATTGCTTAATCCTTAGTTTTTCAATACATAGTGGGTTTGGACGCGATGTATTTCTTAACCATTAACGCCACCTTGAAGGTTATGGCGTGGTCAAATTCCCGAAGGTCCAGACCGGTAAGCTTTTTAATCTTTTCAAGCCGGTAAACCAGGGTGTTGCGGTGGACAAACAGCTTGCGGCTGGTTTCTGAAACATTCAGGTTGTTGTCGAAAAATGCCTGAATGGTCATCAGGGTTTCCCTGTCAAGAGACTCAAGGGACCCCCGCTTGAACACCTCCTGCAGAAACATTTCGCAAAGGGTGGTGGGGAGCTGGTATATCAGCCTGCCTATGCCTAAATTTTCGTAGTTTATGATATTCTTTTCCGAACCGAACACCTTTCCCACTTCAAGGGCTACCTGGGCGTCCTTGTAGGACCTTGCCAGTTCCTTGATGCTTTGAACCACCGAACCAATACCGATAACAGTACGGTAGTAGAATTCGCTGGAAGCGGTGTCGGCAATGGATTTGGCGATGTTTTCGATCGATTTGTTTTCCGCCGCCGTCTTAAGCTCCTTGACAAGGACAATGTCGCTTTCGCTTACTGAAATGACGTAATCCCTGGATTTGTCGGGGAACAGGTTCTGCACCACGTCATAGGGGAGCACGTCGCCTTTGTTAAGGAAACGGATAAGGTAAACCACCCGGTTTATCTCGCTGTCAAAACGCAGCTCCTTTGCCTTGATGTATATGTCCCCGGGGAGAATATTGTCAAGGATTATGTTTTTGATAAAGTTGGCCTTGTCGTATTTTTCGTCATAAAGGGTTTTCAGATTCGTTAGGGAAACGGAAATTATGGCAGCAAGGGTTTTGCTTACCTCGTCCACCCCTTCGGCAAAGGCGATGTATTCCGCCCGGGTATGGGAACCGATTGACTTGTAGGTGAACCCGTTGACGGTAAAGGAGTCGAAGGTGTAGGAAATTTCCTCCACCACCTCGCTGCGTATTTCACCGATATGGGAAAGGGAGGAGCAGGCAATAACCGTCCCCTTATCGTCCACCACACCGATTATCCTGTCTGTGGAATCCTTCATCTGATAAATAAGTCCCTGAAACAATTTGTTGGACATCGCTTGACCGTTCCTTTCTTAAATATCCGTTTTTTTGCTATACGGCGTATTTGCGGCGAATAGTCAATGGGTTTATGTATTAAGGATTGCTTTTAAAACCGTAAAAACCCTGTATGCATTAATAGTACCAATAAGTTATAATACAATATTTATTTATAATTTTCAAGTAATTGCTGAAGATTTTACCAAAAATTCATTATTTTTTTTGTAGATTTTTGACTATAAAAGCCGGTAAAAGCAGGTAAATGACGGTTATGAAGGAAACGTAAAACATTATGTCAACGGAAAATAGTTACATATGTATAAAACGCTTGACATTGGGTAAATGGTATGTTAGAATACCCCTGCAGGTAAGAAAGCATTATTTATCATACGGAGGATAATATGACCGACAGCAACGAGCAGATTATAACCCTTACCGACGAAGAAGGAAACGAAACCGAATTCTATGTTATCGGCGACCTTGAAATTGAAGGCAAAGTCTATGTAGCCCTGGAACCGGTGGAAAACGATAATGACGAGTATGTTATCCTTCGTGTTGAAGCCGACGAAAACGGCGATGAAACCCTGGTCACTATCGACAACGACGAGGAGTTCGACAAAGCCGCGGAAGCCTTTGAAAACGAGTTTATGAGCGAACTTGATCTTGACGAAGCCTACGACGAAGACGAGGACGTGGAAGAGACCGACGGAGAAGACGAATAAATTAACATCACACAAGGTTTTAGCATATACTGTAATGTAAATGATTGTTTGTGACAATATTTACAGACAAAAAACGCAACGGGAAACCGTAAGGCAAAAAGCCGAATACCTCCTGCCCGGTGCGTGTATTTCCGAGTATAAACCCACATATACGAAAAGGAGCACACATTCCGCCTGCGGGGATGCAGGCCTCCCGTTTGAAGGCTGTTAAAGCCGCAAGGCGCACCCTTCGGACGGATGTTGGAAGCACAAAGGGGCGGAGAGTGCACCATCCTGCTTGGGCAGGGTTTCGTTATTCGGGAATCACGGCCATGGCGGGGTTTTTCGTATTTATATTTTTCTGCCTTGTAATATTCAGTAAAATAAGAGCACTTTTAGGACATAAAAGTGCTCTTTTATTTTGTATTTAAGCGTTTTCCTGCGTGCTTTCATCGCCGGATGAAGCATCGGCAGAGTCTTCAGCCCGGATTTCGGGGGATTCGTTCGGGGTCTGTTCGCTTCCGATGGTGTTAGCCGCGGCGATATCCTCTTCGGTAACCTCCTCGGGTTCAAGCAGAGCCTTTATGGAAAGGCTTACCCGGTTCTTCTCCTCGTCGATGGCGGTTATTTTGGCATCCACCTTTTCGCCCACCTTAAGCACCGAGGCGGGATTGGGGACAAACTTCCGGCCTATCTGGGAACAATGGATAAGTCCGTCGACTCCGGGTACGATTTCGGCAAAGGCGCCGAAGGGCATAAGGCTGACTATGGTGACGTTCACCACGTCCCCCGCCTTGTAGGTGGTCTTAAAGACGTTCCAGGGGTTGGTCTCTTCGGTCTTGTAGCCCAATGAAATGCGTTCCCGTTCCCGGTCGGCTTCCTTAACGAACACTTCCACGGTGTCCCCCACCTTGAACAGCTCGGCGGGATTGCGGGGGCGTCCCCAGAACATTTCCGAAACGTGAATCATGCCGTCGGTGGGACCTATGTTTACAAAGGCGCCGTAGTTGGTAACCGACCTTACGGTTCCGGTAATCTTTTTGCCTGTTTCTATCTGGGAGTAGAACTCGTCGAGAATCTGCTTGCGTTCGGCCTTTTTCGCCGTGCGGATGGAACCCACAACCCTTTTTCTGGCTGCGTTGTAGTCGATAATCTTAACCGGCACCTTCTGACCCCTGAGGGATTCCAGGTTGTTGGCATCAGCGCCGCACTGTCCGGCGGGGACGAATACCCTAACTCCCCCCACATTGACTATGACGCCGCCCTTAACCGTATCCTTAACTGTGCCGTGAAGGATTTCGCCGCTTTCGTAAGCGGATGCGACTTTGCCGATGTTCTTGGCTTCGTCAAGGCGCTTTTTCGACAGCATTACGGTACCTTCGACTTCGGAAAACTTGGTACAAACCGCATCTATCGGATCGCCTACGCGGAAGGAACTTACGTCAACTTCACCGTCTGCCGAAAGCTCGTCGACGGGGAGTATTCCCGTGTGCTTGGTTCCCAGATCCACTTTGATTTCGGCCGGTGTGACTGCAAGAATGGTTCCCGTTACCCTTTCCCCTATATTTAATGTTTTGAAGGACTTGTCCAAAAGTTCCGCAAAGCTGAGTTCCTGATTAGCGGTTTCTGTCATGGCTTGTTTTACCTCCTGTATTATAACGCCGGGTGTTGAGGCGCCGGCAATTATTGCGATTTTTTTGCGGTTTTTAATGTTTTCGAGATGGGGGGCTAAATCCTCTGCGTTTTCGATAAAAATGGTGTTTTTGCAGACTTCGGACGCAATCTCAAACAGCTTTTCGGTGTTTGACGACCCCCGGCTCCCCACCACCGCCACCATATCCGCCTCCGAGGCAAGCTCAAGGGCTTCCTTCTGGCGGACATCGGTAACAGAGCATATTGTATCAAAAATTTTTCCGTTTGTATATAGGGTTTTGAAATTTTTCTCAAATTCTTTCCAAACCGACGTGTTTAAAGTGGTCTGGGTTACCACAAAAACCTCTTTTCCCTCCGAAATTGCCCTTTTTATATATTCAAGGGCGTCATCACCCTTGGAAAAAGCTTCGCATTCCCCGCCGGCAAAGGACATTACCCCCTTTACCTCCGGGTGGTTTTTGTCCCCCAATATTACGCAGATGCCCCCATTTTCGGATTCCTTTGAAACGATATTATGGATTTTCGAAACATAGGGACAGGTGGCGTCAATATATTTTATCCCTTTGGCGTGTAATTTTTCGTAAATGGCCTTTTGTTCCCCGTGGGTGCGGATGAATACCACCCCGTTATCCGGAAGACCGTCGATATCCGAAGGGGTTATAAACTTCACGTTCCGCTTTTTAAGGTTTTCGTTAAAGGTTTTGTTGTGAATAAGCTCCCCGAGACAGTAAACCCTGCTTCCTTTTTCAAGCTCGGTTTCCAGCATTTCGGCAGCCCGTTTGACACCGGGGCAGAAGCCCGCGTTTTTGGCGACAACGATTTCAACCATCAGATTATATCCTTAATCAGTTTGAATCAAAGGGTTCGCACACCTTTGAAAAAAGATATTCGGTGATTTCCTCTTTCGAGGGACTGTTGGATATGGACGAATATTCCTCATAGTGAATGGGCTTATGAATAATGATTTTGGTTTTCCTGAACATCCCCGGCTGATTGCGTTTTGTCACGATTGACACCGGAAGCACGGTGGCCTTCGCCATGGCGGCGATAAAAGCCAGGCCGGCATGTGCCTGCTGAGGGGTGGGCTTAATCCTTCTCAGCCTTGTCCCCTGGGGGAAGATGCCTAAACAGTTCCCTTCCTTAACCGTGGCTAAGCACTTGCGGAGCGCATTGGTATCCAGGCCCTCCCGGTTTATGGGAATGGAACCGGTGACTTTGAATATCCACCTTAAAAATGCGTATTTCATAAGCTCCCTTTTGCCCATCCAGACGGGATTGGCCTTAAGGGCTACCGTCACCAGCACCGGGTCCACATAGGAGGAATGGTTGCCGTAGACAATGTAGGGGGTATCGGGTTCGTTTTCCTTCCCCTCCACCTTCACCCTGAAAAGCAGCTTTACGGGATATTTAAGTATTGCAATAATAAAATTGTATAGTTTCAAAACCCCACCGACCTATAATTTAATTAACCCTTTGTCCTGCTTTATAATCAGGCGGAAAGCTTCAACGGCACATTTTATTGCCCTGTCCGCATCGTGGACGCAGTCATTGCCAAGACCGGCTTTTTCCCGTTCCTGGTTCCAGACCACCGAAAAAACCGCCCCGCATTTCAGGCTCCGTGACGCGGCAACGGTAAACAATGCAGCCGATTCCATTTCGCTTGCCAATACGCCAAGCTGTTTATATGCCTTCCATTTGCTTATCAGTTCGTCGGATACCGGCATCCCTTCGGGACAGTGCTGTCCGTAAAAGGAATCCTTTGCCTGGACCACGCCGACATGGGTATTCGGCTGAAGATTTAACTTTTTGGCCGCTTCGTACAGGGCAAGGGTAATTCCGAAGTCGGCACTTGCCGGATAACCCGCCGGGGTGTATTCATAGCTGGTGCCGTCCTGCCGTACGGCGGAGGAGGCTATAACTATATCTCCCGCTTTTACATTCAGGCTTATTCCGCCGCAGGTGCCCGCCCGGATAAATTTTTTCGCCCCTATGTTAGCCAGCTCCTCCATGGCGATGGCGGCGGAAGGGCCCCCTATGCCGGTGGAGGTAACGCTTATCTTAACCCCTTCAAGAAAGCCGGTGTATGTAACAAACTCTCTGTTGGAGGCAACGAATTCAGGGTTGTCGAAGCAGGAGGCGATTTTTTCGCACCTTCCCGGGTCACCGGGGAGGATAACGTATTCCCCCACATCCCCGGCGTGGCATTTTATATGATATTGTAGGTCCTCCCGGTTCATTACAATATAACCTTTCTTAATTAAATCCCTTGATTCCGCTTATTAAGCGCTTCTTCGATAATTTCTGCGGCTTTTTCAAGGGTCTGGTTTTCCTCAAAACCGCTGTTATTCAGAATAATAGCGTCGGGGGCGGGAACGGCGGGGGCGATGTTTCTGTTTTTGTCGTTCTGGTCCCGCCAGATCATATCCCTATTTATTTCCTCAAGGGTTACTTTTTCCCCTTTTTGAATAAGCTCGTTGTAACGCCTTAATGCTCTGTCCTCGTCGGTGGCGTATAGAAATATCTTAACGTCCGCCTCCGGCAGAATGACGGTGCCTATATCCCGTCCGTCCATAACGCAGTCGTTGTGTTTTGCGGTTTCCCGCTGAATATCCAGAAGAAACCGCCTTACTTCGGGGATTTTTGAAACCTGGGAGGCATAGACGGAGGCAACCGGGGTGCGGATTTCGTCCCCGACTTTCTTGCCGTTTAAATAAACCGCATTCCCGCCGTTTTCAAGGGTCATTTTAATATTTATGGTTTTAAGGCTTTCGATAATGCCCTCCCGGTCGTCGGAGGAGATATCGAGGTTTCTTACGTGCAGCCCCACCGTCCGGTAAAGGGCGCCGGTGTCGATGTAAACCAGCCCGAACCGCTTTGCAAGATTCCTTGCCAAAGTGGACTTGCCGCTTCCGCTGGGACCGTCTATGGCAATATTAATATGTCCCTTCACAAAAAAGCCTCCGCAAACCGATAATATAACAATTTATATTTTAACATATTTTTATGAAAAGTCAAGTCCAAATAAGCAGGGCTTACCAAACGGAAAAGCGGTAATCTGTTGTAAATTCCGCCATTTTTCAATGGATTTTAATATATAAACGCAAAATCACAGCATTAAACCGCTGTGATTTTTGTATATACATATTTACGGAAAATATACTATTTCCTTTTCTTTTTTGAAAACATAAGCCCGATAACCAATCCGGTGACGCATATAATACCGCCCATGGCAAGGAAAATAAACAAATTACTACTCTTTTTCGGCTTTTCGGTTTTGCTTTCATCCTGGGTTTCTTCGGTGCTTTTTTCCGTTCCCTCACTGCTTTCCCCGCCGGGATTTTCCACCGTAACGGTTATGGTACGGGTTGATGTCTGGTTGTATTTATCCGTAACGGTAAGGGTTATTTCGTCAATACCTTCAAAGTCCTTTTCGGGGGTATATAAAAGCACGTCCTTTGACGGAAGAAGGGTTACTTTCGAATGTTCCGAGGTTGCGTTTACGGTAAGGGTCTGAATATAACAATCGGTGGCTATATCCAGATATATTCGGTTCCTTTCGGAATTAATCTCAAATTTTTGGTTTTCGGCGTTTATAACCGGGGGGTCGATTGAATATATGCTCTTTATAAACTTATGCGTTATGTCGTACAGATAGTTCATATAGGGGTCGCTGGAGGAATAAAACCTGTATATGGTCCCCGGCCCCGCCCCCTGATAAAAGGTCTGAAGGGCGTTAATATAACCGTATTTTGCCCCGTAATACAGGTAGTTTTCATAGATTTCCCCGTATTTCTTTATATCTTCGGCGGTATTGAAGTTCCCCGGCTCGCCGGTTTCAATCTCCACACCAAGCCCGAATTTTTTTATCTGTTCGGCAAATTCCCCCAACATTTCGGTTGTGCAATAGTCCCGGAACACCAAATTCGGCTGCATTACCGCACCGTCAAAGCCGTATTCCTCCCATTTGTCAAAGCCGGAGGAAAGATAATAGGGGTCGAACAGCAGGCAAAGACCGTAATGATTTTCGTTTATATACATTTTAGTTTCTAAAACCAGTCTGTCCTCATGGTCGGAAATCTCCTGGGACACAGATTCCTTGTACCAGTAGAATCCCGCCAGCTCAAGGTTCTGAAAGTTCTGCTTATTATATAAATCCACAACTCTGTCGATATACCACTTTATAACCTCAACCCTTTCGGCAAGGGTTCTGGTATATTCCTCTCTGCCGTCGCCGTTTATATCCCCGAAGGGCTTGTCCTGAAGCGCCGGGTAGAGAATGGTCAGAAACACCTTTATTTTATTGTTTATGCCAAGGGCGGAATTAACCTCTCCGGCCGCCTCCTCAAGGGCGTTTATGTTGAAGTTTTCCTTGAAGGTGTTGGTAAAATAAAGTTCCCAGTCGCTTTTCACAGCCCCGGGCTTGCCGGAGGTCAGAACCAGCCTTCCCCCCGAAGGGTAGTCGGTATGACAAGGGACAAAGGCCACCGAATCGAACATGGTGTCGGTTATATTCCCCTGCTTGTCTATATAGGCGATATAGGGCAGAAGTTCCTCCTTGGTGTTGTCGGCTTTTGACTGGTCCTGGTAGTAGCCGTCGTAAATTTTTATTATGCTCCCCGCGCCCTTTACCTTATCGGAAAATTTGGGGTATATGCCCTTGTCGGGTGTTTCCTCATAGGGGGGAACCTCAAGACAGCCGGAAATGTCCCCGCTGCCGTAGATTTCAATCTCGTCGCAGTAAACAAATACGTCGCTGGCAAACTCGACTTTAACATACCTTGCCCTGTAGGGTACATCAAAGTCAAAGGAATATTTCCGCTTTTTCGCGGTTGACGAATATATGGGAAGGGTGTCGACGCTTCCGCATTTGACGTAATTTTCCCCGTCGGCGGAAAGGTAAATATTCAAAAACGTGGGGGCGTAAATACCGGTGTTGTAGTGGAGGAAATCCGCCTTAAAGCCGGTTATCCTCATTTCCTTTCCGAAATCAAAGCCGATAAGCCTTGAATAGCCCCTGAAAGCCCTGTAATAGCCGTCCTGGGTGTCCTTTACCGGGGCATACACCCCGTCGGTAAGGCACACCCCGTCGTCGATATCGTATTTCTGGCCGTTTTCGGTATAGTTTTTATAGGAATACTCCACCGACGCCCCGTACTCTATGGTATAGGGCATATTCAAAGCGATATTCGTTATTTTGTCGTCTCCGGAGGCGGAAACGAAGGTTGTCATCTGAGATAAAATCATAATTATCGCAATTATTAAAGCTGTTTTTTTATTCATTTTCGGTTGAAATTTTTTCCCATTCCTCATACAGTATTTCGGCGATTCGTTCATGTCCCTTGGCGTTGGGGTGGGGGTCGGCATTGAAATATACGGGTATATCAAGGGAAAGTCCCGCGTTTATATAATCCTCTGTGGCGTTTTCAAAGTCGGTGTAAACGTCAAGGACATGTACGCCGTATTCGCCGGCGATTTCGGTTATGGCCGTATTGTAGCCGGAAATGTAGCCGTCGCAGACTTCGGACAGATCAAAGGAGTATTCCCCCGGAATCGCAAGGGTTATTCCCTTGTAGGGATTGTAAATGGTTTGGATTATTATAACACAGCCGGGGTTCTGGCTTTTAAGCTTTTCGAATATCTGAGGCAGTTCCGCTTTGAGCTTGTCAAGACCGTTTTCCGCCTTTTGCAAGAAATCCTCGTCGGTAAAGGCCTTTTCAATGTCCTTAAGGCAGTTTATTACCCTGTCGGTTACGGGATTTCCCGTAAGGACGCCAATATATTCGACCATGATATTGGTGCCGTATTTGGCAAATATAATCAATAACTCCTCGATGGCATAGCCAAGGAGATTGTTGGCCCCGATGGAAACGGAAATCAAATCCGCCTTCGATACATCAACATTTTCCAAAACGTTAAGCATGTCGGAGGTTTTGTCACCCGAAACCGCATGGTTTACATAATATATATCCTCAAACCGGTCTGTAAAAAGAGCGCCGTAGCACATGGTTTCCGGATTCGCAAGGCCGTAGCCGAAGGCAATGGAATCGCCGAAGGCGTAATAGATAATATCCGCATCTGTTTCCGCTTCCGACTCGTCGGTCGTATCGCTTGCGGTGTCTTCGGATGTTTCCTCTGCCGTTGTTTCGTCAACACTTCTTTCGTTTGCTTTGCTTTGTTCCTGACCGGGGCTGACGCAGGACACCAAAAGCAGACTCAATAAAAGAGAAAAAACAATTAACCTTTTCATAAAACGCCTTCCTTCTATAACTTTATGCCCTTGTTTGGCTTGGAATAATTCCTTTTTATTTTAGCCGAAGTTGTTTTGTCAAATTCGGTTTCCCGTAATTTTATTTCCTTTATCACTTTATGGTTGGGTTGGTCTTCGTTATATCTGGAAATGACTTTTCTTATTTCCCCCTGGATATCCTGTATGCCGGCGTTTTCTGCATAATTTCTGTCGGGGAATATTTCGGCGCCTATAACCGTCTCGCCGTTCTTTTCCATTTCGCACACCACGATTTCCCCGATCAGATCCGACATACGCTTTATCTTGTATTCCAGCTCCTCCGGATAAATATTTTTACCGTTGGGGAGGATAATCACGTTCTTAAGCCTTCCGGTAATAATCAGCCGGTTGTTCTTATACAGCGCACCTATATCCCCGGTATGGAAATAACCCTCTTTATCAAAGACCTGACTTGTAAGTTCCTCTTCCTTGTAATAGCCCATCATGACGTTGGGGGCCTTTATGCAGATTTCCCCCTCCCCGTTTTCGTTGGGGCTGTCTATCTTAACCTCAACCCCCGGCATAATCGTCCCCACGCATTTGTAGTCGTGGAATTCCGGACGGGTTATGGTGACAATGGGGGCGCATTCGGTGGTGCCGTAGCCGGTGCAGAGGGTTATGCCTATTGAATAGAAAAATTCCGCAATTTCCGGTGCCATGGGAGCCCCCCCGCAGATAATGACCAGCAGCCTCCTGCCGAAGGTGTCGTGGATTTCGGAAAACAGCTTCTGGCGGACATCAATCCCCAATTTTAACAGGGCATTGGATATTTTTATTGCCGCCTTTACCTTTTTGGCTTTCCCCTGTTCCTCGATTTTATTCCAGATGGAACGGTACATTTTTTCCACAAACAAGGGCACAAGCTGTATATCCGTAGGTTTGTAATATTTTAGGTTGGGCATAAGGGTTCTTAAGGATTCGTTTATGCAGTTGGTGTTCCCCGAATGGAACATACCCAAAAGGCCGCAGGTGGATTCAAGGGTGTGGTAGTAGGGCAGCACCGAAAGGCAGGAATAGTTGACATGCATAATGTCGGGGGAATGGGAAACCACATAGCAGATTGCCCGTTGATTAAGCATAACCCCCTTTGCTCTGCCTGTGGTGCCGGAGGTAAAAACCAGCTCCGACAGCCGTTCCGGGTCGGGGACAATGCCTGTGTATCTGGTGTCCCCGGCTTTGTAAAGCTGCTTTCCTTTTTCCTTTATGTCCTCAAGATTGAAATGCCTGCCGTCCTTGACTTCCGGCTCCTCCATGCAGATAAAATGGGTGATATTGGGGAGCTTGGGTTCAAGTTCCTTAATTTTCGGTTCCATCGACTTGGAATAAATAATAACCGTCGCGTCGGAGAAGGTGAAGATATATTCCAGTTCCTCAAGGGAAAGGGCGGAATCGGTGGGGATTGCCACCCCTTCGGAGGCAAGCACCGCATAAAAGGATAACGCCCAGTTGTAGCAGTTGTTCCCGATAATGACGATATGCCTGTTATGAATTCCGTATTCGCAAAGGCCGGTGCCTAAGGAGTTCACCTCATCCCTGTATTCAAGAAAGGTTACCGAATTGACAACCCCCTTTTCCCGGAACATAAAAGCCGCCTTTTCGCCGTAGCGGTTCGAGCAGACGTCTATAATCTCCCTTACCGAATAAACATAGGGGCAGTAGCTGTAATAGGGGTAGTCCTTCTTTCGGTTTCTGTATCTTTTAAGCCTGTCGGGGAGTTCCCAGTAATTCTTTTCGGGCATATCATTTCTCCTAAAATTATATATAACGTTTCCAAATCCTGCTTGTGTACATTATAACTTAAAGGCGAAATAAATCAATATAATTAATCAAAAAATAATACATACGGCCGAAATCCCCCCATTAACGGTTATGCCTGACTTAGCATAAAATGTATTTGAGGTGTTTGTAATGGCTTGTTCCGCGCTTTGCGCTTCTATAATTCTTCCCACCTCGGTGGCGGTGTCGGGGGCAGCCTGGGACGGGGCGCATATTTACGCCCTTGACGGGCTTACACCCTGGGTGTTCGTGTTTGAAAACAACGGACTGTTTGTTCAGCGTTCCCGTACTTTAAGGGTGTATAATACGGTAAGATACGACTTTGACTTCGGCCGATATATCGCCACCGACCGAGCCTGTTCCGACAGATTGTATATACTCAACACCCGCTTTGAGGAAATAGGTAACATACCCCTTGAAACCCAGACCGCTTCGGACAGCGTGGTGAGGGACGCCGGCTACAACCGGGAAAACACGGGGTTTGACGTAACCCATCCCTTTGCGCTTCGGATTTACGCCCTTGACGGGTCCTATGTTTCCACCGTCACCCGCAATCCTTCGGGGAGGGAGTTTTTACACTGGGCGGATTTCGGCGAACACCGGGCGCTTCATTATCTGGAAAACGGAAGATACTATGTCACCGTTGACCGGATAGGGGGAATCCTCCCCGACTGCGTCTATCTCAAAGCTTTTATCCCCCAGGGGGAAAACCTTTACGGCGCTTTCAGCGTGGGGTATGTCTATACTTATTTTATTCCGGTTTATACCGAAGGCCGGCTTAATACGGCAATTTTCGGAAATTTTGCCTTTATCGCCGACAATATCTCCGCCGGGTGTTGCAATTAAAAAAACCTTGTGATATTATATATACACTAAAAAAGTTATTCCCACCTCCGCAAAAACTACCCGTTATACAATTACGCAACGGAGTGGCGTAATTGACATAAACAAAGCGAGCCCGCGGTTTGAGGGGCGGAGATAGACCCGCGCACACCCCCGTAACACGAGTGTAAAACGCAGTTTTAAACCCGCCACAGATTTGGAGGTTGTACATCACAATGAAGTTAGAGAATGTTTTTCTTTCGGCTTCATCGGTCAAAGAAGCCGATGGCAGGACAATTTCATTGGGCATACCGGCTTATACCCTTATGGGAAATGCCGCAAATGAGGTTTACGGATGTATAAATAACCGCCAGATAAACACATCATCGGTGGTTATCCTCTGCGGTCGGGGGGGAAACGGCGGCGACGGTTATGCCCTTGCCTGTCTTATGCTTAGGGACGGAATAAATGTCAGAGTGGTGTATATTTCCCCGCCCAAAAACGAAGATTCCGCAAAATACGCCGATGAATACCGGGAAAAAGGGGGAATACTCCTTAAGTATTCCGAAAACCCCGACGGCGTTGCCGACGAAGTAACCAACGCCACATTAGTGGTGGACGCCCTCCACGGGGTGGGCTATGCCGGGGAGCTTAAAGGGGAAGAGCTTATACTTGTGGAGCTTGCCAACTCCTCCGACGGCTTTCTTCTTGCGGTGGACATCCCCACCGGCATCTCCGCCGACGGCAGGGTTTCGGCCAACTGCATAATGGCTGACCTTACCGTTACCTTTTCGGTACACAAGGAAGCCACCATATCCTATCCCGCCTTGGGCTATTGCGGGGAAGTGGTGGTGGCGGACATCGGAATTCCCGAGGAAATTTTACGCAGCATACGCCCGAAGGGCTGTATTATAGAAGAGGATATTTTAAACTACCTGCCCGCAAGACCCCCCAATTCCAATAAGGGTACCTTCGGCACCCTCCTCGCCCTGATGGGTTCCCCCAATATGCCGGGGGCGGCCTATCTTTCCGCCATGGGGGCGCTGCGAAGCGGGGTGGGTCTGCTTAAGCTGACCGCCGACAACGAAACGTTGTCGATTTTAAAAACCCGCCTTGCCGAACCGGTTTTCGTCCCCTTTTCAAAGGACATGCTGAATGAACAGAAATATTCCGCCTTCCTTGTGGGGTGCGGCATAGGCAGCCGATATGATAATTGTCTTGATGAAGTTCTTAAAAAGCAAAATCAGATAACCATAATAGATGCCGACGGTATAAATTATCTCGCCACGCATATAAATGTACTGATGGAAATGCAGGGCGAGGTTATCCTGACCCCACATCCCGGCGAAATGGCAAGGCTTATCGGGGAAGATATCGAATATGTCAACCGCAACCGCATAGAATGCGCAAGGGCTTTCGCCATGGAATTCTGCTGCGTTCTGGTCCTGAAGGGGAAAAACACGGTTGTGGCATCCCCCAACGGGGACGTGTTTGTAAACACCACCGGCAATACCTCCCTTTCTAAGGGGGGAAGCGGCGATGTGCTTGCCGGCGTAATCGCCTCCCTTGCCGCCCAGGGGATAACCCCCCTGAAAGCGGCCTGTATCGGCGTTTATGTCCATGGCAGGGCGGCGGACAATCTTAAAGAACGCTTCGGCGTCAGGGGTATGCTGCCCCAGGATCTGCCGGCGGAAATCGGGAGGCTGTTGGGATAAGGGCTTTGCATTTCCCGAAATATTTGTTTCGGGAGTGGCGTTAATGAAAAAACTATTGACTGTTTTAAGTATTCTTGTGTTGATTCCCCTTCTGTTTTCCTGCGGTTCCTCCGACCGCAGCCGGGATATCAGAGAACAGCTTAAGGTCCCCTTTGAATACAAAATCCAGACCGACGAATTCGAATTCACCTACAAAAAGGAGCCGGAAAAGGTGACCATGACCGTCACCAACCCCTCCACCCTTGAGGGGCTTGTCCTTGAAAAGACAACGGCGGGTATATCCGCCTCCTATGACGGTCTTGTGGTAACCCTTCCCGCCACCGCCTCCGCCAAGCTCTTCGCCCTCGACACCTTGGTGGACACGGTTATTAAGGCCATTGAGGATAAGGCCTACACCACCTCATCCAAGGACGGTCTGGCAGTACTAACGGTTACCGACGGGGATTTTGTCTATAACGTCTATGTGGACGGCAAAACCGACAAGCTGACCGCCGCCGACGTGATAGAAGGAGAGCACCGCATAACCTATACCTTCGTTCAATAAAAACTATACATAAGGAAGTATTCCCGCAAAGCGGGAAAAGTCAAGCCGGCAAATGAATGACAAAAGAGTTAAAGCAATAATCAATCTTAATAGCATAAGGCAGAACTACCGTTATATAAAAAGCCTTGCCCCGGACACCCAAGTGATTGCGGTGGTAAAGGCCGACGCCTACGGCCACGGGGCTGTGAGGGTAAGCCATGCCCTTGAGGAAGAAGGCTGCGGTATATTTGCGGTGGCCTCCGCCGGAGAAGGGGTAATTCTGAGGGATTCCGGTATAAAGGGGGATATCCTGATTATGGGAATAACCCCCGTTTCCCAGTTAAAAATCCTTTCGGAATACGGTTTTATCCAAACCGTAAACTCAGTCGAATACGCCAAAGCCCTTTCGGATTCCGACGTTAATATTCGGGTGCATATCAAGGTGGACACCGGCATGTCCCGTTTAGGGCTGTACTGCCACGGTAAAGACGATGCGGGGGACGCCGCCGAAAAGGTCAGACAGATACATTCCCTTAAGGGGATAAAATGCGAGGGCATTTTTACCCATTTCGCCTGCTCCGACGATGTTTCCTCTCAGATGACCAATAATCAGTACAACGCTTTTATCGGTCTCTGTGAAAAATGCGAAAGTTTAGGGCTGAATCTGGGGTTAAAGCACTGCTGCAATTCCGGCGGGATAATAAATTTCCCCCAAATGAAGCTGGACGCCGTCCGGGCGGGAATAATTCTCTACGGCTATATGCCCGACGGAAGCAGAAACACATCCCTTAATCCCGCCATGAGGCTGGTTTCCCGGGTGCTTCAGGTGGGAAAGCTTAAAAAAGGCGACACGGTAAGCTACGGTGCCTATTATACCGCCGAAAGGGACATGGACATAGCCGTGGTGTCAATAGGCTATGCCGACGGTTTTTCCCGGTTGCTGTCGGGGAAGGTGGAGGTTGCCATACGAGGGAAACGTGTTAAGGCGGTAGGCAGAATCTGTATGGATATGTGCATGGCAGACATTACCGGGGCGGAATGCTATCCGGGGGACGAGGTGGAAATTTTCGGCGGGATTATTCCGGCGGACGAGGACGCCGCCAAAATGGGAACCATCAGTTATGAACTGCTGTGCGGCATAACCGGCAGGGTTGACCGGGAATACACGGAATAACGTATAATAATATGTTAAAGGGCGCGGAATGCGCCCTTTTTTATCGGGTGAATATATACGCCTGGAATCAGCTTGCGGAAACACCGGTGTTTTCGGCGGTATAGTCGGGGGAAAGCCCGAAGGATACGGACAAAGCATCGTTTACCTGCTGCATTGTCTTATCGTCAAGGTGTCCCATCCTGTCTTTAAGCCGCCGCTTGTCTATCGTACGGATTTGTTCAAGGAGTATAACCGAGGATTTGGACAGACCGGCATCGGGACCGATTTCAATATGGGTAGGCAGACGGGCCTTACCGGTCTGGCTGGTAATCGCCGCGGCTATTACGGTGGGGGAATATCGGTTTCCCACGTCGTTCTGAACAATGAGTACCGGACGTATTCCGCCCTGTTCCGAACCTACCACCGGGGACAGGTCGGCGTAATATATATCTCCTCTCCTTACAATATTGTTTCCTGTCACATAAATCATCCTTTTACATTATCAAGTTATTCCCGCAATGTTATTTTTGCCAACAATCCGCTGTTTATTCCGCCGGGAATAAAATGTTTAGGAAAGGAGATGACAGAAAATTCAAGACAAAACAGGCCGATAAATTATTTTTCATAAAAATTTTCAAATGGTTTTAAAAGCTGGAAACGGCCATAATTTGGTAAAACAGTCACCCCGAGAGCCTATATTGGTTGATAATGTAAATAATCTTTTTGCACTAACAACAAAGCATTATGATGAAATACTTAATAACATCTATTGACATATTTAATATAAAATGGTATATTAGTAAAAAATAGAAAATTTGATTTTATGCGATTTGTCTTTCGCAGACTATTTGAATATTTTTTATGATATGAAACCGAAATAGCCTATTGCAGATATGCTTATTATGAGTTCGATAAGGATGGGGTAAAATATAATGTATATGTTTATTATGACGGCATCCAGAAAACCGAGGGGCAAAAGATTCCGGACGAAATATATATGATTGAGGTTGTGGCGAAAGACAATGAAAAAACCTGGTGGTGTCAGATTTTAGGCAATGCCGTTAACGATAACCCGGATTATTTAGCCTCATTCCAATTACGGCTTATAGATACAAGGGAATAAACAGGCAAAAATATAACCCGCCGTTTTTATCGGCGGGTTACTTTATAAAGAAAATATCATGTCGGATAGAAAATTATAAATTCTCATCAAGCCAGTTGTATCTTTCCTCAAGGTAATCATACAGCCTTTGAATATGATCTTCCCAGGTCTGCCATTTGTACCAGTCCCTCGGGTTGGAAAGCACCCGGGTGTTTAATATATCCCACACCCTAAAATTAAGGTCGGCCGAGGGTGCGGTTATACCTGCAATATGTTCCAATTTTTCTAATGTACTTGAATAAAGCCTTTCCTTTACTTCGTCCCAGCGGTTTCTTAATCTTTCCCTGAAGGCTTCATCCTCATAAAGGATGTTCATCCAGTTGTAGAACACATATTTGTCATCCCCGCCCAGGCAGGCAAAGGTATCCTCTTCATACTTCAGGAAATGGCCGAAAGCCAGGTCAAAATCCCAGACGGGACCCATTTTCAACTTGCCGCCGGCGTCCTTATACATAAAGGTTGACCTTCGGAAAACCCCGTCAAGGTTGGAGGTAAGTTCATAAAGTACCGACCAGTCGATCAGGGAATCAATGTCAATGAAATTCCCATAGTTTTCAAGGTTTCTGACCGCCCTGTCGGCTTGTTCGAGATAACCGAGTATGTATTCCCTTTGTTCGGCGGTTATTTCGTCCTTTTTGGGATAATTTACGGTAAAGGCCTTTAAAAGCCCTATGTTAAAATAGTCAACCCCTGCTTTATCCCCCTCCTCCGCGCCGCCGATTTCGATAAGAAAGGCTATATCCTTATCATTATCCACATCCAGCTCAATGCGGCTGGTATCCACCTCAATTTTTTCCCCAAGGGTATATACCCCCCGGTAGATGCCGTTTATAAACAAATCCACGGGATACTGGGTAACGTTGAAATCCAGATAATCCAGCTCCTTTGCCATTTCAAGGGCAAGATAATTCTGCAGCAGGGATTTATCGGTATAATTTGCGGTAAGCACCCATCTTCTTGCCTTGCCAAGTCCCAGAACATTCTGCTTTTTGTCGAATTTTACGGTGTAGGACTTTTTGTCAAACTGCCAGGAGTAATGCCCCCTTCCGTGGACCACGGCGGAACCCTCCACGGCGGGGAAGCAGCCTTCGCAATAGTCGGTAACTATTTTGACATCGCATTCAAGGTCGATTTCCTTTGATAATATCTCCTTCCCCTCCTCCACCTTTATAAACACCGCCGGCAGGGAAAGATAATTATAATCCGTCTTTACGGTGTAAACATCGGTTGCCCCGTTATCCCCCGTAACGGTAAGATTTAAGGGTTTCGTAAGGTCGGCAAAACCGTTGTCAAGACCGGCAATTTCGCCGTCTGAAACAATTTCAGGCTTTACATTTTTAAGGAGCGACATATCGAAGGTATAGGGAAGGTCAAGGGAAATTTCGTTTTCATCTATCACCCACTCTAACTTGGTTCCCTCAACTTCGGCGGCAAAATAGGTTATAACCGGCTTTGCCTCCTCCGATACTTCATCGAAAGATTCATCTTCGGAGGATTCATCCTCTGAGGATTCGTCGTCAGACTGAAGCGATTCCTCGCTTGCTTCCTCCGATATTTCACTGCTTGTGTGTGAGTAATCGCTCTCATCGGCTATGCTTTCGGAGGAAAAGCCGGTTTCCCCCGAACTTGTGTTTTTGATATTATCCCCTCCGCAGGCAAAGAGGGTTATTACAATCAAGGCAATAAAGGCCAAAACAATCGTTCTAAACATCCTATTCATTCCGAACCCCTGTATATAAGCACATTTCCGGTATTATCCCTCAGGCAATGAGGAAAGCCATAACATAAATGATAAAGTGTAAAGCGGGCAAACCGATTTATCATCATTTTAACGTTTAATCGATAAACTTTTTCCCCAATGGTACGGTTATTTTTTCATAGCTTAACCCGCCTGATATTAGTCAAAGCAATTTAAAAACGGTAATCTGTTATAAATACTATAACACAATACCATTTTTCAGTCAAATATTTTTTGCCGGAAAGAATGTAGCGGGGGTAAAGGTTTTTTTGATTTTAAGCTGTTTTGGATTCAGATTACAGCTTGTTATCGTTAATTTAATTGAATTACTCATTTAATCAGCAGTTATATTATATTGATTTATTTTTCAGAAAACATTTTTTTTGCACCCGGAAATTCAAAACAATATTTTTTAGACATTCAAGAACCTCCGTAAATTTTTAACCGTCTGTTTGCTTTAAAAAAATTGAACCACAATAATCCAAAAAAGCAAGAAAAAACACCTTTTACCTTGGTAGATAAAAGGTGTTTCTATTATGGTGGGGACTACAGGGCTCGAACCTGTGACCTCCTGCTTGTAAGGCAGATGCTCTCCCAGCTGAGCTAAACCCCCGTTTTGCCGGTACCGTTTTCCGACCGGCGAAGCGTATTATAGCACGCAAAAATCCGTTTGTCAATCCTTTTTTATAAAATTAGGTGAATTTAAAGGACGCTAAAACCCTATCAAACTCCGGGCTGTATTTTTCATATTCCTCCTCGTTTGAGGTAAACATCACCGAATAAACATAGCCCTGCCTTATGCAGAGAACCTGAATATATTTAAACTTTATGCCGTCCAGAGTTATGTTATAGTCCTTACGGGACGCTACTACACCCCCCAGTTTCGGCTCGCTGTCGGTATATTCCTTTGTCAGTTCATAGCCGGCATAGGTATCCTTAAGGTCCTTCTCGTATTCCTCCCAGTAATCATTTACACCGTAATCCTGCTTATCTTTGGGAAGGGAAAACCCGGTGACGGAAATGGAGGCGTCCCCCCCATCGGTGGGCTTTATGGCTGTCATGCCGTCGTTTCTTGCAATACCCCAGCCTTCGGAAAAGTCAAAATAAAAATCCTCGTTCCGGCTTTCTGCCCTGCGGGGACCGGAAATGTCGGCGGATTCCTCCCCCGAATAATCCCCCGTGAAGTCAAAGCTGTCTATTACGGTTTCCAGACAGGCGGAAAGGGAATCAAATTCCCCGTCTTTTGCCGTAAGCAGTATGTTATAGATATACCCGTCATTTATGCAAAGCACAAGGCCGAAACGATATGTTGCTTCCCCCTGGGGAACGGTGTATTCCACCCGAACGCCTTCAATGCCGTCAAGCTTTACCCCGCTGTCGCCGTTATATTCCTTTTTCAGGGTATAATCCTTAAAGGAGGTTTTAAGGGAAGATTCATAGGCAGTCCAGTATTCGGCAACGTTTTCCAGCTCGGTGGGGTTTATGCTTACCGTAATCCTTGCCTTTGATACTCCGGTGGAATCGGCGGGGGATTTAAGGGAAATACCCTTTTCGGCGGTTTCCCTTGTCCAGCCGGTGTCGTAATAAAAGGATATGCCGTAGTTTTTATCTTCAATTTTATTCTGTTCCGTCTGCCTGTCCCCCGAAGATGAACATCCCGCAAGCACCAGCAGGGTAAGGGCAAGCAAAAACACTGCAATTCGTTTCATTAATTTCTCCTTTCAGACATAAGAAAAGGGCAATCCGACTGGCAAAGCGATACAAGACGGAAAAATTTAATTTTATAAGAAGGAGCGGTTATTGGACATTAAAAACACTTATCCCTTCTGTCCCTTTTGCACTCCTCAATCCGGCCGCAGCGGTAGCAGATTTCGTTGTCGGGGATACCGCCTTCAAAAAAGCTTTTAATATTCGAAACGGTGGTGGCGGCAATATTTTCAAGGGCCTCCCTTGTCAAAAAGGCCTGATGGGAGGTTATAAGCACATTGGGCATGGTCAGCAGCCTTGCCAGCACATCGTCCTGCATTATATGCCCCGACTTGTCCTCAAAGAAAATATCCGATTCCTCTTCATAGACGTCCAAACAGGCGGCGCCTATTTTTTTGTTTTTTATTCCGTCAAGCAAAGCCTCGGCGTCGATAAGCTGTCCCCGGGAGGTGTTTATGATAATAACCCCTTTTTTCATTTTGGTTATGCTGTCCCGGTCTATCATATGGTAGTTTTCGTTGGTAAGGGGGCAGTGGAGGGATATTATATCGCTTTTTTCAAAGATTGTGTCTAAATCCGTATACTCCGCGTCAAGATTTTTATCTGGGTAGGGGTCAAAGGCAAGCACCTTCATGCCGAATCCTTTGCATATGCTTATAAATATCTTTCCGATTTTGCCGGTACCCACCACCCCCACGGTTTTGCCGTACAGGTCAAAACCGGTAAGTCCGTTTAGGCTGAAATTAAAGTCCTTTGTCCTTATATACGCTTTGTGAATTCTCCGGACGGAGGTTAAAAGCAGCGCCATGGCGTGTTCCGCCACCGCATAGGGGGAATAGGCGGGCACCCTTACCACATGGATTTTCCCGAAGGCTTCTTTGATATCCACATTGTTGAAGCCGGCGCACCTGAGGGCTATCAGCCTTACTCCAAGGGAGTAAAGCCGGTCTATGACTTTTCCGTTTACATCATCGTTAACAAACACAATGACGGCGTCGCAGTTTTCGGCAAGGCCGACGGTGTCCTCGGTGAGGCGGGTGTCGAAAAATTTAATCGAAATGTCCTCTTTACCGTTGTATTTTTCAAAGGATTCCCTGTCATAAGGTTTGGAATCGAACATTGCCACATTAATCATGCTCTTCGCCGTCCTTTCGTATTTTTCTAACAATAGTATATATGATATACCGAAAAAATCAATATAAAACTTAATAATCGCTTAAATTGCCTGCTTTCAATCCTTGTAAATATCCTTCGCCTGTGTTATAATTGTCCTGAAAAAGCATAAACAAAAGGCGGATATGAAAATAATCGTATTTTCCGACTCCCACGGTAACCAAATAAACATGGAACAGGCCTTAAAATCGGAAAAGGCGGACATTGCCGTCTTTTTGGGGGACGGGCTGGGGGATTTATTACAGTTGGAAAATGAATTCCTGTCAGTAGGATTTATAAATATAAAAGGAAACTGCGACCTTTTCCGCGCCGGTCATACCGTATTCATAAACACCTATGACGGCGTCAGGATATACGCCACCCACGGTCATATCCATAAAGTTAAGGAGGGCTTGGAAAACCTCCTTTCCTCGGCAAGACTCCGGAAAGCGGATATCGCCCTTTTCGGCCATACCCATACGGAAATGTTAAAAACAATTGACGGAATAACCTTCCTTAACCCGGGAAGCATAGGCTACGGAAAAACCTACGGCGTTATTATAACGGATAACGGTAGATTCGATTGCGAAATTAAAAAGCTTTAAGCGGTTTTTATTATTAATGCTGTCGTAAAACCCAGAAAAATTATAAAAATCCCTTTTTCCTATGGATTTTTGGCGTATTTTGTGATATTATCGAAATGATTAAGGACATCAGTTTTTACATATGTTTTTAAAAGAAGGGAATGCGGTATGACATCAAACGGTATTGAAAACTACAAAGCCTTCCTTAAGGGGGACGAAAAAGCCCTGGAAGGTCTTGTCGCTACCTACAGCGACAATATGATTTACTACGCCTATCATACCGTCGCCAATTTCAGCCTTGCGGAAGACATTATGGAATCCGCCTTCCTTAAGCTTATTATAAAACAACCTTCCCTGAAGGATGAAGGGGAACTGGCGGTTTATCTCTTCAAAGCTTTAGCCGAGGGAATAAGGGAATGGAATAAAAAACGGCAGAAAATTACCTTATCGAAAAATCTCTTCGGTGAAATAAAGGATATACCCGAGAATGAATGGGCGTCAGCCAACCTGATTAAAACCCCCGAGGATAAAATCAAATTCGACGTTTTAAGCCATTACGAATCCAAGGCTAAGCCCATACTGTTTTTATACTTCTTTCAGAAATTCAACCGAAAACAGATTTCCGAAATTACGGGAACCGACGAAGACTTTGTGGGAAAAGTCATGGCATTAGGCAGGGAAAGGCTTATAAATACGGTGTCTGTCCTTATGGACAGTGAACTGCCGAAGGATTTTACTTCCATTAAAAAGGGGGACGGAAAGATATGATGAGCTATTCCGACCGCACCCGGGACATCCTTGAAAGGGCAAAGCGGCTTAAGGTAAGACAGAGAAAAAATCTTTTAAAAAATTATGTCGTGTTTGCCTGTATCATACTTGCGGCAATAATAACGGTTATCGTAATTTTTCCCGGCAGTTCTGATACTCCTGCCGGGGGTGAAAAAAGCGACACCCCTGAAAGTACATATGAGGAATCTACACCCGACACAACAAGCGAAGAAACCCAGGATATAAGTGAAGAAAGCTTTGACGACAGCGGAGAGGAAAGCGGGGAAGATTCAAGTGAAACCTCCGAAATAATCCCCGAAATGGATTTTGCCGAAAGTAAAAATTATCTTTTGGAAAACACCGATCAGGATTACGATATACCCCAAGTTCTTGACGATTCGGCATTTCCGGACGCTTTGGAAAACGCCTCCGACGCCTTTGCGGGGAGGATAAAACGCTTCGGCACTACCCTTACCAAAGCTAAAGCGGAAACCCTGATAACTTTATATGTCGAGGTTACCGACTCCCTTGCTGGCGGATATGCCAGCATTGCGGAATTCAAATGCCCCTATTATTACCTTAATCTGTTGTCGGAGGATGAGGAATATCTGTTCCTGGTGTTCGATTATGAATCCTCCAAGGGAGCATACGGTTCGGACTACTTTGCCATACTCCCAAAGGACAGCCTTGAATGTATGATAGACGGGGGTAAAACCGACGAAATTACCTCAGCGGCAGGCTCCGCCGAGGATATTATGGCATATTTGTCCCCCGGCTATAAAGCCGTTCTTGCTTTCGTTTCAAGGCTTAACTCCCCCGACCTTCCCTATACCGTCGTCTTGAAAAACGAAGGCTTTGAAATTAAGATATACCGGGACAATACGGGTATGATGGTTTCGGTACTTTCCGAAGAAAATGAAAGGCGGTTTTACCGTCTGAGGGAAAGCGGCGATGTGTTTAAAGCGGATCTGGCACGAATGAAGCTTGAGTTAACAGACGGTTTTTCCTATGTCCTGAGTCTTACCGACGCTTTCGGGATTTTCATCAACCCGATAGTCCCCGCAAACAACAGACCCATTTCGGAACAGTACAATCGGAATGCCTTTGATTTCACCGACGGAAATCAGGTCTATGCAATAAGCCTTAACGGGGAAATATCCGGTATAACCGTCGGGGAGGGATTTACTGAAATATTCCGCTATTCCGAAACAACCCCCGAAGGCGTAACCTCCACCGAAAATTTCGATAAATTCGATGAATCCTTAGCGGTCCTCCTTGAATATTTCGGGGTAAGCGAGATCGATATACCCGACGGCATCGATATGACCGCAGACTTCCCCTTCGGGGATAATATTTCGGTATTTACCGGCTACATTATTTCCTACGGTGAGGGAATACTGGAGGGCGACACCCCGAAAGCCGTTTACATAACCATAAACCCTGTTGAAGAAATATACGGCAGCGGTAAAACCGCCCTGAAAATTCCCGCGTGCTTTGCCGGAAGGCTGAATAACGACAGTGAATATTTATTCCTGCTTAAGGACGGGGAAATCGTATCCTTTGCCGGTATTCTCGAGCTTAATGAAAACGGCGGTTTTTCCTCACCCCTCGGGTTGAATATCGAAAATCAGAACAGCCGTATTACGAAGATAGACCATATAAAAATCCATTACAGCCAAAACCATATTGCAGCAGAGGGAATAAAGGATATCTTTGTGGGGTTGGGAAACATGTCGGGAAGCGTACCCCCGTTTTCTCTTTCCTACACTTCCATAAATCCCGGTTCATCCGATGAGGAAGAAAACGCCGACGTCGATATTACCTATACCGAAGGTACGCTCACCGTATTCATTGATGCGAAAAACGCCGGTATATTTGTCTATTACCGGGAAAACGACGACGATGAGGTTTACTTCTTTGACGAAAACGAAAAAAAGGTGTACGTAAATCCGTCCGTATATTCGGAACATAGCATGGCGTTAAGCTATATCATTTCGGTAACATTGTTAAGCGAGACAAACGGTGTTTATCAATCGGATACCGAGTTTTCCTATCAGACCCGAATGGGAAACCGGTTTACGCTGGAAATGTCCGGGGGTGAACTTATTGCCCTGCACCTGAACGGAAAACTTATTGCTGAGGTTAACGGATTCAACTTGGGCAACTGACAAAATAAATCAAAACGCCTGCCGTTTTGACTATGGCAGGCGTTTGTTTTTGGTTTTCAGCGGTTTTGGTTAGGCGGGTTTTGCCTTTTCTTATCGTTTTTTTGGTCCTTGTTTACTGCGTTTTCGTTGCGGTTGCGGTTTTCGTTTCTGTTTTCGTTCCTGTTCTCATTCCGGTTTTCGTTCCGATTTTGCTGCTGGTTCTTAAGTTGTCTTTCGTTAGGGTTGTCGGCCATGAAAAATTCTCATTTTTTGTAAATGTTGTTATTATTATGCTTACAAAAGCCAATATTATACTTGAATATTTTACTGTAAAAAGAGGTTTATGATGTTCAGATACGAGCTTCACTGCCACACAAGGGAGGTTTCCCCCTGCGCCCACGCCGGGGCGGAGGATGTGGCGAAATACTATGCTTCCCGGAATTATACCGGTTTGTTTATTACCGACCATTTCGTTACCGGCAGGGACATACCCTACGGCTTAAGCTGGGAAGGATGGATAAAAAAGTTCGGCGAAGGCTATGAAATTGCCAAAAAAGCAGGGGAAAAGCTTAATTTAAAGGTTTTCTTCGGCTTTGAATATACCTGCTTACCCCATGCGGGGACGGATTTTTTGGTTTACGGTCTTGACGGGGACTGGCTTTTGGCGCACCCGGAAATAAACACAATGCCAATAAGAAAAGGGCTTGAGTTTCTGCTTTGCGAAGGGGCGTTTATAGTTCAGGCGCATCCCTTCAGGGAGTCGTCCTATATTGAGATGATCCGCCTTCTCCCCCGACATGTTCACGGCGTGGAGGTGATTAACGCCAACCGGAACAATACCGAAAACGGCGCTGCGTCAGCTTATGCAGACTACTACGAATTATACCGCCTTGCCGGAACCGACAACCATTTGGGGGATAAGCAGAAACGCTTCTGCGGCATAGATACCGGAATTGAAATCGAAAAGCCCGTTGATTTAAGAAAAATCGCCGAAAGCGGAAAATATACCCTCTTCGACGAAACCAGATAAAAAAGCAAAACGCCGTGTAAAATACGGCGTTTTTCAAATACAGAGGCATAAGGCGGGGTTAAACAAAGCCTTCCGAACTTTCGGGGAAGGTGTCAGCCGCAGGCTGACGGATGATGGGCAGCACAACATATCCAAAAAAAATAAAGCCCACAGACCATGCTGTGGGTAAAATTTACTTTTGGTAAAATACCTACCTGTTATTTAACCTTAATCCCGCAAGAGAGATATGGCTTGTACTTGACAGCCAATGCAGAACCGGAAAAGTGAAACCTTCCGGGTTGTTTTCAAACACAAATCTTGTAATGCCGGTTGTCCTCAACCTTATGTTGCACCAGCCGAGACCGGGGGGAAGCATCAGCAAATGGGAAATCCATGCCGCCCCGAATCCCCCGTGGCAGAAAACCAGAACGTGCTCGTCGTTGGGGGACGCGGCTTTATACCTTGCCCCTTCCCGCACATAGCCCAATGACGCCAAAAATTCATCGGAACTTTTCACAAGGCTTTCAAGAAAGGCTTTCCTGTCCTCATCGGTAAGGTCGGAATAATCCTCAACCCCGCCTAAAATCGAAAACCGGTAGGAACAATTTTCCGGTTTCGTACACCTTTTCATGTAATCCATGCTTTCGGCAGTCCAGGGAAGGATGACATAATCCATCCTCTTGATTTCGCACAGGGGTTTTGCCGTATCTATCGCCCTCCCCAGGGGGGAGGTATATATCCTGTCTATGTTTTCGTCTTTGAGAAAGTCCGCAAGGGCCTTTGCCTCAAGCTTTCCGAACTCGGTTATGGTGTTGTTTGCATAATCGGGGTCGGCGTGGCGGATAATGTCAAGAATCATATAATCCCCCTTTTTATATTCCGAGTATAACATTTCACCCCTTTCCTGTCAAGGTAAACAAAAAAAGAAAAAAAATTCGGCTAAAACAGAGAAAGCCGGTCTGGAGTTTGAAAATCCGAAGATTTGGATTTATACTTAATATGTAAGCATCCGCCGCCGGCTTAGCGAAAGGACTGCTTATAATGAACAAGGGTTCGACACCCAAAATCAGATTTTCCACGCCCCTGCCCGCAGGGGAGGTTGTTTCCCTTTCGGTAGTGTTTGCAAACGATGAGGGAAGCATTCTTATCGAAAAGGATGAAACGGATGTAACCGTCGGCGACTATGAGATTTCCTTTACATTATCCCAGATTGAAACCTTAGGTCTTCCCGATACCGGGGCAGTGGAAGCCCAGATACGCATAAGGGACACCTCCGGCACCGCCTATATTTCCAACATCGTCAGAGTGGATGTGGGAAGGGTACTGAAGGAAGGGCTGTTATGACGGAATTCGAAACCGATATGGCGGTGGAAAACGGGGGTTTCGTCACCGAATATGCCGAAACAAAGGGCGTATTCGAAACCGAAATCACAATCGAATAGGCAAAAAGGAGGGCATTTTTTGTCCTCCTTTTTGTTTTTTGCATAAAATGTAATAGCCAAAGGAGGTATTCTATGTCCCGGCACAAAACAACTCTTACATATCAGGATAAAAACGTAAACTCTTTTTATATTTCAACGGAAAACGGTAAAATCAGCCTTAATCTTAGAACTCTTGAGGATTATTACACCCCCGACGGCGGGATTACATATATTGCGTCAATGGTGAACAGATCCTATTCGCCGGTTAAGGAAGCAAGGCTTGAAATCAATTTAGGAAACGACGCTAACGACAAGCCCCTTTCCTTGTGCGGTAAAGCCAAAATATATGTAAACGGGGAACTTTCCGGTAACACCGAAGGATATGATGAGGAAAACAGGTATGTATTTACCCTACCTGTCCTGGGTACCGATGATAGGGTTAACCTTATTTTCAAAACCAAACTCACCTCATATGCCGGAAGGAAAAAGGGTTCGGTTATAACAAACAAAATAGCCCTTAATGCAAAAAGCCTTGAAGTACCCGCCTTCGCCGAAATCCGGACACCGGTGGACGACTATACCGACATCATAATGTTCAGGGAAAAGGTACATACATCGGAAGGCGGCTTTTGCATAACCTACACCCTTTATAATTACGGCAATTCCCCTGCCGACAATGCTAAGTTGACCGACACCTTTTCCCCTATCCCCCATATAACCGAAGTAACCGTTGAGGGGCGGATTCTCCCCGCCTCCAAATACACCTATGTAAACGGCATAATAAATCTTCCCGACCTTCAACTGCCCCCGGCGGAGTTTTACCGCTCCCCATCCGGGGAAATCCTGCCCCTACCTAAGGGAATCAGGGTAACCGTAAAAGGAAATGAATAAAACACTTGAAAAACAAATCGAATCAATATATAATGGCTGTGTCAGAAATAAATCTTACAGCAGAACGGGGGACAGTTATGGCAGAGAAGAGAAAGCAAATCAAAAAAAGTCCCATAGGGAAGGTCTTAAAGGTGATAGGTTGCATTTTAGCCGTAATAATCCTGGTGGTCGCAGGCTATGTGGCGTATGTGTTTATCGACTATCACCGGATTCCCGACAATCAGGCCCTTGAAATCGAAAATTCCCAAAGCCAAAGGGTTGAAACCAGCAGGGAATATACCGTTATAACCTGGAACCTGGGTTTTGGCGCTTACAGCGACAACTTTACCTTTTTCATGGACGGCGGGAAAAACTCCCGGGCTTTTTCCAAGAATGCGGTGATCGCCAACATTAACGGCGCAGTCGATAAGCTAAAGGAATTAAACTGCGATTTCATGTTCCTTCAGGAAATCGACACCGATTCCACCCGCAGTTACCATGTGGACCAGCGTTTTCCCATAACTTCCGCCTTCCCGGGTAAAACCTATGTGTTTGCGGTAAACTACGATTCCCCTTATTTGTTTTACCCCGTAACCTCCCCCCACGGCAAGTCAAAATCGGGGATTATGACCCTTTCCTCCTTTGAATTAAGCTCCGCCGTAAGGCGCAGCCTGCCGATTGAAAAGGGATTCAGAAAAATCCTTGACCTTGACAGATGCTTTTCGGTATCCAAAGCCCCCCTTGAAAACGGAAAATATCTTGTCCTTATAAACCTTCACCTTTCGGCATACACCAAAGACGGCGTGGCATCCACCAAACAGCTGGAAATGCTGATAGAGGTTATGAATGAGGAGTTCAGCGCGGGGAACTATGTAATCTGCGGCGGCGACTTCAACAAGGATTTATTAGGCAACTCGGCGGAGGTTTTCGGCGTGACCCATAAGGATTTCCTTGCCTGGGCGCAGCCCATACCCGAAGGCACCATACCCGAAGGCTACACCCTGACAGCGGGGGTTGACCTGAATAACCCGGTCCCCACCACCCGCTACGATGACATACCCTATGAGAAAGGGGTTTCCTTCTGCGCCGCAATAGACGGTTTTCTGGTTTCCCCCAACGTAACGGTAATCAATAGCGAAGCCTTGGATTTCGGCTTTGAAAACACCGACCATAATCCGGTGGTTATAACCTTCAAGCTGGATTGAAAATATATTAAATACATATAAAAAAATGAGCCCGACGGCTCATTTTTTACGTGATATTCCGGAATTTTACAAAAGGGGGAGTCAACCGATTCTGCGGTAATCCGGGTAAAACCCGTTACGGCGGAAAAACTATTTGCGCCGCATGGCAAAAAGGGCAAACACCGCCGCGGCCGCCACCACGCCGATAATTATGTATATGGTAACGCCCGAATCGCCGGTTAAGGGTGTGATTGGCAGGTTCATAATACTTACTCCTTTGGTTACTGCTTACACTAAAGCTGATTTGGGATTGCTAAGCTGAATTGCGGTTTGTGACACAATTGCAAAAGTTATTGAGTACATTGTAAAGTGTTTGGCATTTGTTAATTTTTTATTATAATTATTTTATCATTTTTTAAGGAGGTTGTCAATATTGTTTTTAACTTTTGCAGTTAATCGGCACTCTTTTTTGGTTATATTAAGCTAATAATTTCATCTAAACTTATACTTAGTAGTGTAGTAATTTCCATGTAAATCAGTGATTTACAATAATTACATTATATGTTAATATGAAGTAAACAAAGAAGGCGGAGTATGTATTACATAACCGCCGTGAAACCCTGTGAGAACTGTGAAAATCTCACAGAATACCCCGAAGACAGGGAGTGGCTTCTGGGAACAGACCGCATTGCCTTCGTCGAGACTCTTGATGAAGCGATGAAGTTCGTGTCAGGCGAGGGCCCCAAATCCTACGCTCATCCCGACTACGAATACACCGCCATCGAGGAAATCGAACCCGGCCTCATGCCCCGCAGGAAACTGATTGGGTTGTGGGGGACCATTTATGACGAAGACGACTATCCCATCGGGCATAAAGAGGTCGAAATAAAATTCATCGACAAGGTTGCCCGGGAATACGCTCTCCTTTCCACATAAAAACCTTAAAAATTGAATAAATGCTCCTCTCCCAAAGGCAGTGGATGGGGAACATGACCCTTACATAAATGTCAAAGCTCCTGTTTTAGGGGTTTTTCCCTGAAAATTATATGTCTTAGTGAAGTTTTTTGAAACCAATTTCCCTTTGAAATCGTATTAATAAACAGAAAGGAGTTTATAACACCATGAAGAGAATACTTATTTTAGTGCTTTCTGTATTACTTATGGTATTAACCCTTGTTTCTTGTATAGAAACAAATATCGAAGATACATTTTCGAGGGGCCTGCAAAATACAGGCACATCGGATAATCCGGCGTTGACTTATGAAGACGAATCATCTACCGGTGAAGATGATGAAATCCCCCGGTATGTTTCCCACAGTATCCGCACAGTTGAGTGCATCGTCAATTATCCCGCAATAATAAAAGTTATGTCAAAGGAGGAAATCGGTGTACGCATAATTTCTACCTCTTTGAATAGCTATGAAACTCCGGAAGAAGTTTGGTATGCATTAGAAGAGCATGAAGCATTCACGGAGGCAGTAGGCCGGTACGATGACGAATACTTTGAAGATAATATGCTTGTTTTCGTGTTTATCGAATCGGAAAGCGGTATGATTGAATACAGCTGTAAAGGTGTTGAGGATTCAGGAATTATACACATACAAAAGGAAGTGCCTACCGGTGGTTTAACCGAAGAAGTAGCCTACTGGCACATAATAATAGAACTGCCGAAGAAACATCCCGCGATTGTTTCAAATGCCGAGCTTTCCCTTGATATCACCGAAGCTTATTCCGGCATTGTATTACCCTCCGACTTTTCCTTTTCACTTGTCTGGAGCACCTACGGAATAAGTTCTTACGACAGCCAAACCGGGAAACTCGTCAAAACCAAGGATGCCACGGATGTCGGCAAATATACCGATTACGTAAAACTGTCAAGATATAAATTGGAGCAGGTTTATAAATACTTATTTATGGATATTGATATAACGGAATACCCAAATATTTATGACCCTTTTTATAATCCGGAGAATGGAATAGGATTGGTATCGGAACCCTCTCAAACAATAATAATTACAGCCACGGCAAACGGAATAACTAAAACAATAACCTGTGAGGATATTGCGTTTGGTTCACTTGATGAAGGTTATGGCGATGAAGGAAAATCATTCTTAAGCGCAATAGACAATATTACAGCGTTGCTTACATCCCTGCCTGAATGGAAGGCGTTTCCTGATTACGAGTTCTTGTACGATTAAAAATATTAACTATTAATTATGATAGAGCCCGATTAAAATAAAAAACCGATGTGAAATAACTATAACAAAGCCCTATTTACACATGCAGACTGGAATTAACCAGCCTGCATTTTTCTATAAAACCAATCTTATAGGAATATAATTATAAAAATTTAACAAATTTAACTTTAAGGATGTTTACAAAACCCGCCTTCTGTGTTAAAATATCAAAAAATCGCTTTAAAAAGGGATAAATGAACACAAATAACAAAGTTTTAAAGCTGTTTCTTACCTTTCTTAAAATCGGAGCCTTCACCTTCGGGGGGGGCTACGCCATGATACCCCTTATTCACCGGGAAGCGGCGGAAAAAAACAACTGGGTTACGGATGAGGAAATTATCGAAATGCTTGCGATTTCCGAATCCACCCCCGGCCCCATCGCCATAAATTCCGCCACTTTTGTTGGTTATAAGGTTGCGGGGTTCTGGGGGGCGGCTTTTGCCACTCTCGGGGTGATAATCCCCTCTCTGGTAATTATAACGGTAATTGCCTTCTTTTTAAGGAGCTTTTCCGAATACAAGGCGGTACGCTACGCCTTTACGGGTATCCGGGCGGGGGTTGCGGCGCTGGTAATAAGGGCTTTTATCACCATGTCCAAAAAATGCCCCAAAAACATTCTTGCCTATATTTTTGTTTTAACCGCCTTTGTTCTGGTTACCTTCTTTGATATTTCCGCCGTTCTTATAATCGCCTGCGGCGGGGCTGCCGGACTTATCCTGACCTTTGCTTTTAGCGGAAAGGGGGAGGGGAAATGATTTATCTTGAACTGTTCTATGTGTTTTTTAAGATAGGCGCCTTCACCTTCGGGGGAGGCTACGCCATGCTCCCCTTTATTCAGCAGGAGGTTATAGCCAGAGGCTGGCTTACCCTTGAGGAAATAACCGACTTTATTGCGGTAAGCGAATCCACCCCCGGCCCCTTTGCGGTGAACATCGCCACCTATATAGGGGTGGAAAAAGGGGGAGTTCCGGGGGGAATCGTCGCCACCTTGGGGGTGGTGCTCCCTTCCTTCGTAATAATACTCATTGTGGCAAGGTTTTTCTTTAAGTTCAGGGAAAATAAATATATTTCGGGAATATTAAACGGAATAAAGCCCGTGGCAATAGGCCTTATTGCCGCCGCCGCCTATTCCATTTTCAGAGGGGTGTTCATTGCGGGAAAAACCGGCCTGGGAAGCTTTGCCGACTATACCTTTATTTATTCGGCGGTCATTTTTATAATCAGCCTTGTTCTGGTGTTAAGAAAAAAATCCCCTGTCCTCGCCATAGGCATTTCCGCCGCTTTCGGCATAGCCGCCGGATATGCGGGGGAGGCTCTGGGGTTAGTGAAATAGCAGACCCTACTACACAGCGAAAGGAAAATATAATGAAAAAACTGTCACTGCTTATCGCTCTTCTGATGCTGGTAACCACCTTCCTTGTGGCCTGCGGAGGCGGCAACGGAGAGGAATCTAAGGACCAGTCTTTAACCGGAAGTTCCGAAGGAAGCGTTACCGGCGAATCCTCGGACGAATCTACGGAGGAATCCACCGACGAATCCTCGGGAGGGGAATCCAGCGAGGATGAACCGGAAGAATACCAGTACGCCACAATCGTTTCCTCGGGTAAGCCCTATACGACTTCGATAACTCCCGGGGAATCCTACCCCGACAGCTACGGCAGCGAACTCACCGACGGCCTGTTTGCCCCCGTCACCGGTGTGGGCTATTCCGACAGCAAGCTGGTGGGCTATGCTCCGGGAATCGAGTCCGACTGTAAAATAATAGTTGACCTTGAAGAAGAGATGTCAAGGCTTTATGAATTCCGGGTAAGCTACCTTGCCGCTAATGTGGCGGGAATCGCTCCCCCCAACGGCATTACCGTTTACATATCGGACAACGGGGAAGACTGGGAACGGGTAGGAAGGTGCCAGCTGCCGGTTTACGAAGGCGACACCATGCAGATTGCCGTCCTCACCCTTAAGCGGTCTGTTTCCGCCCGCTATGTAAGGTTCAGCGTGACCAAGGGTTCGGCATGGATATTCCTTGACGAGGTTATGGTTGTGGCCGACATCCTTTCCCAGAATCTGAGGGAGGAATGGGTCAAGGCAATAAACGAAAGATACAACGGGGAGGAATTGACTGCCGACCAGCGGACGGAAGCCCTTAAGGCCATCTCCGGAGAAAAAGCAGACCGCAGCCTTTACCGTAACAACATCGCCAAGGGGCGTCCCTACACCACCACCGGAAACATCGACAATAACCATCCCGATGAAAATAAAACCCTTACCGACGGCAAAATAAGCCAGTACCTTGAGGGAAAAACCTGGGTGGGCTTTAAGGGCGGCGAGGAAATGGATATAATAGTGTCCTTTTCCAATGTAAGAGAAGATATTTCCAGCTTTGAGCTTTACGCCTACAATAATCCCGTTACCGGAATTTCCTTCCCCTATTCGGTGGTTGTTTCGGTGTCGGACGACAAAAAGGAATGGACCCAGGTGGGAAGAATCTACGCCCCCACCGACAACAGTCAGGAGGTTTTCACCTTTGTCCTTGAGCTGGAATATCAGATTAAGGCAAGGCATGTCAAATTCACCCTTACCCAGACCGACTGTGATGCCTTCTATGTGGAGGAAGTGGCGGTTATCGCCTATATGGAGGAGCCCGAAAGCCAGACCCTTTATCCCCCCGTTTCCCTCCCGGAAATCAGCAAGGACGAATACTGGCCCTCCACCGAACCGGACTATAACGACACAATAAACCTAATTTCCGGTCTTACCCCCCAGCTTTCCAACGCCACCAAGGTGGACGAAGAATTCTGGAACAACAATACCCCCATGAATTCAACCCTTATGACCGACGGGGTTTATTCGACTTCCACCGATATTCATAACGGAATATTTTTCAAATTCAATCAAGGCGCCCACCGGGACGTATTCTTTGATTTGAAAAAGCTGTCCGCGGTTTCTGCCTTCAAGGTCAGCTTTACCCAAAATACCTCCTGGGCGGTGAAAGCCCCCGAATATGTAAGCATCTTCCTTTCCGCCGACGGAAAAACCTGGTATACCGCCGGCATAATGAAGCTGACTGTCCCGGTGGACCCCGGGCTGGCAAGGAACGAACTCACCCTTGATACTCCGGTGGCTGCCCGCTTTGTCTGCTTCGCCTTCGACATGGGGGCATGGGCGGGCTGCGACGAGCTTGAGGTGCTGGGAACCAAAAAAGTTGGTTCGTCCGCCAAAGCCCTTAAAGACAGCGGCTTTGATGTAAAGGAAAAATTCATGGTGGGCAAATATGCCTCTCCCGACAAGGACCTTCTGGGCGGGGTTGAGGATCTGTACCTGGTTTATCATTCAAGGTCGGTAAAGCGTACCCCCGCTGATTTACTTCCTGCTTTAGCTTATATCGGCACCGACGGGGAAATCAAGGACACATTGTTCGACGGCTTTTTGTTCCTTCTTTCCGGGGGATTTGCTTCCGGATACGGCGGCTACAACGGCTATAACAAATCCGACTGCGACTGGCTTATTTCCACCCTCTTTGAGGAAAACTTCAATATAAACGCCCTTGAGGAGGCCGCCGGTCAGGTTAAGGCGGCGCTGAACAAGCCCGATTATAAGTTCAAATTCTATATGACACTGTATTATCCCAAGAACGGTTCCAGCTTCGGCGACCTTGACGGGGACGGCAAAACCGACACTTTGAGTACCCTTGAGGACAGGTTAGCAGCGGTGGAGCATCTGATGGACAGGTTCGAGGCCGAGCTTGCCAAGCATAATTACAATAATATTGAATTTTGCGGCTACTACTGGTATCACGAGGCAGCCTCCCTTGTCGACAACGATATGGAACTGTTAAACGGGGTAAGCGGCCTGGTGCATGAACACGGCTACCAGTTCTTCTGGATTCCCTATTATGTGGCATCCGGTTATTCCATCTGGGCGGAACTGGGCTTTGACGTGGTCTGTATGCAGCCCAACTATGCTTTCGGGCTTGACCGTCCCATATCCCATATCATAAACACCGCCAATCTTGCCAAGCGTTACGGCATGGGGATTGAAATCGAAATAGACACCCAGGCTTTGTATAATGATTTATATCTCCAGAGATATTTAGATTACCTTGAATACAGCGTCTACTACGGCTATATGGAAGACTGCATTCATATGTACTACATGGGCTTTTCCGATATCAACAAAGCCTGCGAATCCGAATCCCCCAAGATAAGGCTGCTTTACGATTACACCTACCAGTTTATAAAAGGAACCCTTGACATCATCCCCGACGGTGTGGATTTGATAACGGTTGAGGCAGCCAAAGACACCCCCCTGAATGAAACCCTTAACCCCGGGGAGGACGAAACCAAACTGTTTAAGATACTTACCTCCCCGACCCACGGGACGGTGACCATAAACGCCGACGGCTCCTTCACCTACTACCCCGACAAGGACTATACCGGCACCGATGAATTTTACTATGTGTATTCCGAATTTTTAGGCTTTTCCGAATCCTGCAGGGTTACGATAACCGTTAAGGAATAACAAACCGATATAAATTGAAAAATAAAGCTGCCGAAAGCGGCTTTATTTTTTATTTCCGTATTGAAATCCTACCAAAATGATGGTATTATAGGAATTACAAAGGAGGTTTATTTATGCTTATTTCAACAAAGGGACGCTATGCCTTAAGGGTTATGATAGATTTAGCGGAACACGATACCGGGGAATATATCCCCCTGAATGAAATCGCCCAGAGACAGGACATTTCCGAAAAATATCTTGAAAGCATTATTTCAATCCTTTCCAAAGCCGGCTATTTAAGCGGCTTAAGGGGAAAGGGGGGCGGGTACAGGCTTACCAGAAAGCCCTCCCAGTATACCGTGGGGGGTATTCTCAAGCTTACCGAAGGCTCCCTTGCCCCCGTCGCCTGCCTTGGGGAAACGAAAAACATATGCCAACGGGCGGCGGAATGCAAAACCCTCCCCGTCTGGGAAAAGCTGGACAAACTTATCGACGAATATCTGGAAAGCATAACCCTTGCCGATATTGCCTGCTCCACCACAGAGCAGAATAACTACGTAATCTGAAAAATTTTTTAAATTTCTATTGACAGGCAAAAAATGCTATGATATAATGCATATAAACCTACAGGGATAGTATGTTATTAATTAACGGAGGAAAAACCATGTCAGACTACAGATTTGAAACTTTACAAGTCCACGCAGGACAGGAATCCCCCGACCCCGCCACCGACGCCCGGGCGGTTCCCATCTACGCCACCACATCCTATGTTTTCAGGGATTCCGAACAGGCGGCAGCCCGCTTTGCCCTGAAGGAAGGGGGAAACATCTATACCCGTCTTATGAACCCTACCTCCGACGTGCTTGAAAAACGCATTACAGCCCTTGAAGGGGGAGCAGCCGCCCTTGCCACAGCGACGGGAGCTGCGGCGGTGGACTACGCCATAAGAAACATTGCCAAAGCGGGGGACCATATCGTATCCTCCGAAACCATTTACGGCGGCACCTATAATTATTTTGCTAACACCCTTACCGAATCGGGGGTTGAAACCACCTTCGTTGACGGAAGTAATCCGGAAAATTTCGAAAAAGCCATAAAATCCAACACAAAAGCCGTATTTCTCGAATCCTTGGGAAACCCCAATTCGGAAATTATCGACATAGAAGCGGTTGCCGGAATCGCTCACCGGCACGGTATTCCCCTGCTGGTGGACAATACCTTTGCCACCCCCTTCCTTTTCCGTCCCCTTGAGCACGGGGCGGACATCGTAATCCATTCCGCCACCAAATTCATAGGCGGCCACGGTACGGTTTTAGGGGGGCTTATAGTTGACGGAGGTAAATTCGACTGGACGCAGAACGATAAATTCCCCGGCCTTTCAAAGCCCAATCCATCCTATCACGGGGTTGTGTTTGCCGGCGCCTGCGGGAACGTGGCATATGCGGTTAAAATCCGCACCACCCTTATGAGGGATACGGGGGCGGCAATTTCCCCCTTCAACTCCTTCCTGCTTTTACAGGGACTTGAAACACTGTCTTTGCGGGTGGAACGCCATGTTTCAAACGCTTTGAAGGTGGTGGAATTTTTAAATAATCATCCCCTGGTGGAAAGGGTTAACCACCCCTCCCTGTCGGCAGGGAAAACCAAGGAGCTTTATAATAAATACTACCCCAACGGAGGCGGCTCCATCTTCACCTTTGAGTTAAAGGGCACCGAGGAACAGGCAAAGCGGTTTACCGAATCGCTGAAGCTGTTTTCCCTCCTTGCCAATGTGGCGGACGTGAAATCCCTTGTAATCCACCCCGCCTCCACCACTCATTCCCAGTTGTCCGCCGAAGAGCTGGCAAGCGCGGGAATTAAGCCCACCACCATCAGGCTTTCGGTGGGTACCGAACACATTGACGATATTATCGACGACCTTAAACAGGGTTTTGATTCTATACAGTGACAATCTTTTACATTACTTTGAAAGGAGTAAATTACCATGGCAGGAATATATAAATCCATTGACCGGCTTATAGGCAGGACACCTCTCCTTGAGCTTGGCAATTATGAAAAAAAGCATAATCTTAACGCCGCACTGGTGGCAAAGCTGGAATATTTCAACCCCGCCGGAAGCGTTAAGGACAGAATCGCAAAGGCCATGATCGACGACGCCGAAGCCAGGGGCTTATTGAAAGATGGCTCGGTCATCATCGAACCCACCAGCGGCAATACCGGCATAGGGCTTGCCTCGGTTGCCGCCGCAAGGGGTTACCGGCTTATAATAACAATGCCCGAAACCATGTCGGTGGAACGCCGCAGTCTGCTTAAGGCCTACGGTGCCGAAATCGTGCTTACCGAAGGCCCCAAGGGAATGAAGGGAGCGATTGCAAAGGCAAGCGAATTAGCTGCCGAAATCCCAAACAGCTTTTTACCCGGTCAGTTTACCAACCCCGCCAACCCCGAAATCCACCGTAGGGAAACCGGTCCCGAAATCTGGACCGATACCGAAGGAAAGGTTGACATTTTCGTTTCCGGCGTGGGTACCGGCGGTACCGTGACCGGAGTGGGGGAATATCTTAAAAGCAAAAATCCGGAAATAAAGGTGGTGGCTGTAGAGCCCGCCGCTTCCCCCGTCCTTTCGGGGGGAAACCCGGGGTCCCACAAGATTCAGGGAATAGGAGCGGGTTTTGTCCCCCAGGTTCTGAATACCCAAATTATTGATGAAATAATAACCGTCGAAAACGATGACGCCTTCAGAACCAGCCGGGAAGTGGGAAAAACCGAAGGTCTGCTGGTGGGAATCTCCTCCGGGGCAGCCCTTTGGGCGGCGACCCAACTTGCCAAGCGCCCCGAAAACCAGGGCAAAACGATTGTGGCAATTTTACCCGATACTGGCGAAAGATATTTATCAACCCCTTTATTTTCGGAATAATTTGTGGTATAATATAAAAAACACAAAAATATTCTGGTTTCGGCGGCAATACCGCCGGGAAAGCGCAAAAAATGAAAGTCTATGTAGATAATGCGGCTACCACCAAATTAAGCGAAGCCGCAAAACAGGCAATGCTGCCTTATTTCGATATATATTACGGCAACCCCTCCTCACTGTATTCGGCAGGACAGGAAGCGGCCACCGCCCTAAACAGGGCAAGGCAGATTATCGCCGACAATATCGGCTGCGAGGCACGGGAAATATACTTTACCTCCGGCGGAAGCGAGGCGGATAATCAGGCTATAATCTCCGCTTCCCAAATCGGACTGAGGCAGAACAAAAAGCATATTATATCCACCGCCTTTGAACATCATGCCGTTCTTCATACACTGAACAAGCTTAAAAAGCAGGGCTTTGAAATAACCCTGCTTGACGTGCATGAAAACGGCATAGTCCGTCCCGGGGAGGTGGAGGCGGCCATCCGCCCCGACACCTGCCTTGTTACCGTTATGTACGCCAACAACGAGATAGGCACCATTCAACCTATTGCCGAAATCGGCGAGATATGCAGGAAAAAAGGCGTTATCTTCCACACCGACGGGGTGCAGGCGGCGGGGCATATCCATATCGACGTCAAAAAGCAGAATATAGATATGCTATCAATTTCCGCCCATAAGTTCCACGGACCCAAAGGGGTGGGGGCGTTGTACGCCCGAAGGGGAATACTCCTTTCAAACCTTATCGAGGGGGGAGCCCAGGAACGGGGAAAGCGGGGGGGTACCGAAAACGTACCGGGCATAGTGGGAATGGCGGCTGCCCTTGAGAAAGCCTGCTTGCAAATCGACGAAAATTCCAAAAAGCTTACCGCTTTGCGGGACAAGATAATCGACGGGCTGCTTAAAATACCCCATTCCATATTAAACGGGGACAGAAACAGCCGACTCCCCGGAAACGCAAATATCTGCTTTGAGGGGATCGAAGGGGAATCGTTGCTGCTATACCTTGACGCCAAAGGGATAATGGCATCCTCGGGCTCGGCCTGCACCTCCGGCTCCCTTGACCCCAGCCATGTCCTCCTTGCCATCGGGCGTCCCCATGAAATCGCCCACGGCTCGTTAAGGATAACTTTAAGTGAATTCAACACCGACGAAGAAGCCGAATATATTATCAAAAAAGTGGCAGAAGTCGTCGACCAGTTAAGAAATATGTCCCCCGTGTGGAGGGATCTGAAAGAAGGTAAAAAAGAACATGTTATATAGCGAAAAGGTAATGGACCACTTCATGCGTCCTCGGAATGTGGGAATAATCGAAGACGCCGACGGCGTTGGGGAAGTGGGCAACGCCAAATGCGGGGATATAATGAAGATATATCTTAAAATAGATAACGACATTATAACCGACGTAAAATTCGAAACCTTCGGCTGCGGTTCAGCCATTGCGTCAAGTTCCATGGCAACCGAAATGATTAAGGGAAAGCCCATTTCCGAAGCGCTCACCCTTACCAACAAAGCCGTCGCCGAAGCCCTTGACGGTCTTCCCCCCCATAAAATTCACTGTTCGGTGCTTGCCGAGGAGGCGGTTAAGGCCGCCATCGAAGATTATTACAAAAGGTACGGCATAGATTACGACAAAAGCAAATTCCCCAGCTGCGAAAGCTGCGAATACTGTTCGGAGGGTAAATGCAAATGACAGTAAGCCAGATGCAGGAGGAGATTGTCCGCCTTAAAAGGGAAAAGGACATCTGCATACTCGCCCACTCCTACCAGACACGGGATATTGTGGAGATAGCCGATTTTTCCGGGGATTCCTTCGGTTTAAGCCGGAAGGCGGCTGAGGTCCCCCAGAATACCGTGCTTATGTGCGGCGTCCGGTTCATGGCGGAGACGGTGAAAATTTTATCCCCCCGGAAGCGGGTTTTCCTGTCTCACCGGGACGCCGGCTGCCCCATGGCCGACCAGATTGACAGGGATCTGGTGCTTCAACTGAAGGAAAAGAATCCCGGCTATGCGGTGGTCTGCTATATCAACACCACCGCCGACACCAAAACGGTCTGCGATGTCTGTGTCACCTCCTCATCGGCGGTTAAGATAATATCGAAAATGAACCAGAAGGATATTATCTTTATCCCCGACTGCAATTTAGGCGCCTATGTGGCAAAGAAGGTGCCGGAAAAAAACATTATGCTGGTCCGGGGGGGCTGCCCCACCCACCTTCGCATAACCCCGAGGGATGTCACGCGGATGAGGGAACTCTACCCCGACGCGCTGGTGCTGGTCCACCCCGAATGTCTGCCTTCGGTGGTGGAGATGGCGGACTATGTGGGTTCCACCACCGGCATTATGGATTATGCCAAAAAAAGCGACAACAGGGAATTCATCATCGGCACCGAAAACAGCATAGTCCAGCACCTCCAGTTTGACTGCCCCGAAAAGCGGTTTTACCCCCTTTCCAAGGACACCGTCTGTCACAATATGAGATTGACCACCTTGTCTGATGTGTATAACTTCGTTAAGACCAAAGCGGGCGAGGAAATAACCCTTGACGAACAAACAATTGCCGATTCCCGCCGCTGTATCGATGAAATGCTTAAATTGGGTGCATAATACGACAAAAGGAAACATAAACCGTTTCCTTTTTATTTTTTGTCATTGTTAAAAACACCTCTTGACAAAAGGGTAATAATCTGGTATATTAATTAAAAATTAAATATTTACGTTAAAAGCAAAAATCTCGCAAGGGATTGACGCAAAGCTATAGGGGTTCAACCGGGGATTCCCCGGAAGAGCCAGCCAGTTGCCGTGGACAGAACTATCTTTCTGTTTTGCGGCATTTTTTATTTTTAAGGGGGTCCAATGAAAAAACAACTTATTACAGCCGCCTTATTTTTGATAATAAGCCTTGTAGCTCTGGGGACGGTATCCTATGCCTGGTTTTCCAGAAACGAAAAGGTGGAGGCTACGGGTATGTCTATTTCGGTGAAAGCCCCCATAAACGTGATGGCATCCCTTGACGCCTCCGAAAGTGTGACCAGCCTTTCCGGTTTCCAATCCTTTTTTACCTTCGGCAGCATGACGGGGGAAGGAGAAAATACAACAGTTTCGGAATATGATATGCTGGTGCCGGTAACTTCCGCCAACGGTATTTATTTCGCCTACCTTCCCTTCAGACATGTGGCCGCCGACGGGTGCCCGAAGGAAGGGACAAAACTGAGTGACTATCAAATCTTAAACCGATATTCAAATTCAGGCTATTTTATAGATATTCCGTTGTATCTCACCACCACTAATTTTTTCGATCTGGAAGTCTATGTAAAAAGCATTAATATTTTCGACCCCTTGGGAAACAACACCATAACTGGCGCGGTAAGGTGCGCCGTACTGAAAAAAGACGGTGATTCCTACTCTACTATGATTTATGCCAAGGACTCCGGGGCAGAACCTCTCGTACGGAATGGTAAAACGTTTTATCCCCTTTTGTGTGATGGGACAAACCTTGAGGAAAAATTGGGTGACAATGGAGTACCGGAAACCAGCGACGATGAAGATGAATATATTTTGGATGAAAAGAACTCCCTTATGGTAAAAAAATGCAAAAAGGTTAATGATATTGTAACCTATTACACCACCGAAATAAGAATCCGTGTCTGGGTTGAAGGTACCGACAAAAGCGCAATCCACAGTAACGCAGGTGCCTATTTTGCCGTATCGGTGGAACTTGCGGTAAACAATCAGGAGTAATATGATGAAGCGTATAAAAGGTCTGATGACATTTTTAATAAATACCCTGTCTGTCCTGATTATTATTGCGGCAGCAGGATTGTCGGTTTTGATATTTTCCTCCGGCAACCGCTATTCCCAGCCGGTTTTCGGCAACACTATGCTGTTAGTTATAGATGAGAATAATGCTTTAGACAAAGTCGAGCCTGACTCCCTTGCCTTGATTGACCTGACCGGTCAGACCAATACCGGTTATTACGCTCTGTTTACCGGAAAATCCGTTGTGCTTTCAAAAGACGATGTGGCAAGCATAGGTACGGTTAAGGGATATGTCCCCACTTTAGGGGGAGTAATCGGCTTTTTCAGAAAGCCGGCTGCTTTCCTTGCCTGTATTATCTTTCCCCTTATCGGAGCAGTGGTATATCATACCGTGAGAATATCCCTCTTTGCGAAAAATAATAAAGGGCGAAAAAAGCGTAAAAGCGGAAAAAATAATCCGAAAGGTTAAAGCTATGGAAAAAAGACAGTATCCGGCAAAAAGTCTTGTTTATCTTTTAATTCTTGCGGCGGTTTTGGTGTTTTCCCTTTACAATCTTTTTTCCGACAACGCCAAAAGCTGGTTTGTAAGCAACAAAAGCATAAATGTGAATCCCCTCTATGGAAGGGTACTTACCTCCGGTGCCGGAAGGAACCTCACCTCCTATAAAAACAGCGACCCAAGTAACCTTGACTTTGTTATAGTTGACGAATCCGGTACCGAAACCGCCAGAATCAGAATGGTGCCAGGGGATATAGTTCATTTTGTGTTTCTTGTAACCCTGCCGGAACCTGACTACTTTAGCGAATCGAATCTTATACTTAACGGCATATATGGTGACAGCTCCTTACGGGAAGTATGCAGCATAGCTCAAAATTCAATTAAGGTTTCCACAGTAACCGTCGCGGTTGATGAAAACGCTGACCCCCCGGTTTACACCTACCAGCCTCAGACATGGCAGACATTACCCAACGAACCAATGGTAAATCTGGGCTCAGAAGACACTGAGTTGTCAATTCCAGTGGGGGAAATTGATAGTATTAATAGGGAACTTGCCACATCAGGTCCTTATGCGGGAACATATCTGTTCCTTGTGGACGTACCGGCATTATATATAGATACGGGCGAAGAACAGAACGACCAGAAATGCGAATACTACGAAACCTCCGACGGCACCTGGATTCCCGTTGAAGACTCTTCAACAGGTGTTTTAATAATTGAAAGATGTTTGATTATAAATAACGGCTAAGGTAAAGGGGGGAAGGCATATGACCTTTAAGGGAATAAAAAGGACTGCATTATCTGCCTTTTCGGCGGTATTGGTGCTTGCCCTTTTGTCCTTTTCAGTGTATGCCTGGTTTTATTTCCCCCTTACTCAAAACACCACTGTCTATACCGACGGAGTAGAAAATATTGAGGTCAAGGTCTACATCTATAACCGCCTTACCGAAAGTTTTAAGCTGGTGGAAATGACAGGTGAGGATAATGAAATTTCCCTCAGGTTTTATAATAACAACAATAACGAAGTAACCCCCTATTTCTTCTTTTGGGGCGGGGAATACACCACTAACGACAATTATCAGACCATATATAAAGTTGAAGTAACCTACGGTAATGAATCAGAGGTTTATCCTTCAGAGCTTGCCTTCTTTGGGAACTTGTACTGCAACTCAATCTGTAAGGGAAATACGGAAGGGGAAGAATATCCCGTTAGATTTATGAAGCTTTCCTGCTATTTACCCGAAAATGAAACCGAAGCGGAATTTTTAGATACCGAAAAATATTATATTTTGCTCGGTGAAACCGAAGACGAAGAAAGCAATGAAAACAGCGAAAACAGCGGGTACCGATTCAGTTTTGGAACCGTTACCAACAATTCACAGGAATTGATGGAGAATAAGGAATACACCAAAACCTTTTATCTCCTGTTGGAAACCGATCTTAAGGCTATAAACGAAGATGCTTATAAAATTGCAAACGAATTCGGCCTGCTGGAAGCCTACTACAATATAAGGCTTAAATTCTACTGCCACACCGTTCCGGCAAATGTTCCGACCTCTACCGATGAGTAAGGTGTTGAGTATGAAAAGCCGTGCATACCTGAAAGTGATAAATTATGTCTTATGGCTTATAGTTATACTATCCCTCCTTGGAGTAATGTCTGCCGCGTTTTTCAGGTTCTCCGGCGTTACTCTGGAAGTGGGCAAATTCCGTATGTTTATGATAATAACCGGCTCGATGGAACCTAAGTATAAAGTCGGGGATTTTGTTATTATCAGCAAGATTAACCCCGATAACCTGAATGAAGGAGATATTATTGCTTTTATTTCACAAGACGGAGAAACCAATGGGGAGGTTATAATCCACCGGGTTTGTAGCATCAGGGAAAACCATACCTTCACCACCCGTGGAGATGCCAACCCTACAGAGGACAGCTACACAGTGGAAGAAAGTCAAATATTAGGCAAAGTAACAAATCACCTTTCCCTATTGGGGAGTATAAACCGGATCTTTTTAAAAACATGGGTCTTTTTGACCTTTATTGCTACCCCCCTCGGGGTAATTATTCTAATTGAAACAGCGGGGATTATAAAAAGAACAAGACAAAGTAAAAGCATTGTTTTGCTCATTAAAAAATACAACCTTGACCCTAACGACACCGAACTTCAGAAATTGGTTACCAAGTACGGCGATGAGGCGTTACGCCTTATCGCCCAGGCCAAAAGCAAGGAATAATATCCTTACCATATAAGGAGAAAACGGTTAATGAACACACGGGACAAAATAAAGTCAAAAATGGTATGTGTCGCCCTTGCGGCAGTTATACTATTACCCATGCTTATCCCCTTGGGTTTAGCTTATTTTGAATATTCGGCAAATCGAGACGTGCTTATAAACGGGGACGGCTCCATAAACCAGAACGCCTTCGGGGTGTTGAATGATGTAAGCTACCGGGATGACCCCGGTTACGGCACTACCCCCGAAAACCCCTTTACCATTGATAACATTGACCATTTATACAACCTTATAAAGCTCAACAACGACGGCCGTCTGTTAAAGGCAAAAAAGAACCCAGAAACCGGGAAATACGATGTTCCCCAGTATTACTTTGTGCTTAATTTCACAAGCCAGGACCTTCCTCAGGTACTTGACCTTGACGGAATCGTCATACCTTCTGTGGGAAACAACGATTATCCCTTCATTGACAGGCTTTCCGGTCTTTTGTATGCCTATTGTTTTACGGACAATGATAATAATAAAAAGTATATATATTTAAGCGGGCTTATTAAACATGTTGAGGTGGAGGTGGAAGGGGATACAGTCAAAATCAACGGCGAGGAATCTGCTGTCCTTACCGGGAATGTTCAAAGCGGAAAATATATAAAAATTCCTCAAATGTACATTCAGCATGTGGAGGAAGAGGATAAACTCACCGACGGCATCAACATTTATGTTCCCCTATCAAGTCCGAATTTAAAATCCATACACAACGTTATCGCAAATGCTACCGTAAGGGTTCCCGACGACCAGATCGATGTAGGCTTCTTTAATGCCATTGCCAAGGACACAATAACCCTTTCAGACAATATCTCTGATGAAACATCAGATGAAGCGTTTACTTCAGAAGAAAAAACTCTTGATATTGCCGCCTCTGTCAGGGATGTGATTTTTTATAACCTCACCGTGGAATGCGTAGAAAAGGAAGAAAGTAGCATTTGGACAAAGCTAAAGGAAATCTGGCAGAGCTTTTTCGGCGAAGAGAAAGAGCATACATTTGAAGACAGCTATAATAAAGATATCTACAACCCCCAAACCAACCCCTTTTATGAACGCCATATAGGTCTGTTTGCCGGCCATATCGAAGGTATGGTGGAAAACATCACCGTTGCCGGTGAATGCGAAATTAAGATTGACAGCAAAGACGTAAATTACTATTCCGCTTTTACCACGGTGGGGTTTATCCATAAAGAAGCGATAATAGGCAGTATTAAGTTCGAGGATATGCTTGAAGAAGGGGCAACCGTCAGTGATGTGACCGGCTGCATGTTCGCCGATTCCATTTATGTGGTGGCGGAAAGTGAAATTGGGGGGCAAACCCAGTATGACCTTACTTCTATTCCTGCTTCGGGGACCTGGAAAGGGGTAACAGCCGGCGAAGACGGTGTTTTAAGTTTTTCCTATGGTTCCTTCCACTTTAACCTTTCCACAAACAACGATATAGTGGGTAAAATTTGGGAAAACGGAAGCGAAGTAAAGCTGTTAGGGGACGATGGATATATCGCCACCAAGTCGGTGCTTTACTGTAACGACGAATACCGTTATTCCGATTCTCCTCAGTCGGGCGGGGCCCTTGTGCCGGGAGCTGCATCGGCTAACGAAACCATGTATCAGGGTATGCACACCCTTATCGCCTCCGGCAGTGTTCTTGACAAGGGCAAGTATGTCATTGCCGCAAAGGTGCCGGCGGAAGGAGAATACAAGTATTTTGCACTTAAAATCATTGCCGTTGTGGACCCGGACAATAACAATATAACCTATGAGTTTGATATTTCCGAAAAAACCGATATTACATCATACATAAACGATAACACCGGAAATATAAGCGTTTATTCCTCCGCCGTATGGCAGAATGAGGAGGATACCCTTAATCCCACTTTCAGGAACACCCGCTTTAACAATCAATATTTAAAAATAAACGTTTATGGGGAAAATGTAACCAAGGCTTTAACCGAAGGCAAAGAAAACGCCGTGCAGTTCAGGTACAATGCCATTGAAAAAAACCTTATCCACACCCTAATCCTTGAGGAGGGAGAAGGCATAACCGCCGAGGTTGATTTTTATCTTAATTTCAGCATAGAAAATGGCTTTTATTTCAGCCGGGTTAAGCAAACGGATATAGAAATCTACCGCCTTTCCAATGGGTTTACAATCGAACCGGTGGACGAAGTTGCCGATATAACCAAAAATGAGGATTACCTTATTGCAGGTAAAAACGGAAACGACTACTATCTTTTGGGGGAGAAAGTAGAGGGAACGGAGGTGGAAACCGCCACCGGAAATATCGGTACTGATTTTAAATATGATAACGGAATGCCGGGGCAATGGTTACTTGATACTTATCAAAGCAACCGGCGGTATGTTTGGTATGCAACAAATGCGGACTCAAGCGGTATAATTTTCAGGGACAAGGTGGCAGCTTCATATTATCTTAATGGAGCCGAAGATAACCTTTCCCTTACCCCAGACCCCCCCTCCGGTGGCTGGGTTTACACCCAGAATACCGCTCCCCAATCCGGTGGAAGGCTTAAAATAGGGGACTATTACCTTAGTTTTGATTATACCTCCGGTTCCGAAACCACCGGTTTTTCTTTAAGTGCCATCCCCTCCACGGTTTATCTGTTCAAACTCATCCCCGACGATGAGGACTGGGCTTACAACACCTATCAGGGAGCAAGGCTTATAACCACCGAGAGCTCAGTTGTTCAAAGCGGGAAATATCTTATCGCTGCCGATACCGGTTCATCCTATATGGGACTTGTTATGAACGAATTTGACGAATGGCGTGCCCAGGATATAACAGGTTATATTAACGGTACCGGCAATTTAAACAATCTTACCGCCACCGAAGGCACCTATGCTGGGCTTATGTGGCAGGTTGAGGAAACCTCTGCAAAACCCGCATTTAAAAATATGGGCTTTTTTTCCTACCTTTCAAGGAAGGGGAATGATGATGCTGCGTTATCCGACCTTCCTGTTGAATGGCTGTATAACGCCAACTCCGGAAGGATGTATTACGCAGTAAAAACACGGAACGGCGAGGAAACTGTTACCACCCTTTATTATCTTGCCTATACGGGAACCACCTTTATAATAACCGAAGGCCTGCAACAGGGATATAACTACAATATTAAACTATACAGAGTTAACTACACTTATGTTTATGCGAATGTCGTGCCAGTTCAAAGCTTGACCTATGAAGATGCCGTCGGCTCCGGCGAAAAGCTTTACTTTATTTCCACCGCTCCTCTTACTGACATGGATAATACTGCACCTTATTTCCTTGGGTCAAAAAGCACAGAAGATGGAGGCCCGGTGGAAAGCATAAATATTGCACCTACCTCATCATATAACGGCACCACCATTACCACCACCACCGACCTTTCCTATTACAGATGGAAATTTAACCCCCGTTATTCTTCAGGAACAAATATTTATCCGATGGGTTATCAGTTTATAAATGATGCCACCGAAATGTATCTTGCTGCTTCAACGAAACAGCAAAGCCGAACTCTTGTGGTGGCTAAGGAATCCAATATTGTTTACGAAATGGATGGCAGAGAATTTGAACACTCCTCATTTCCTCCCACCGGCATGGGACTTGGAGGTGTAAACGTTTCTAATCCACCTCCGTTTTACAATACCGATTCGAATGGCACATATATAGGAAGCTGCTTTTATATAAGGGGACAGATACCCGAATATGAATATTACGTTTGGAAGTCCTCCATCCCCGGGGTGTTTGAACTTTCATTAATGTCAAGCAAACCCGTTGATTACTCATATCCCTACCTATACGAAGCAAGCGGTTACAGCATTAATGTATCCATCACTCCTTTAAGTGAAAAAGGGGACAACCTTGATATAGGAAAGCATTATATGATAACCGCCCTTAAAACCGATACTCTTGGCAACGAAAGCTACTATGCCTTAGGCATTTCAAAGGGTGAGGAAGGGAATTATGCAATGTACGGCATAAACGTAACATCCCAGGCGGTTACCATAAACCAGAGTAAAATTTACGACGATGAAGGGAATGTAATCGAGGAACATTCCACCGACGACCTTCGCATGGTACCCTTTGATTCCGACTGGTACCAGATGAGCGAAGAAAAAGGATTAATCTTTTACCACAGCATATATTCGACAAATGAAAGGCGGACATACCTTACGGCGGACAGCCTTAACCCTTCGGTGGTGGATATTTCCCTTTCCGAAAGTGCAAAGCCAGCTAACTGGTATTATGACGCCATTTCAAAATATCTTAAGTACTATGACATAAACGATAATTGCTATTACCTTGCCTATGATGTTTCAATCCGAAGCTTTTACTTTACGGACAATATCAACCAGGCAAGCCATATATACATTTACCAGTTTAAGCCCAAGTACAAGGTAAGCCAGGTTATGGATGGTGAAAACGATTCATTAAAAAATGGCGACTTTATAATAGCCGCAAAATCCGATGAAAGCAACGACTATACCGCCATCGGGGTGGACTCCACTAGCTTGATCTCAGATATTGTAACCGATTATATTAATAAAAAAGAACTTACAGAAACCGAATATAACGAAATATTAAACTATATTTGGAAACAGCAATACTATGATTTTTCATCAGCAATATACAACCCGGACTCTTCAACCCAGTATATGCAATTGTTTTCCTATATTACCGGCGGGGGATTTACAACAGCATATCAGGAGTCAACCGGAGGACTTCAAACCGGGGCTGACCCTATGGTATGGGAGATTACACGAGTTGACGGATTGTGGAAATTCATTAACAATCGGGTAAACGGCGACGTTAAGGCAAAAACCCGTGCCATCAATTACAGTGGGGTTACAAGTAACCTTCAGATTTCTGATGGTTATCTTTCTAATGCTGTTTATCTTAATGCGTTTTATAAGTCTGTGAGTTTTTCCTCCCAAGGGTCCAGCATGTACCTTAGAAATACTTCTGGCAATATTATTACAAGCATTTCAGGTATTACTAAAGGAGACAGTTACATAATATGTACCGAATCCAATGGAAAAACCTTTATGGTAAGGCGTTCTGGAACTAGTATTTCTCTTGTTGAGTTTAACCTTTCTTACCCAACCGGATGTTTGTGGAGTGCTTCATCTAACTCAGCAGGAATAAGACTCAAAAACGATAATTATTACGCAAAGGTAAATTCGAATAATGCAATTATTGTTTCCACAAACTCAACCGGTATGTGGTTGATGGGGGAAAACGGCAGACTTTACTTTAACAATTCTAATTCTACACCCCGTGTGTTATACGAAAATCATTTCACCACAAACAGCAGCGGTTCAAATGTTTATATGTATGTAAAAAGCGGTGCTTCCTATGTTCCGGTAGAAGGCGGGCTTGTTGCCGGGAAGGCTTATGCCCTTGTTATCAGCAGCGGAGGCACATTTAATTTAGTTAGAAGTGACGGTTTTGGCTTTGATGTTAGCACGGTACTGGGCACTTCATTGCCCGCATCCCTTACGAAAGACCAAGTGGGGGATAACCGCTTTATTTCCGTAAGTAGCGAATTAGGTGTGTATTTGTATTTGCAGTCATCCCAACATTATTTAACGCTTACTTCGAACAACAATGTAATTTTTACCTCAGAAAAAGCCACTCAGTGGCAGTTTTCAGGCAACAAGCTTTTTGTCGTTTCAAGGACCTATATTTCACCGGTTTATCTGAATATAACCTACAGTAATCGTTTAACCACCACATCATCTAATTCCCAACCCACATACATTTATTCGGTTACCCAGCAGGGGGAAAGTTATACCACAAAACTGCTTTCTGCAAACATGCTGAAACCCAATATGCAAGTTGTTATTGTTATCAAATATAACAACAACTACTTTGCATTAGCACGAAACGATTCCAACTTAAGTATCAGTCGAGCTACGGTTAACAATGGTGTATTAAACCTCTTCTCTGTAAACCCAAACAATATTATTTGGGATTATGACGGAAGGTATTTTTCGTATGTAAGCAGCGGAGGAACCAGATCATACCTTAGAAGGCCAGCATCAGGAAACAACATGACTCTTTCTCCTGACCCCGGCTTCTTTGAGGCAACCTATACCACCACCGCTTTTACTGCCCAGAACACCCAAAATTTCACCCCCCTCTACATCTACAAAGTCACAATGAGCGATGAGCTTGACAAGGTTACCGACACCGACACCCTTCTTTCAAGCAAAATCAATGTCAAACCCTCGGTAAGTCTGCTTCAGTCAGGACGTTATGTCATTGTGGCGGAGGTGGATAAAAACTCTGACAGCACTCCCGATAAGTATTACTCCCTTGGCATGGTGAATGCCGAAAATACCCAGTCCATTGATATAACTTCCGTTATGAATAACGCCAAGGGGGGATATACCGTAACCTTGTTCGACAGCTGTGTCTGGGAACAAAGGGGATCCGACTTAAGGTTGTTGTTTACCAATTTCGGATTTAAAAATGATCCATATTACCTTACCGGGATACTGGGTAACCGGGAAACCATGGAACCGGGGGTGGTACATCCGGACCCTGAACCGGTTGATTTTTCCGACTTTATCTGGCGTACCTACACCATTTATGAAGGAGAAAACCAGATCTATTATCTTTTCGGCTTCACCGAAACCATAGAAAACCCGGAAACCTCGGAAAATATCGAAAGGGTTTACTATCTGTACTTCGACATTCGGGATTTAAAATTCAGGCTTACCACAAATGTTTCGGTGGCTAAAAATGCGAGCTCGGCGGTTCAGCTTTACCAGCTTTCCGCAGAAACCGTCAACCAACCCAGCTTTACCACCCCGATTATAAAGACAGAACAAGGAGTTATAATTTCCTATCCTATTAATCAAGTACAGTCTCAGGATGACCTTCAGGAATACAGTGCGTCGGATACCGACGGAGACGGAATCGCCGAAACCCAGGGTGAATACCTAATAATTTCAAAGAGCGGAGAAAGCTACTACGCCGTTACCCTCAGCCCCATCTACAGCCTGACATATGTGGATGTTTCCCCCTATTTCAACGGCAACTACAGCAGCGACATGGACGGCAACCCCTGCCTTGCCATAAACTATAACTACATCTGGCGTCAGACGGGGAGCTCTTCCAATCTGAAATTTTATAACGCAATCACACAGAAATATTTAGCCAGCAGCCAGAATGTGGAGTTCAGCTACAGCATTGAGGACAGAACCCTTTACGATAACAGCACCGGCAAGTATCTCAACTTCAGTGTAACGGGGGGATTTACCTTTGACAGCCAGTCCGACGGCAGCCAGATACTCCTTTACTATCTTGGCTACCGGGGAATTGACACCGGCAGCAGCGGGAGTCTGAATTACACCTATTACACTACCCCCATATCCACCTCCCCCGGTTCCAGCGTCACTTTTAACAATTTTGAATACACAAAAAAAATAATTTCCGAGCTGTTGAATTACGCAGTGGGTTCCAACGGGTTCATTGAGAAATCCATCGGTTGGAGCCTTGATTCGGGGGGAGAAAAGCTATCGGAAATCACCACATCCGTTCTGTTATTAAAAGGCGTTGATTATAATCCCTCCACGGAGGAATCCATAACCAATTTTGCTGATGAATTTTCCCTTTTTGAAAGTCCCTACAGCATTTATGACAGCGCTTTGGGGGAACTGACCACCGGCACTTGTAAATATTACGCTCCAAAAGGTATGATGGCCTTCGTAGTGGATCAGGCATCAGTCACTACGCCGGTGTTTGTGAATGTGGTGGTTACCACCCAGTTTGCCATTGATGAGGAGTTTAACCTCAACAAAGATTACCTCCGCTATTTAGGTCTGTGGCGTGTGGCTGACCTTTCCACAGATACTACCGACAGTACGGCAACCGCTCTTTTCCCCTATGGAAACGGCAGCCTTCAAGAGGACTATGCCAACACCCTTGCCAGAAAGTTCGCTAAGCCCGACTTCGCCATACCTCTCCCCAACCATTACGGTTCGGCAGAAAGCGGTGCTTCCTATGCCAAAGTGGACGGTCAAAATTATGTGTTAAGTGTTGAGGATTTAAACGAAGATTACCTCATAGCTCACACCTTCGCTATAACCGCCCCGGGAGTGTATTATATGGGATCCACCTATGGCACCTTGGGAATAAGCTATATCTCTATTGACAATGCGGCGGAAGGGGAAGCCACCGGCGGGTCCAACTTCGGTTCGGATTTCTCAATTGACATCTGCTACGGTGATCTGGATGAAACCATCAAACCCGAAATAATTGATGAATCCGAAGAAAGCGAAAGTTATAATTCCTATGTCTTCAGTCACGCCGACGAGGTGGTTGAAGGCCTCACCTATGTGGGGAAGACCGGCTGGTACCACAGCAATATATTCCCTGTGTTTGTAAACGGCACCCAGACTATTCCCACCGACTATTTAGATATGTATGTTACACGAATTCTTTATGGGGATAACACCTCAAGAGTAAACATAACCGCCTACACAAAAGCGCGTCTTGCCGACAGCATCCATTATATCAACAACAACACAATTGCTCAGAGATCAACCCGTAAGGTCAGCTTCAGCGTTTACTGCGGCGGAATCAGTATAGTAAGCGAGGGTACAGCCACAAGCTGGACGGTGTCAAAGGACCAAAACAGCAACCGCTACCGGATTTACACCAATTTTGTTTTTGGAGAAAAAGTTTCGGCCCTTTTCTTAGGAATGATAAACAACACGCCGGTTATAACCGCTGCGGGAAGCTATTATTGGACCTGCGATCCCCAGGGACATCTTGTGTCAAGCGATGACAGGTATTTAAATTACAACAGCGGAGAGGGATTCACCCTCACGGATAATCCCGATAATGCTATTCTTGTATACCAATACGCCGGTACCGATCAGCTGGTACAGGCTTCAGGTTTTGAAGACAGGCATGTGTATTTCCTGAAAACCGCCGATGGCAATATTGTGATACTTGATCCGTCATAATAAACAACAAACTGCGTTTTAACAGGTTATCCTGTCTTAACGCAGTTTTTATTGACTATAGTTTTGTTTTATGCTACCCTGTTTTAAACAGCAATTCAAATCAAGAAATGAAAAAGCATTCCTTTTATAATTGTTTTCCGGAAGGGAAGATGGTATGGAAAACCCGAAACTAAACCCCGACCTTTCACCGGCCGTCATTAAGATGATAAACTTCATAGGCAGTCACCTTAAAGAAAACATAACCCTGATGGATATTGCCAGAGCCGCAGGCTATTCCCAGTTTCATGCTTTGCGTATATTCAAGGAGGAAACAGGCCTGTCCCCCTTTGAATATCTCCGTAAAGAACGGCTTTTGAAATCGGCATACGAGTTAAGGAGCAATACCGACAAAAAGGTTATAGAGGTGGCCTTTGATTTCGTTTTTGACAGTCATGAAGGGTTTACCAGGGCTTTTTCCAACGCCTTCGGCATAACCCCCAAAAAGTTCGCAAGCTATAATAGAAACGAAGGCTGGCTTATTCCCTACAATTATCTTGACCGGAACAGATTAAAGGAGGAAAAACCCATGGAAAACAAAACTTCATTCATTTTCACCCAGATTGTGGAACGCCCCAAACGAAAACTGATTGTAAAGTTCAGTAAAAAGGCAACCCATTATTTTGAATACTGCGAGGAAGTGGGGTGCTATACCCCCGAAAAGCCGGACCCCTGGCATATTTTATCCCAAATTAAAGAGGCGCTCGGCGAACCCATGGGGGTTTGGCTGCCCGACTGTCTCCGCCCGGAGGGAACCGGGGTATATGCCCACGCCATCGAGGTGCCGGAAAACTTTACGGGGAAGGTACCCGAAGGATTTGACATAATCGACCTTCAGCCCTGTAAATATTTAATTTTTCAGGGGGAACCCTATGACGATGATAACTATGAGGAAGCAATCGACGCCCTGATGGATAGCATATCCAAATTCAACCCGAATGTGTACGGCTATGAATGGGGTGATAAAATCGCCCCCTGCTTCCAGCTGGAACCCATGGGCTGGCGGGGTTATATCGAAGGCCGCCCGATAAGGGAAATTAAAAGGTAAGCTGAGGTCAAAACACAAAAACAGCGGTAAAACTATACTGCACTCAAAAAGTCGGAAATTTGTGAGATAAATAATCAAGGAGGGTAAGTAAACACACCCTCCTTGCGCATATATTAACCCGGAATTTATATAGTTTCGATTCTTATTGTATTTGTTTTCCCGGAGGTGTTTGACGTGCCCCCGGTAATTATTATTTTATCGCCGCTTTCAAGATTCAGTTCCTTGATGGCAATTTGTTTAGCCGTGTAGAAAAGCACTTCAACGGAAGGATAAACTTCGCACATAATCGGCTTCACACCCCAGGAAAGGGAAAGCTGATGCCAGGTTTTTTCATTAACCGATAACCCTAAAATATTCACCGGCGGTCTGAATCTGGAAACCATTCTTGCGGTCATGCCGGAAATAGAGCAAACCACAATGGCTTTTGCTCCTATGTCGATTGCCATTCCGCAGACGGAATGGGATATTGCATCCATATCGTTTTTAATAGTGAAATCGGTCTTTAAGAACCGTTTATGATAGTGAATGGATTCCTCGGTTTTTTCGGCTATTTTAGACATTGTCTCTACCGTTAAGACCGGATGTTTTCCGGTAGCGGTTTCGCCGGACAGCATAATAGCGCTCGTTCCGTCATAGACTGCATTGGCAACGTCGGATATTTCGGCCCTTGTCGGCCTTATATTGTGTATCATGGATTCAAGCATTTCGGTTGCCGTAATAACTCTTTTCCCAAGCAAACGGCATTTCGTTATCAACTTCTTTTGAATGGCGGGAAGTTCTTCGAAAGGAATCTCCACCCCCATATCACCGCGGCCGATCATAATTCCGTCACACACGGTACAGATATCATCGATGTTGTCGATACCCGCTCTGTTTTCAATTTTGGCGATGATTCCGATATTGTTGCCACCGTGTTCTTTGATAAAGCTTATTACGTCAACAATGTCCTGCTTACAGGACACAAAAGAACAGGCAATATAGTCAACATTGTTTTTTATTCCGAAAAGCAAATCGGATTTATCCTGTTCGCTCAGGTATGACTGCTTTAATACCCTGCCCGGAAAACTCATGCTCTTGCGGTCTGAAATTTCACCCCCCGCATCCACACGGCAGACAATATCATTACCTTTAATTCCGGTAACCGTAAATTCCAGCAGACCGTTATTAACAAGTATCTGATTACCTGCTTCAAGCTCCCTGTTTAAGTTTTTATAGCTTACCGACACTTTTTCGTTATTGCCGACAGCATCATCGACGGTAAATGTGAATTCGTCGCCACAGTTAAGTCTGCATTTGCCTTCGGCAAAAACGCCGATTCTGAATTCAGGTCCCTTTGTATCAAGCATAATCGCAAGGGGTTTCTTCTTTTCTTTACGGACTTTTTTCAGCAAATCGATTTTTATTTGATGTTCCTCATGTGTCCCGTGGGAAAAGTTAAGCCTTGCAACATCCATTCCCGCATCAAGCATTTGAGACAGTGTTATTTCGTCCTGACAGGAAGGACCGATTGTACATACGATTTTTGTTTTTCTCATAGTAATTCTTCTCTCCGAAAAGCAGATCCGTTGACACGGTTTCTGATATAGTGCAACGACATTGTTATAATATAAAGAATGGATATACCAATCCATGAAAGCATTTAACGCTTTTAAGCAACGATTATTATATTATAATAATATATTTATGTCAATGATTCGATTGACATAATAAATATATAAAATTAAACGTTTATTTGTGTTCTGTTACAATCCCTTATAAAAAATCCCGCAAGCGATTCGGTGGGACGAATTTTTCGGATAAAAAATTCCGGAAACCCATGGGTTTCCGGAATTCAGACTGAAGACAAAGTTCGTCC
>LSQX01040296.1_pt1 | contig 87689 bp, 74 predicted proteins | sample 654561 | NCBI WGS metagenome assembly LSQX01 (sample SAMN04489861, study PRJNA283612) | anaerobic digester metagenome | isolation source: 4 biogas reactors fed with cattle manure at either 37C or 55C with and... | place: Denmark: Kongens Lyngby | collected 2014 | reverse complement strand
CCTTCTTGGCGCCGGCGTCGATGTGAGCCTTGGCCTTGGTTGCGTCGGTGAAGATGCCGGTGGACTCGATGACGATGTCCGCGCCCAGCTCACCCCACGGGAGCTTGGCCGGATCGCGCTCGGCGAAGGCCTTGAAAGTCTTTCCACCGGCGGTGATCGACTCGTCGTCATAGGTGACATCGCCCTCGAACCGGCCCAGGATCGAGTCGTATTTGAGGAGATGGGCAAGGGTCTTGTTGTCGGTCAGGTCATTGACGCCGACGACCTCAATGTCAGCACCGGTTTCGACCAGGGCGCGATAGAAGTTGCGGCCAATTCGGCCGAAGCCGTTGATTCCAACCTTGACGGTCATGTGCTTGCTGCTCCTTTGGGGCTTCAGCGCACTCCACCTCCAGAACCGGTGGGTGCTCGGACGTTGTTACCTTATCGAAGCACCTTCACCGGCAGCACACTGGGAGTTTGAGCGAGATCAGCCATGTGACCTGGGTCAAGGAACTGCGACGTCGCCCGAACCGGGCGTCATTCCTCGAGCATCTCCGGGGAAAGGCTCGCTTCGGTCGTCGGAATTCCAAGCTCCAGCGCGCGCTTGTCCGCGGTCGCGAGCAACCGCCGGATGCGGCCGGCGACAGCGTCTTTCGTGAGGGGCGGATCGTGCAGCTGACCCAGTTCCTCGAGCGAGGCCTGCTTGTGTTCGATGCGCAGCAAACCGGCCGCCCGGAGGTGGTCCGGCACGTCCTCGCCGAGGATCTCCAGGGCCCGGTCAACCCGGGCCGCCGCGGCCACAGCCGCGCGGGCCGACCGGCGGAGGTTGGCGTCATCGAAATTGGCCAGACGGTTCGCCGAGGCCCGCACCTCGCGGCGCTTGCGGCGTTCTTCCCAGACCTTGAGGCACTCGACGGCGCCCAGCCCCGTGAGCATCGCGGCGATCGCGTCACCGTCCCGGATCACCACCCGATCGACGTTGCGCACCTCGCGCGCCTTGGCCGGAATCTCCAGCCGGCGCGCGGCTCCGACGAGAGCGAGGGCAGCCTCGGGCCCGGGGCACGTCACTTCCAGGGACATCGAACGTCCCGGCTCGGTCAGCGAGCCATGAGCGAGGAAAGCGCCCCGCCACGCGGCAATGCAGTCACACGTGCCGCCACTGACCACTTGGGGCGGAAGGCCGCGGGCGGGCCGGCCGTTGCTGTCCACCAGACCTGTCTGTCGCGCCAACGCCTCACCGTCCCGAAAGACCCTGACCACATAGCGGGTGCCGCGGCGGATGCCGGAGCCGTTGACCACGACCATGTCGGACTCGTGTCCGAAAACGTCGAGGATGGTCGTCCGCAGACGCCGAGCTGCGGCCCCCGTGTCGAGTTCGGCCTCGATGACAATCCGCCCGCCGGCCAGGTGGAGTCCACCGGAGAACCGCAGCGTCGCAGCAACCTCCGCCCGCCGACAGCACGGCTTCGTCACTGGAACGGTGGCGAGCTCCCCCTTCACCTGCTGGGTCAACGCCATGTCTCTCCTCCGGCTCACTTGGTCCACTCGGGCTGCGACCGTGAAGCCTACCCAACCACTCCGAAAGGTCCCGGCGGAATGAACCGATCAGACCCCCATGACCTCGGCATAGATAGACGCGAGGCGCAGCGGATCGTGCCGCGCACTGCCGTCCGACATGCCCAGATCGGCCAGCACCAACTGTGCGCCCAGCGCCTGGGCGTACGTCGCCAGATGCCGGTCGTCGCGAGCGAACTCAGTATCGGCGATGACCGTGTCCAGTCGGAGCTGCGGGGCATGGTCGGCGAGGATCTCGACGTGTTGGGAGGCCGAATAGCCGTCGGTCTCGTCAGCCGGCCGGATATTGAGGGTGAGGATGCGTTTGGCGGGGGTGTGCACGAGCGCTTCGGCGATCTCCGGCACCAGGAGGTGGGGGATGACCGAGGTGAACCAAGAGCCCGGACCGAGCACGACGAAGTCCGACTCGGCGATGACCTCCAAAACCTCGGGCCGGGCCGGTGGGTTCGCGGGCTCGAGTCGTACGCCGCGTACTTCCCCACTCGTCTTGGCGGCACGGTGCTGGCCCCGGATCTCCGAGATTTCATCGGGCCGCATGGGGTCGAGCCCGATCACCTCGGCCACGATTTCCAGCGGGACGGAGGACATCGGGAGCACACGTCCCTTGGCATGCAGCAGTTCCCCCACGAGGTCGAGTCCGGCAACCGGATCGCCGAGCTTCTCCCAGAGGCCGGCGATCAGCAGGTTGCCGATCGCATGACCACCCAGGGCGCCGTCACCACCGAACCGTGATTGGAGAACCTCCGCCCACGTCCGGCCCCAGTGATCATCCCCGCAGAGCGCGGCCAGGGCCATCCGCAGATCGCCGGGTGGCAGACAGCCGAACTCGGCACGCAACCGTCCGGAGGACCCTCCGTCATCGGCGACCGTGACCACCGCTGTCAGCCGATCCGTCACGCGGCGCAGCGCGGAGAGCGAGGCCGCAAGGCCGTGTCCGCCCCCGAAAGCAGTGACTGCCGGGAGCCTGTCGAACGCGAGGTCGAAGCGGTGTCTCATTCCTTGCCCACGTCCCGGTGCATGACTCGGGTGGGCATGCCGAGCGCCCGCAGGCGTCGGCCGAATTCCTCCGCCATCGCGGTCGATCGGTGCTTGCCGCCGGTGCAGCCGATCGCGATCGTGGCGAACCGTTTGTTCTCCGTGAGATAGCCCTCGGCGACCCGGACCATCAGATCCTCCAGTTGCTGCAGGAACGGACCGGCGGCCGGTTGTCGCAGCACATATTCACTGACCGGCTGGGACAGGCCGGTCTGGGGCCGCAGTTCCGGAACCCAGTGCGGGTTGGGCAGGAAACGCACGTCGATGACCATGTCGGAATCCACCGGAAGCCCATTCTTGAACCCGAACGACAGCACGGTGACACGCAGACGGTCGGGGGTGCCCGAATAGGCGTGGGTCACCCGTGATGTCAGTTGGTGCACGTTCATGTGGCTGGTGTCGATCACCAGGTCCGCTGCCGCTCGCAGGGTGGCCAACAGTTCCCGTTCACGACGCACGCCGTCGAGCAGACGGCCATCACCCTGCAGCGGGTGCGGCCGCCGCGAGGATTCCTGCCGGGAGACGATGACGTCGTCCGTGGCCTCCACGAAGAGGATTTCTGGCGTGGTGCCCGACGCCTCCAACTCCGCGAACACCCCGGGCAGATCCTCGAACAGGGTCCGGCCGCGGACGTCCAGCACCACTGCAAGTCTGGTCATGCCCTCGGCGCGGACGGTGTCGTGGAGCTGGGGCACCATGATGGGCGGGAGGTTGTCCACGACATACCACCCCAGGTCCTCCAGGGCGTGCGCAGCGGTCCGCCGTCCGCCACCGGACATGCCGGTGACAATCACCAACCGGACGTCGTCCGGGGTCGGCTGCGGCGGGGCTGTCGATCTGGGATGGGGCTCGCTGGACACGGCCCCATTATGGGCCACCACCATTCAGCTCGGTGGGATACCCGGGTCCGACGACTCCGACGGATCGATCACCTCACCGGTGGTGACGTTCACGGCGAGCGGTTCGGAAACGTCCCCGAGAGCGGCCTTGACAGCCTCCGCGGTGCGCCGGCCGAACCCTGGCAGGGCCGCGATGTCCGCCACCTTGGCCGCCCGCAGTTTGCGCAGCGAACCGAAGTGTTTCAGCAGCGTCCGGCGCCGGACCTCACCGAGCCCTGGAACATCATCAAGCGCGGACTCGACCATCGACTTGGTCCGGCGACTGCGGTGGTGGGTGATGGCGAACCGGTGTGCTTCATCGCGCAGGCGCTGCAGCAGATAGAGCCCCTCGCTCGTCCTGGGCAGGATCACCGGCCACTCCTCATCGGGCAGCCACACCTCCTCCAGCCGTTTGGCCAACCCGCACAGCGCCACGTCGGTGATCCCCAGCTCGGCCATGGCGTCCGCCGCAGCGCTCACCTGCGGTTGACCTCCGTCGACCACGACGAGCGCGGGGGCGTATGCGAATTTCAACGCCTTGCCGGTCGTCGGATCGATCAGCGATCCGGTGTCGGCGGCCGCGATCGTGGCCCGGTCGTCGAGAAAGCGGCGGAACCTGCGGGTGATCACCTCGCGCATGGACGCCACATCGTTCTGTCCCTCGACGTCGCGGATGATGAACCGGCGATATTCGCTCTTGCGCGGCAGACCGTCCTCGAAGACCACCATGGACCCGACGACTTCGGTGCCCTGCAGATTGGAGATATCGAAACACTCGATCCGCAGGGGTGGTTCGGGGAGTCCGAGGGCCTCGGCGATTTCCTCGAGCGCCCGGTTGCGGGTCGTCAGGTCGGAGGCCCGTTTCGTCTTGTGCCGGATGAGCGCCTCGCGGGCGTTCTTCGCGACGGTGTCCATGAGCGTACGCTTGTCGCCCCGCTGCGGAACCCGGATGCGGACCCGCGACCCACGGCGGCCGGAGAGGACCTCCTCCACGGCCTCGACCGAGGGCGGCAGCGCCGGCACGAGCACCTCCCGCGGGATGCTCTGCCCCGCGCCCTCGCGGATCTCGTCGTTGTAGAGCTGCTGGAGGAAGGTCTCGACCAGCTCGGGCGCCTCGGCATCGTCCACCCGGTCGGCGACCCAGCCGCGCTCACCCCGCACGCGCCCGCCCCGGACGTGGAAGATCCGCACCGACACCTCCAAGGGGTCCTCGGCGAGGGCGATCACATCGGCGTCCGTCCCGTCGCCGAGCACGATTGCGTTCGCCTCGGTCGCCTTGCGCAGGGCCAGCATGTCGTCCCGCAGTCGTGCGGCGAGCTCGAACTCCTCACTCTCGGCGGCCGCGAGCATGCGCTTCTCCAGCCGTCGCATCATGGTGGTCGACTGCCCCGCCATGAACTGGCAGAAGTCAGCGACGATCTCCCGGTGTTCCTCGGCGCTGACGCGACCGACGCAGGGGGCGGAGCACTTGTCGATGTAGCCCAACAGACACGGCCGCCCGGACGCCTGCGCACTCTTGAACGTTCCGTTGGAGCACGAGCGCATGGGGAAGACGCGCAGCAGCAGATCGACCGTCTCCCGGATGGCCCAGGCATGGGAATAGGGACCGAAATAGCGGGTTCCCCGACGTCGCGCCCCCCTGCCGACGAACACGCGTGGAAATTCCTCGGACCAGGTGACCGCCAGCCAGGGATAGGACTTGTCGTCGCGATACTTGACGTTGAACCGGGGCTCGAACTCCTTGATCCACGAATACTCGAGCTGCAGCGCCTCCACCTCGGTCTGGACCACGGTCCACTCGACGCGGGACGCGGTGGTCACCATCCGGCGGGTGCGTTCGTGGAGCGCGGCCGGATCGGCGAAATAGGAATTCAGGCGACTCCGCAGGCTCTTCGCCTTGCCCACATAGAGCACTGTGCCCGCCTCGTCGCGGAAACGATAGACGCCCGGACCGACAGGAATGGACCCGGGCGCGGGGCGATAGGTGGACGGATCGGCCATGCGTCCACACTAATCACCTGTCCTCACAGTGTTCCGACGCAGCGGGATCCCGCGTTGGAAGTACGCTAGGGGCGACCCGATCCGTGCGATGAGGAGTTTTGTCATGACTGAGCCCCGCCCGACCACACCGACGTCAGCCGGCCCGTCCCGCCGGCAAGTGCTGCTCGGCGGCGCTGCGGTCGCCGTGGGCGTGGGTGCCGTGACCACGCTGAGCGCCTGCGCCGGGGACTCGGAAGGTGACACGTCCACGGACGAGGGGCGCACCCTGGACACGACCGTGGCGGTCCCCAAGTCCGAGGTTCCCGTCGGTGGTGGTGTCATCAAGCCCGACGAGCGGCTCGTCGTGACCCAGCCCGCGGATGGCGAGTTCCACGCGTTCTCCGCCGTCTGCCCTCATCAGGGATGTCTGGTGTCGATGATCGAGGATGACGCCATCGTGTGCGCCTGCCACTCGTCACTGTTCGCCCTCGATGACGGCAGCCTGATCTCCGGTCCGGCCCGCGGTGGCCTGCCCGCCATCAAGGTGACGGACGACGGTGACAACCTCGTGGTCGGGTGACAGCGAGTCAGGCGGTGGAGAGCCTGGCGGGCCGCCGGCGTACCAATCTTCTTCGTCCAGGCATGGTGCTGCCGCTCAGCTCAGCGCCCTTCGCCCCACCCACGCGCCCGATGCAGGTCACGGCCGTGCTCAATCCGATCAAGCCCCAGGCGGGCGAGGCCCGGAGTGAGTTGCAGGCCGCCTGCGCGGAAGCGGACTGGCCCGAGCCCGAGATCGTCGAAACCACGATCGACCGACCCGGCGGATCGCAGGCGCAGGAAGCGGTGGCCGACGGCGCCGAGCTCGTCATTGCGATGGGCGGGGATGGCACCGTCCGGGAGGTGGCCCAAGGAGTGGCCGGGACCGGGGTGCAATTCGGGGTGGTCCCGCTCGGCACCGCGAACCTCTTCGCCCGCAACATGGGCATCCTGCCGAACCGACTCGGGATCGTGGTCAGGATGGCGCTCCACGGCATGCTCGCTCGCGTCGATCTCGGACTGGCCGCCTTCCGGGAGTTCCCCGGGGTCGGACCGTGGTCCGGCGAGCTGCCGTTCCTCGTGATGGCCGGGATCGGCCAGGACGCACGCACAGTCGTGGAGACCCGGGACGGCTTGAAAGGGCGTCTGGGCTGGCTCGCCTATCTCGAGTCCGGTGCCCGCCATCTGTTCAACGATCCGATCCGGATGCGGATCAGTGTGGACGACGATCCCCCGGAGGAAGTGACGGCCTGGACGATCCTCGCGGGCAACTGCGGCCGCATCCCGGCCGGGATCGAAGTCTTTCCGGGCGCCATCGTCGACGACGGCCGATTGGATGTCCTCCAGGCCCGCATCGACAATCCACTGCGCTGGCTGGGGGTGGCCGCGCAGGGCCTGCTGAAGCTCCGCAACAACGCAGCCGGCCTGCACTATCACCCCGCCACCCAAGTCGTCGTCGTCCCGGAGGAACCCTTGCCGATTCAACTCGATGGAGATGCCTATCTCCCGGTCAGCGAGGTGCGCTTCCGGGTCTGGCATCGCGCGCTGCTGCTCCGCCTTCCTCCGGGAAGGCCGCGGTCGTGACCGACTCGGGGGTCCTCGCCGCCCTGCTCTCCGACCGACCCGACCCCTATGACGGAGAGGCCGTTCTGGATCTGCTGTGCAGCGCGGACAGAGACCATCTCAACCGCATGCTGCGCGAGGTCACCGGACCACTGTTGTTCGCCGGAGTGGATCCGGGCAACCAGGAGAAGTTGACGGAACTGCTCGGCAGGCAACGTCGGGACGAACTCCAGCCCGACACCCTCGCGACGGTCGTGCACGGTCTGCAATCCCGCCGGCGCACCACCCAACGGGACGAAGTGCTCGTCGAGATCCTCCTCAGTCGGCGGGGCACGGAACTCACCCGCCTCAAGAACTTCATCAACACGGCCGAGAACCACCAGGATCTCGAGGACCTTGTCTATGTCGACCTGCGCAGCCATGACCGGGACCTGGTGCTCGCCCACATCGCCAGCGAGGCGCAGGGGCGGATTGTGAAGGACCCCAAGGTTCTGTCGGACATCGACGACACGGTGTTCTGCAAACTGCACGATCGCCGGTGGCCCCGGGGCATGATCTATCCGGGTGTCCTCGCTCTCTTCGAAGCTCTCGACCTGGGCTGCGACAACGATCCGTTCGACGTCGGGGACCTGACGTTCGTGACCTCGCGGCCCGCCGATGCCTGGGGGCTCGTGGAGAACTGGAGCCGGACGGCCCTCCGCCAGGCCGGGGTCTCCCGCCTGTCCGTCCTGTCGGGCACCCTGCGCGCACTGGTTTCCAAGGAGGCCATGGCGTCACGCAAGATGGAGAACATCGCCCACTATCGGCGGTTGTTCCCGGAATATCAGATCGTCTTTCTCGGCGATTCCGGTCAGGGCGACGTCATCGTCTCCGAGCGCCTGATGGACGTCGAGGAGGCCGCCATCCGGTTGGTGCTGATTCACGACGTGGTGGGTACGCCGCAGAGCGTGCGCGCCGATCACGCGACCCGGGGCATCCATTTCCACGACACCTACGTGGGTGCGGCCGTGATTGCGTTCGAGCATGGGCTGATCTCGCGCAGAGGGCTCCGAGAGGTGTCGAAGGAGGCTGTCGGCGGTTTCGAGCGCACCCGGTGGGACAGCACCGGGCAGCGCGATCGCATGCGGGACCTGCTGGAGAAGGACCTCACCCGTGCGGAGGACCTGCTGGAGACCGACACCTCTCCCGTCGAGGACCTGCCGACCTAGAGTCCGGCCGTTGTCCTGCGGGTCACCGGCTTCGCGGCCGCCGCCTTCTTGGCCGCGACCTTCGTGGCAGGCGCCCTTTTCGTCGGTGTCTTCTTGGCCGGAACCCGCTTGGTTGCAGGTTTCTTGGCTGTGGTCTTCTTGGCCGCTGCCGTCTTCGCGGCCTCTGCGGGCACCTCGATGAGTGCTTCCGACAGCTCCCCCACCGGCACGCCGTCACCCAAGATCTGCTTGAGATAGTGCCCGGTGTGGGAGTCGGGGTGGGCGGCCACCTCCTCCGGCGTGCCCGTCACCACCACCTGACCACCTCGCGAGCCACCCTCCGGCCCCATGTCGATGAGCCAGTCCGCGGTCTTGATGACATCCAGGTTGTGCTCGATGACGATCACGGAATTGCCGGTGTCCACCAGCCGGTCGAGCACTGCGAGCAGCTTGCGGATGTCCTCGAAGTGGAGGCCTGTGGTGGGCTCGTCGAGGATGTACATCGTCCGGCCCGTCGATCGCTTCTGCAGCTCGGTCGCGAGCTTCACCCGTTGGGCCTCGCCTCCGGACAGGGTGGTCGCGGGCTGGCCCAGGCGTACATAACCCAGACCCACCTCGTTGAGGGTCGTCAGATAGCGACTGATCCGGGAGATCGGCGCGAAGAACTCGGCCGCCTCCTCGATCGGCATGTCCAGGACCTCGGCGATCGTCTTGCCCTTGTAGTGCACCTCCAGGGTCTCGCGGTTGTAGCGCGCCCCCTTGCACACCTCGCACGGCACATAGACGTCCGGGAGGAAGTTCATCTCGATCCGGATCGTGCCGTCCCCGCGGCAGTGCTCGCAGCGCCCACCCTTGGTGTTGAACGAGAACCGGCCGGGGAGATAGCCGCGGACCTTTGCCTCGGGCGTCTCGGCGAAGAGCTTGCGGATGTTGTCGAACACGCCCGTATAGGTCGCCGGGTTGGAGCGGGGCGTCCGCCCGATCGGCGACTGGTCGACGTGGATGATCTTGTCGATGTGCTCGGCCCCGAAGATCGACCGATGTTTGCCGGGCACCGCCTTGGCGTTGTAGATGCGCTTGGCCAGCGCCGTATAGAGAATCTGGTTGACCAGGGTCGATTTGCCGGAACCGGAGACTCCGGTCACCGCCACGAACTGCCCCAGGGGGAAGGGGACGGTGACGTTGTCGAGATTGTTCTCGGTCGCCTCGTGAACGGTCACCTGCCGCCCGGGGATCCGCGGCCGCCTTGTCGCCGGCAGCGGGATGCTGCGTTTGCCGGACAGATAGTGGCCGGTGATCGATGTCGGGTGCTTCACCAGCTCCTCGACCGGACCCGAGACCACCACTTCACCGCCGTGCTCCCCCGCCCCCGGGCCGATGTCGACCGCCCAGTCGGCGACCCGGATCGTCTCCTCGTCGTGTTCGACCACGATCAGGGTGTTGCCCATGTCGCGGAGCTTCAGCAGGGTGTCGATCAGGCGCTGGTTGTCCCGCTGGTGGAGACCGATGCTCGGCTCGTCGAGCACATAGAGCACCCCGACAAGTCCGGCACCGATCTGGGTGGCGAGCCGAATCCGCTGCGCTTCTCCACCCGAGAGCGAGCCTGCGGCCCGGGACAGCGTGAGATAGTCCAGCCCCACATCGAGGAGGAACGTCAGCCGCTGATTGATCTCCTTGAGCACCCGCGCCGCGATCTGGGCCTCGCGCTCGGACAGCTCCAGGTCCTTGAGGAAGTCCACCGCCTCGCCGATCGAGAGATCGACCAGCTCGGCGATGTTCTTCCCGCCCACGGTGACCGCGAGCGAGCTCGGCTTCAACCGGGCACCGTGACAGGCGGTGCAGGGGACTTCGCGCATATAGCCGGCAAAACGCTCCCGCGTGGTGTCGGTCTCGGCCTCCGCATGGCGGCGGACGATGTAGGGCACCAAGCCCTCATATTTCGCCGAATAGGACCGCTCACGCCCATAGCGGTTGCGATAGCGGACCAGCACGGGGTCACCGATCCCGTGGAGGACGATCCGTCGTGCCTTGGGGGTCAGCTCCCGCCATGGGACGTCCGTCCGGAATCCCTCTTCCTCCGCGAGCGAGCCGAGCAGTCGCTTGAAATAGTCCGCGACATGCGCACTCGACCACGGTGCCAGCGCGCCCTCGTCGATCGACTTGGAGTCGTCGGGGACGACCAGTTCCGGATCGACCTCCATGCGGGTCCCGAGGCCGGAGCACTCGGGGCAGGCGCCCCACGGTGCATTGAACGAGAACTGCCGCGGTTCCAGCTCGTCGATCGACAGCTCATGCTGGTTGGGGCACGCCATTCTTTCCGAGAAGCTGCGTTCCCGATGCGGATCCTTGGCATCGACGAAGTCGATCACCACGAGCCCGTCGGCGAGGCGCAGCGCGGTCTCGATCGAGTCGGTGAGCCGCTGCTTCGCGCTGTCCTTGATGGCAATCCGGTCGACCACGACCTCGATGGAGTGCTTCTGCTGCTTGTTCAGCGTCGGCGGGCTGGCGAGCTGGTGCGTCTCGCCATCGGTGCGCGCCCTCGCGTACCCATCCGCAGCCAACTGTCGATAGAGGTCCACGTATTCGCCCTTGCGGCCCCGCACGACGGGCGCGAGCACCTGGAACCGCGTCCCCTCCGGCAACTGCAGCAGCTGGTCCACGATCTGCTGCGGCGTCTGCCGACTGATCGGTTCGCCGCACTCGGGACAGTGGGGGCGCCCCGCCCGCGCGTACAGAAGCCGCAAGTAGTCATAGATCTCCGTGATGGTGCCGACCGTCGAGCGCGGGTTGCGCGAGGTGGACTTCTGGTCGATCGACACCGCCGGGGACAGTCCCTCGATGAAGTCGACGTCCGGTTTGTCGGCCTGGTCGAGGAACATCCGAGCGTACGCCGACAGCGACTCGACATAACGCCGTTGACCCTCGGCGAAGATCGTGTCGAAGGCGAGGCTCGATTTGCCCGACCCCGACAACCCCGTGAACACAATGAGCGAATCGCGCGGCAGATCGACCGACACGTTGCGCAAATTGTGGACGCGAGCACCCCGCACTATCAGCTGTTCCATCACAATCAGCGAGCCTACGTCGCTGGTCCGACAGTTTTCGAACTGTCTAAGGTGGGCGGCATGAACCAGGTTGAAATGGATGGCGCTGCGCTGGAACAGCCGTTGTCGGACACCGTCACGATGACCAAGTTCTCGGTCGGACCGACGGACAACAACATCTATCTGCTCACCGACGCCACCGGCACGCTGCTCATCGACGCGGCCAACAAGCCGGAACGGATCGAAGAGGTCCTCGACGGACGCAAAGTCGAGACCATCGTCACCACCCACCGCCATCCCGACCACATCAAGGGCCTCGCCGAAATGGCCGAGCGCACCGGAGCGAAACTCATCTGCGGCGAACCGGATGCGGCGGCGATCGAGAAGTCGACGGGGGTACGCAACGAGACCGTCTGGACCGGCGACAGCGTTCGGCTGCCGGGCGGCGAGGAGCTCGAGGTCATCGGGCTCGTCGGTCACACGCCCGGGGCGATCACATTGGCGTACGCCCCGGAGAGCGGCCCCGTGCACCTTTTCGTGGGCGACAGTTTGTTTCCCGGCGGCGTGGGCAAGACCACCAACCCAACCGATTTCAATCAGTTGATGGACGACGTCGAGGAGAGGGTCTTCGCGGTCTATCCCGACGAGACGGTGTTCCATCCCGGGCACGGCAAGTGCTCGACCCTCGGCGCCGAGCGGCCGAGCCTGCCGGAGTGGCGGGAGCGCGGTTGGTGACCGCGTCCCCGAGCCCGGGTCCTGCAGGGAGGACAGTCCGAAGCGACGAACCCCGCCCCGCGCAAGCAGGTCGACTTGTCGCCATACTTGACGGATGGACACCATCCTCTTTCTGGGCTTCGCCGTCGCATATCTCGCACTTCTGGTGTGGGGCATCGTCCTCGCGGCCCGCCACAGATGGTGGACGCCGGCCAACTTTCCGCTGCTCGTCGTGGCGGCGCTCGTCTATGACAACGCGGTGCTCGGCGCTGGTCGGTTCATCGGCGAAGGACCCCTGCTCGAGTTCCTCAACTACGCCCGCTACTACATCCACGCCGCGATCACGCCGGTGCTCGTGGCCTGGGCGCTGCACACTCTGCGTCGGGCGGGGTTCGGCTGGGCCCAGGCGCGCTGGTATCAGGTGGCATCCATCGGAGCCGCGCTGGCCCTGACCGTGGTGGAGTACTTCCTCGAGGTCCGCGGTCTGGAGCTGGCACCCCAGGAGGAGTTCGGCGTGCTGTCCTACGGCAACGTCGAACCGGCCACCGGTCCGCCGCTCATGGTCCTGGTCGTGGCAGGCGTCCTCGTGATCGCCGGCGCGATGATCTGGAAGCGGCAGAAGTGGCCATGGCTGTTCGTCGGGGCCGTCATCATGACCATCGGCAGCGGCATCGAGCTGCCGATCGACAGCGGCGCCATCACCAACGCCTTCGAGCTCGTCCTGCTGGTATCGATCCTCGCGACCAAGGCGTTCCAGGACGGTCAGGATGCCGATGCCGCCCGGGTCAGCGGGTCGCTTCGACCATCTGCCGCAGTTCGCGCTTGAGCTCGTGGATCTCGTCGCGCAGCCGCGCGGCGACCTCGAACTGCAACTCCGCGGCGGCCGCCTTCATCTGATCGGTGAGCTCCTGCACCAGATCGGCGAGCTCGGCGGCCGGCAGATCCTGGGTCGCCCGCCTGGTGCGCTCGGCTTCCTGCTCGGGCACCGGCGTACGCCCCCGCTTCCCGGAGATGCGGCTGTCCGCCATGAGCTCGGCCGTGTCGGCTTCCTCTCGCGCGAGCATGTCGGTGATGTCCGCGATCCGCTTGCGCAGCGGCTGCGGATCGATGCCGTGCTCGGCGTTGTAGGCGACTTGGATGTCCCGGCGGCGATTGGTCTCGTCGATGGCGGCGGCCATCTGCGGGGTGATCGTGTCCGCGTACATATGCACCTGACCGTCCACGTTGCGGGCCGCACGCCCGATCGTCTGGATCAGGGACTTGTCCGACCGCAGGAAGCCTGCCTTGTCCGCGTCGAGGATCGCGACGAGCGACACCTCCGGCAGGTCGAGTCCCTCGCGCAGCAGGTTGATGCCGACCAGCACGTCATACTCCCCCATGCGCAACTCGCGCAGCAGCTCAACTCGCTTGAGGGTGTCGACCTCCGAGTGCAGATAGCGCGTCCGCACGCCGTTCTCCAACAGATAGTCCGTGAGGTCCTCGGCCATCTTCTTGGTGAGGGTCGTCACGAGCACCCGCTCGTCGCGCTCGGCGCGCGCGCGGATCTCCGCCATCAGGTCGTCGATCTGACCCTTGGTGGGTTTCACCACGATCTCGGGGTCGACCAGACCCGTCGGGCGGATGATCTGCTCCACCACCCCGTCGCTGCGGGCCATCTCATAGTCACCGGGCGTCGCCGAGAGATAGACCGTCTGACCGATCCGCTCGACGAATTCCTCGAACCGGAGCGGCCGGTTGTCGGTGGCGCTCGGGAGCCGGAACCCGTGCTCGACGAGGGTGCGCTTGCGCGACATGTCCCCCTCATACATGCCACCGATCTGCGGCACGGAGACATGTGATTCGTCGAGGACGAGCACGAAGTCCTCCGGGAAATAGTCGAGGAGGCAGTTGGGCGGCGATCCCGCGGCCCGACCGTCGATATGCCGGGAATAGTTCTCGATGCCGGAGCACGTGCCGATCTGGCGCATCATCTCCAGGTCATAGGTGGTACGCATCCGCAGCCGCTGTGCCTCCAGCAGCTTGTTCTGCGACTCGAGCTCAGCGAGCCGTTCCTCCAGCTCCACCTCGATCCCCCGGATTGCCTTGTCCATCCGGTCGGCGCCGGCGGCGTAATGGGAGGCGGGAAAGATGTACATCTCATCGTCCTCCGACACCACCTCACCGGTGAGCGGCTGCAGCGTCGACAGCGCCTCGATCTCGTCACCGAAGAACTCGACGCGCCAGGCAAGCTCCTCATACATCGGATAGACCTCCAGCGTGTCCCCCCGCACGCGAAAGGTGCCGCGGTCGCCGGAAAGGTCATTGCGTGCGTACTGAATATCGACCAACCGCCGGAGCAACGCATCGCGATCCATCTCATCGCCGACCCGCAGTTTGATCATCTGGTCGACCCACTCGGTCGGGGTGCCGAGACCATAGATCGCCGACACCGTCGCCACCACGATCACGTCCCTGCGGGTGAGCAGGGAATACGTCGCCCGGTGCCGCAACCGCTCGACCTCCTCGTTGAGGGAGGAATCCTTTTCGATGTAGGTGTCGGTCTGCGGGACGTACGCCTCCGGCTGGTAGTAGTCGTAATAGGAAACGAAATATTCGACGGCGTTCTTCGGGAAGAAGTGCCGCAGCTCGTTGGCGAACTGTGCCGCGAGGGTCTTGTTCGGCTGCATCACCAGCATCGGGCGCTGTAACCGCTCGGCGAGCCACGCCACTGTCGCGGTCTTGCCGGTGCCGGTTGCACCCAGCAGGACGATGTCCTGCTCCCCCGCGTTGACCCGCCGCTCCAGCTCGTCGATGGCCGCCGGCTGGTCACCGCTGGGCTCGAAGTCTGCTTCCACCCGGAAAGGGGCGAGGGTGCGCTGAACATCTTCAACCGGTCGCATACCCGAAAGCGTACGCAGTCACTGCGACAGTCTCACCACGACGGCGTCCACACTGCTCGGCCGTGATCCCGGCTCCGGGAAAGACTGATGGCCCCCATCGGAGGATGAGGGCCATCGGCAATGGTGCTTCAGTGAGTCACCTCAGCCGACCTGACTCTGCAGAGCAGAAATCACCATCTGGTCCACGGCGTCGGTGAACTCCGCGTTGTTCTCATAGTCGGAGGCTCGGGCCAAAGACACTGCCCGGAACCCGCTCTGGTCCGACTTCTTCGACGACACCACCCCGAAGAACGCCACACGGCCGCTGGCGCCACCGCTGGCCACGGTCATGGCCGCAGCCCCCTGCGCGACGTCGAGATCGGGATGGACGTCGGGCGTACGCACCTCGCTCCGGTTTACATCGGACCCGTTGGCGGTCACCTGATCGAACAGCGCATTCAGATCCGCTGTGGGATTGGCGGTGCGTCCCGCTTCGATGACGAACATGCGGTCCTCGCTGTCCTCGATCCGGACCGCGTTCTCCGCGCGCTCAACCACCGTCCAGCCCGGCTGCAGCGTAACGCTGATGCCGTTGCCAACCTCCACCACGTCGCCCGATGGTGCCTGGGTCTGCGTCGGGTCGGTCGTCGGCTGCGTGGTGGGATCCGTGGTCGGATCAGTCGTGGGCTGAGTCGTCGGAGCCGGTGTGGGTGGTGGCGGCGGGGGTGGCAGGACGTCGTCGTCCTTCTGCGAGAGCAGGCCGATCATAAGACCACCCAGGCCCAGGACCGCGATGGCCGCGACCACGATGCCGATGAGCATGCCCGTCGACTTCTTCTTGGGCGTTTGACCCGTGGGTGGCGCTGCACCGAAGCCCGGCTGCTGGCCACCGAAACCCGGTTGGCCCGGGTATCCCTGGCCACCGAATCCCTGCTGCTGACCGCCGAAGCCCGGTTGGCCCGGATAACTCTGACCGCCGTACTGCGGCTGCCCGGAGGGTTGCCCACCGTATCCCGGCTGCTGGCCGCCATAGCCCGGCTGTTCACCCGGCTGACCGCCGAAGCCGGGCTGCCCGCCGTACGCCGGCTGTCCGCCGAAGCCGGGCTGTCCGCCGAATCCTGGCTGTCCGCCCTGCGGCGGCTGATTCCAGCTCATCGCCCCTCCTCCTCATCGAAGAAGGCATCCCGCGGGTTGACTTCACGTTCAGGCTCTTGAGCCTCGCTCGTCGCCGTCGCTGCTTGCTCGGAGCCTGGTGTTGATGTCGCCGTTCCGACCGCGCTTCCGGCAGCTGCGGGGGCCGCCCCGACGCCGGCGAGTTCACGCGCCTCTCCTGGTCGGACATGCGAACCCACGAGCGTGTTGGTGCCGCAGGCGGTGCAGAACTGCGAGTCCTGCAGCAGGGGCATCTCGCAGGCAGGACAGAAATCGAGCCGGCCCTGGCCGACACCGCTGCTCGCCCCGACACCCTCGCGCGCCGAGGCCTCGAGCGCGGCTTCCATCAGACCGTGATGCAGCACGTTGCGGACCCGGATGATCAGCACGGCGAGCACGACGAGCGCCCACGCGATCTGCAGCATGATGCGCAGGGTCGGGTCGGCGAGGAAGCCCAGGAGATAGATGCCGGCGGCGTACGCGATGTTGGCGGCAATCGCCTCGACGAGACCACGGACATAACGCCCGGTGAACCCGTCATAGCCCGCGCCCAGGCCGGAGAACTCCGCGCAGGCGATGCCGGTGGCGGTGCCGATGATGAGCGGCTTGACGAAGCCTTCGAGGAAGATGAGGGAGGCCCATGTGCCGGGGTCGCTGACGCCCACGAACCCGCCGGTGAGCATCGGCCAGTGCCGGACGAGGGTATCCGCGGTCGAGAAGGCGACACCGGAGATGATGCCGAACGTCAGGCCGTCCATGAGGTCGTCGAACGCCGGCCGGCTGGCGAGGATCACCGGGCCGATCTGGCGGATGATCTCGCCGACGACGGGCACCAACAGCGCCCACACGAGGATGCCGCTGACGCTGGGGCCGCCGAGGGCCAGGCCCCCGAAGTCGCTGGTCGGCATGGGCGCGTCGAGGAGACCGAAGAACTTGAGAAGGCCCAGGAACCCGGCAGCCAGCAGACCGGTCAGCACGAACGCGAGCGCCGTGACGGAGATCGGCTGATCCTCCCACTGGTTCACGTCATAGACATAGACGATGTAGACGATCGGGATGGCGAAGGCCGCGATCAGCACCGCGATGGGCAGGAGCCCGAAAATTGCGGTGATGAGCGCGGCGACCAGAGCGACCGTGAGAGCCAACCGATAGGTCTGCGGATGACCGCTCACCCCTCGGGGCATGATGGTCGAGACCAGGGCAAAGGACGCCACCGGCTCGTCGGGTTTGACGGCGAACGATTTGCGTCTGGCCACGTCCGGGGAGCGCATGTCCTGTCCGCAACGGTGACAGAAGTGCGCTACCTCCGGGAGGTGGGCCCCGCAACGTGGGCACTCCATGGATTTTGACCTTTCGTGAGCGGGGCCGATCGGCCCGCGACAGTACGCCCAGCGCGACGCGGGGCGGAAGGGAGCGTACATCGGTCGTCTGACTCCCCCGCGCCAGAAAAACCGACTCGCACCAGAGTCCCCCATGTCGGGATCATCCGTCTGCCCGGCGCGCTCCCGATTTCATAACAGCACCCTTCCGCAGCTTCGTCCAGACGCGGTCGGTCTCCACGAGCAGGTGGGCCAGGTCGGCCGAGTTGTCGATGACATGGGTCGCGACGGCGAGCCGTTCCGCGCGGGTCGCCTGCGCAGCAATGCGGGCCCGCACCTGCTGTTCGGTCGCGCCGTCGCGGCTCATGGCCCGCGCCAGTTGGACGTCCTCGGGCACGTCCACGACGACGATCGTGTCGAACTCCCCCACCCGGTCGATCTCGACGAGCAGTGGGATGACGTGGACGACGAGAGCCCCCTCGGGCGCGGACTTCTCCAGTTCCGCCCCGCGGGCCCGGATCAGCGGATGCAGGATCCCCTCCAGATCCGCGCGGGCGGCGTCGTCACCGAACACCTTCGCCGCCAGCGCCTTCCGGTCGAGGGTGCCGTCGGCGGCCAGCACCTCGTCACCGAAGCGTTCGGCAACCTCAGCCAGACCCGGCGTACCCTTCTCCACCACCTCGCGCGCCAACACATCGGAGTCGACGATCACCGCGCCCAACTCCGCCCACCGGTCCGACACCGTCGTTTTGCCCGAGGCGATCCCGCCCGTCAATGCCACTCGCACAAGCGCGAATCTAGCGAGATCGCCGGAACGAGCAAACGCCCGCCCACCGACCGGAGTCGGGGGCGGGCGCTTGGTGTGCTCAGTTCAGAGCTGTGGCTCAGGCACCACCGGTGAGCTTGTCCCGGAGAGCCTGCAGCGCCTCGTCAGAGGCGAGCGAACCCTCGGTGGCCGGCGAGGAATAGGACGCCGCGGCGGGCTCCATGACCGCCTGCTGGTCCGCAGCCTCGGCCTCCTCGACCTGCCTCTTGTGGGCTTCCCAGCGGGCGTGGGCCTCGGCGTACTGCTGCTCCCAGGCCAGCCGCTGCTCCTCGTAGCCTTCCTTCCATTCCTGGGTCTCCGGATCGAAGCCCTCGGGATAGAGGTAGTTGCCCTGGTCGTCATAGGACGCGGTCATGCCATAGAGCGTCGGGTCGAAGTCGTCCGCCGCGACATCGACACCCTCGTTGGCCTGCTTGAGGGACAGCGAGATGCGGCGACGATCGAGATCGATGTCGATGATCTTGACCATGACCTCGTCGTTGACGGTGACGACCTGCTCCGGGATCTCGACGTGGCGCTCGGCCAGCTCGGAGACGTGGACCAGACCCTCGATGCCCTCCTCGACGCGCACGAACGCACCGAACGGAACCAGCTTGGTGACCTTGCCGGGCACGATCTGGCCGATCTGGTGCAGACGGGCGAACGCCTGCCACGGGTCCTCCTGGGTGGCCTTCAGCGACAGCGAGACACGCTCGCGGTCCATCTCCACCGAGAGCACCTCGACGGTGACTTCCTGGCCGACCTCGACAACCTCGGACGGGTGGTCGATGTGCTTCCAGGACAGCTCGGAGACGTGCACGAGGCCGTCAACACCGCCGAGATCGACGAAGGCGCCGAAGTTGACGATGGAGGACACGACACCCTTGCGGATCTGGCCCTTCTGGAGCTGGGTGAGGAAGTTGTGACGCACCTCGGACTGGGTCTGCTCGAGCCAGGCACGACGGGACAGGACCACGTTGTTGCGGTTCTTGTCCAGCTCGATGATCTTGGCTTCGAGCTCCTGGCCCACATAGGGCTGGAGGTCCCGCACGCGACGCATCTCCACCAGGGAGGCCGGGAGGAAGCCGCGAAGACCGATGTCGATGATCAGACCGCCCTTGACGACCTCGATGACCTTGCCGGTCACGACCCCGTCCTCTTCCTTGATCTTCTCGATCGTGCCCCAGGCGCGCTCATATTGAGCCCGCTTCTTGGACAGGATCAGACGACCTTCCTTGTCTTCCTTCTGCTGGACCAGGGCCTCGATCTCATCGCCGACCTGGACCACGTCGAACGGGTCCACGTCGTGCTTGATGGAGAGTTCCTTGGAAGGGATGACACCTTCGGTCTTGTAACCGATGTCGAGGAGCACCTCGTCACGGTCGACTTTCACAACGGTGCCGGTGACGATGTCACCGTCGTTGAAGTACTTGATGGTTTGGTCGATGGCCTGGAGGAAGGCTTCGGGCGAGCCGAGGTCGTCGACAGCGACCTGCGGGGGGGCCTCGAGGGAGGACGTCATGTAGTTAGGGCTCCGATGGATGGATATGGATGTTGTGGCGCGCCGCCACCCCCGCAGCAATCACAACCTCAGGAGAGTGTTCCGACTCGGCGAGCGCACCCCTGCTCCGTCCGAGGAGCACGCAGGCAACAGCGCGAGCTCCAGCGTAGGCGCGCGCGGGTCGCCGGTCAATCTGAGGGCGGCCAAAAACCCGAAACCGGGACACAATGCCAGAAAACCACTGCGCCACGCGAGTCCCGGGAGTCATTATGTCATCAATCCGTAACCCCCCGGCCATGTCCACGCCTCCTTTCCACCGCTTCTCCTCACTCCTGCCCGCTGGTCGGCGATGACCGCCGGACGGCGTCCGCGGCGGGCGGAGCTGGCACAGTTCCACGGCGCGATCGTGCCCGATCTGATCGGCCCCGGCCTGCGACTGCTGTTCGTCGGCATCAACCCGTCGCTGTGGACGGCCGCGGTGGGAGCGCATTTCGCGCGGCCGGGCAACCGCTTCTGGCCGGCGCTGGCGGCTGCGGGCATCACGGCGGGGGTGGTGGACTGCTCGGCGGGCATGTCAGCGGAGGACGAAGCCGCGATGATCGAGCGCGGCGTCGGGATCACGAACGTGGTCGCGCGCGCGACGGCACGGGCGGATGAGTTGAGTCGTGACGAGTTGCGAGCAGGTGGCGTACGCACAGTTGCGCGCGTGGCCGAGTTGCGCCCGCGGTTGGTGGCCGTGCTCGGGGTGACCGCCTATCGGCAGGCCTTCGACGCCCGCGCACGTCAGGGACGGCAGATGCCACCCCCGGCCGCCGTCGAGGACACCGGGCCGGACGACATCGAGTGGTGGGTCCTGCCCAACCCCTCGGGGTTGAACGCACACGAGACGGTGGCCTCCCTGGGGTCGGCGTACGCAGAAGTGGCGCGCCGCGCCGGCGTACTCGATTAGCCGCCGGCAGCGACCGGGCCGAGACCACCCCAGGTGAGCACGACCAACTCCTCCACGAGGACCGCCCTGTCGAGCGGCTCGGGCTCGGCGAGCCACCTGTCCGCGCAGGCGTGCACCGCGCCCACGATCGCCACCGACCACACGCGGGAGCGCTGTCCCCCCACCGCGGTGTCGAGCCACCCGGCCAGCATCCGCGCGGCCCGATCGGTGATGCTGAACACCTCCCGCTCCGCCACCAGCCCCTCGAGCGCCGGGGGCCGGACGACGAAGCGATAGACCTCGGGGTCGGCTTCCATGAGGGCGAGGTACGCGTCGATGACCGCCCCGAGGGTGGCGCGGGACACCACGTCCCCCGCCATCACGCCCTGCAGAGCCTGCTCGATCCGACGGCCGACCTTCTCCGCCACGGCCCGATAGAGCCCGGCCCGGTCGGTGAAGTGGCGATAGATGACGGTCTTGGATGTCTCCGCGACCGTGGCGATGGCATCCATGGACACCCCAGCACCATGCGCACGCACCGCCCTCAGGCAGGCGTCCACCAGATCGGCCCGGCGCGCGGCGTTGTGCTCCTGCCAGCGCAGCGCCCGCCCGTCCAACACCTCGCCGACAGTCTCGGGATCGGCCTCGTCGCCCTGGGTCATGCAGGCGAAAATAGCAGGTACCAGACGTTTCAGATACTCGAAGTATCGGATACATTGGAAGCCGTCCCCGACGTCCCCAGATCCGGAGCGACCATGACCAACGCTGTTCGCCGCGTCGCCGTCCTCGGCGGCAACCGCACACCCTTCGCCCGCTCGGGCGGGAAGTTCTCCCAGGCCTCCAGCCAGGACCTGCTCACCGCCGCGCTCGACGGCCTGATTGCCCGCTTCGGGCTCAGCGGGCAGCGCATGGGAGAGGTCGTCGCGGGGTCGGTGATGAAGCACACCCGCGACTTCAACCTCACCCGCGAGTCCGTCCTCGGCACGACGCTCGACCCGACAACCCCCGCCTATGACGTCCAGCAGGCCTGCGCGACGGGCATGCAGGCGACGATCGCCGTGGCCAACAAGATCGCCCTCGGCCAGATCGAGGTGGGCATCTCCGGCGGCGCCGACTCCGCGTCCGACGCCCCGATCGCGGTGAGCGAGGGCCTGCGCCGCATCCTCCTCGACCTCAACCGGGCAAAGACGCCGATGCAGCGCCTGCAGATCCTCACCCGGTTCCGGCCGGAACATCTCGCCCCGGTCGTCCCGGCCGCCACCGAGGCCCGCACGGGGCTGAGCATGGGCGAACACATGGCCCGCATCAACAAGACGTGGCACATCACCCGCACCGAACAGGACGAGTTCGCCGCCGCCAGCCATCACAACCTGGCGAAGGCCTGGGACGACGGATTCTTCACCGATCTCGTGACGCCGTTCCTCGGGGTGACCCGCGACACCAACCTCCGACCGGACACATCGGTGCAGAAGCTCGCCGAGCTCAAGCCGGTGTTCGGCAAGGACCTCGGTGACCCGACCCTGACCGCGGGCAATTCGACCCCACTCACCGACGGCGCCGCCACCGTGCTGCTCGCTTCCGAAGAGTGGGCCGAGGCGCACAACATCCGGCCGCAGGCCTGGTTCGTGGATGCCGAGACCGCCGCTGTCGATTTCGTGGGTGGCCGGGAGGGCATGCTGATGGCACCCGCCTATGCCGTCGCCCGGCTCCTCGAGCGCACGGGCCTGACGCTGCAGGACTTCGATCTCTATGAGATCCACGAGGCATTCGCCTCCACTCCTCTCGCGCTCCTCAACGCGTGGGAGTCGCCGGAATGGTGTGCGGAGAATCTCGGGCTCGAGCAGCCTCTCGGCGCCATCGACCGGGCCAGGATCAACCCCCACGGCGGTTCCGTCGCGGCCGGACACCCGTTCGCCGCCACCGGTGCCCGCATGCTCGCGACGACCGCGAAGATCCTCGCCCGGGAGGGCGGTCGTGCACTGGTCAGCGTGTGCGCGGCCGGCGGTCTCGGTGTCGCGGCGATTCTGGAGGCAGCACGATGAGCAATCCCCTCGGCAAGCGCCTCCTGCCCAACCAGCGGGCCCGTCAGGACCAGACCGACGCCTATGGCCAGTTGGTCGCAACGGGCCTCGGTCAAGCTGTCGCGAAGCGGCTCGGTCTTCCCCGCCCGGTGGCGCTGCGTCGCTTCGCGGTGACGGAGCTCCTGTGTGACGAACCCGTCCTGGTCGCATCGATCGGACCCGACGGGGAGGCCAGCGCCGATGGCGGCCATCTGCCCGCCGTCCTCGACCGGCTGCAGCATCTCGAGATCGAGGTCGAGGCCCCGGACGAGGACACGACGCGCACCCGAGCCGCCGGGGACGTCGAGGCCCCACGACTGGGTGGGATCGTGCTCGATCTGAGCACCGTGCGCACCCCCGAGGCGCTCGCCGGTTTCCGTGCCCTCGCCGCCCCCGCGGTGAAGCGGCTCCAGCCCAACGCCCGGGTCGTGCTGATCGGCACCGACCCCGACGAGTTGACCGATCCCCGCGAGGTCGCGAGCCAACAGGCGATCAGCGGCATCGTCCGGTCGCTGGGCAAGGAGCTGCGGGCGGGGGCGACGACGAATGCGGTGTACGCCGGCGAGGCCGTCGCGGCTTCGGTCGCCAACACGGTGGAGTTCTTCCTCTCGGGGCGTTCCGCGTACGTCGCCGGTCAGATCCTCCGGATCAACGCCGCCGAACCGCGCCCCCAGGACCGCGGCCGTCCGTTGACCGGCAAGGTCGCGGTCGTGACCGGCGCGGCCCGGGGCATCGGTGCAGCGATCGTGGAGGTGCTCGCTCGGGACGGCGCGACCGTCGTCGGGGTCGACGTGCCCGCGGCCGGTGAGTCGCTGGCCCACGTGGTGAACAACGTGCAGGGCACCGCCCTCGCCCTCGACATCACCGATCCGACGGCCGGACAGCAAATTCTCGACCACTGTCGCGCCCGCCACGGCGGTCTCGACATCGTGATCCACAACGCGGGCATCACCCGGGACAAGCTGCTGGTGAACATGACCGAGGACCGGTGGAACCAGGTGCTCGACGTCAATCTGGGCGCCGTGCTCGCCATCAACGAGACGCTGCTCGCTCCGAGCGACCGGGGCGGTCTCGCTGACGGCGCCCGGATCATCTGCTTGTCCTCCCAGAACGGCATCGCCGGAGCGCGCGGGCAGACCAATTATGCGGCCTCGAAGGCCGGCGTGATCGGTCTGGTGGCGGCGACGGCGCCGCTGGTCGCCGACCGCGGCATCACGATCAATGCGGTCGCCCCGGGGTTCATCGAGACCGAGATGACCGCCCGGATGCCGCTCGCCCCGCGCGAGATCGGTCGCCGGCTCAACTCGCTGCAGCAGGGCGGGTTGCCGGTCGATGTCGCCGAGACCATCGCCTTCCTGGCCCAGCCCGGCAGCCAGGCCATCAACGGCCAGGTGCTGCGCATCTGTGGACAGAGCCTGATCGGAGCCTGAGCCATGACCAACCTTCCCGAGCCGGTCAATCTCGCGGCGCCGCCGACCGTGTTCCGTGAGTTTCTCCGCGGGACGCTCCGCACACCCTTGCGCCGGCGCACGGCGGGCACGTTGCCCGACACCGTGCTCCGGCTGCCGCGCGCACGGATCGACCGGGCGGAACTGTTCGCGTACCAGAAACTCACCGGCTTCACCCCCAACGACCTCCTCCCGCCCACCTATCCGCACCTGCTGGGCTTTCCGTTGCAGACTCGGTTGATGGCGGCCACGGACTTCCCACTGCCCCTCGCGGGCCTGGTCCACATCGCCAACGAGATCGACCAGCGCGACCAGCTGTTCGCCCACGACACCCCGGACGTCACCGTCCGCGCCGACAACCTGCGCACCCACCCGAAGGGCACGACCGTGGATCTGATCACGGAGGTCGAGGCTCTCGGGGCCGTTGCCTGGTCGTCCCGCAGCACCTATCTCCACCGCGGCTGGAGCACCGAGGGCGCCGATCCAGGTCCACCGCCGCCCGACGTGCCCACCGCCCCGCCCTCCGCACGCTGGCCGCTCGCCGCGGACCTGGGGCGGCGGTACGCCGCGATCTCCGGTGACGTCAACCCCATCCACCTCCACCCGTGGGCAGCCCGGGCGTTCGGCTTCCCCCGCACGATCGCGCACGGGATGTGGAGCCTGGCCCGGACGCTCGCCGCCTTCGGTCAGGACGCCCGGGGACGCCACACCAGCCGGGTCTGGTTCCGCAAACCGATCCTGCTGCCGACGACCGTCGCGTTCGTCCGCGACCCCGGTGCGCCGGTGGCCGCGGTGGTGAGCGGCAAGGAGCGGGAACGCGTCCATCTGGTGGTCGAGGTCACGGGCCACTGAACAGCCGGGCGGCGGAAATTTCCGCGATTTCTGGGCTCGCTCTCAGCTAGCGTTCCCGCGTGGCGACTCAGACCGAGCTCTTGTGGCTCACCACCGAGAACGACTATCAACTGGCGATCGACGAGGGTCGCATCGTGGCGCGCAATCCGAAGGGCCGGAACCTGAAATCGGTGCCGGCCGCGGTGCAGAGGACGACGACGTACGCCGAACTCGACGCGCTGCTCGGCTGGCTCGCGGCGCACGAGAAGACGTGTGCGGACACGGTCGAGGCCTGGTTGCTGAGGTCCCTGCCCGTGCCGACCGCGGTGATCGCTGAGGTCTGGCCGGACGAGGCGTGGCGTCGCCAGCTGCAGGACCTGGTCATCACGGACGGCACCGTCACGGGGTTCCTGCGGGACGCGATCCCTGCGGTCGGGCGCCGACCAACATGCCCCGGCTGGGCGTGGTGGATCTCGACGGTGAGTCCGCGACGATCGACGCCGAGCTGATCACGATCCCCCACCCCGGACTCCTCGACGATCGTGAGGACCTCCGGGAATTCGCGGCCGAGCTGGGGATCGAGCAGTCGTTCGACCAGCTCCACCGCGAGGTGTTCACCAAGCCCGACCCGCTGCCCGATCCCGCGGCCACCAGGCTCACCGACTGGGCCGACGCGAAGTTCGACCAGTTGCGGTTCGCGGCAGCGCGCGCGAGATCGGCGGGGTTCGCGGTGAAGGGCGGCTTCGCGGTCGCGCGCGTACACGAGCACGGCCGGCTGATCGAGGCGTCCTATTGGATCGGCGCCGACGCCCCGGACTGGGAGACCTGGACCGGTGAGCTGAGCTGGATCGCCGACGGCACCACGCTCCCCCTCGGCGAGGTCGGCCCGGTCGCCTGGAGTGAAGGCGTCCGCATGGCCCGCCACATCCACGCCGGGCGTACGATCGAGAAGGACGAGGACGACCAGTGACCGATCCGACCACGCTGCTGGACCTCGGCGGCATCACCACCGAACCCACCGACACCTCGGTGCCGCTGCTCGCCACCACCTGGACCCATCCGGGGCTGCCGGGACGCACGATCGTCCGCCTCACCGCCGAACCCCTCGCCCGTGCCGAGGAGCTGTCGCTGGAGGTGACGGGCTTCGCGCCCGGCCCGCGAACCCCCGTGGGCCACACGCGCCGGCGCGCCATCGGCTTCCCCGCCTGGCCGATCATTCACGACCCTGCGAACGCCCACCACGCCCTCAACATCGTCGCCGACCTCGAGCGGATGGCCCGGACCGCCCGCAGCAAGCCGGGCTTCGCCAAGGACCAGGTGGACGCGATGGTCAGCACGCTGGACGCCACCGCGCCGCACTACCTGCCGACGCTGTTGGAGGAGGCGGGCCGCATCTTCGGCCGGCTCGACAACACCACCTACGCCACCCAGATGTTCAGCAAGGCCCGCGAGGCCGAGCGTCGCCACAACCTGACCATCGACCCCGAACGGCACCGTGAGGTGTTCCTCGAGTTCGCGTACGCCGGCGCCCTCCCCGTCAAGGAACTCACCGCCGAAGCCGCCCGCCTGGCGGACCATCCCGACCCCGCGCGGGCGTACGCCGATTTCCGCACCCTGTGCGTGGAGCGCACGCGCGGCGGTCTCGCACCGTACGCGAACATGGCCAAGGACCTGCGCAAACTCGCCAGGGCAGCCGGGCTCGACCAGGTCGCCGAGGACCGCGCCCTCGTGGCCGACCTGCTCGCCGCTCCGGTGATCGGCAAGGCCGGTCCGCACTTCTGGAAGGCCTATGACAAGGCGATCGGCCAGCTCGCCGGCTCCGACCCCGCCGCGCGGGAGCGGCTGCTGACCCTCACCCCCGAGGCGTTCGGTGTCGAGGAGTGGCTCGAGCGGCTGGAGCGCTGGGGTGCCACGGACCACGTCGTGGCGGACACCGATCTGGCGTTCTTCCACCGGATGGTCGACTGGCTGCAGACGTTCGGCGGCTGGCGCACCGAGGTCCAGCCTGCCCCGCGGCTGGAGGCGTTCGCCGCGTCGCTCGCGCCAGCCCTGATCGCCGCCGGCGAGCCGCTGACGTTCCGCGAAGCCCGGCTCTGGGCCGTGCCCGCAGATCTGCTCGACCGCTTCGCCGAGCTCGGGCTGCCGCTCACGATCGACGGTGATCCCGGGTTCTATTGCCGGATCGAGCTGTCGGACTGGGCCCAGCAGGACCAGCGCCGCGACCTCACCCATCTGGCGGGCGTGGCCGCGCTGCGGGCACCGCTGGAGGCGGGCTTCGAGCGGGCGTACGCCGAGCACGGCGCCGAGCTCGCCCGGGCCGCGGGCACCCGCCCACTGGTGCTGGCAAAGCTCGCGAAGGCGGCCGAGGCCACGGCCACCCGGCCCGTCACCCTGATGACCCTCACGACCGCCTGGAAGGTCCTGGTCGAGCCGGTGGCAGCGGTCGACGATCCCGAGATCCGCACCACCATCCGGCGGATCCATGCCCAGGTGGATGCCGGGGAGGTCCTCGCCGACAATCTGCGGCTCGGCACCCTGGCCGAACTCGCCTGGCCGGCTGCGGAGGCGGCGTACGCCGAGGCGGTCGCGGCGCTCCCGCCCCAGCCCCACTCCTTGTTCTCCCGCGGCCCACAGCTCGCCCTGTCCTGGCCGGATCTGGTGATCGAGGGGGCGCACGCCGCGCTGGTGTGCGGGGAGACCCGGCGCACGTTCGTGGCCCCCGTCCCCAACGCCACGATCGAGGACGTGGTGAGCGTCGGCGCGGACACCGCCCTGCGCTGGCGCGAGGAGTCGACGTGGAACCTCGTCTGGGCCTGGGACCGCGACCCGGCCCGGACGTTCGAGGCGTCTCGCGACTACGTGGCGTGGGATGAGCGGGTGGCACTGAACGCCTCGTTGGTCACCGAGCACGGCCGGTTGTTCGCCGCAGGCCTGATGCGCCCGGGTGAGGACGGCTGGAAGTCGGCGCAGACCGGCAACGTCCTGCACGACGGCCGCGACTATTGGGCGGCGACGGCGACGCAGGTGGTGGAGCTCGATCCCGCCAGCGGGCAGCCGGGCCGGGCGTCGCTGCCCGATTGGTTCGCCGAGATCGCAGCGCGGCACCCGGGTCACACGCTGCGTCCCGGTGCCTGCCAGCTCCACCTGGTGACCCCCGACACAGCGGGCAGCCTGGTCAGCACGGCCGACGGGTTCCATCGCAGCGCCCTGCTGGAGTCCGGCGACGAGGTTCTCGTCGTGGCTGCCGACGGCGCGACCTATCCCCTGGACCCCGACGAGGTCACCACCAGCACCGCGCTCGTGGTCGAACGCCCGGGCGGAGGCACCTGGCTGCTGGCCGGGGGCAACAACGACCTGATCGACCCCGAGACCGGCCAGACGCTGTTCCCGCCGCCGGAGGACGTGGCCGTGCTGCACCCCAAACAGCTGCCGGTGCTGGCCTTCCACCACGCCCGGGTGCGCGACGAGGCAGCGAGCACCTGGCTGCGCCAGGCCACGGTCGAGGAGGCGAACGCGATCGTCGACGCCGTCGCCGACGCGATCAACGCGACCCCGGAGGCCGCCGACGACGAGGAGACGCTGGCGCGGTATGCCGCGGCGAGCACCGCAGCGGTGCGCCCCTGGGTCGCCGACGACGCCTTGGCGGCCGCGGTCGCCTGGATGACATCGACGGTCATCGGCGTGACCGACCTGCTTTAGCTCGCCGGTGACGCCGACGCCGGCGACACGGACGCCGCGGCCGACGATCCGCCCGAGGAGACCGCGATCGCCGACCACCACGAGCTCCTGCTGGGCCCGGTCGGTGACCGGTGGGGCCAGCCGAGCCTGACGGAGGTCCTGCTCGCCGGCCGGTTGCTGGGTCTGCGCACGACAGGGCCGACGGACCTGGACCTGGGTGAGAACTGGCGCTATCGCAGCTCCTGGGGCTCCTATGTCGGCCGGGAGGCCGCGCTGCTCATGGTCGCAGCGACCCCGGGCAACTCTGCCGACGCGGTGCGCGCGTGCCAGCACTTCTGGCGGGCCCTCCGGGAGGCCGGATTCCTCGACCACGACCTCGACCTCGCGGTCGTAACCTATCCCGCCAACCTGCAGCCACCCTTCCACCACACCGTCCGCCGCCGGCTCGCCGAGGGGATCGCCGCGATCGAGGGCGGCCGTGATCTGGTCGCGAGCACGGTCGGCCCGCTCGCCGAGGTCGAGCTCGACGGCAATCGGCTGATCCTCAACGAGCCGTTGCCACCCGTCGGGACGCGGGCCGACCTCGACGCGGTCTTCGACGCGCTCGCGGATGCCGCGGCACGCGAGCCCCGGGCCTATGACCCGGACTGGGGCGCCCGACTCGCCGAGCTGACCGGGCTGCCGTTGGTCGATGCGCACCTGCTGGCCGCGGGCCTGCCCGGGATGGGCAGCACCGAGCACAACTTCCTGCCCAGGCAGCTGCGCACCCAGCTGAAGCTGAAGGTCGCCGAGGCCGCGCAGGCCCGCGAGCGGCTGCGCGAACACACGGCGCTGTGGCCCCGGCTGCTCGCCGTCGCGGTCCCCGCCGACGACCCGATGCGGCTGCTCACCGACGGCCCGGACATCGACGCGATGGCCGAGCTGTGGCTGGCCGAGGTCGGTGCCAAGCCGTCGCTGTCGCCGGAGTTGCTCGCGATCAAGCCCACCAGCGTGCCCGATGCGCTCATCCACGAACTGCTCACGGGCACCTCGGACGAGTTCGTCCAGCACAACTCCGAGTGGGCCTATCTGGCAGCCCGCACGGGCCTGTGGCTGGCGTGGAACCTGCCCGCCGACTCGCCGCTGCGCACCGGGCTGTCGGACGCGTTCGCGCGGATGCGCGGGGCGATCCGGCTGTTCCCGCGCCGCTATCGGCTGGGTGCCGCCCATGACGGTTCCGTCCGCACGCTGCTCGGTCTGCCGCAGCGGGTGGAGAACCAGCCCGACGGCACCCACACGATCGGTGCGCTCACGGTCGACGGGACCAATCAGTGGTCGGATGAGGTGTTCGTGGTGCCATCGGCGCTGACCGGGCCCGACGATGCGGACATCGCACTGACCGCGGCGGTCTGCGACACGATCGGCTCCGGTCACGAGATTCTGTTCCTGGTCGCGGACGGCTTCGCGCCGTGGGTGGAGGCCGTACGCCCGATGGAGCGCCCCGGGGCCGTCCAGGACCCGCGCGTCACCGTGCCCGACCTGGTGACCGAGGCCGCCGAGACCCACGGAATCAGCGCGGACGCCGCGGCGTACCATCTCCAACTCCTCGCGCTCGCCGCCCCGACCGACCGCAACGTCCAGACCTGGAACGGCTGGACGAAGAAGCAGCGCGAGGCCGCCGGGGCGGAGCTGCTGGCGAAAGAGCTGGTCGTCGAGGGCAAACGGGCTCGGGCCGGGCGCCGCCTGTTCCTCCCCGGTGGCTGGATGACCCTCGACAGCCCACAGGTGCCGATGGAGACCTGGAAGATGCCGTGGCATCCGGTGTGGATCCCGCACGGGAGCAAGGGCAGGGTGCGGATCCCGGGCATGCCCGCCCTGCTGCCGCCGGCGCAGCTGTTCACCGCGGCGTGGGCACGCAGCCGTGGCGACGACAGGCCCGGGTTCGGTGAGCTGCAGACCAACCGGAAGGGACTGCTCTGACGAAGGGTGACAGGATCTGGGGAAACGACGGAGGGCCGATGAGCACACAGATCGAGCTGCCCGAGGAACGGTACGCCGACGAGCTGGCAGCGCTGGCCGCTGGGGACACCGGGCCGCGGCCACCCGGCTGGCGGTTGACACCGCGGGCGGTCGTGCAGTTCGTGATGGGTTCGGCACCGGCCGGACGCGGAAAGATCGCGATCACCCCGAAGTATGTCGGTGACCCCGGCCTGGTCGAGCGCTGCGTGGTCACCCTGGCCGGGCAGCGTGGGCTGATGCTCGTCGGCGAGCCGGGGACCGCGAAATCGATGCTGTCGGAGCTCTTGGCGGCGGCGATCTGCGGCACTTCGACGCTGGTGGTGCAGGGCACGGCCGGGACGACCGAGGACCAGTTGCGCTATGGCTGGAACTATGCCCAGCTCCTGGCGCAGGGACCGAGCGAGGACGCGCTGGTCGCCTCGCCGGTGCTGCGGGCGATGGAGACCGGGCGGATCGTGCGGATCGAGGAGATCACCCGGTGCCTGCCGGAGGTGCAGGACTCGCTGGTGTCGTTGCTGAGTGAGCGGCGGATCGCGGTGCCGGAGCTGGGCGACAAGTCCGTTGCGGCGCAGCAGGGGTTCGCCGTGATCGCGACCGCCAACCTGCGCGACCGCGGCGTGACCGAGATGAGCGCGGCGCTGAAGCGGCGGTTCAACTTCGAGACCGTTGACCCGATCGCCGACATCGACGCCGAGATCGCGCTCGTGACGCGACAGACGAAGCTGGCACTGGAGGCGGCCTCCGTCGACCGGGCGGTCGACGAGGTCGTGGTCGAGGTGTTGGTCACCGCCTTCCGCGACCTGCGCACGGGCGTGAGCCGGGAGGGCTGGACCGTGGAGAAGCCGTCCACCGTGCTGTCAACCGCAGAGGCCGTCGCGGTGTCGACGTCGGTGGCGCTCGGGTCGGCGTACTTCCCCGCCCACGCCGACGGCATCCGCACCCTGCCCGGCCACCTGCTGGGTGTGGTCCGCAAGGACGATGCGGCCGATGCGGGGCGCCTGCGTGGGTACTGGGACGCGGTCGTGCGCCGCCGCGCGGAGGACGGCCAGCGCACCTGGCGCACGCTGTGGCAGCAGCGCGACGATCTGGGCTGACGCCACCATGACCGGGACGAGGACGATGGCCGACCCGAGCGACGGTCTCGCCGAGCTGGTGGCGGCACCGACGCACCTGATCGGCGTACGCCACCACTCCCCCACCCTCGCCCGCGTCCTGCCGGATCTGCTCGAGGCGGCCGCGCCGGACGCGATCGTGCTGGAGGCTCCGCCGGAGATGGCGGAGTGGATCGAGTGGCTCGCGCACCCCGAGGCGGTGCCGCCGCTGGCGTTCGCCGTGGTGCGCGCCGACGGCGGGTTGGGGTTCTATCCGTTCGCCGACGTCAGCCCCGAGCTGGTCACGCTGCGGTGGGCCGCGGCACACGGGGTGGCGGTGCTGTGCGGCGATCTCTCGCCCGCAGCCGACCCGACGACCGAGGACGAAGGCACGTCACAGGACGAAGGCACGACCAAGGACGAAGGCACGAAAGAGGACGAAGGCACTGGGGCCGACACCGCCTCTGCGTCCTTCGTCCCCGCGCTCACCGCCGCTGCCCGCGCCCGGCAGCACGATGACGCCTGGGACCGTCTCGTGGAGGTCCCGGGGGTGGGTGGGAGTCCGGAGGCGGTGCGCCGGGCCGGCTTGGCGTACGGGTGGGCGTACCGCATGGGGGACCGGCTCGATGACCGGACCGCCGCGCGGGAGGCGATGATGCGCACCGCGATCCGGCGGGCGCGCGCCGAGCACGGGTCGCGGGTGGCAGCGGTGACGGGGGCGTGGCATTCTCCGGCGCTGGCCGGCGACCCGGCGGTGAGCGCCGAGACGGATGCGGCCCTGCTGGCCGGCTGGACGACGGTGGAGGCGACCTCGTGTCTGGTGCCGTGGACGAATGCGCAGTTGGATTCGCGCTCCGGCTATCCGGCGGGGATTCGCGATCCGCTGTGGCAGACCGAGGTGCTGCTGCACGGCGGCGACCCGGCCGCGCTGGCGGATCGGGCGACCGCGCTGCTGACCCGCATGGCGGCAGGGGTACGAGCGCAGGGGTTCCCGGCGGGGCCCGGTGAAGCCGCGGAGGCCTCTCGGATCGCCCGCGATCTGGCGGCGCTGCGGGGGTTGCCGGCGCCGGGGCGGGACGAGCTGCTGGAGGCGTGCACGACCGTGTATGCCCACGGTGATGTGCTCGGCCGGGGCCGGATGGTCGCACGGGTGGCGCGGGATGTGCTGATCGGAGCAGCCCGCGGGCGGCTGGCCCCGGGGACGCCGGTGAGTGGGCTGGTCGCCGCATTCGAGGCAGAGCGGGACAGGCTGCGCCTGCCGGGACGCGGGGTCGAGGAGCGCGAGCTGCGGCTGGAACCACTGCGCACCGACCGTGCCAGGGAGCTGTTCCTGCAGCGCTGCGCCGCGGCCCGGATCGCGTATGCCGAGAGCCTCGGCATCGTCGGTGTCGGCGGTGCGCAGGCGGTGACGTCGGGGTGGCGGGTGCGGCATACGGCCGCGACGGATGCGACATTGGCCGCGGCGGGACTCCGCGGGGTGACCGTCGCACAAGCGGCAACGGCGCGACTGAACGAGCCCTTCGGTGAGGACGAGCCGCCGGCCCTGCCAGTCGTGACGGCCCACCTCGCCGCCGCCGCGCGGTGCGGCCTGGCCGACAGTTTCGACAGGTGGCTGGCGGAGGCATCGGAGCGGCTGCCTGCCGAGGCTGATCTCGCAGGTCTGGTGGCAGGGCTCGATGTCCTCACCACCATCGCCGATGGGTTGGTCGCCGGAACCGCTGAACCGGGGTTCGCGGAGTTGATGCCGTCCGTGACCGCCACACGGGCGGAAACCGCCCAGGCGGCGGTGGCTCAGATCGCCGGCCTGGCGGGCAGCGACGAGCCCGATGATGCCCGCGCACTCGCCGAGCTTGTCTCCCTCATCACGGGCACCACAGACGACCTCGGGGTTCGCCTCCGGGCGGAACTGCACCGCCTGGCCAGGGGCGGTGCGCCCCTGATCGCCGGCGCTTCGGCCGCCGTGCTGTGGCGGCATCGTGAGGGGGCTGACGTGACCGGTGTCGGTGAGCGGGTCGCCGGCGCAGTCACCACGGAGAGTCGCCACGCCTTGAAGCGGTGGCTGGTCGGGGTGTTCGCGGTCTCCCCGGATCTGGTGAGCAGCGACGAGGAGTTCGCTGCGGCGCTTGCGGAGGCGGTCGCAGGGTTGCCCGATGGGGTCTTCATCGCGAGGCTGCCCGCGCTGCGCGGGGGCTTTGACGGGCTGAGCGCCGCGGAGCGTGAACGGACGTTGACGGCGCTGACGGACCTCGCGATCGGCGGGGCCGAGGCCGCTCCGGCCCGCGGGCACAAGGCTCGCCTCAGAACACCCGACATCGACGCGGAGACCCTCGCCACCTGGGCCGCCGAGGACCTGGCTATGACCGAGCGCCTCAGCAGGTTGGGGCTGGCGGATGCGTCGTTCGCACCGGAGACCCGCTGGCGGCTGATCCTCGGTCGTCGCCACGGAGAACTCCCCGATCAGGCCCGCGGCCTGGCTCGTTCCCTGGATCAGCTCTATGGCGCCGGTGAGGGCGAAGGGTCCGGCGCCGACGCAGCCACGGGCGCGGGCAGGGACCCCGCGTACCCCTCCCCGCGCCACTGGGGCGACGCCCTTGCCGAACTCTTCGGGGACGACGTGCGCAGTGACGTGGTCGCGGATGCGCTCGGCGCGGGCGACCCGCGGGCGATCGAACTGCTCGACGACGACTCCGCGCGGCCGTCCACGGACCTGCTCGCGACCGTGCTGTCCATGGCCGGCGCTCTGCCCGAGCACACGCTCACTCGGCTGCGGCCCGTGCTCCGGCGGATGGTCGATCAACTGGCGGCGGTGCTGGCCGCGCGGCTGCGCCCGGCGCTGCAGGGGATGACGAGCACTCGCCGCACTCTGCGGGACACCGGGGTGTTGGACGCCCCCGCGACCATTCGGCGGAACCTGCAGCACACCGTCGTCGGCGGAGACGGCCGGTTCCGGATCGTTGCCGCGACCCCGGTGTTCCGCCGGCGGATGGCCAAGCATGCGGAATGGCATGTGATCGTGGTGGTGGATACGTCGGGATCGATGGAGCCCTCGACCGTCCACGCCGCGCTGACCGCCGCGATCTTCGCCGGCGTGCCCGTGCTGACAGTGACGTTCCTCGCGTTCTCGACCGAGGTGGTCGACCTGTCCGACCATGTCGACGACCCGCTGGCCCTGCTGCTGGAGATCAGCGTCGGTGGCGGCACGGACATCGCGCGGGCCGTCCGGGTGGCGCGGGCACGGGTGCGCGTGCCGTCGCGGACGATGGTCGTGCTGATCACCGACTTCGAGGAGGGTGGCTCGCCCGCGAACCTGGTGGCCGAGGTCGGGGCGTTGCACGACTCCGGGGTGACACTGCTGGGCTGTGCGGCGTTGGACGACAGCGGGCAGGCGCGGTTCAACGTCGCGATCGCGGGCCAGGTCGCCGCGGCCGGCATGGCGGTGTCGGCGCTGTCGCCGACCCAGCTCGCGCGGTGGGTGGCCGAACAGGTGAACCCATGAGCACGCCGGGTTTGCCGCCGGTCGATCCCGGTTTTGCCGCCGAGATCCTCGCCAATCTCCCGCCACGCCTGGCCAGGAAACTCGATGCACAGGACCCGGCGGACTGGGTCGTGACCGGGAGCGACGGGCCCGCGGCTGGTCTCGTCACCGTGGTCGTCGGCCAGGCGACGGTCACCATCTCGGGCCCCGGGGAGGCGTCCTGCGACTGCCTGCTCGCACCCAAGTGCCTGCACCTCGCCGCGGTGCTCGCGGCGTGCCCGGTCGTCGGCGTGGACAAACCGTCGCACACTGGGTCCACAGTGCCGGACGATCAGACATCCCGGCTCCCGACGGCTGCACTCGAGGCGGTCGATCTCGCCGAGGACACCCTTGACACCCTGATCACCTCCGGCCTGACGGCGGTCACAACCCCGGACTGGGCCCGGGTCCTCCGCACCGTTGCCCTTTCCCGCGTCCACTCGCTGCACCGCCTCGCCGCGGCTTTCGCGACCCTGCACACGCGCCTGGCCACACCGACAACCGAAGCCGCGGTGCTCGCGCTGGCCGAGTGCGCAGCGGTCACCTGGGAGCTCGCTCATGCCCAGGCGACCGGGTCGATCACCGAGGACCACCTCGGCACCGCCCGTCGCCGCTATGCCCCGGTGGGGACCCTGCGGTTGCGCGGCCTCGCGTGCGAGCCGGTCGTGACCGATTCCGGCTATGCGGGTGTGGTGACCCACTTGGCCGATGACTCCGGCCGGACCTGGACGTTGAACTCGGTTGCTCCCGGGGACGTCGGCACGACCCGTGCGGCCTATCGCGGCGGCACAGGCCTGCCGGAGGTCTCCGCACCCCACCGGGAGATCGCCCGGGCGGGACTCCTGCTCACCCGCGCGACGGCATCGGCGGACGGTCGTCTGGGGAAGGGCTCGGGTGTGCGGGCATCCGTGCGCGAACCATCCTCCGAGGAACCCTGGCCGGACCTGCCGGGATGGTGGTGCGGCGAGGCGGTGATCACGGGGTTGCAGGCGGGGCCGACGGCACTGCGGTTGCGGCTCGAGACGGCGGACGGCCTGAAGTTCGCCGCGTTCACCCCGGCAGCGTGGCGTCTGGATGCCGAGGCCGTGCGGCTGGTGGGCGGCTGCGCGGGGACGACCATTGAGGTCCGAATGCACAAGGGCCGGCTGCTCGCGATCCGCTCGTCGGCCTGGTCCGGGGGGCCTGCCGGCGAGGGTGTCGCGGAGAAGCAGCCGCACACCTGGTGGTTCCCCGGCCTCGACCGAATCTCCCGGGACACACTGGGCACAAGCTATGTCGGGCCGCCGACGGTCTGGCCCGCTCCGGCCGGGCTCGACCCCGCGACGGTCCTGACCCGGTGGCGGGACCGGGTGGCGCGGCAAGGACGGCGAGCAGTCACCGGTGCCGGGCTCGCCGGGCTGGAGCGGGACCGACGCTGGCTGGAGTCCGTCGCCTCCCCGGCCAGGGCAAGACAGCTGGAGAAGATGGCCGAGGCCGGTGCACGGGGCGAGCGGCGTTTTGACGGGTCGTTCGCAGCCGATCCTCGTGCCATGCGGCCGGCCTGGACGGCCGTGGCGCTGGCGTGCCGCGACTGAGAACGCAAAAATTGAACATCGGATCGCCATTTCGGGGGCGACACGCCGCCGGCGGGCGAACGAGTGTTCAATGGTTGCGCTTCGTCAGGTCGCACTGATCGCGTTGCGTTCGATGCACGAGGGATCTGGACCAGCCGGGCGATCGGGTCGCCGAGGTTGTGTTCCATGCCGCTCCCCGCGGCGTTCGCGCTCCACCGGTCCTCGATGGGCTCGTGGGCGCGCGCCCACGCGTGGTCACTGCTCCAGATGCCGCAGGAACCGCTGCGGATCAGCGAGGAAATAGCGCTCGCTCACGACCAGATCCAGATCGTCCCACGCGGACTCACGGAAGCCGTCGTCCGTCAGTTCGATGATCGTGGCGCCGGGGAGCGCGGCAAGGATGGGTGAGTGCGTCGCCAGCACGATCTGGACGCCGTCCTCGGCGAGCATCTCCCGCAGCAGCGCCAACACCCGCAGACTGGAACCGAACGAAAGGGCGGACTCCACCTCATCGAACAGATAGAGCCCCGGCCAGGGTTCTCCGGAGCGTTTGAAGGCCCTCGACTGGATCACATCCAGGAAGGACTCCCCGTGGCTCTGTTCGTGGAAGCCACCGAGGCCGACGTCGTCAAGATAGGTGTACAGCCCATGCATCGTCTCCGCCCGCAGAAAATAGCCTCCCTTCGGTGCACCCGCCCCGCGCACGAGCGCGATCTCGTCGCCGAGCGGGGATTCCGAGCGTCGGGTGGTGTGCATCGCCCCCGTCGAGCCGCCCTCGGGATTGAAGCCATAGGCCTCCGCCAGCGCCTCGAGGATCGTCGACTTTCCGGATCCGTTCTCTCCGACGAGGATCGTGGCCTGCCCCAGATCGAGCCCCGCGGACATGAGTTGCTGCACCGCGGGGATCGTGAACGGCCATCGGTCGGGGTCGCGGTCGGGGTTGTCCCGAGCCTCGATCCTGCGCACTGGTCGTGACGTCGCCCACTGGGAGACGGCCGGCCTCGGTCTCGCCATCGTGTCAGTGCTGTTGCGGGGGTGGCATCAGTGCGCGGCCTCGTGCCAGGACGCGCCGACGCCGACAGAGACGTCGAGCGGCACGGACAACGTCACGGCATTGCCCATCCGTTCGCGGACGAGCGCCTCCAACGCGTCCCGTTCCCCCGGCGCCACCTCGAACACGAGCTCGTCATGCACCTGCAGCAACATGCGCGACGCGAGACCCTCGGCGGCAAGACCAGCCTCGATGTCGAGCATCGCGATCTTGATGATGTCCGCGGCCGACCCTTGGATCGGTGCGTTGAGCGCCATCCGCTCCGCCATCTCCCGCCGCTGCCGGTTGGAGCTCATGAGGTCCGGCAGATAGCGCCGACGCCCCAGGATGGTCTCCGTGTATTCCGTCCGCCGCGCCTCCGCCACGATCCCCTGCAGATAGTCGCGTACGCCGCCGAAGACCTCGAAATAGTCATCCATCAGCGATCTCGCCTCGGACGTCTCGATCTTCAATTGGTTGGACAGACCAAAGGCGCTCAGGCCATAGGCAAGGCCATAGTTCATCGCCTTGATCTTGGCCCGCATCTCGAGCGTCACCGCCTCCGGCTCGACCTCGAACACCTTCGCCGCGGTCACGGTGTGGAAGTCGATCCCGGACCGGAAGGACTCGAGGAGCCCTTCGTCCGCCGACACGTGGGCCATGATCCGCATCTCGATCTGCGAGTAGTCCGCGGTCATCAACGATTCAAAGCCCGTGCCGACGACGAAGGCCTCACGGATCCGACGCCCCTCCTCGGTGCGGATCGGAATGTTCTGCAGATTCGGCTCGGTCGACGAAAGCCGGCCGGTGGCGGCGATCGTCTGGAGATAGGTGGTGTGGATCCGGCCGTCATCGGCCACCGACTTGAGCAACCCCTCCACGGTCTGGCGGAGGCGGATCGAGTCGCGGTGCGCCAACAGATGGGCCAGGAACGGGTGCTCGGTCTTGGCGAACAACCCCTGCAGGGCATCGGCGTCCGTCGTGTATCCCGACTTCGTCCGCCGCGTCTTCGGCATTCCCAGCTCATCGAACAGCACGCCCTGGAGCTGCTTCGGCGATCCAAGATTGATCTGCTTGCCGAGGACCGCATAGGCGGCGTCGGCGGCCGTCGTCACCTGGGCGTCGAAGTGCGACTCCAGTTCCTCCAAGTAGTCCACGTCGACTTCGATGCCGATCCGCTCCATCCGGGCGAGCGTGCGCTGCAGCGGCAACTCCACGTCGGTGAGCAAGTGGGTCTGGGACCGCTCGGCAAGCTCGGCATCGAGGGCTTCCGCCAGATCGATGACCGCACGTGCGCGCACCATCGCCGCCTGATGCGCGGCCTCCTCGGTGTCGACGTCATCGAACAGCGCGCCCTGGTCGGCCGGGACGCTCCTATCCGGTTCGTCCACCCTGAGCTCGCGCTTCAGGTGCCGAATGCTCAGGTCGGCGAGATCGAACGTCCGCTGATCGGGCCGCAGGATATAGGCCGCCAGTTGCGTGTCACAGGCCAGGCCCGAGAGCTCCCAGCCGCGGGACCACAGCGCCAGCAGTGGGCCCTTCGCGTCGTGCATCATCTTGATGCGCGACGGGTCGGCGAGCCAGTCGGCGAGCACCTGCTCGTCCGCGGGCTCCAGCGCTGCAACGTCGAGCCAGGCCGCCGCACCGTCGGACGCGGCAAGCGACAGCGCGAGCACGTCCCCCGCCCCTTGGGCCCAGTGCCCGGTGACCTCGACGCCGGCGTGGCTGGCTCCCGACGCGTGCCGGTCGAGCCAGGGCTTCAGGTCGCCCGCACCCAGCACCTCGACCTCGAGCTCGAATCCGCCCTCGGGTTCGGTCTCCTCCGGCGGCAGTGTCTCCAGCAGCCGATCGCGCAGCACTCGGAATTCGAGGGCGTCGAACAGGGTGTGCGTGGCTTCCCGGTCCCACGTCCGCCGGGTGAGATCGTCCAGCCCCACGGGCAGTTCGAGATCGGTGAGCAGTGCGTTGACCTGACGGTTGATGCGGACCTGCTCGAGGTTGTCCCGGAGATTCTGACCGGCCACCCCCTTGATCTGGTCGGCGTGGGCCAGGATGTTCTCCAGCCCATCCCATTCGTTCAGCCATTTGGCTGCGGTCTTCGGTCCCACCTTGGGCACGCCGGGCAGGTTGTCGGAATTTTCCCCCACCAGGGCAGCGAGCTCGGGATAGCGCGCCGGCGACACCAGATAGCGCTCCTCCACGGCCGCCGGAGTCATGCGCAGCAGATCGGACACCCCTCTGCGGGGATAGAGCACGGTGACGGAGTCGTTGACGAGTTGCATCGCGTCCCGGTCCCCGGTGCAGATGAGCACCTCCATCCCGGCCCCGGGAGCAGCGGTCGCGATGGTCGCGATGACGTCGTCGGCCTCATAACCCTCGACCTCGACATGCACCACGTTCAGCGCATCAAGGACCTCCTTGATGAGCTGCACCTGGCCCTTGAACTCGTCCGGGGATGTGGCACGGTTCGCCTTGTAGTCCGCATAGACCTCCTGCCGGAACGTCTGCCGCGACACGTCGAAGGCCACCGCCACGTGGGTCGGCTGCTCGTCGCGCAGGACGTTGATCAGCATCGACGTGAACCCGAACACGGCATTCGTGTGCTGCCCCGTCCTGGTCGCGAAATTCTCCACCGGCAACGCGAAGAACGCGCGATAGGCGACCGAATGGCCGTCGATCAGGAGCAGTTTCGGGCGCTGTTCGGTTGTCTCGTCCGCGTTCTTGGTCACCACGCACCGGAGCCTACCGACCCCGTCGGACAGATTCTCCGTCACCGAAGCCCGGCGCTAGTGTTCGCACATGACCGTGCCCCCGGAGTTCGCCGACATGCACAGCCCTCTGGACGCCAAGATGGGCTTCGAGCTGCTGGAGCTGACCCCCGAACGGGCCGTCGGGCGCATGCCGGTCGAGGGCAACACCCAGCCGTTCGGGCTGTGGCACGGCGGCGCAACCGGCGTACTCGCCGAAACCCTCGGCTCCCTCGCCGCCACCGCGCACGCGTTCACGCTCGGCAGGATCGCGGTGGGCGTCGACCTCAACGCCACCCACCACCGCTCCGCCAGGACCGGCTGGATCACCGGCACCGCGACGGCCCTGACCCTGGGCAGCCGAGTGGCGGCGTACCAGATCGAACTCGTCGACGACGACGATCGACGCATCGCCACCGCACGGCTGACCTGCCAACTGGTGGAAACAGTGATCGACGCAAAGAAATGATGGTCGAAGGAACGAAATGAGCACGTCCACCAGCCGATTCCTCTTCCTCGGCACCCGCGCCGGTCATTCGATCGCGGACGCCGAATACGAGGCGATTTGTCACTATGCGGGCGTACCGACCAGCCGCATGGACCGCGTCCGGCTGGAGGAAGGGCCGATGCCGCCCGTCGATCTCGATCGCTATGCCGGGGTCATCACCGGGGGCAGCCCGTTCAACTCCTCCGACCCGGTGACCCAGAAGTCGGTGATCCAGCAGCGCGTCGAGGCCGACATGAGCAAGATCCTCGACGAGATCGTCGCGCTGGACATTCCGTTCCTGGGGGCGTGTTATGGGGTGGGTACGCTCGGCACCCACCAGGGCGCCATCGTTGACCGGACCTTCGGCGAGCCCCCGGGGACCGGCCACATCGAGCTCACCGACGCCGGCCGCGAGGACCCGCTGTGCGCGGGGCTGCCGGAGAGGTTCGACGCCTTTCTGGGTCACAAGGAAGCCGTGCGCGAACTTCCTCCGCACGCGGTGCTGCTCGCGACCTCCGGCCCGTGCCCGGTGCAGATGTTCCGGATCAAACAGAACCTCTATGCCACCCAGTTCCACCCCGAACTCGACGCCGCCGGGCTCATCGAGCGGTTGCAGGAATATCGCCACGCGGGCTATTTCCATCCCGACGAACTCGACCGCCTCACCAGCGAGGCGCTGGCCGCCGACGTCGTGCATCCGCAGCAGATCCTGAGGAACTTCGTGGAGCGGTACGCCTGAGGCGCCGCACCTCCCTGGGAGCCGTCGACACCGCTTCCCCTTGAGTCAAGGAACCTTGATACCAAATGTCAAGCATCCTTGCCTTTTGAGTCAAGCGTGCTTTACATTCGATGTATGAGCAGCCCACATTCATCCATTGCCAGCCCCCGCGTCCCGGCCTCCTGGCCAGTCATCATCGGCGTGCTCCTGCTGCGCACCGTCCTGCTCTTCGCCACCACGACGGCGCTCATCCCGGTCACCGGCAGCTATCTCAACGCCCTGGCGTGGGGCAACGTCACGATCGTGGCGGTCGACATCATCTCGGTGATCGTCATCGCCGCTCTCCTGCGCCGTCAGGGCCGCAGTCTGCGGGAGCTCATCGGCGCCAAACTCTCCGACACCGGCTGGGGCCTGGTGCTCTGGCCCATCGCCACGATCGGCTTCGTGGCCGCCAGCTTCATCGGCAACCTCGTCGCCTATCAGGGCCCGCCACCGGCCACGACCCTGAGCGTGGTCACCCCACCGCTGTTGTTCCTCGCGCTGTGGACCACCGTGATCATGTCCGCCACGGTCGCGATCGCGGAGGAGGTCCTCTATCGCGGCTGGGCCCAGACCGAGCTCACCACCCGCACGAACCGCGGGCTCGGGCTCGTCATCATGGCGTTCTTCTTCGCCCTGCAGCACGCGGCCCTCACGCCCCTGGAGCTGCGCGCCCAGGTGGCCCGCTTCATCACCACTTTCCTGGCCGGCCTGATGTTCGGCGCTCTCTATCTGTGGCGCAAGCGCCTGTGGCCGCTGATCATCGCCCACTGGCTGCTCGATGTCGTGGGCCTCGGCCTGCCCATCCTCCTCGCGGCCCTCTCCTGACCGTCCCCACCCGACTCTCCACGAACGGAGGACCTCATGACCACCCAACAACGCTCCAGCCGGGCGTACCTCATCCGATTCCTCACCGCCGCCGTCCTCTACACGATCCTCCTCCTCATCAGCATTCCGCTGTCGCAGCGCCAGCCGGAGGGCTCGGCCCTCCGCTACGTGCTCGCCTGCCTGCCGGTCATCGGCGTGGCGGTCGGCGTCTGGGCGCTGTGGCGCTACATCCGCGAGGCCGATGAGTTCCAGGCCCGCAAGCTCCTCGATTCCCTGGCGATCTCGATCGCCGGCACGATCCTGGTCACGTTCTGCCTCGGCATGATCCAGACGGCCGGCGGACCCGCGCTGCCCTGGATCTGGGTCATCCCGGTGTGGGCGGTCTTCTTCGGGGCGGGTTCGGCGTGGACGAATCGGAAGTACCGATGAAGAACAAACTCAAGGAACTCCGCACCGAGCGGCGGTGGACCCAGGCTGACCTGGCCAGGGAACTCGACGTCTCCCGTCAGACGGTGAACGCTCTGGAGTCCGGTCGCTATGACCCGTCCCTGCCCCTCGCCTTCACGATCGCCCGGGTCTTCGATCTCCGGATCGAGGAGATCTTCTTCCCCGAGTGAGTACGCCGCGCACTGCGCCCCGCGACCCTCCTGTGCGGGGAATGCTCCCCCGCGCCGACGCCCGGGACTATCGTCAGGATCGTGAACCTCGAGAAGGTGGTCTTCGGATTCTTCGTGCTGCTGGCTGCGACGTTGAACTTCGGGTACGTGATCGGCGATCTCACCGACCCGGCCCAGCACAACGTCTATGAGCTCTATGCGGCGGTGATCGTCAATGTCATCGCCACGATCCTCAAGTTCGGCGATCGCACCCAGATCGGCGCGATCCATCTCGCGACCAGTCTCGTCGCCAGCATCCAGTTGATCCTGGCTGCCGTGATGTGGGTGTACGCGGACCAGGTCCTCCACAACATGGACACGCACCACCTGTCGTCGGTGGTGTCGCTGGCGATCGGCGCCTGCCTCGCCAACATGGTGTCGATCGTGCTGCTGGTCGCCGAGACGTTGAGCCACCGCCGCCGCTGAGTGACACCATGGGAAACCCACTGTTGATCCTGACGACCCGTGATCGGGTCCGGCGTCAAGTGCTGCGCCGCCGGGCCGTCGCGGTCCCGACGGAAGTGCCCGGGACGGACGCGATCTTCCTGGTCCTGCGGCGCATGCGGACCCCCCTGATCGTCCTGATCGTCATCTTCACCATCGCCGTCGTCGGTCTCAGCCTCATGCCCGGCCAGGACGGCGACGGCAACCCGCACCGAATGACGATGTTCGATGCGTTCTATTTCATGAGCTATACGGCCACCACGATCGGCTTCGGAGAGATCCCCCATTCGTTCAGCTATCCCCAGCGCATGTGGGTGACCGCCTCGATCTATCTGTCCGTGATCGGGTGGGCCTATGCCATTTCAGCGCTCTTCGCGCTGGTTCAGGAGAGCGGTTTCCGTGAGGCGATCCGCATCCAACGTCTGCGGCGCCGCGTGCGGTCGATGCCGGAGCCATTCCTGATCATCGCCGGCTATGGCCAGGCCGGCCGGGCGGTCGCACGCGTCCTCGACGAGCATGGCCGCCGCTTCGTGGTGATCGACCACAGCCATGCCAAGGTCGATGCCCTCGCCATCGACCAGCACCGGGAGGATGTGCCCGGCATCGAAGGCGCGGTCGACAATCCGGCGGTGCTCGGCCTCGCGGGCCTCGGGCATCCGTTGTGCGAGGGGGTGCTCGCGCTGACCAACGACGCCGACAACCTCGCCGTGGTGATGAACGTCCATCTCCTGCGTCCCGAAGTGCCGGTGATCGCGCGCTGCGACAACCGTCGGACCGCGGCGCGCATGGCCGATTTCGATCCGGCCGCGGTCATCAACCCGTATGACCGCTATGGCCACTATCTCGGGTTGGCACTGAATCGGCCCGCGACCTTCCAGTTGGCGACCTGGCTCATGGACCCGGTGGACAGTCCGCTGCTGCAGCGGCTGGAGAGCCTGACCGATGGCCGCTGGATCGTGGTCGGGGACGGCAGGTTCGGTGACGAGGTTGCACGGGATCTGACGGCGATCGGACTGGATGTGACGGTCGCCGACCCTGCGTACGGCAATCCCGACGTCACCAACGTCGTCGGCATGGTGGCCGGCGCGGAGAGCGATGTCGAGAACCTCGCGCTGGCCGCCCATGCGCGGCTTGAGAATCCCGACATCTTTCTCGCGGTGCGTCAGCGGTCCAATCTGCAGGCCGCGACCATGCAGGCGTTCGCGGCCGACTCCCTGTTCGTCCCCAGCGAGCTGGTGGCCCGCGAGGTGCTTGCGCACATCATCTCGCCGGACTACTGGGCGTTCATCGACCACGTGCTGAACGCGGACGACGAGTGGTCGGAGGATGTGCTGGCACGCTTCCTGGAGCGGGTGGGTGGGGGTACGCCGACCAGCACCGAATTCGCCCTCGATGGTGCCGCCGCACCCGCGGTGGCCCGCTGGCTGCGGGACGGGAAGCGGCTGACGATCGGGCAGCTGATCGCCGACCCGGAGGACCGGTTCACTCCCCTGCCGATGCTCGTCGTCTCCCTGATCCGCGGCGAGGAAACGACGTTCCTGCCCGACGAGGACACGGAGTTGCGGGCTGATGACCTGCTCGTGATTGCGGCCCGGCCCGAAGCCCTCGACGACCTGGACGAGACCCTGACCCACGACCACACGGTGCACTATGTGACGACGGGGGAGGTACGCCCCGAGACGTGGTTGTTCCGGACACTCGCGGACCTGCGCCGCGGGTGATGCTCAGTCCTCTGCGTCCTCGAAGTCATCGGTCGCGGCCGGAACCCACGTGCCGTCTTCCACCTTGTAGACGGTCACCACACGCTCCGTCGAATCGCCGTATTCGTCGAAGGCCACACGACCTGTCGCGCCCTCGAAATTCACGTTGCTGAGGGATTCGATGGTGCCCATGCGCGCCGATGCCGCGTCCTGCACGTCGGCGAGTGAGGCCCTGAGGGCGGCGATGATCGCGTTGGTGGCGTCGTACGCGTACGCCCCATAGGCACCGTAGCCACCCCGGAAGTTGGCCTTGTCGTAGGCCTCGATGAATGCTCGGCCCGAGTCCAGGGTGGCGACCGGTGCCCCCACGGAGGTGGCGAAGTCGCCGTTGGCGTTGGGGCCGGCGAGCTCGATGAACTTCGGGTCATAGATTCCGTCGCCACCGATCAGCGGGACGTTGAGCCCAGCACCCTTCATCTGCTGCGACAGGGGGCCCGCCACGGGATATTCGCCGCCGTAGTAGACGGCTTTCGGCTCGGCTGCCTTGATCTTGGCGATGACTGCGGAGAAGTCCTTGTCCCCCGGGTTGACGGTCTCGGCGGCGACCACGGTCCCGCCGTGCTCGAGGAAGAACTCGGTGAAGGCGCTGACCAGTCCTTGGCCGCCGGCCTTCTTGTCGTGAATGGTCGCGATCTCCGTGCTGCCGTTGTCCAACAGATATTTCGCTGCGAACGGGCCCTGGACGTCATCGGTCGTGCAGGTGCGGAAGTAGTTGTCATAGGCCCGCTGGGGGTTGGCGGGATCCGGCCCTCTGGTGAGGCTCGGGGTGGTGTTGGCCGGAGAGACCAGGGCGATGCCGGCCTGGCTGAGCACCGGCTGCAGGGCCTGGGCGACCGAGGAGTTGAGCGGACCGACCACAGCGACGACGTCCCTGTCGCCGGCAAACTTGGTGGCGGCGTTGCGGCCCGTGACGGGGTCGGCCTGATCGTCCTCCGCGGCCATCTCCAGGGTCCAGCCGTGCAGGTCGTTCTTCTCATTGGCCTGCCGAATGGCGAGCTCCACCGAGTTGCGGATGCCGACCCCCATGGCGGAGAGATCCCCTGTGATGGGAGCAATGACGCCGATCTTGATGACTTTCCCGTCTGCAGGATCCGCGCTGTCGGTGTCACCGGAATCCGTGCCCGGCAGGGCTCCACAGGCGCTGACCGTGAGTGCCGCCGCGACGAGGGACGCCCCCGCCATGATGAACCTGCGACGATCCACTGCCAGTCTCCCTTCAACCCGCGACCACGCCCGCACGCAACGGTGAGCCACCTTACGCCGACGTGGCCCGGATCGGTCGGACACACGCTTGCCGCGGGCCCCTTGTCCGGTCCAGCCGGGAGACGGGGCTATTACTTCTTCTTGTTCTTCTTGGCCAGATCGATGACGCCGTCGGCGACCTCGCGCATCGATTTGCGCATGTCCATCGCGGACTTCTGGATCCAGCGGAAGGCCTCCGGCTCGGACATTCCGAACTGCTGCTGCAGAAGTCCCTTGGCCTGATCGACGGCTTTGCGGGAGGCGAGCCGCTCCTCCAGGTCGGACACCTCGGCCTCAACGGCGCGGATCTCCTGGTAGCGAGCCATGGCGATCTCGATCGCGGGCACGACGTCGGAGGCGTCAAACGGCTTGACGACATAGGCCATTGCACCGGCTTCGCGGGCCCTTTCGACGAGTTCGCGCTGGCTGAACGCGGTCAACATCACGACGGGAGCGATGCGTTCCTCGGCAATGATCTGGGCTGCGGTGATCCCGTCCTGCTTCGGCATCTTGACGTCCATGACGACAAGGTCGGGCTCGAGGTCGCGGGCCAGCGTCACGGCGGCTTCGCCATCAGCCGCCTCGCCAACCACGTCGTAGCCCTGCTCGGTGAGCAACTCGACGAGGTCGAGTCGGATCAAAGCCTCATCCTCCGCCACCATTACCCGGAGTCGGGGGGTGGAGTCGGCGGGCTGCTCGACGCCATTGGGGGCAGCGGGATCATTTTGGTCAGTCACACTCGCAATTGTGGAGGTGTCCCTCAGGAATGCCAAACTCTCTGCCGCCAGACGGGACCATTCTTTGTCGAAGTGCATCACCACCCCCGAACGGGTATCATGAACCGGTCACGCCGGGGTGGCGGAATGGTAGACGCGGACGGCTCAAACCCGTCTGGCCGTAACAGGCTGTAGGGGTTCAAGTCCCCTTCCCGGTACGCAGGGCGCGGCCCCGGATCAACGATCCGGGGCCGTGGTCGTTCTTACTGCAGGCGCCCGGCGGGCCAGTCGGCGATCTCTGCAGTGTCGAAGCGGGGCTGGATCTTGTGCACCCGCAGCGCGTTGGTCTTGCCCGGTACGCCGACCGGTGACCCGGCGACGATGACCACCCGCTCCCCAACGGTGACATGACCGGCGCTGGTGAGCGCTTGATCGACCAACTGGACCATCTCGTCGGTGGTGTCGACCTCGGGGATCCTGAACGAGGTGATGCCCCAGACGAGCGTCAGGATCTGTCGGGTGCGGTCGTGCGGGGTGAAGACGAGGACCGGGATGGAACAGCGCAGCCGGGCCAGTCGACGGGCTGTGTCCCCCGATTTGGTGAAGGCGACCAGGAATTTCGCGTCGAGGCGCACCGCCACGTCCGCTGCGGCTTTCGCGATCACACCGCCGGTGGTGCGCGGATCCCAGTCGATCCGGGCGATGTGCTCCAGCCCATGGGCTTCCGTGGTGGCGACGATGCGGGCCATCGTGTTCGCCGCCTGCACCGGATATTGGCCGATCGACGTCTCCCCGGAGAGCATGACGGCATCCGCTCCGTCCAGCACGGCATTCGCCACGTCGGAGGCTTCCGCTCGGGTGGGACGCGGTGCGGTGATCATCGACTCCAACATCTGCGTCGCCACGATCACCGGCTTGGCCCAGAGCCGCGCCGCCGAAATGATGCGCTTCTGCGCCATCGGCACATCCTCAAGCGGCAACTCCACCCCGAGGTCCCCCCGCGCCACCATGATGGCGTCGAAAGCGTCGATGATCCCGTCGATGTTGTCCACTGCTTGGGGCTTCTCGATCTTCGCGATCACGGGCACCCGGCAGCGTTCCTCCGCCATCACCTCGTGCACGAGCTCCACGTCCTCGGCCGAGCGCACGAAGGACAGCGCGATCATGTCGAAGTCGTTGCGCAACGCCCAGCGCAGATCCCTGACGTCCTTGTCGGTGAGGGCCGGGACGTTGACCGCGACGCCCGGGAGGTTGATGCCCTTGTTGTTGTTCAGCGCCCCGCCCACCGTGACGCGGGTGATCACGTCGGTGTCCGTCACCTTTTCGGCGACCAGTTGCACCCGGCCGTCGTCAAGGAGGATCGGGTCCCCGGGGCGGACGTCCTCCGGCAGGCCGGGATGGGTCGTGGAGCATCTGGTCACGTCACCGGGGACCTGGTCCGTCGTGATCACGAACCGGTCACCGAAGCGCAGGCGCACCGGCCCGTTCTCGAACGAACCGAGCCGGATCTTCGGCCCCTGCAGGTCCGCCAGCACGCCGACCGGATATCCGGTGTGTTCCGCGGCACGACGCAGATCCGCCAGCATGCGTTCGTGTTCGGCGTGGTCGCCGTGGCTCATGTTGAAACGAGCCACGTTCATGCCGGCCTCGATCAGGTCGGTGAGGCGTTGGACGCCCTGGGTCGAGGGCCCGAGGGTGCACACAATCTTGGCTTTTCGCACGGCTCGACCCTACGTGTGACACATGACACAGCGGTGACAACCAGGCAACCGGCGTGGCCCTGCGGATCACTGGGCCCGCAGAATCTCCAGAGCCCGCCGCAGATCGTCGGGATAGTCGGAGGTGTACGTCACCGGCTCACCCGTGCCCGGATGGATGAAACCCAGCCGAACCGCGTGCAGCCACTGCCGCTCAAGCCCCAGCCGCGCCGCCAGGACGGGATCCCCGCCATAGGTGGGGTCCCCGACGCACGGATGTTTCATCGCAGCCATGTGGACGCGGATCTGGTGCGTCCGACCCGTCTCCAGGTGGATCTCCAACAACGTGGTCCCGACCATGGCATCAAGCGTTTCGTAGTGGGTGATCGAATGCCGTCCACCGTCCACGATGGCCATCTTCCACTCCGAGCCGGGATGCCGGGCGATCGGCGCGTCGATGGTGCCGGAAAAGGGATCGGGGTGGCCCTGGACGACCGCGTGATAGATCTTTTCGACCATGCGTTCGCGGAAGGCGCGTTTCAACAGCGTGTACGCCCGCTCGCTCTTGGCGACCACCATCAGCCCGGAGGTGCCGACATCGAGGCGCTGCACGATGCCCTGTCGCTCGGGAGCACCCGAGGTGGAAATGCGGAACCCCGCGCCGGCCAAGTGTTCCACGACCGAGGGTCCTTCCCAGCCGAGACTGGGATGCGCGGCGACCCCGACCGGTTTGTCCACCACGACGATGTCCGCATCGTCGTGAATGATGCCGACCCCCTCGACCACGGATGGAGTGACCTGGACAGCTCTCTCCACGGTCGGGAGCTCGACCTCCAGCATTGCGCCGGCACGCAGGCGATCGGCCTTGCCCAGCACGACACCGTCCTGACGGACGTGGCCCTGCGCAGCGAGCTCAGCCATCTGGCTTCGGGACAGCCCGAGCATGCGTGCCCCGGCAGCATCCGCACGTTCCCCATCCAAGCCATCGGGCACCAACAGGATCCTGCTCTGATCACTCACCGGCAGGCTCCTGGCGGATCTTTCGTGCGGCCTCCCTCGCCGACTCCTGGTCGGCTTTTCTGGCCGCTTCCCGGTCCGCTTCCAGCACCCCGTCATGACCGACACCCTTGACCAGCCAGAAGAAGATGATGCAGACAGTGCCGAAAACCACGGCCATGTCGGCGACATTGAAGATGGGCCAATAGGGCAGCTGCAGGAAATCCACCACGTGCCCGCGGGCGAAGCCGGGCGGCCGGAACAGTCGGTCGATCAAGTTCCCGCTGATCCCGGCTGCCATGAGACCGAGGCCGACCGCCCATCCGCGATGGCGCAGCCGGGGCACCACCGCGACCATCAGGAAGGCCAGGACCGCCACGGCCAGCAAGGTGAAGACCCAGGTCGCGCTCTCCCCGATCGAGAAGGCCGCCCCCGGATTTCGGATGAGATAGAGCCTCAGCACATCGCCGAGGACGGGCACCGCCTCACCCGGACGCAGCCAGGCCACCGCTGCGATCTTGGTGAGGACGTCCAGGGTGAGAACGATGACGGCGACCGGCGCGAACACTTTCCACGCGGTCCGTCGGGAAACCACGGAGTCGGTCACCGCCGTTCTTGGCGCTGTTTGCAGGACAGGCACATCGTGGCACGCGGATAAACCTGGAGGCGGCCCTTGCCGATGGGCTCCCCACAGCTTTCGCAGCGACCATAGGTCCCTCGCTCCAGCATGCGGAGCGCGAGCTCACTCTGCTGCAGCATGTCGCGGGCGTTGGCGGCGAGAGACATCTCCTGGTCACGCTCGAAGTTCGCCGAACCGACATCCGCGGGATCCCGTCCCGCGCCCTCGGTGCTGTCCCGCAGCAGGTTCTGAAGCTCCGCCTCGGACTGTTCGATGGCCCGGCGGTGCTTGGAGATTTCTTCCGTCAGCTCTTCGACGACCTCGTTGACCTCCTCCGCCGTCCACGGCTCCTCGCCCTCCCGGAAGGGAAGATCAGCCGCCGTGATGCCCACGATGACATGATCGCCTGCAGGCTCGGCGGGCGTGGAATTCTTGGCAGTGGGCATCGAGGGCTCCTTGTGCCTGGTTCGGAGTCCGGCGAAGACGGACCAGCGGGTGATCCGCTGAAGCGTACACGACGGGGCCCCGCTGAGCGGGGCCCCGTCGAAAGTAGGGGGTCGGCGAGTCTCCGGATCAGGAGTTGCGCTGATTCTCACCCAGCAGCGCGTCGAGTCGCGGCGTGTTGCTCTGGGAGCCGCTGTCGCCCTGGCGTGCCCGTCGGCCATCGTCGTTTCCGCTGTTGCGATCCGCCAGCGCCGGCTTGTGACTCGGCTCGAACGAGATGCTCTCCACGGACTGCAACTGCTGCTTGAGGTGGCTTATGAAGGACTGACGGAAGTTCGCCTCGAAAGCCCTCAGCTGGCCCACCGCGTCCTGCAGCTGATCCCGCTCCTGCTCCAACTCGGCGAAGAGCTCCGCGCGGCGCAGCCCGACCTGACGGTCCACATCGGCGGCGCGGCCCTGGGCCTCGCTGGTCACCCGATCGGCGTTCGCGCGCGCCTCGGACTCGAGACGCTCGGACTTGGTGCGAGCCGCGGTCGTGATCTGGTTGGCCTTCTGATTCGCTTCTTCGACCTTGCGCTTGGCCTCGGACGTCGCCTCATTGACCAATTGTTCGGACTGCTCCGTGGCGAGCTGGACGAGACGCACGACGGCCGGGCTCGCCTCGGCAGTGGTCGTGACAACGATCTTCTCCGTCCCTCCGGCGGCCGGGCGGGTCAGCGGCTGCGCCTGAGGCTCGGGCTTGGCAGGTGCCGGGGGCTCGGGCTGGGCCTTGGGCGGCTCGGGGCGGCTGACGGGCTCCTCCCGTTCATCGCGCTGCTGCGCCTGGGCCTGGGCCTGGGCCTGGGCCTGCTTCAGGGCCTCGACCTGCTGCTTCAGCATCTGATTCTCTTCGAGGAGCTGGGCGAAGGACGCCTCGACGCGATCCACGAACAGATCGACCTCGGAGACCTCATAGCCAGTGCGCCGTGCCATGTGGAACTTGGTCTTGCGGACTTCGTCCAGGGTAAGGGTCATCGTTCACCTCGGGTTGTCGGGAAGCTCCGCTTCACCGTTCGCGAATATTCGGCGCAGGAACACGCTGGTACCTTTCCTGCCCGACAGTATCAGCAACATCATCCCCTGCTTCAACTTCTGGCGCAGGGCGCGTTCCGGCCATGCGCACACACAGCCACGCCGATCAACTCATAAGGAGACCGCGGTTGACCTGCTGCAGGATCAGGACCAGCAACCAGAGCACCATGAAGCCCAGATCAAGCATGACATTGCCCATGCGCACCGCCGGAATGAACTTCCGCAACAGGCGAAGGGGCGGATCGGTCAGCGTATAGATGCCTTCCGCAACGACGAGCATCATGCCGCGTGGCTGCCAGTTCGGGGAGAACATCGGCACCCAGCTCAGGATCATGCGTCCGAAGAGTATTGCCAGATAGAGCCAGAGTGCGACATCGATGATGCTGCCGATGAGGTACATGGTCTCCCTCCGAGAGCCCTCCGGGGACCGACGTCAGCTCTGGTTGAAGAAGCCGCCGGCGATGCGTTCCTTGTCCTCCGCAGTGACGTTGACGTTCTGGGGAGACAACAGGAACACCTTGCTCGTAACTCGCTCAATAGTGCCACGAAGACCAAAAATCAGGCCGGCTGCGAAATCCACGAGACGCTTGGCATCCGCATCCTCCATCTCGGTCAGGTTCATGATGACCGGAACGTGGTCGCGGAAGTGCTCACCGATCGTGCGGGCCTCGTTGTAGGTGCGGGGGTGCACGGTCACGATCCGCGACATGTCAGCAATCCTCGGTTTGGGCGCCGGTGCTGCGGCGCGCGGTGTCGGCTCGACGGTCCGGCCGGTGCGGCGGGGTTCCAGCTCGTGCACGCTCGCGGAGTCCTCGATCTCAGGATCGGGATCGACGTTCTCCGTCAACTCCACGTCCGACTCGTAGTCGACGGAGTCCTCGTAACGATCGGCGGATGTGGTCAATCCGAACCACTCCGCGGCACTCCGCAGTTTTCCGGCCATCATGGTTCCTCCACCCGACAGAAATCCCACCCGCGGCCGCGACGGATCGCTCCACGGGTGCGCCGACTCCTCGCCGGCGCGTTCGCGTGCAACAGTACTCGCCACCGCCGAAGCGCTCGATTTCGACACGCCCGAGCCCACTGGACTCAGGCCCGACGGACGGCGTCGCCGGGTCAGTCGGCCAGCCAGACCAAGGCCCCGAGGCGACCGGCGTCCGCGCCGTCTCGCCGATGACTGTGCAGGGCCGGGGTGGTCCGCGTACACGGATCCTCGCGCCTCACCACGCAGCCCAGCGCGCGTAGTTGTGCTTCCGCAGCAGCGCCCAGGTTGAGGGAAGGCGTCCCCCAGGAGGTTTCGGCGTACGCCTCCGGCAGCCCCCTGGCCACGTCCTCCCGCATGTCCGCGGGTACTTCATAGCAGGCGCCGCAGATGTGCGGGCCGAACCACGCCTGGATCTCTCCGGCGCCGAGCTCCCGCATCGCGTCCACGGTCCGGGGCAGTACGCCGGCTGCCAGCCCCACGCGGCCGGCGTGTGCCGCACCGATCACTCCTCGGGCGGAGTCAACGAAGAGCACCGGCAGGCAGTCCGCGACGCGAATGCACAGCGCCACACCGGGCTGGGTGGTGACCAACGCATCCGCGGCCTGCAGCGGCGTCCCGGTGGCTCCGGACCCCAGGTGCTGTTCGGGCCCCCACGTGGCGAGCAGTTCGGCATCGACCACCACGACGTCGGGGCCGTGGACCTGGGCCAGCGTGATGAACCGGTCCACTCCGAGGGATGCGCCGACGCGGACGAAGTTTTCCCGGACGTGGCGGAGATCGTCGACGTCGGTGCGCCCCAGGTTCAGGGGCCCGAGGGAACCCTGCGAAACCCCACCGGCCCGGTCTGTGAAGGCCAATCCGGCCCGGCTCCCCGAATCCGGTGGGCGCAGAAACGAGAACACCGCTTATTTCAGGAAATCCGGGATGTCGAGGTCATCGTCGGGCGGGGGCGGGGGCGCCGGACGGCTCGGCGGATCCTGGCGGACCGGATCCTGCCGGACCGGCTCGTGGCGCGGTTCATAGCGGCTGGGCTCCTGCCGGGCCTGCTCGGGACGCGGATAGTCCTGCTGACGCCCCTGCTCGGGGCGCGGGGGCTCCTGGCGGGGCCGCTCGGAGCGCCCTTGGTCAGTGGGCCTGTGGGCCGGCCGCGTGGTGGGCTCGTTCCGGTCCGGTGGCGCCGGCCGGTTGGTGGCGAACGGAGACAGCGACGCGGCCTGACGGGCGTCCGCGGCCGGACGGTTGCCGCCCTTCGCCTCGTTCTTGCGGGGCGGTTCCCCGCCGACGAAGCCCGCGGCGATGACCGTGACGCGCACCTCGTCCCCGAGAGCGTCGTCGATCACCGTGCCGAAGATGATGTTGGCGTCGTCGTGCGCGGCTTCCTGGATCAGGTTGGCTGCGGCGGACACCTCGAAGAGACCCATGTCCGAGCCACCGGCGATCGCCAGCAGCACGCCCTGGGCACCGTCGATCGAGGACTCCAGCAACGGCGACGAGACGGCCATCTCGGCCGCGGCACGGGCCCGGTCCTCGCCGCGCGCGGAGCCGATGCCCATGAGCGCGGATCCCGCGTTCGACATGATCGATTTGACGTCGGCGAAGTCGAGGTTGATCAGACCCGGGGTCGTGATGAGGTCCGTGATGCCGGACACGCCCTGCATCAGCACCTGGTCGGCCTGCTTGAACGCGTCCAGAATCGCGACTTGGTGGTCGGTCATCTGCAGCAGCTTGTCGTTCGGAATGACGATGAGGGTGTCGACCTCTTCACGCAGCGCAGAAATGCCGGATTCGGCTTGCTGGGCACGCCGGCGGCCCTCGAATCCGAACGGTCGCGTCACCACGCCGATGGTCAGCGCACCGAGCGATCGGGCGATCCGTGCCACGACCGGGGCCCCACCGGTGCCGGTGCCACCGCCTTCACCGGCGGTGACGAACACCATGTCGGCGCCCTTGAGCGCGTCCTCGATGTCCTCCGAGTTGTCCTCGGCTGCCTGACGCCCCTTCTCCGGGTCAGCACCGGCACCCAGACCGCGAGTGAGCTCGCGCCCGATGTCGAGCTTCACATGCGCATCGCTCATGAGCAGCGCCTGTGCGTCGGTGTTGACGGCGATGAACTCCACGCCCCGCAAACCGGAATCGATCATGCGGTTGACGGCGTTGACACCACCTCCGCCGACCCCGACGACCTTGATGACGGCGAGGTAGTTCTGGGATGGATTGACCACGGAGGCTCCGTCTCTTTCTCCTGCGTGCGGACAGCTGACGCCGGGTCAGTTCCGCTGCGAAGGGAAGTCACGGTCCGACCGGCAGCCATCAGGCTATGAGACAGCTCATCCCCCGGGCAACAAATGGACCGGGAGGGCGCGTGTTGACCTCAAGCTCTACTTGACCCTCAGAGAGAACGGTCCGGGTGGGTCACCGAGTGCTGGGGCGTGTGGGAGCGCTGACGTCGATGTGCTTGTCCAGCGTCCCTCGTGTGAGCGCCCAGGCGACCTGGGCCTTGAATTCCGCTTCCTCGGCGGATCCGAAGAACACCTCGACGTCATCGTCCAAGTGGACGGTGATCGAATCCGAGGTCGTGAAAACCACCCGCTGGGCACGGGCGCGGAGATCCGGGGGCAATGCCTTGACCACGGTGGCGGCCTCTGCCAGCAACTCGGGATCGCCCATCGGCCCCTCTCCCGCCAACAGGTCATCGGAGCGCGGCCCCGGGAACACGGCACCCACGTGGTCCACGAGCATGACCTGGTCCCCGTTGCCGACAGCGAACACGGGAACGCGCTCCGTCACCGAGATCTCCAGTTTGTCGGGCAGGCGACGACTCACGGTGACCTCGTCCACCGCAGCGATCCCTGCCACCCGCTCCCCCACTGCTCGTTCGTCCACCCGGGCGAGCGGCAGGCCGATGGGAGCCTCTGCGCGGTTGAGCACCTCATCGGGGGTCAGCACCGATGTGCCGTGCACGTTCACCACTTTCAGTGCGAACACCGACGAGAACCCGAACAGCCACACCAGCACGCCGACTGCCACCACTACGAGCGGGACGGCGATCTTCAACCCCCGGCCCCAGCGGCGACCTCCCGTCTTCTTCGTCCCGCGACGGGTGGCGAATCGCGCTCTGAGGTCCCGCAGCTTCACCGTCCGCTCCGGGCGCGCAGCGCCTCAACGATCTCGGGTCCGATCCTGGTCACATCGCCGGCGCCGAGGGTGAGCACGATGTCCCCCGGCCTGGCCAGGTCCGCGACGACCTCCGGCACCGCGTCGCGGTCACTGACCAATCGCGCCGGGCGCCCGTGGGCCGCGCAACTGGCGACCAGCAGGTCACTGGTCACTCCGGGAATGGGGTCCTCCCGCGCGGCAAAAATATCCATCAGAACCACCTCGTCGGCACCCGCCAGGGCCACACCGAATTCGTCGGCGAAGTCCCTGGTCCGGGTGAACAGATGCGGCTGGAAACAGGCGATGACCCGACCGCCCCGATCGTGGGCGCCGGCCCGAGCGGCCGCCAGCGTCGCCTGCACCTCGGTCGGGTGGTGGGCATAGTCGTCGACAACATCGACCCCGTCGACCGTTCCGACCGGAGTGAACCTCCGCGCGGTGCCGCGAAATCCCCGCAGAGCTGTCAGCGCCACCGCGACATCGACTCCCAGCGCGTGGGCCGCGAGCACCGCGGCCGCGCCATTGGCCAGGTTGAATCGCCCGGGCACGGAGAGTTCAAGGGGCAAATCCAGCAATCTTGCCCGAGCGCTGAAGCCCACCTGCTCGGCGTCGGTCAACAGCACTCTGGCCGGCGGCCCGGAGCCAAAGGTGATCCAACCGGCATCCTTGGTCTCGCGATCGCCCAGCACGGCGCGGACCCCGGGATCGTCCAGGTTCGCCACCACCCGACGGGCCTCTGCGGCAAACGTGCGAAAGCCGTCGAGATAGGCCTCCGGCGTCCCCCAGTTGTCCAGGTGATCCGCCTCCACGTTGGTGATGACCGCGATATCAGCCGGGTACTGCCGGAACGAGCCGTCGGATTCATCGGCCTCCACCACGAACGGTCCGGTGCCGAGACGGAAGGACGTGCCACTGCTGGCCAGGGCCGCCCCGATGACATAGCCCGGGTCACTGCCGCACTCGGTGAGGAGATGGGCCAGCATGCCGGACGTGGTGGTCTTGCCGTGGGTGCCGGTCACCGCCACTCCGGGGCGACCGAGCATCAGTGCGCCCAGGGCGGCGCTCCGGTGCCAGATCCGCAGGCCACGCGCACGTGCCTCGACCAGCTCGGGATTGTCCGCCCGAATCGCCGAGGACACCACCACGGTGCCCGCCCGGCCGAGCTGCTCGGCCGCGTGCCCGGTGTGGACGCGGATCCCACGACCAGCGAGATCGGTGAGGACCTGCGAGTCCGCCTGATCCGAACCGGACACCTCGATGCCGAGTTCGGCGTACAGGGCCGCAATGCCGCTCATCCCGGCACCGCCGATGGCGATGAAGTGCACCGGACCCAGTTCCCGTGGCGGAATCAGGTCCACCGGCTCGATCAGCGCACCGAAGATGCTGCTCATCGTGCGCGCCCGCCCCTGCCTGCATGCGTGAGGATCCGCTCCGCGAGCACCGCCGCGGCGTCGTTGGGCATGAGCTGCCGGCCGGCCCGGGACATCTCCTCGAGAGCGGCCTTGTCGGTGATCATGCGGGGAATCTCGGCGGTCAGCCACGCCCCCGAACAGGCGCTGTCCGCGAGCAATCGAGCACCGCCGGCGTGCACGAGGGACTCGGCATTGCGGGCCTGCTCCCCGTTTCCGTGGGGCAGCGGCACCAGTACGCTCGGGAGCCCGACGACGGCCGTCTCCACGACCGTGCCCGCTCCGGACCGGCCGAGCATGAGGTCCGCGGCGGCGTACGCATCCTCCATCGCATCCACATAGGCGACCGGGCGATAGACCGCGCCCGTCTCGGCGTCGGTGACCTCGACGCTGTCGTTGGTGAAGTTCTTCTGGCCCAGCACATGCAGCACCTGGATCCCGGCCGACAGGAGCTTCGGGAACGCATCCAGCACAGCCTTGTTGATCGACCGCGCGCCCTGGGAGCCGCCGGAGACCAGCAGCACCGGCATGGTGGGGTTGAGCTCGAAGACCCGCCGGGCTCGATCATGTTCCGCAGCCCTGTCCAGCCGGGTGATCCCGGGACGCAGCGGCAGGCCGATGAACTCCGCCCCGGGCAGATCGGTGTCGGGGAACGCCGTGCACACCTCGGCCGCGAACTTGGCACCCACCTTGTTCGCCAGGCCGGGCACCGAGTTCTGCTCGTGGATCACGACGGGGATCTTGAGTTGGCGGGCGGCGAGGTACGCCGGCAGGGCGACATAGCCACCGAAGCCGACCAGCACGTCCGCGTCGGCCTCCACCAGGATCCGCTTGGCCTCCCCCACTGCCTTCACGACCTGGAACGGCAGCTTGAACAGCTTCGGGGTCGGCTTCCGCGGGAGGGGCACGGGTGGGATGAGTTCCAGGGGCAGCCCGGCCGCCGGGATGACCCGGGTCTCGATCCCCTTGGCCGTCCCGATCACGAGCATGTCCGCATCGGGCACACGTTCACGGATCGCCTCCGCGGTCGCAATCAGGGGGGACGTGTGACCGGCGGTTCCCCCACCGGCCAGGACTATGTTCACCATGCGTGTCTCCGTCTCGCTAGCCGGTCAACCGCGGCGTGTGCCGACCACGGTCGTCATCCGCGGTGGCCGCTTGCCCCGTTTCCCGGCCAAAGCCGCTCGGGCTTCGGGTTCCTGGCGTGCGCAGGCCAACAACACCCCGATGGCCATCATGTTGGCCAGCAGCGCATTGCCGCCATACGAGACCAACGGTAGCGGGACACCCATCACCGGCAGCAACCGCAGGACCACGCCCAGGTTCACCATCGCCTGGAACATGAACCAAGTGGTGATCCCACCGGCGATCACCTTGCCCAGCAGCGTGTCGGAGCGCAACGCGATGCGCAGCCCCGCGAACCCGAGGACGAGGAACAGGACGAGCACCCCGAGCGTGCCGATCAGGCCGAGTTCTTCACCGATGACCGCGAAAATGAAGTCGGTGTGGGCCTCCGGCAGGCTGCCCCACTTCTGACGGGACGCACCGAGCTGAACGCCCCACCACCCGCCGGTCGCCAGGGCATAGACCCCGACCGTGGCCTGCATGTTGGCACCCTCGGTGTCCGAACCCGGGTTGAGGAACGCCATCAGCCGCCGCATGCGGTTCGCGCTCGTCACGGTCAGCGCACCGATGCTCACCACGCCCAGGACAGCCATGGTCAACAGGATCCGCAGCGGCGTACCCACGACCCACAGGATGCCGGCCAGGATGCCGATCAGGATGACCGCGGTGCCCATGTCGCCCTGGAACACGACCAACAGGATGATCAGCCCCACGCCGGGCAGCAGCGGGCTGAGCAGATAGCGCGGCCGGTCGAGCTTCTTCCGGTTCTTGTGCAGGACGTGGGCGGCGAAGAGGATGATCGCCAACTTGGCGTACTCGGACGGCTGCACGCGCAACATGTCCGGGCCGAACTGGACCCAGTTGGTGTTGCCGTTCACGGTGACGCCGAGGGGTGTGTAGGTCAGGACCAACAGCACGCCCGAGCCGAGCAGCGCCGGCCAGGCGAGCATCCTCAGGTGGGAGAAGTTCAGGCGGGACAGCACGATCGCGGCCACCAGTCCGACCACGGCGAATGCGGCCTGGCGCTTCACGAAGAAGTAGGAGTCCCCGCCGTAGTTCATGTACGCGAACACGCTCGATGCCGACAGCACCATCATCACGCCGAGCGCGATGAGCAGACCCGACGAGACCAGCACCAGATAGAAGTTCACCAGCGGCGCGTTGAGCACCTGTTGGATGCGGGCGCCGGTGGACTCCGAGAGTGCCCGGAAGACGCGGGTCGGCTCCGTCGAGGCGCTGTCCTTGTCCGGTGCGGGGTCCTGGCCCGGTGCGGACGACGAACCCGGGGAAGAAAGGATCGCCACCCGTGTCTCCTTCCTTGCCTCGACTAGGGGTCGATGCGCTTGCGTACTTCCGCGGCGAACGCGTCCCCGCGCGCGCCATATGAGCTGAACATGTCGAGGCTCGCGCAACCCGGCGCCAACAACACGGTGTCGCCCGGTTGAGCCATCGAGGCGGCTGCCTCGACCACCTCGGCCATGGCTCCAGTCTCAGCCGAATCGACCACGATGACCGGGACCTCGGGCGCGTGTTGCTCAAGTGCGGCCCGAATCATGTCCCGGTCGATGCCGAGCAGCACCGCTCCCCGCAGCCGTTTCGCCATCGCCGGGACGAGCTCGTCGAACGACGTGCCCTTCGCCTGTCCGCCGGCGATCCACACGATGGAGTCGAAGGCCTGCATGCTCGAGGCGGCCGCTGCGGGGTTGGTCGCCTTGGAGTCGTCCACCCAGGTGATCCCGTTCGCCTCCGCCACGGTCTCGATCCTGTGCCCACCGAGTTCCAGGGCGCGGAGCCCATCGCGGACGGAGGTCGCGCGTACGCCGAGACTGCGCGCGAGGGCCGCTGCGGCGAGCGCGTTCGCGACGTTGTGCGGGGCGTACGGCTGCACATCGGCGACCTGCGCGAGCTCGAGGGCCGACGTCCTGCGCTGTTCCACGAACGCCCGATCGACGAGAAGGTCGTCCACCACGCCGAGCATCGACATGCCGGGCATGCCGAGCGTGAAACCGATCGCGCGGGCGCCCTCGGTGACATCGGCCTCCTCGACCATGCGCTCGGTCGCCGGATTCTCGACGTTGTAGACACAGGAATGGGTCACCCGCTCATAGATCCGGGCCTTGTCGGCGGCATAGCCCGCGAGATCCCCGTGCCACTCCAGATGATCGGGTTCCAGATTGAGCACGGCCGCCGAGTGAAGTTGCAGGGTGTGGGAGAAGTGCAACTGGAAGCTGGACAGCTCGACCACGAACACGTCATAGCGGGTGTCGGTGTCGAGCACGGCCTCCATGACCGGGCGCCCGACGTTGCCGACCAGCGCCACCGAGTGGCCATCGGCCTTCAGGATCGCCTCCAGCATCTGGACCGTGGTCGTCTTGCCGTTGGTGCCGGTCACGGCGAGCCACGGCGTACGCTCCGCAGCCGGCAGGTGAGCGGCCGACAGCTGCCAGGCGAGTTCGACTTCCGACCAGATGGGTACGCCGGCCCCGCTCGCCTCCGCCAGGACGCCCACCGCTGGCCGGAGCCCCGGGGAGGTCACGACGAGATCGATCCCGTCGGGGAGATGGTCGGTGCTGCCGGGCCCGAGAACGACCTCGGCCCCGAGTGTGCGCAGGAGGTTGGCCGAGTCCCGGTTGGCGTCGTTGTCGCGATCGTCCACGACCGTCACCCGCGCACCGGCGGTCAACAGACCGTCGGCCGCGGCCATGCCGGAGCGGCCGAGCCCTGCGACGAGGACGTGACGGCCGCGTACGGGGTCGGAATGGAGATCCGGGCCGGAACCGAACAGCTCGCTCACAGACCCACCCCTGCCACCCACTCGGCATAGAAGATCCCAAGGCCAAGGCTCACGAAGATGCCGCAGATGATCCAGAACCGCACGACGATCGTGGACTCACCCCAGCCCATCAGCTCGAAATGGTGTTGCAGCGGCGCCATCTTGAACAATCTCTTGCCCTTGGTGGCCTTGAAATAGCCGACCTGGAGGATCACCGACATGGTGATGATCACGAACAGACCGCCGAGGATGACCAGCAGCAATTCGGTGCGGCTGAAGATGGCGAGTGCGGCCATGCCGCCACCGAGCGACAGCGAACCCGAGTCGCCCATGAAGATCTTGGCGGGTTTGGTGTTCCACCACAGGAACGCGAAACAGGCCGCTGCCATCGCGGCGGCGACAACCGCAAGATCGTGCGGGTCGCGCACCTCATAGCAACGCGGGCCGGCCGTGGAGGTCGAGGCACAGGATTGGTTGTATTGCCAGATGTTGATCAGCACATAGGCGCCGAACACCATCGTTGCGGCTCCCGTGGCGAGTCCGTCAAGTCCGTCGGTCAGGTTCACCGCATTGGTCGTCCCGGCCACCAGCAGCACGATCCACAGGATCGCGAGCGGGATCGGCAGGGTCAGCCAGGAAATATCCCGCAGGAAGGAAATGGCGGGTGACGCGGGTGACAATCCGCGCCTGTTCTCGAACTGGAGGGCGAGGATGCCGAAGATGATGGCCACGATCGCGAGCCCGATCATCTTGCCCTTGGAGTCCAGACCGAGTGAGCGCTGTTTGGAGATCTTCGTCCAGTCGTCGAGGAAACCGATCAGCCCGGCGCCGAGGAAGAGGAAGAGTGCGAGGACGCTGGAGGCGGTCGGTGGTCGCCAGGTCACCAGGTGCGCGAGGAAATAGGCGGCCACGACGGAGATCATGATGACGATGCCACCCATGGTCGGGGTGCCCCGTTTGGTGTGGTGTCCCGTGGGGCCGTCGTCCCTGATGAACTGGCCGTAGCCCTGCTTCACCAGGATCCCGATGGCGACACGCGTCCCCAACAGGGTGAAGACCATCGCAGCAGCCGCTGCGAACAGGATCGCCTTCACGACATCTCTCCACTCGCCTCAGGGCTCTGCGGCACCAGAGCCTCGGCCACCCGTTCCAGCCCCATGGCGCGAGAAGCTTTCACCAAAACCACGTCTCCCGGTGCGGGGCGGACCAGTTCCACCGCCATGGCGACGTCCGTCGCCACCGTGGCATTCTCGCACCCGGCAACACGGGCCGCCTCGACCATCCGGGGTGCGTCGGTGCCCAGCGAAATGAGGTGGTCGATCTGGAGCGAACCCACGGCTCGGCCGATCGCCTCGTGTTCGGCGACCGAGACATCGCCGAGTTCGAACATCTGGCCCAGGACCGCCCAGCTCTCCACACCGGGGCGGGTCGCACGGCGCCGTCGGGCCATGCGGGCGAGAGTCTCGCAGGCGGCCAGCATGGAATCCGGGTTGGCGTTGTAGGCGTCGTTCACGACCACCACCCCGTCGTCCCGCTCCAGCACTTCCATGCGCCACCGGGACAACGGCTTCGCCGCGGAGAGTGTCTCGGCGATCGTGGCCAAGGGCAGACCGATGCAACGGGCCACCGCCGCCGCGGCCGCGGCGTTGGCCACGTGGTGCCGCCCGACCAGCCGCAGGGCGACCGTGGCGGACTCCGTCCGGCCGTCCAGCCACTCGACGTTCAGTCGGAAGCTGTGCCGGTCCGATTCGTCCGCCTGAATGTCGTCGACCCACACCAGCATGTCTGCCGGGGTCCCCGGCCGGCCGGTCGCACTGAACAGGGCCACCCGGGCCCGGGTGCGCGCCGCCATCTCCACGACCCGGGGGTCGGTGCCGTTGAGGACCGCCCATCCCTCGGTCGGCAACTGCTCCACCAGTTCACCCTTGGCGACCGCGATCGCCTCGCGGCTGCCGAACTCACCGACGTGGGCCTGCCCGACGTTGAGCACCACCCCGATCCGCGGTGGGGTGAGGGAGCACAGATAGTCGATGTGGTGCCGACCCCGGGCGCCCATCTCACTCACGAGATGCCGCGTGCCCTCTCCCACGCGCGTTGCGGTGAGCGGCACCCCGATCTCGTTGTTGAAGGACCCCTCCGGCGCGACGGTTGATCCATCCTTGGCCAGCACCTGGGCCAGCAGATCCTTGGTGGACGTCTTGCCCTGGGAACCGGTCACGCCGATGACCGTGACCTCCGGATGGCCGTCGATGATCCAGCGGGCGAGCCGCCCGAGAGCGGCGGTGGGATCGGACACGATCACGCATCCGGCGGCGGCGTCCTCCGACAGGCCATCCGGGATGCGCTGACACAGCGCGGCGGCCGCCCCCAGGTCGCGCGCCGCGGCGATGTAGTCGTGGCCGTCGACATTGTCACCGGCGAAGGCGACGAAGAGCGCACCCGGCGTGGCGGTCCGGGAGTCGATCACGACATCGGGACCCACCGGCCGTTCCGCCGCCCCGGGGTCGACCATGCGCCCCTCGACCACCTCGGCAAGACGCCCCAGCGTCATTCGGTCCATGCCCGTGCCCCCTTCACTGCCCCACCCTGGCCCACTCCTCGCCGACCACGGTCCCGTCGTCGAACGGAAGCACTCGGTCGGCCAGCTCCTGTCCCTGTTCATGCCCCTTGCCCAGCACGACGACGACGTCGTCCGGACCGGCCGCACGGAGCGCGTACGCGATCGCCGCCCGCCGCTCACCGCCGTCGACGACCCGTTCCGCCCCGCCCTCGACCGATCGTGCACCCGCGAGCACGCTGGCCCGAATGGCAGCAGGATCCTCAGTGCGCGGATTGTCGTCGGTCACGACCAACAGATCGGCGTTCTCGACCGCGACCTGCCCCATCGGCTCCCGCTTGAGTCGGTCGCGATCCCCACCGCAGCCGAGGACGGCGATCACCCGGCGTCCCCGCGCCCGGTCGTGCGCAAAGGAACCGAGCGCGGATCGCACGGCCTCGGGAGTGTGCGCGAAGTCCACATAGACCGCGGGCGCCTCGGCCGGGAGCGCCACCGGCTGCATCCGGCCCGGCACCGTGACCTCGGCGAGTGCGGCGGCAGCCGTCGTCATGTCGAGCCCCGCGAGTTCGATCATGGCCAGCGCCAGCACGGCGTTGGTGGCGTTGAAGTCCCCCGGCAGCCCAAGGTCGAATTCCAGCCGCCCTCCCGGCGCGTCCACCGTGACCCGACTCCCCTGGACGCCGACGATCCGATAGTCGGCCTCCGCGTCCCAGGCCAGCGTCCGCAGCTCCACGTCGGTGGGGCGGATGCGCTCAGCGAGGCGTACGCCCGCGGGGTCGTCCACGAACACCACCGCAGCGCGCGTGTGGTCGGGCGAGAAGAGCTTGGCCTTCGCCTCGAAATAGTCGTCCATGTCGTCATGGAAATCCAAGTGCTCGGGGCTGAGATTGGTGAACCCGGAGACATCGAAGCGCACCGGCTCCGTGCGCTGCAGCGCCATCGCGTGCGATGAGACCTCCATCGCGACCGCATCCGCCCCGCTGTCCCTCATAAGAGCCAGGAGCGCATGCAGATCGACCGACTCGGGCGTGGTCACCGTGGTCCGGGCCACCGGGAGCGCTTCCCCGTCGAGCTGGAACCCGAGGGTGCCGATCGTCCCGACGTGCAGCCCGAGCCCGCCCAGCGCGGCGGCGAGCAGGAACACGGTGGTCGTCTTGCCGTTGGTGCCGGTGATGCCGAACATCCGCAGGTCATGGGCGGGCGCACCGAACAGGCGCTCGGCAACCCTGGCCATCGCCCACCGCACGTCCTCCGCCACCGCGACGGGCACGCGCAAGTCGTCGGGAAGGAGAGCGGCGCCCTCCGCATCGGTGAGCACGGCACTCGCCCCGGCGGCGACTGCCCCGGCAGCGAAGCTCGCGCCGTGGGCCCGGTTCCCCGGCAGCGCCACATAGAGATCGTCCGGTGCGATCAACCGGGAATCCAGGCTGATCCCCGCCACTTCACCATCGCCACCGGAACGCAGTTCCGCCCACGGCACGACAAGTGCCGAGAGAAGCTGCCGAATCCCGAGGCGACGCTGACTGGGCTGATTGGTCACATCGCTGACGCTATCGAATGCCACATTCGCCGTCCCGCCAGCGCTCCGAAACGCGGGGAAATCACCATGTCAACAGCTCTTCATCGGGACGGCTCCCCGTCGACGCGGGGACCCCGTAGCGGGGCAACGCCACCCGCAGCATGTCCCAGGCAACAGGTCCGGCGACGGCGCCACCGGTGTGCCCGTTCTGCGGCTCCTCGACGACGACATAGGTGAGGATCCGGGGGTCGTCGGCCGGCCCCATCCCGACGTAGGACGACGTATAGCCCGAATAGGCGCCCAGCTCCACGTTGAAGTTCTCGGACGTACCCGTCTTGCCACCCAGCCGATATTCATCCATCGTGAGCGAACTCGCGAAGGCGCCCGGCCCTACGACCGACTCCATCATGGTGGCAATGCCTTTCGACGTCTCCGGGGAGACCACCCGGCGCGGCTCTCGGCGCTCGATCGGCACCGGGTTGCCGTCCGCATCCGTGGCCGAGCGCAGCACTGTCGGCGGGTTGTAGATCCCGCCGTTCAGGATGCCCGCAATCGCGGCGGCATTCTGGATGGCCGTCACCGACAGGCCCTGCCCGAAGGAGATCTGGTCCCGGGTGTAGTCCGGCATATCCGACGGAGGCACGAAGCCGGTCGCCTCACCAGGGAGTTCGATCCCGGTCCGCTGACCGAGTCCCATCCTGATGAGTGACTCCCGATAGGCGGCCTTGTCCATCTCGCGGGTCATCATGATCGTGCCGATGTTCGAGGAGTACGCCAGCACTCCCCGCGCAGTCACGTTCGCATAGCCGTGCTTCCAGACGTCCTTGACGGTGTTGCCGCCGGACTGAATGGTCGGGGGCACGATCAGCCTGGTGTCGGGCGTGATCAGACCTGCATCCATGAGGGCAGCGAGCGTGATGACCTTCTGGACCGAGCCGGGCTCATAGGCCTGGGTGATCGCACGGTTGAAGAGGTCCTCGTTGCGGGCACTCGCAATGTTGTTCGGGTCGAAGCTCGGGGCGTTCGCCATCGCGAGAACCTCGCCGGTCTTGATGTCGAGCGCGATCGCGACCCCGGACGTGGCCCTCGACTCCGACACGGTCTCGGCGAGCTTGCGCTCGGTCATCGTCTGCAGATCCCCATCGATGGTGAGCTCATAGCTCACCCCGTCCTCCGGGTGCTCGATCATGTTGCTGCCGAGCGGGATGCGATAACCGGCCGGGGCCGCCTCGTACATCTCCCGTCCCGCAGTCCCCGCCAGCTCCTTGTTCAGGCTGAATTCCAGACCGCCCTGGCCCATGGAGTCCGCTCCGACGAAACCGATGAGCGCCGCAGCGGATTCATGTTCGGGATAGGTGCGAATCGGGTCGGATTCGCGGAACACCCCATAGATGTTCGCCTCGCTGAGCTCCTGGGCGAAGCGGTGGTACGCCGCGGCGGGCACCTTCCGCGCCACGATCGAATAGCGGGTATTGGGCCTGGTGAGCGCCGTGACGTATGCCTCCCGGTTGCCACCGACGTGCTTCATCAGCAGGTCGGTGACGTGCTCGACCCGGTTCTTGTCCGGCTCCGGGTTGTTGATGAGCGTCGGGTCGGCGGTGATCATCACCGCGGGGGAAGTGACGGCGAGAACGACGCCCGAACGGTCGGTGATCGTGCCGCGCGTGGCCGCGATCGGAACGCTGCGCGTCAGTTGCTTGGAGGCAGTCGCCGCGTACGCCGGAGCGTCCAGTCCCTGGATCTGGATCAGTCGCCCGGCACACACCGAGGCGACGATGCCGAGCACGAGCACCATGATGCGGAGCCGGCTCGTCGAGTTCGCGAGCGGCAGACGCATGTTCTTCAGCCGCTCCCCCATCGGTCGCCGCGAGGGGCGCCGGGTGACCGTCCGCGATGACCTGGTCGTAGGACGCCTCGTCTGGGTGCCCCTGGTTCCCGAGGGGCGGGTCTGCGTTCGGCTCGTCCCTGCTGCCCGGGCCCTGGGCTGGCCGCTCTGGCTCCTGCTGCGCGCGGTGGTCGAGCTGCGGTGCTCGCTGCTGCGCCGTCCCTTGGTGTCGGCCGGCCTCGGGCGCGCCGAGCGCGGCTGGCGGCTGGCCGACTGACGGCGCCGTTCGTCCTCGGTCATCTCAGCGGTTCTCCGAATCGGTCGCACTGTTGGTGGTCGGCTCTGCTGGTGGTGCGGCGGCGCTTTCGGGCTCCGCCTGCACTGGCGCGACGGCCAGGGCCTCGGCCGGCTGTGTCTGGCCGGTTTCGGCAGCCGGAGCTTCGGGCTGACCACCTGCAGCGGCCTGTGCGGCAGCAGCTTCGTCTGCCGCCCGACGTTGGGCCGCGGCCTCTTCGGCCGCCTTGCGCCGCTCCTCGAGTTCCTTGGCGCGGGCGTCCACGATGCGCTGTCGGTGCTGGTCGAGCGTCTCCTGCTCCTGCTTCCTGCGGGAATCCGACCGCTTGACCGCCTGGGCCTCCCGGTTCCGGGCGATTTCCTCCGGGGACAGGCTCAGCGAGCTGGGCAGATAGAGACCGTCCGAAGCCCGGGGCTCTCCGGAGATGACGCCGGTGGGCACTTCGACGAACGCAATATCGCGGTTCGGGCGCATGCCCAGCGCCGTCGCCCGGCGACTCAGCTCACGCGTGGATTCCGCTTCGGTGAGCAGTTGCTCCAACTCGCCGACCGCATAGGACATCTCCGCCGCCTCGCGACGCAGCTGACTCGCCTGGAAGGCCTGGTTCTGCAGCGAGGTGTTCAACAGGAGGAGCCCCACCATCCCGGCACCCACGATCGTGAGCAGGATCGTAAGGAACGGCAGCCGCGCCAGCCGCGGCCGCGGTGCGGGCACCAGCCGCAGCCAGCGCGACCGGTCGCGACCGGTCCGGCTCGCGGGTGGCTTGTGGTGAGAGGTCTCCGGCGGGACGACGGGCAGTGCACTCATGCGGCTTCCTCAATCCTCTCGGCGGCACGCAGCCGGGCGGACGCTGCGCGGGGGTTGTCGGCGATCTCATCGGCGGACGGCTTCTCTGCTCCGCGGGTGAGCAGGACGAGCTCGGGCCCGTAGCCCGGGGGCACCACCGGCAGATCACGTGGTGCGCGATCCTCCGAGGCGACGCGCAGCGCCTGTTTCACGGCCCGGTCCTCCAGCGAGTGATAGGACAGGATCGCCAGGCGCCCGCCGACGGCCAGGGCTGCAATGGCGGCCGGCAACAGGCCGTCCAGTGCCGCCAGCTCGCGATTGACCTCGATGCGCAGGGCCTGGAACGTACGCTTCGCCGGGTGCCCGCCCGTCTTGCGGGCCGCCATCGGGATGGCGTCGGCGACGGTCTGCACCAGTCGCTGCGAGCTGGTGAAAGGTTCGACATCCCGTGCCGCCACGATCGCCCGGGCGACGCGCGGGGCGAACCGCTCCTCGCCGAAGCGGCTGAGGATCCGCTGCAACTCCGCCACCGAATAGGTGTTCACCACCGCAGCGGCCGTCAGTCGCTGCGACCCGTCCATCCGCATGTCGAGGGGGGCATCGACCGAATACGCGAACCCGCGGTCGGCGCGATCAATCTGGAGGGATGACAGTCCCAGGTCGGCCAGGATGGCCTGCACCCGTGGACGCCCGTGGTCGGCGAGCACCTGCGGCAGTTCGTCATAGACCGCTTGCGCGAAGGAGACCCGATCCGCGTACGCCGCGAGCCGTTCCCGGGCATGCGCGAGGGCCTGGGGGTCCCGGTCGATGCCGATCAGATGTGCGTGCGGACACCGGTCGAGGATGGCCTCGGCGTGACCGCCCAAGCCGAGTGTGCAGTCCACATAGACCGCACCCGGCGCGGTGAGCGCGGGAGCCAGCAGGTCGACGATCCGCGACAGCATGACGGGCACGTGCCGCGCCGGCTGCTGTTCGCTCATCCGCGCCCTCCTCGCCTGTCAGGTGGTGTCACCTGCTCGGAATCCGCACCCGAGCAGGCTGGAATTTGATCGTGCACCGGGGTTTCGGACCGAAAGGCGTTGGGAAGTGCCGTCTGGCACCGGGGAAGGTGTGCCAGCCGACCCGCCTTTCGGGCCGAAACCTCGATGCACGAGGCGTCCGGGACCCTGACTCACGAGCCCTGACCCGGAACGTTGTCCATGTCGACGAAGGCGGTTTCCTGTTCGTCCTGGTATCGCTCCCAGGCCTCCGGGTTCCACACCTCGACCCGATCGAACGAGCCGATGACCGCGATCTCCCCTTCGAGATCCGCATAGGTGCGGAGTCGAGCGGGGATCGTGATCCGACCCTGTTTGTCCGGCACTTCGGCAGAAGCATTCGCGGCCAGCATTCGCTGGAAGTCCCGCACGTGCTTCACGGTCGAAGGGCCTGACGCCGATCGGGCGAATTCCTTGAAAGCTTCCACGGTCCAAATGGTCAGACAGCGCTCCTGGCCCAGGCTGATCACAAGTCCCTCGGCGAGCTCCTCGCGGAATTTCGCCGGCAGAAAGAAACGGCCTTTGTCGTCGAGCTTCGGAAAGTGGGTTCCCAGGAACATCTGGGCCACCTCCTCAGCTCATCGAGCCGGAACCATTTCGCTCCACCTGGCTCCACATTACTCCACTTTGCTCTTCCATTGCCACCATACTGCTCCACAACGCGCCATGTTCTTGCCTTGTTTCGTCGGTAAACCCAGTCAGGACGCGGTTCAGCGGTGCGGCGGAGCAAAGTGGAGCAACGTCCGAGTCGCTGGCCCTGCCGCACCCGACCGAGCGCCCCCGACCCGAACGGTCACGCGTCACCGAAACCACTGATTGGCGCCTGACAAGGCAATTCGACGCACCGCGCGGTCAGAGCCGCACGGATTGGGGCGGACTGGTGGAGGGAAGTGGAGGAAACCAGGGCGCGCGTGGGCGTACTCCTCCCAGCACCGACTGATCGACCGTCACCCGACCCTCCGGCACCGGGCGGTCGGACTCTCCGGTTCACGACATCTGGCGAGCAGACCCCCCGGCACTGTGTCCTCCCGACGCAGACCGCGTAAGGTGAAGAACTGGGCGCCTGCGGCGCGTGCCCAGGTGCGGCATGGTGATCGAGACGGGCTCCCCGATCATGGATCGGTGATGAAGTTCGCTAACGACGGAGGACGAGTTGAGCTCCTACAACGATGAGACCCGGGATGGTCCACTGACCGGCTCGAACCCGATCATCGGGCGACGGAAAACCGGCCCGTCGCGTCAGTTCGGCGTCGAGGACGTCGTGGAGATCATGGGCAAGGTCCGCGGCGCGATCGAATCCGTCATCGAAGGCAAGCGGGAGCCTATCGACGTCGCCCTCGTCGTCCTGCTGGCGGAGGGTCACCTCCTGTTGGAGGACGTGCCCGGCGTCGGCAAAACGATGCTCGCCAAGGCGATCGGCCGGTCGATCGCCTGCTCCGTGCGACGCATCCAGTTCACCCCGGACCTGCTCCCCTCCGACATCACCGGCGTCTCCGTCTACAACCAGGAACGCAGGGACTTCGAGTTCAAGCCCGGTGGCGTGTTCGCCAACATCGTGGTCGGCGACGAGATCAACCGCGCTTCGCCCAAGACCCAGTCCGCACTGCTCGAATCCATGGAGGAGCGCCAGGTTTCCGTCGACGGCGTGACCTATGAGCTCGAACTGCCGTTCATGGTCGTGGCCACGCAGAACCCGATCGAGATGGAGGGCACCTATCCCCTCCCCGAGGCACAGCGCGACCGCTTCACCGCGCGCATCACAATGGGTTATCCCACCAAGAGCGCCGAGATGGACATGCTCGAACACCACGGCTCGTTCGATCCGCTGGGGTCTCTGCAGCCGGTCACCGATGCGGCGACGATCATGGGTCTCATCCAGGCGGTCAAGCAGGTCTATGTGGCCCCGGCGGTCAAGGAATATCTGGTGTCCGTCGTGACCGCCACGCGCACCTCCCCCGACCTGCGACTGGGCGCCTCCCCGCGCTCGTCCCTGCAGCTGCTGCGGTCCTCCCGTGCCCACGCGGCCATGGACGGCCGTGACTACGTGAGCCCGGACGACGTCGCCGCGCTGGCAGGGGCCGTTCTCGCTCACCGCGTCCTGCCTTCCACCGAGGCACAGCTGGCACGGCATTCGGTGGCCGACATCATTGACTCCATCGTCCGCTCGGTGCCCGTCCCCGACAAGTGATCAGAGACGGGTCGAGCCGGTGAAACGAAATCCCTGGAGTCTGCTGACCCCGCGCGGCAAGATGCTGCTCGTCGGCGGGCTATCGGTCGTGATCATCAGCATGTTGCTGGGACAGCGCGATGTGCTGTGGCTCGGCCTGCTGCTGATGCTGATGCCGGCGATCGCTCTGCTGTTCATCGCCAGGACGAAGCTGCGGCTCACCTGCGAGCGTGGCTTCGACCACAGCGAGGTGCCCATCGGCGAGACGATGGAAGCGACCTTGGTGCTGGAGAAGCGCGGCAACATGCCGGCAGGTCTGCTGCTCTTCGAGGAACACATTCCGGCGTCCCTCGGTCGGCGTCCGCGCTTCGGGGTGAACAACGTGTCGGGGTCCTGGCGTCGTGAGGTCAGCTATCCGTTGGAGGGCAAGCAGCGCGGGCGCTATCGGATCGGACCTCTGCTGGTGCGGTCCAGGGATGCGTTCAACCTCGTGAAATTCGACCGCCAGTTCACCGCCACCTCGGAGATGCTGGTGACTCCCCGGATCCACCCGCTCGGCACGATGGGCAACGTCTCCGGCGGCGGGTCCTCCGGTGAAACCCGTCCTCAGCGCCTCGGTGTCATCGGGTCGGACGACGTCCTCATCCGCGAGTATCGCCAGGGGGACGACGTCCGGCGCATCCACTGGCGGTCAACGGCTCGCCGAGGTGAACTGATGGTGCGCCGCGAGGAGCAGGCCTGGGATCCCAGCGTCACCCTCGTGCTCGATTCACGTGCCAGCGCGCACGGCGGTCCGGGACGCGAGTCGAGTTTTGAGTACGCGGTGTCCTGCGCCGCGTCGATCGCGCTCCACTTCCTGGAACACGGTTTCACCGTCGACCTCTATGACGGCACCGGACCAATGCTGCCGCGGGACATGGATCGCTCCTTCAGCACCAACCGCCAGCACATTCTGCACTGCTATACCGATACCCAGCCCGTGTCGACCGAGCGGCTGTCGGAATCCTTGGACTCACCCCTGATCAGCCGACAGGGTCGCCTATTGGTGGCGGTGACCGGACGGCTCACGGCCGAGGACGCCGAAGCCCTGATCCGGACCCGTCGGAACCGCTCGCAGGGCCTGGCCGTTGTCATCGATGTGGACACTTTCGTCACTCGTAGCCAGCGGGCCGATGACGAGATGAAGGAACAACATCGGGTTGCTGTCCAGATGCTGCGCAACCAGATGTGGCGAGTTGCCGAGGTCACGCGCGTCACGGCGATCGCCGATGCCTGGAAGTCGCTCGAACGGTTGGGAGATATTGCCTGATGGCCGCCAACGAGAAGCCCGGACTGCTGGTCTCCGACCGGTTCGCCGTCGCGGTCACCTTCGCCGTGCTGCTCGCGAGCATCACGCTGCTGCCGTTGACCGAGGACGTCGGTTATCTCGCACTATCGTCGGTGCTGGTCCTCATCCTGGGTGCGATCTCGTTGGTCCTGCGCAGGTTCCGGCTGGGGGACGTCGCTGTGATCGGCTTCCAGACGATCGCGCTGCTGGGTTTCACTTTTGCGGTCTCGCTCGGTCTGGGCGGCGAGGACGGCAACGTGTTCAGTCGCTTCATCGCGCTGTTCGGTGAAGCAACGCATCACATGCGTACGCAAACCGCCCCGATGGAGCCCAACCCCGGGGTGCGCCTGCTGTTCGTGGCAGCCATCGGCGTGATCATGATTCTGACCGACGTGATGGTGCAGGGCATTGACCGGCCCATGTGGTCGATCGCACCACTCTCCTCGCTGTTCCTCGTCCCTGCGCTCGCCCTGCAGGACGAGGTGCCCTGGTGGTGTTTCCTCGCCATCGCCATCGGTTATCTGGGCATCCTGCTCGCCGAGGGCATCAACACATCGGACCGGTGGCCCCGGGGTGTGCGGCGCAGTGAACACGATCACGGTTCCACCCAGCTGGCGATGCGAATGGCGCTGCTGGTCGGCGCGCCAGCCATTGTCCTGACCCTGGCACTGGGCACGGTCGTGCCGACACTGACCTCACAGGGCTGGGGCCTCACTCGGCCGAAGGGGGACGACGGACCGCTCCAGATGGCCGACCCCACCCTGGATCTGCGACGCAACCTCAACCAGCCGACCAACCGCGTGGTCATGCGCTACACCACCGACCAGCCGGATGGCGCCTACCTGCGGATGGCGTCGCTGCCGGTTTTCAACGCCACGGGCTGGCAGAACGCCGGTCTGCAGCTCACCAGCGGCACCTCGCTGCCGCCCCCTCCCGGCCACCGCGGGCTGTCGGGCGAGGAGGAGCGCAACACGACAATCCGGGTCACGGATTTCCGTTCGCAATATCTGCCGTTGCCGTTCGCTCCCTCATCCTTCTCCGCCGAGGGGCAGTGGGCCTATGACCGGGATTCACTGGTTGTGCTCGCGACTGGCGAGAACTATCAGGACGCGATCCGGGATCTCGAGTATTCGGTGCAGAGCATCGACATCAAGCCGGATGGACCGGGGCTCTCGCGGGCCATGGCCAGCGGCAACCCGCCGGACAGCCAGCTGACGGTGCCCATCCCCCAGGACATTCCCGACGACATTGTCAACCTGACTCTGGAAATCACCCAGGGCATCGACGCACCGGCCCTGCAGGCCGCGGCCATCCAGGACTATCTGCGCAACACGGGTGGCTTCACCTATTCCACCGAACCGTTGCCGGGATCCGGCTATGAGGCGCTGCAGAACTTCTTGTTCGACGACAAGAAGGGCTATTGCGAACAGTTCGCCGGATCGATGGCCGCCATGGCCCGGGTCTCCGGCATTCCTTCCCGCGTGGCGGTGGGCTTCCTGCCCGGTGAACGTCAGGGCAACGACGAATGGACGGTCTCGGTCCGGGACATGCACGCCTGGCCCGAACTCTGGTTCGAGGGCTATGGTTGGGTGCGATTCGAGCCCACGCCCACGATCGCCTCGCCACCCCCGTGGACCGTCGTGTCCGGCACGAGTGATGCAGGTCCGGAAGGTCCGGAACAGCCGGAGGAGCCGGCTCCCGTCCCTCCGGTCGAGGACGAAAGCCCGACCCCCGAGCCCATTCCGGAGGAGGCCCCTCCGCCGATGGAAGAGCCGCCCGCCTGGCAGCAGGTCCTCAAGGTAGGCGGCATGTCAGCAGGCATCGCCGCCCTCGTTGCCGCGATCGCGTCGCTGCCGATGTTGCTGCGCAGCCGGCGACGCAGCAGCCGACTCGCTGGCGTCGGACCGCCGGCACAACAAGTCGAGAACGCCTGGGCCGAGGTGCGGGATTCGATCGTCGACTATGGCGGACGCTGGCCGGCCGGTTCACCACGGGTGATCGGGACCCAGATAGCCCATGACCTGGACGATCAGTCGGCTCAGGCAATGACCTCTCTGTCGCTGATGGTCGAACGGGCCCGCTATTCGCAGCATCATCCGATCAATGCGGACCTGGGCGCCATCACCCATCAGGTCCGCAGGGGACTTGCCGACCGCAGCCGCCGCCAGGACCATTTCGCGGCAACCTGGTGGCCCAAGTCCTTGTGGACCAGACTCGGCGCCAAGCTGGTGGGCAGCTGATCCGGAACGATCCGAAAAAGCCCCCCCGATGAGGTGAGCGGGAACTGTCCCACCATGCACACATGAATAAGGGATCCGACCGGAGTCGGATCCCTTATTTCTTGGTCCAGCGTGTCTGTTTCAGAGCCCCTCGTCCTGACGCCGCCGCCAGCGCTCCTCGATCTTGTCCATGAAGGAACCATCGCTGGCTCCTGTCCGCTGACCCGCCTGCACCTTCGAAGGCCCGGCCTGATTTGGTTCAACTCGTCGATAAGCGGTGACAGCGATGACCGTGGAGGCGAGCATGATCACGAACCCAACGACGGAAATTGCCCAGTGGGCTCGCATGCCGGCCACCAACATGGCACACCCTGCGACGAACGCGAGACCTGCGATTGCGGCGCGCTTTCGTTGCAGCGTGCGAGGGGTCTTGGTGCCGCGCAGCGTATGAGCCAACTTTGGGTCTTCCGCCGCGAGTGCTGCCTCCATCTGTTCCAGGAGTTTCTGCTCCTCATCCGACAGTGCCACCCGCGCCACCTCCCACCCGTTCGAAGTATTTTTCACCCCACACCGGGGCGACCTCTCAAGTGTAGATTCTATTCCCGCCCAAGAAAACCCGACCCAGAATTGGACGCTCATTCAGAACGCCTGGGACGGGTGAGCGATGCTCTTCGCACGGCTTGTGGACCGAATTTTGCCACGGCTGCATCCATTGCCTGCTCGGCTTCCCGCCAACCACACTCCGGTTCTCCCAATTCGGGTTGCAGATGAGCGTCCGATCGGTCCACGAGTCCCGTCACGCGCACCCCGATCTTCCGGATTCGCGCTCGTCGCAGGCCGAGCGCCCGCCACAACACCAACGCCTGGGAGTGGATTTCTCCCCCGGAATCGCTGAGACCCCGCATCGTGGCCGAGCGGGTGATCTGAGTGAAATCCGCGAACCGCACGGTGATCACGACCGTTCGTCCCAACACGCCGGAACTGCGCATGCGAGCGGCAGTGCGGTCCGCCAGGCGCAGGAGCTCACGACACACCACCTGTTCATCGTCCGTGTCGCGGCCGAAGGTCTCCTCGGAACCGACGCTGCGCTCGGGTGGCCGACCGATCACGGGACGGGGGTCCCGCCCCCAGGAGAGGTTGTGCAGGTGGGCGCCCTGATGGATCCCGAAGGCCCGCTGAAGAGTGCCCCTGGGGGTGTGCGCCAGTTCTGCAACCTGATGCAGACCGAGACGGTGCAGCTTTTCCGCAGTGGTCTCCCCCACACCCCACATCGCTTCGACGGGCAACTGATGCAGGAATGCGACGACGTCGGCTGGTGGAATCTCGCGCAACCCGTCGGGCTTGGCCGCGTTCGAGGCGAGCTTCGCCACGAACTTGGTCGGGCCGATACCCACCGAACAGGTGATGCCCTGTTCATCATGGACCTTGGCCCGGATCAGCTCGCCGATCATCGCGGCAGGGCTGCTCCCGTCCCGGACGCTGTGGAGCGCCCCGGTGATATCCAGGAAGGCCTCGTCGATGGAGGCGGACTCGACGACGGCGGTGAAGGACTCGAAGATCGCGCGAATGCCGCGGGAGGTCTCCGCATAGGCATCGAAGTCCGGCGGCAGCACAATCGCCTCGGGACACAGCCGTCGAGCACGGGTCATCGGCATGCCACCGGAGATCCCGTGGGCGCGAGCCGGGTAGGTCGCCGACAACACCACACCGCGGGTGGCACCGCCGACAAGGACCGGCTTGCCGACGAGCTCGGGGCGCCGACGGAGCTCAACCGATGCATAGAAGGCATCCATATCGACGTGCAGGATCGTGGGCACGATCGACCGGCCACGCTCTCGACGTTCAGCGGCGACAGGGGACAACCGATCCGCCCGCGGCCGCGATGACGGTCCGGGTTGCGGGGTCATTGGGTCAGTCGGCAGCAGCGCCGGAGTGAGTGGCGAGAACGTGCAGTCGCGTGGCCGACTCGAGATAGGCAGAGTTCCCTGCTGCAGCAGCCTCAAGCTCCAACAACTCGTCGGAGTGTCCCTCCGCCGCCGCCTCCGGCACCTGATCGGCGATCACGCCGACGCCGTGCTCGGCCAGGACCTCCCACCCACCAGCCGCAAGCAGGTCGAGCAGGACCGGCCGATCGAGCAGCCCGCCGTCCTGCAGGATCTCGCGTGCGACATCGAAATTTCCGGCCTCGGCCTGCTGCCACACCCACGGCAGCCGTTGGTTGATGACAATGCTCAGCAGGCCCCCCGGTTTCAGCGTCGTGGCCATCGCGGCCAGCGCTTCGGCGGTCCCCTCCCGGCGATCGAGGACGCGGTGGAACGTGAAGACATCCACCGAACCCGGCGGCACGATCTCCGCCAGCGTCCCGGTGTCACCCTGCACAGCGGTCATCCTGTCGGACAATTCTCGCTCTGCAGCCCGACGCTGTGTGGCAGCGAGGGCGTCGGGGGAAGGGTCGATCACCAGCACGGTGTGGCCGGCCTCGGCCAAGGCCGCAGCGATGCCGCCCGTGCCGCCGCCCAGGTCCACCACATTTAGCCCACTCCCCCGGAGGTCGAGCTGGGTCACCAGCAATTCGTTGAGCCACTGCTGCGCGGTCGATCGGCGGCGCCGCCCGGTCGATCGACGATTGCCAGAACCCACCTGCTGGAACTCGTTCATTCTCGTCCTCCTTTGCTTGTCGAGCCTAGTGTGTGCCGCCCACTCCCAGTGGTCGGGGCGAAGTGTCGTGCCCACCACATCAGAGCGGTGGACCCTGTCGCGGCGGTCTCATCGGCCTGAGCTGCCGGGACTGGAATGCCAGAGCTTCCGGGGTGCCGCGGCCGCCGGCGTACCCGCCGGGACCACGTCCGCATAAGCCGACTGCCGGAACCCGCTCGGGTGGACCAACATCCTCCGCCCGCCCCCGGTGAAACCGGCCGGCACCTCGGCCATGACGTCCCGGACCACCGCGAGTGCCCGAGCGGGATCTCCGGTGAGCTCCTGCTCGCGGCGCCAGATCTCGAAGAGCGCCCCCAGATCCCAGCAGCCGTGGGCGAGCAGGGAGACCCCGCGCGGACCGGTGCGGCGCAGGTCACCTCGCACGATCAGCAGCCACGAACCGAACAGCGTCTGTGCATAGGGTCCCTGGGCGTCTTCGAAGAACGTCGCATCGACGGGTCCGGTCGTGTCATCGAGGGTCAGGAACACCACCCGGCGTCCCGAGCGCACCGGTGGTGTCTGGGTGGCGACCTTGACGCCGGCGACGAGGAGATCGTCGCGGCGGCGGGTGCGCAGAAGATCCTTCGACCATGTCACGCCCAGGGCATCGAGCAGGGGGCGATAGAAGTCGACGACGTGTCGGCTGGCGTCCATGCCGAGCACGCTCAGCTCCGCCCGGACCCGCTCGGTATCGGTCATCTCCGGCAGCCCCGAGGGCGTGATCTCGTCATCGGCGTCGAAGTCCAGCGGCAACTGGATCTCCTGTGGCCGCACCTCGGCGGGACGCTGGGACTGGGCCCTGGCCCGGTCGCGCGGATCGGTCGGCGCGGCTCTCCCGGGATCGGCCGACTGGGCCTCGAGCTGGGCGGTCCGCTGCTCAGCGGCAGTGGGGAGCGGTCCCGGGCGTACGCGGCCCAGTCCCCGCGCCCGGGCCGCCCGATTGGCCACGCGGGTGTCGCGGTCGAGATCGGCGACGGTGAGCAACAGGTCGCGGCGGGTGAGCTGGTCGCGGCGCTGCACCGCGGTCGCCGGCTGAATGTGGTGCAGCCGGTCGAAAGCCCCGGCGAGGACGAGCCGCTCAACAACCGGGGCGGAGATGGCTGCGCGATTCCAGAAGTCCGTGAGCGAGCGATAGGGGCGGCCGGCGCCGATCCGGGCGAGCTCGGCACCGGAGATGCCCTTCACGTCCGCCAGCGCGAGCCGGATCCCCCACCCGGAACCGGCCTGCTCCACCCGATAGGTCTCGTCGGACAGATTCACGTCCAGCCCGAGCACCTCGACACCGCAGCGGCGGACTTCTTCGAGGATGAGGCGCTTCGGGTACATCCCCGGGTCGTGGGTGAGCACCCCGGCGAGAAAATGGGCGGGCCAATGCGTCTTGAGCCACGCCGACTGATAGGTCGGCAGGGCGAACGCGGCGGCGTGGGCCTTACAGAACCCGAACGAGGCAAACGCCTCGAGCACGTCCCAGGCCGCGAGGACAACCGGCTCCGCATAGCCCTTCCGGCGGGCGGCGGGATGGAACCACTTCTTCACGTCCTCCTTGGCCTCGCGGTCACCGAGCGCGCGGCGGGCCTCATCTCCCTCGGCGAGCGTGCAACCGGTGAGGATGGCGATGATCTGGATGACCTGCTCGTGGAAGACCACCACCCCGCAGGTCTCACGCAGGACGGGCTCGAGATCGGGATGGAGATAGTGCGGGGTGTCCCAGCCCTGGCGTGCGTTCAGGAACGGACGCACCATGTCGCTCTTCACAGGCCCCGGGCGAAAGAGCGAGATGTCGATGATGATGTCGGTGAAATCGGTGGGCCCGAACTTGCCGATCAGCTCACGCTGACCGGGGGACTCGATCTGGAAGCACCCGAGTGTGCGTGCCTCACCGATCAATTCATAGGTCGCCGGGTCGGCGAATCCGTCATCGGCGAGGGCCTCCAAATCGACCCGCTCCCCCGCCGTGCGCTCGATCTCGGCGACCGCATGGGACATCGAGGACTGCATGCGGATGCCGAGCACATCGAGTTTGAGCAGGCCGATGTCCTCGACATCGTCCTTGTCGAACTGGCTCATCGGGAACCCGGCGAAGCTCGCCTCGACAGGGGTGCGGTCGAGGAGGGTGGCGTCCGAGAGCAGGATGCCGCATGGATGCAGAGCGACGTGCCGGGGCAGTCCGTCGAGGGACTCGACCAGCTCGAACAGCAGATCCAGCCGCCGCTCGGCGAGCCCCGCGGCACGGAGCTCGGGCAGATCGCGCAGTGCGGCGCGGGCGTCGCGGGCGCGGATGTGTGGAAACGCCTTGGCGATTGCGTCGATCTCGCCGGGCGGCAGGCTGAGCGCGGCCCCGACATCACGCACCGCATGCCGCACCCGATAGGTCTCCAGCATCGCCACACAGGCGACCCGCTCACCACCGAAGGTGTCGAGGATGACCTGATAGATCTCCTCGCGGCGGTGGGACTCCACGTCCAGATCGATGTCCGGCAGCGCGCGGCGCAGCGGCGAGAGGAACCGCTCCATGATCAGCCCGTGGCGGATCGGGTCGACACCGGAGATCCCGAGCAGATAGTTGACCATCGATCCCGCGCCCGAACCCCGGGCCGCGACCCGGCACCCCCTCGCACGGACCATCCCGACCACATCCGCGACCGTGAGGAAATAGGACGCGAAACCCAAGTGATCGATGACGGCGAGCTCGTCGGCGAGCCGGTCGCGGGTCCGCCGGTCGGCGTGGCCATAACGCTCGGCCAACCCGGCCTCGCAGCGTTGTGCGAGCAGGGTCTGGGCGTCGGTGACCCGACGACCGCCATCAAGCAGCTCCAGCTCCGGCAGGTGGATCTCCCCCAGACCGAGATCGTGGCGGGGGTCGAGCCGACAGCGCAGCGCGAGCCGGCGGGTGTCCCCGAGGAGCCACTCGGCACCGTGCGAGCCACGACCCGCCACCTGGGCAAGCCGTTGGGCGATCTCCAGCATCTCCTTGCCGGATTTGAGCCAGCCCTCTGCGTTGCGACGGGTGACGTTGTGGGAGGACAGCGGCACGAGCCGGCGCGAGCAGTCGAGCACATCAACCGTCGGAGCTTGGCTGCGATCGGCCATCCGCACCGCGTTCGTGAGCACCGCGGTGGTGTTGGTGGCATCGGCGAGCGCAAGCATGCGGGCCGCGTGGGTGAGCGAACCCGGTCCGTCACCGGGGACTTGGTGATCGGTGACGGCGATGGCGAGCGACTCGGGCGGGATCCGGGCCTGCCAGGACCGCAGCGTCGCCTCTGCGAGGTCACGGCGACGATGGACGGCGACACCGAGCTCGGAATCGGCACCCAGCAGCACTATGACCTCACCGGCGGCGGCGCACTTGGCGATGAGATCGACGCTGGCCACGGGATTTCCCCGCACACCGCCCAGATGAACCTCCGAGACCAGCCGGCACAGTGCCGCCCACCCCGCCCGGGATGTCGCCAACAACACCACCCTCGGCAACCCGTGGTCACGGATCTCCCCGCCCCGGGCCGGTTTGCGACGGGGCCGTTCGATCGGGATGATCTCCGGCGATTCGGGGAGAACCGCGAGATCGACGCCGAGCACCGGCGCGATCCCGGCCCGGTCACAGGCCTTGGCGAAGCGGATCGCCCCATAGAGTCCATCGCGGTCGGTGAGCGCGAGCGTGTCCATCTCGTGGCCCGCGGCACGCTCGACGAGATCCGCGGGATGGGCCGCGCCATAGCGCAGCGAATAGCCCGAGGCCACGCGCAGATGCACGAACGGATCACTCATCGCACAACCTCCTGAGGCCAGACCGAAGGAAAACCCCGGCTTATCGAATATTTGTTCGGATAACAAGGGTCCCCCCGTGACCCCGATTCGTCAAGCGGGTCCACCACGCCGCCGCCAGGCGTGGGGCTTCACCGTCGATAGCCTGGGCACCATGCCCTATTCACCCGAGCTGACGACCCTCGGCTACGTCACCACGCCGGACCGCAGCCGCGTGCTGCTCTGCCACAGGGTCGCCCGCTCGCACGACGAGCAGCTCGGCAAATACAACGGCCTGGGCGGCAAGGTGGAGCGCGACGAGGACGTCGCCGAGGCTATGCGCCGCGAGCTCCGCGAGGAGGCCCGGATCGAGGTGACGACGATGGAATTGCGCGGCACCGTGTCCTGGCCCGGATTCAACGGGCGTGACGTGTTCGGCTTCGTTTTCCTGATCACCGAGTTCACCGGCGAGATCCCGGATGCCAACGCCGAGGGCACGCTGGGGTGGCACGACGTGGCCACGATGATGGAGCTGCCCATGTGGGACGGCGACCGCCACTTCCTGCCGCTGGTCTTCGACGGCGGCCCGCAGTTCCACGGGGTGATCCCCTACGACGGCGGCCACAGCATCGGCTGGCAGGTGTCCCGATGACCCAGGTGGGCGACCGGAGCATTTCCGATGCCGAGGTCCGCTCGGCCGATCAGGCCATCCCGCCGCGCACCAGAGGCTGCTCGTGCCACTGACCTATGCGATCACCACCACCCGCAAGTCCTGAGCCGGCAGAAGACGCGTCGGCACCAAGGCGTCCGTCGTCAGGGACGCCCCAGCCAGGCGAGGGCGGCGACCACCATGGCCTCGACGCCGGTGTCGAGAGCGTCCAGCAGCGGCGCGAAGCGGGGTGAGTGACAGTCGGGAAAGTCCGACCCGGCGGTGCCCGCCCTGACCGCGGAATCCCACCGGTCGGGGTCATGAGCACCGAAACTCCAATAGCAATAGGGCGCCCCGAACGCGTCGGGGATGATGCCGAAGTCCTCACTCCCCGCCTCGGGATCCATCGGCCGCATCCGGTCCCCGAAGTGGGCGGCGAACGCCCGCTGCACCCGCTCGGTCACCTCAGGATCGTTGGCGGTGAGCGGCAGCCGGCTGACGACTCGGATCTCCGGCTCGGGCGCCCCGGAGGCGAGTGCCTCGGCGAACACCACCCGCTCGATCGCCGCGAGCGCACGCTCCCGCACCCGCTCGTCATAGGTCCGCACTGTCAATTCGATCTCGGCGACCTCCGGAATGATGTTGTTCTTGGTGCCCGCCTCCATGCGCCCCACCGTGATGACCGCCACCGCGTTGGGGTCGACCTCCCGGGAGACGATGGTCTGCAGCCGCATCACGGTGGCCGCGGTGAGCACCACGGGGTCGATCGTCTCGTGCGGTGCCGAACCGTGTCCGCCCTTGCCGTGCAGCGTGATCGCGATGTCGTCACAGGCGGCCATGATCGCGCCCGGGCTGACCATCACCGTGCCCGCGGCCCCGGGCAGCACATGCTGCGCCAACGCCACGTCGGGCTTGGGAATCCGGTCGACGAGGCCGTCGTCGACCATCGTCTGCGCGCCGTCGAACGCCTCCTCGGCCGGCTGGAACAGCGCGACGAGCGTGCCGGACCACGCCTCCCGCCGTGCGGCGAGCAGCCGATAGGCCGCCAATTGGCACGTGATGTGGGCGTCGTGCCCGCAGGCATGCATCACGGGCACCGTGGAACCGTCCGGGGCGATCCCGGTCGCCGTGCTCGCGTACGCCAAACCGGTGTCCTCGCGCACGGGCAGGGCATCCATGTCGGCGCGCAGGAGCACGCAGGGCCCGGGGCCGTTGCGCAGGATCGCCGCGACCCCGGTGTTGCCGATCCGGGACACGATCTCGGCATCCTCTGCGCCGGCCATCGCGCGCAGCTCGGTCACGATCCGCTCAGCGGTCGCGAATTCCGCCATCGACAGCTCGGGGTGGGCATGCAGGTGGCGATAGAGATCCTGATACCACTCCCGGCCGCTCTCCAGTCCCGTGAGCACCTGCGCCACCGCCGTCTGTTGCTGAGCCATCTGCCGCTGCGTCCTCTGTTCCTGAGCCATCACCCTGCACCTCTCTCCCCGTTCACCCCACTGTGCCCCCTCAGCAGGCCTGCCGACGGGCATGGACTCCCAGCCGACGCTCCACCAGATCGGCGAAGGCGTGGGCATCCCGCACCAGATCATCCGCCTCACGGCTGGTGACGAGCGAGGTCGTCCCGGCGCGGACCGCGTCCCCCTTGCCCTGCAGCGCATGGAAATAGCCGGCCCACTCTCCCAACTCGGGCGCTATTTCGATGACCACCTGCCACAGGTTGCGCCGCTGCGGCCGGGCGGGGTCGGCCCGGGCCGCGATCACGACCGCAGCCGTCTGACCCACCGCGAGCAGGGCAGTGAGATAGCGCTCGGCCGGCTTGTCCTTCAACTCGGCCATGACGGCCGTGGCCCTGGCACGTGCCAATTCCCTGCGGAGATCACTCATGGCGGTCACCCCCTCAGTCGACGATGCGGCTGAGCCGCCATTCGCCGGTCTCCACGACATGGGTGAGTTCATAGACCCCGCGGGTCCCGGTCCGGCCATTGGCAGCGACCACCCGCCAGACCTCCTCCTCGGTGAGAACCTCTCCAGCGTCCACCACCGCGACGGAACCGTCCCGAACCGCCCTGGCCGCTGCCGAATCCCACCACCGTCCGGTCACTATCCACCGCGTCTCCACCGAGCGCACCGACCACAACCTGTTGCGCCACAGAAACTGGGCAGGCGCCTCCACCCCCTGCACCTCGCCCCTTCTGACGTCGATCGATTCTTCACAGATTCGCATCGTCTCCCCCTGCACGTGTCAGCCGCATGTCCGCCAGGAGCCCGGCGACGCCTTCCCCCGCCGCCGGGCCTGCCTGACGCGTCCGAACCGGCTCCGACGCCCTTCCCGAAGACTTTTATCGAACACCCATTCGAACAAGAACTACTATAGGCAGCCCCACTGACAAAAAGGGAAGGAGCAGGGGAAAGAAATTTCGGGACGCGCTCAACCGCGAGCGCGCACCTGGCTCATCGGCGGTCGCTCGTGATGGGCAAGGTCGCTGCACACGGGCAGAAATCCCCCGTCCGGGTCGCGGGCGTACTGCACGAACACCCCTCCGGGCACCTCACGCGCGACGATTCGCCCCTGCTGGACCAGCCGCTCGTGCACGGTCCGCTGGATCTGCATCGCCATCCGCGCGAGGGCTGCGTCGGGCGCGTTGCGGTGCTTGCGGACGGCGAGATCGACCTGCCCCAGCGAGTCCAGCCCATAGCGTTCCACCAGATCGATGAGCAGTCCGATCTCCACGCCATAACCACCGACGAACGGCACCGACTCGAGCACCTCGCGGCGGCCGGCGTACTCCCCCGCCAACGGCTGCACGAAACCCGCCAACTCCGGCCAGAAGAGATTGATCAACGGCCGCGCGACCAACTCGGTCACCCGGCCACCACCCCCGGGCACGACCCCGCCGACGACCGACAGCGGGCGCTCATAACAGCCCTTCACGAACGCGAGATCCTCGGTGAGCATCGGCCCGAACAGGCCCACGACGAGCTGGGGATCGAACTCATGGAGGTCCGAGTCGATGAAGCCGACGATGTCCCCGGTCGTGACCGCGAGCGATTTCCACAGCGCCTCGCCCTTGCCGGGGACCGCCCCGAGTTCCGGCAGGATGTCCGCCTGGGCATGCACCTCGGCCCCCGCCGCCCGTGCCACCGCGGCCGTGTCGTCGGTCGAATCCGAGTCGATCACGACCAGCTCATCGATCAGCGGTACCCGTTCGACCAACACCGCCCGGATCGCCGCGACCATCACCCCCACGGTCTCCCGCTCGTTGCGCGCCGGCAGCACCAGGCTCACCCGATGCGCCCCCTTGGCCGCGACGAGCTCCTCGGCGGCATAGTCCGCCCCGCGATAGGTCCGCGCCGCGAACCAGTCCTCGACGGAAAGTCCGGGCTGCGGGACGCGTCGTCCCGATGTCACTCCGGGACGGACTTTGGGATCAACGGACATGCCGGACACAATGCCAGCAACAGGGAAAGGAGTCCCCATGGCTCAGCTGGCAGCGGGTCGACGGATCGTGCTGTGGCGGCACGGACGCACGGCCTGGAACGTGGAGAACCGCGCCCAGGGCCAAAGCGATGTCCCGATGGACGAGTTCGGTCATGAGCAGGCCGCCCTGGCCGCCCCGATCCTCGCGAAATTCGAGCCGGTCGCGCTGTGGTCATCCGATCTGCGACGGGCGGTCGACACCGCCCGCTATGTGGCGGAACTGACCGGTCTCACGGCGCAGACCGATGTGCGGTTGCGGGAATATGCGGTCGGGCTGCGGCAGGGCTACACGTTCGAGGAGTTCAAGGTCGCGCACCCCGAGGTGCACCACCGCTTCTTCTCCGATCCCGACTACCACGTGCCGGGAGCGGAGGAGATGCCGGAGGTACGCGCCCGGATGGCGGCCGCACTGTGGGACATCGCGGGTGCACTGCAGCCCGGGGAGACCGCGATCGTCGTGGGCCACGGCGCTGCGCTGCAGGCCGGCCTGCTCGGGTTCTTCGACGCACCGTCGGCGCTGCGGGAGATGTTCGCCGGCATGGACAACTGCGCGTGGGCGATCCTGCACGAGCATCCGGCGCGGGGATGGCAGCTGACGGGCTACAACCTCGATTCCGTCGGCGGCCCCCGTCAGATCGCCTCCGGTGAGAACGCGGACAGTCCGGCGGCCCGCAGGGCGCGGTGACGTTCCCGCGGGAACGTGTGACTTGCTGCTCCCCAGGGAGTTCTCGCGTCACTGCGCTGCCCGCAGCCTTCAGTCGTACGCCCGGATCACCTGGGAGTCGTCCTCGCCGGCGAGGCCGAGTTGGGCGGCCCGGGCGTACACCTCGGCCGTGGCGCGGATCAGGCGGGCATCGAGCCCGGCACGCTCAGCCGACTCCGCGACCAGCGCGGAGTCCTTGATGAAGATCGCCAGGCTGGAGACGTTCGGTGCTTGATCGCCCTGCAACATCCTGGGTCCCCGATCGGAGAGCAGCCACGACCGCCCGGCGCCGGAGGCGACCGCCTCGAACGCCTTGGCCGAGTCCAGCCCCAGCCGGTCCGCGAGCGCCAGCGCCTCCGCCGCGGCGCAGATGTGCACCGACGTCAGCAACTGGTTCACCATCTTGTAGCTCTGCCCCTCCCCCGGCTCGTCACCGCACTCGACCTGCGTGCCCAGCGCCGCCAGGACCGCCCGGATCGGGGCGAGAGCGGCCTCGGCCCCCGAGACGAAGAGATTCAGCTCCCCCTCCCGCGCGCGGTCGACCCCACCCGTGAACGGCACGTCGACGAACGCCACCCCCTCGGTGCGGGTCAGGCCCGCGTACGCCCGCGCCGGCTCGGGACCCACGGTCGACATGAGGACCAGCGTGGCCCCGCGCGGCATCGTCCGGGCCAGCCCGTCGGCCAACAATTGTTCGACCTGCTCGGGCGTGGTGACCTGGAGGATCACCACATCGGCCCGTGCCGCGGATTCCGGACGCTCCTCGACGTCGAGACCGGCCTCAGCGGCCGCCCGGCGGCGCTCCGGGTTGATCTCGACTCCGGTCACCGCATGCCCCGAGTCCCGGAGTCGCAGAGCGATCGGCAGACCGGTGGCGCCCAGACCGATGACGGTGATGCGCATGTTCATGGGTTCTCCTCCGGGTCGGGCACCTGTCCAGCCTAGGGCCGGGCGATGGAATGATCGGGCCATGGATCAGCGGAGCAGGGTCGTTGTCATCGGGGGCGGCCAAGC
>LSQX01272014.1_pt1 | contig 87817 bp, 78 predicted proteins | sample 654561 | NCBI WGS metagenome assembly LSQX01 (sample SAMN04489861, study PRJNA283612) | anaerobic digester metagenome | isolation source: 4 biogas reactors fed with cattle manure at either 37C or 55C with and... | place: Denmark: Kongens Lyngby | collected 2014 | reverse complement strand
CCTCGGTTGTGAGACGGCTTCTTTTATTTTCAACTCAAAGTGAACCTTGAGTTCATTTAAATCTAAATCCTATGGGAGAATTCATAAGATTGAGTTCAGTCAAAGAAGTACAAATGCTTCTGCAGAGTCTTTCAATGCCAAAATAAAAAAGTTCAGAAGTAACTTTAGAGGGGTAACTGATAGATCTTTTTTCCTGTTCAGATTACAAAATATTTTTGCTTAGCCCCCAAGTTCTGGGCTTGTTCCGAATTAAATCTATAAAACAAAAAAAGCGAAACCATTTTGATTTCGCTTTTAAGTGACCCGGCTGGGGCTCGAACCCANNGTGTTGTGCTCTACCAACTGAGCTACCGGGTCAGTCACATTAACTGTTGTTGTAACGTTAACGGGGTGCAAATATAGAAATAAGAATTAAATACCAAAACCCTTTTGCAAGTTTTTTTAGAGAAGTTTTATCAGTCTTTATTTAACCGATTGATTATAAATTTTTTGCAACTTTGTAAACATTAAAAAAAAAATGAAAATTTCTTTGATTGGATATATGGGAAGTGGAAAATCCACTGTTGGAAAGGAATTATCCCAGTTGCTCGCTTACAAATTCATCGATTTGGACACCTATCTTGTTTCCAAATATGGAAAATCGATTCAAGAACTATTTAAAACCGAAGGCGAAATTAAATTTCGTAAGTATGAACACGAATCTTTGAAAGAAATCATTGAATCCGAGGAAAGCTTCATTTTGGCTTTGGGTGGCGGTACACCTGCCTATTATAACAATATGGATTTAATCAATCAAAACACGCATTCCATTTATTTAAGATTAACCCCAAAAGAATTGATTGAAAGATTAAAAAACGAAAAATCAACACGACCTCTACTCGCACATCTAAACGAAGCTGAAATGCCCGAATTCATAGCCAAACATCTTTTCGAACGAAGGAACTTCTATGAACAGGCAAAATCGGTAGTTGAGGTAAAAAAGAAAGATACCGAAGAAATAAGCAAGGAAATATTTTCTATGCTTCCTCTCCCGAAATAAAATCATCCAAATCCCGGCGATCTTTTTTGGTAGGTCTTCCCTCCCCTTTTTCACGGTAATAATCCTGACTCATTTTTCGAAGCTCTCTTTTTTCAAGTTCTTCTTTTGGCGTTTTGTCCACTATATGAAGCGAAACAAGTTTAGCGCCAATACGGCTTTTGGGGAGTTGTAAGATTTCAAACGAATAATCAATCTGATCCTTGCGAACTGTAATTAAATCAGCCGGACCAACTTCTCGAGATGCCTTGGCAACTTCTCCATTCACCTTTACTCTGTTCTTCTTGACCGCTTCTGCAGCCAAACTTCTGGTTTTGAAATACCGCACACACCAAAGAAGTTTATCTAAACGCATTGTTAAATTTATTTTAAGGAACTTAATTTTTGTAAATTCGCAAATTAATAAAACAAATTTATGATGAAAAAATGGGGAATCTGCCTTCTTGTAACAGGATTGTTTTTCGGAGCTTGTAAAAGTGACGATGATTTCAATGAATTGCCACAAGACGAACAAAACCAAGTCGATGATTTAGCCATCTTACAATACTTGGAAGACCATTATTTCGAGCCGGAAAGAGGATTGATTAAAAAATTCGATCCCGAAAATGAGAGCGATGATAATTATCCAAACTTGAAATCCTTAGGTGTAAAGCTTGGTTCAGGTGTTTGGGTAGTTCAACGTCCTGGAGTTACAGCTGAAGGACCTATCGCCAACAATAATACCCAAGACAGTATTTTGATTTCCATGCATTCTTTCTCATTTGTCGCTTCCAATGATGTAAACGCTGGTCAAAGAGCCTATCAATTAGGATATTCAGTATTTGAAAGTACCATTAATAATCAAGGAACACCAAAGTGGGATCCCAGTTTTTATTACCGACCAATCACCCCAGAAATGGAAGATAATAACGTAAATCTCTCGCACATTGTCATCGAAGGCTTTACAGAAGGTATCAAACATTTCCCTTCGACTCAAACTTCAGGAGCTGATTTGTATAATTTCCAAGGAGCGATTATCGTACCATCGAGAGCCGCTTTTGGGAGAGACTTTGTTTATACAAGTTCGGGTATGGACAACCGGTCTTTCCGTGACAGAAGTTTTGTTTTTAATTTTGAATTGCACAAAGTTGTACCAAGAAATTAAGTTGATGTTTTAAAATACTATTAAAGTGTAAAGTTCTGCTTTGCACTTTTTTTTATTTTTTAATTTTGTGTTAATCATGAAGGAAATCATTAAAAAAGAGTTGAGCCTACTGAAAAACAAGAAAACTCTTGTGGCAGCAAGTGGAGGCGTTGATAGTATGGTTCTTTGCGACCTTTTATGGAAAGCTCAAATTCCATTCGAAATTGCACATTGCAATTTTCAATTGAGAGGAAATGATTCCGATCAAGATGAAATCTTCATTCAAAATTATGCTTCCCTTCATCAGATAAAATTTCACTCAAAAAAATTCGACGTAGAAAATTTCAAAGCTTCGGGAAATTATTCTACTCAAATGGCCGCACGGGAATTGCGTTACCATTGGTTTGAAGGATTAATGAAAGAATTCAAATTTGATTATTTGATGACGGCACATCATCTGAATGATTCGGTAGAAACTTTTTTTATCAATCTTTCGCGCGGGAGCGGAATTCGTGGTTTGATCGGAATTCGAAGAACTGAGAAAATCATTCGTCCCCTTCTCCCCTTTTCCAAACAAGAAATCCTAAATTATGCAAAGGAAAATAATCTAAATTGGAGAGAAGACAGTTCGAATTGGAATACTGAATACACGAGAAATAAAATCCGACAAGAATTAACGCCGATTTTGAAACAAATTCATCCTGAGTTTTTGACCAATTTTTCCAAAACTCTTCAATTTCTCCAAAATGATTTCAAATTAATTCAAAATCATATTGAACTTGTTCGAGAGAAAATCTTTCATAAATCCAAAGAAACCGAAGTCATTTCGATTTCGGATTTGAATGAACTTCAACCCCAAGAAACCTATCTATTTTATTTGTTCAGTGAATATGGATTCAAGCATCCGTTTGAGATTCAGAAATTAGTAAGCTCAGAAAACGGTGAAATTCAATCGGAAACGCATCGTTTGATCAGAAATCGTAAAAATTTAATTCTGATGAAACGAGAGGCAAATACTTCAAATTTTGAAATTCATTTAAATCTCGATGAAATCCTCCAAAAACCATTATATTTGAAAGTTTCGAAATCAGAGGTTCGAGATTTGGCTGCTCAGGAGACATTGGATTCAGCGCAAATTAAATTTCCACTCCGATTGAGAAAAAAGAAAACGGGAGACGTTTTTTATCCTTTGGGTTTGAATGGATCCAAAAAGCTGAGCAAATATTTCAAGGATGAGAAATTCTCAAAACCTGAAAAAGAAAATACTTGGCTATTGGTAGATGCAGAAGATCGAATTTTATATGTCATGGGAAAAAGAATCGATGACCGTTTCAAAGTTACAGAACACACACACAAATACTTAAATATTTATTTATGAAAAAGAGGATTTTATTTTATCTTTTATTTCTTCCTTTTTTCCTAAATGCACAGGTTTTAACGCCCGTCAAATGGAGTACTGAAACCAAAGATTTGGGAAATGATGAATATGAAGTTTTACTTCACGCAAAGCTTGACGATGGTTGGCATATGTATTCGCAGCAACATCCCGGTGATGGGATCGGTATCCCGGCTACGATTAGTTTTGAGGAAAACCCCAACGTCCAGTTGGTAGGAAAAACTCAAGAAATCGGAAAGTTGATTGATGCGTACAGTGAACTTTTTCTACAACAGGAGAAATATTACGAAAACAAAGTTAGTTTTAAACAGAAAATTAAATTAAAAAACCCGAAAGAAACCACGGTGAAATTCAGTGCAGAAACTCAGGTTTGTGACGCTGAGAAATGTTTACCACCGGATTGGTTGGACTTTTCGGTTAAAATTACACCAAAAAAACAAGAAGTTGTCGAAGTAAAATCGGAGGAAGAAGAAACCACTCTTCCAATTGAAGAAATTACTGAGCCTGAAGATACATTAACTGTTCATGCAAATGAATTAGATGCGGCAAGCGATACGACAAATATAATAGTAGCAACTTCAATTGAAACTTCAGATTATGAAGAAGATTTGGAGGACAAAGAAAAGAAAAGTCTTTGGGGGATTTTCTGGCTGGGTGTTTCCGGTGGATTGCTTGCTTTGGTGATGCCTTGTATTTTTCCGATGATACCTTTGACGGTAAGTTTGTTTACCAAACAAAGTAACTCAAAAGGTCAGGGAATTTTCAAAGCTTTAATTTATGGGCTTTCCATCATCGTGATTTTCGTTGGTCTTGCTTTTCTTGCCTCCCGATTTTTAGGACAATCAGCTTTGAATGAATTTTCAACCAATCCTTGGGTGAATTTAGGGTTCTTTGCCATTTTTATTGTTTTTGCTATATCCTTTTTCGGTGCTTTTGAAATTACACTTCCTTCGAGTTGGGCCAATTTCACCGATAAACAAGCCGATAAAGGTGGATACATTGGAATCTTTTTCATGGCTCTTACGCTGGTTTTGATTTCATTTTCATGTACGGTTCCCATTATTGCGGGACTTATGGGCGAAGCCGTCCGAACCGGAAATTATATGTCACTGACAGTCGGTTCCCTCGGATTTTCATTGGCTTTGGCCATTCCTTTTGTATTGTTTGCGATATTCCCAAGCTGGTTAACTTCCTTACCAAAATCAGGCGGATGGATGAACGTAGTGAAAGTCTGCATCGGATTTCTGGAATTGGCTTTTGCCTTTAAATTTCTTTCCAATGCGGATTTGGTATGGCAAGCTCATTTATTGGAACGAGAAGTTTTCCTTGCTATTTGGATTGCGATATTTGGATTGATGGGACTTTATCTTTTAGGAAAATTCCGATTAAAAATGGACGCTCCCGAAGACCGAATTGGCGTTCCGAGATTATTTTTCGCCCTTCTTACTTTTTCCTTTGTGATGTATATGATTCCTGGAATGTGGGGCGCTCCGGTTAATTTATTAAGCGGACTTACACCTCCGATTCACTATGCGGAATCTCCAAACGGAGTTGGGAAAGCCTCTGTTGGAATAGGTAGCGGAGAATCCCTCGGTGAATTATTGCCCGGACAAAAATACGGACCGCATCAGATTCCTGCCTTTCTTGATATGGCAGACGCAATTGAGCATTCTAAAAAAGTCAATAAACCTATTTTGATTGATTTCACGGGGCATGCTTGTGCGAATTGTCGTAAAGTGGAAGAACGTGTATGGTCCAATCCCAAAGTTAAAAATCTATTGCTAAACGACGTAGTTTTGGTTTCTCTTTATGTTGATGAACGTACCGAATTGCCGAAAGAAGAACAAGTTTATTCAGAAGCTTTGGGCAGAAATCTGAGAACGATTGGAAACAAATGGACAGCATTTGAAATTGAAAAATACCATAACAATGCGCAACCTTATTACATCATTGTCGATGAGCATTTAAATAATTACACCGAACCTTTGGGCGCTATTTACGATGTTAATCGCTATTACGATTGGATGAAAAAAGGCATCGACGCTTATAATTCGAAAAATAATTAATTAATTAGTGCTGGTGACCTAAAATGGTCAAATAAGCAATCACAAAGCCCAAAAGGACCGTCAAAACCTTTTGGGCTTTGAATTTATGGCTGTCGGTACTTTCAAACAAAATCACAGTTGCAATGTGAATAAAAATTCCGGCAACAAATGCCGAAGCATAATGATGGTAATCGGCCAAAACCGTTTTTCCGAAGACTGCACCCAGAGGCCCTGCCAATGCAAAAGCCAGCATGAAACCCCATTTATAGAATTTGGAGATTTTCATTTGAGAAACAGCTCCGTACAATACCATCGCGACGGGAATATTGTGAATAAAAATTGCCCAGAGAAGATTATGTGAATGCTGATGCAGTAAAGGCATTCCTTCGAAAAAGGAATGGAGAAACAATCCTAAAAATATACTAATCGGAAAAGTTTTATTGTGCGAAAAATGCACATGACCGTGTTCGGCTCCCTTACTGAGCGACTCTACAATCATTTGAAAAAAGAGTCCGGCCAAAACAAAAAGTCCGATGTTGTGGTCGTGGACTTCGTAAATAGTTGGGAATATTTCAAGAACGGCAGTTGCCAGAAAAAAAGCACCGCTGAAAATCAATAAAAACTTAAACAGGCTTTTATTTCCGGTCAGAAAATGCCCCATGATACTCCCGATTAGCACGGATAGAATTAAAATAGATACTTCAAACATGAGTGCAAAAATAATTCAACTAAGTTAATTTTTTGACTAAAGAAAAAATAATCGTTAATTTCGGGAGTTTATTAGCACACATAACATGAGGTCAATTCTATTTTTTATATTATCTGTAATAAGCATTTCTTTGTACAGTCAATCGATTGTAGTGAATCCTGCTGGAGCTCCTGAATCCACTCTGGACGCAGAAAATCTCACAAGAGAGGTGCTGATTGATGGTGGAGAATGTTCAGATATAAGTAATTTTGAAATCATAGACAATCCCCAAGCACAATTTCCAAATAATAACAGAAGCTGGGGCTATTTTGAAAAAGGAACTTCCGATTTTCCTTTTGAAAGCGGAATTGTTATGACTTCAGGTTTTGCCAGACGTGCAGTCGGACCCAGCGGAGATATTGTTTCGGATGGACCTGGCACCGGTTGGGCAGATGGTTCGGCAGGTCAGCCAATGGACCCAGATGCCAGCACTCTTGCCGAATGGGCTACAGAAAATACAACCGTTTTTGAATTTGATTTTGTTCCGTTCGGTAATGAAATATCATTCAATTATATTTTTGCTTCGGAAGAACATCCTACTTTTTCATGTAGCAGTTCTTTCAATGATGCTTTTGGGTTTATCATCAGTGGGCCGGGCATTACACCCGACCCAGGATTAAGCGGAAAAAATATTGCAACGCTTCCAAATGGCGATTGGGTAACCATCAACAATGTGAACAATCAATATTGTGGTGATGATACCTATTATGTTCCCGGACCGTTTAATGACATTCAGTATGGTGGACGAACCACACCCTTAACTGCTTATTCTGAAGTAATTCCCGGTGAAACATACCATATACGCCTTATTGTGACTGACGCCGGAGATCACCAATATGATTCTGCAGTATTTCTCGAAGCAGGTTCCTTTGATTTAGGTGGGACTTTGGTGGATTTAAGTGGAGCTGAAATTGGGGAGGATCGACTTCTTTGTGACGTAGAAGAATATACATTAATCGTAAATATCACAGCACCTGATGCTGTTTTTCAATGGCTTTTTAATGGGGTTGAGATCCCTGGAGCTACCTCCGGAACTTATACAGCAACGGAATCCGGTTATTATGAAGTGGAAATCATTTCGGGAGCTTGTTCCACCGAAGTAGGAGTTGATTTGGTATTTAGTTCGACTCCCGAAGTAGAAAATAAGGAAACATTTGAATGTTCGATAGATGGAACCTATATTTATGATTTATCCGATTTCAATGAAGAAATAAGTTTGCCTGAATATGATTATACGTATTACAACACCTATGAAGGTGCTGAAAATCAAACAGGAGCAGATCAGATTTTGAACTTTCAGAATTTCGAAGTAACCAGCGATATGGGAGCCGTTACGGTTTATGTTCGTGTCGAAAACGAAGGTTGTATCTCCATAGCAGAATTAACTTTAGAAGTTGGTGTTGGACCAGAAACCACTTCGGCTACTTACGCTCTCTGTGATGAAGACGGAGACGGTTTTGCGATTTTTAATATGATGGATTTTGCATCGATAAACATGGTCGTAGGCGCAGTAGATGATTTGGTTTTTGAGTTTTATCGTGATGAGGCGGGAACAGATTTAATTGCCAACCCAGAAGCTTATACCAACGAAGAGGAATACAACCAAACGGTTTATGTGAAAATTTACAATCCTACATTGGGAGAACAAGCCTGTGAAAAATTAGAAGAATTGGAATTGAATGTTTGGGAATTCCCTGAAATTCAATTTGATGAAATTATAATTTGTGATGATTTGGCCGATGACTCCGAATTCATTGATTTGACAGATAATCAAATTGTCGTGACCGAAGGACTCACCACTTCCCTACACTATTTCACTGAAATAGGCGGAACGGAAATTACCAATCCAGAAAATTTTGAAATCACAAATTCCCCAACGATTATTTATGTTCTCGTACGAAACCAAGACGGAACTTGTGAGGAATTTGCCGAATTGACCATCCACATGAATGAAGCGCCGGAAGTAATCAATACCGTTCATATTTACGAAGAATGTAGCATAGATGAATTTGCGATTTATAATCTACCTTCGGTAAATGAATTTTTAGTAACCGATGTTTCTGATTTGACTTTCACCTATCACAGCAGTTACGATGAAGCTTTCGATGGCGAAAATGCTTTGCCCGAAAACTATACCAATACGACTCCCGACCAAATTATTTATGTGAGAGTGGAAAATGAAAACGGATGTTTCAACATCGCTGAAGTTCTTTTAGAAACCCATTTAATTCACAATGATTTACAGGAAATCATTACGGTATGTGATGGTCCTTATGAGCCAAATGATGGAATCGCCAGTTTTGATTTAACTCAAATGCAAAATCAAGTCGAGAATTCTCTGGGCGGAACCAGTTATACCATCACCTATTTTACAGACTTTGACGAAGCTCTGAATAATATCAATGCAATTGCAGATCCCACCCAATTCCAAAATACAATTTCACCACAAACGATTTATGCAAGAGCCACAGATGGAAACGGAGGTTGCGCAGGAATTGTAGAATTCCAAGTGGAAGTTCTTCCCGTTCCAGAATTTGAATTACCTGAATTTTTGGCTTTCTGTAATTATGATGATAAAGAATTTGAGTTTTTAAGACCTTTTGAAACCTATAATTGGTACGATTCAAACGAAAATCTAATCAGCAATTCCGCTCAAGTAAGTTTCCCTTCCGAAGGAATTTATACACTGGAAGTTACTTCGGCCGATTTGCAATGCCCGGCGCGTCGAGAAGTTCAAGTTATTTTTGACAATCAACCTACGATTACTAACATCGAAGTCGATGGGCATACCATCCGAATTTCTGCAACTGGTGGGCTTCCTCCCTATCAATACAGTTACAACAATGGTTTAACTTGGTCTGATAATTACATCCTACACAATCTGCCCGGAGGAATTCATGAACTGATTGTGAAAAGTAAATACGGTTGTATTTCCGATGCCAAAGTTTTTGGAGTTCTGGGCGTACCTAATTTTATTTCGCCCAACGGTGACGGAAAAAATGATTATTGGGAAATCAAAGGATTGGAAGTTTATCCCGAGGCACACATCAAAATATTTGACCGATACGGAAAAATATTCGTGGATAGACCTTTGACTCCCGATTTCAGATGGGATGGAAAATACCTTGGAAACCCTGTTCCTACAGGAGATTATTGGTACATGATAACAACTACAGAAGAAGGTAAAACAGTCACCGGAAATATTTCGGTGCGTAATCGATGATTTGAAATTAAATATTAATGATAAAATATTACACCCTCTTGATACCTATTCTGATTTCGGTAAAATCTTTGAGTCAGGATATAGCACTTTATACCCAGTTTTTAGGGAAATATGATTTTACCATGATTGGGAATACATTGAACGATCACGCCAATACAGGAGCAGATTCACAGTGTTATGTGCTCTCTCAATCAAGTGCCACCCTAAATTTATCTCCAACTCAAGAAATTGTAGCCGCTTATTTATATTGGGCCGGATCAGGGTCTCTATCCGAAGGGGATTTGGATGTGAAATTAAATGGAATTGATATGGTCGTGGATAGAACATTCACCACGACTCTTGCAACTAAACCCGTATATGGAGCTTTTTCAGACATAACAGCTTTGGTTCAGACAACAGGAAACGGAACCTATACTTTTTCAGATTTTGATTTATCAGGAGTTATCAATAGTTTAGAATATTGCAATAATGGAACGAATTTCGGAGGTTGGTCAATTTTAATTATTTATACAGAACCGGATTTAACCAATAATTTGGTCAATATTTATGATGGTTTTGAAAGAGTAGACTCAGGGAACCAAGATTTATTAATTGAACTTACAAATTTAAATGTATTACACCTGGTAGGAAACAAAATTGCTTTTCTTGCTTGGGAGGGAGATGCACCATTAGCCTATAATGAAACTTTAAAAATTAATGGTAGTCTGATATCCAACCCACCTCTTAATCCTGCAAATAATGTATTTAACGGAACCAATAGTTTTACCGGAAGTAACCAACTTTACAATATGGATTTGGATTATTTCAATATAAATGATTACACAAATATTGGAGACAATTCATTAATAATTGAGTTACATTCCGGAAATAATTCAAATCCTCCACAGGCAGATGCCATAATTATGAATAATCTGGTCTTAGTTCTCAATTCCGAAGTACCCGATGCGACCATCGATGGAAATGCCACAATTGGAGGTTGTGATGAACGCGACATCCTTGTAGATTATACTGTTTACAATACGATTGCAACCGATGTTTTACCCGAAGGAACACCTATCGCTTTTTATGCCGACGATGTGTTATTAGGTACTTCTGCCACCAACGGAATCATTCCCATTGGAGGCTCAGAAGATGGGACAATTACCCTCACAGTTCCTGAAACCGTTCCTACCCAATTCACGCTTGTGTTGAGTGTGGATGATGACGGAAACGGACAAAGTACTGTAATCGAATACAACGAGGAGAACAATACTTTTGAAATTCCGGTTATTTTGGGCGTTACCCCAACGGTGAATCCGCACGCGGCATCCTTAGAACTTTGTGACTCCGACAATAATCAGATGGAAGAATTTGATTTAACCGAAATCGGCAACCAAATGCTCGGATTGCAAACAGAAATTCTTATCCGATATTATACCAACGAAGCCGATGCAATTGCTGGAAACGCCAACAATATCGGAAATCCCGATGCCTTTAATTCAGGCGACCAAATTATTTTTGTTCGAATGGAAGATGTTGTAGGTTGTTTCATCATTGCTCAATTTGAATTGAAAGTTTTACCAGCAGAGGAAATTCCACACGAAATCCCTAATTTAGAATATTGCTCCGAAAGTCATGTTTTGACCGGAATCTCATTTGACTTAACCGAGAATGAGGATGCCATTCTTGCCGGAGCCAATCCTGCGGATTATACAATCACCTATCATCTGTCTCAAGAAAATGCAGTTTCCGGAATTAATGCAATTCCCAATGAAACGGACTATGAAAATATAGCTTCACCCGAAACAATTTGGGTACGAATGATAGACTTTGAAGGATGTGTGCTATATGCTTCTTTTCAACTCATAGCCATTCCGGCAGGTGAAATTGAACATGAAATTCCGGTTTTAGAAAATTGTTCGCCCGATCAGACACTTACAGGAATCCCAACGGATTTAACTGAAAATGAAGAATTTATTTTAAATGGAAACGATCCTACTCAGTTTACAATTACCTATCATTTAAACCAAGAAGATGCAATCAACGGAAATGGAGCCATTGCGGATCCTGAAAACTATCCTAATATTTCAGCTCCACAAACCGTTTGGGTGCGAATTACCAGCTTACAAGGATGCGTTCAATACGGTTCTTTTGAATTGATTTATCACGCAGCTCCCATCGCAAATGATGCCTTGTACGAAGAATGTAGCATGCACGGACCGGCCGTTTTTCATTTGGAAAATCTTAACGAATTGGTAGTAGCTGATGTAAACGCTCTGAATTTCACGTATTATTTAAACGAAACCGATGCAGAAAACCAAATCAATCCTCTGCCCAATCCCTATACGCCACCCACACAGAGTTCATGGATTGTGGTGAGAGTAGAAAACGAATTCGGATGCTTTACGCTAGTTAATGTTTTATTGGAAACCATCATCAATACGACGATTATTGAAGAAACTTATTTCGAATGCGATGATCCTTATGAACTAAACGATGGATTTACTCCATTTGATTTAACTCAAATGAACGATCAGATTAATTTGCAATTGGATCTAACGCAAACCATCATCAGTTATCATTTGACGATGGAAGAAGCTGCTTTAGGAAACAATGCTATTCCCAATCCAACGAATTATATCAATAATTCTAATCCGCAAACTATTTACGCCCGTGCCTTGGATGCGAATGGAAATTGCGGTGGTGTTGCTGAATTTACCATTGAAGTTCTTCCCGTTCCAGAATTTGAATTACCTGAATTTTTGGCTTTCTGTAATTATGATGATAAAGAATTTGAGTTTTTAAGACCTTTTGAAACCTATAATTGGTACGATTCAAACGAAAATCTAATCAGCAATTCCGCTCAAGTAAGTTTCCCTTCCGAAGGAATTTATACACTGGAAGTTACTTCAGCCGATTTGCAATGCCCGGCGCGTCGAGAAGTTCAAGTTATTTTTGATAATCAACCTACGATTACTAACATCGAAGTCGATGGGCATACCATCCGAATTTCTGCAACTGGTGGGCTTCCACCCTATCAATACAGTTACAACAATGGTTTAACTTGGTCTGATAATTACATCCTGCACAATCTGCCCGGAGGAATTCATGAACTGATTGTGAAAAGTAAATACGGTTGTATTTCCGATGCCAAAGTTTTTGGGGTTCTGGGCGTACCTAATTTTATTTCGCCCAACGGTGACGGAAAAAATGATTATTGGGAAATCAAAGGATTGGAAGTTTATCCCGAGGCACACATCAAAATATTTGACCGATACGGAAAAATATTCGTGGATAGACCTTTGACTCCCGATTTCAGATGGGATGGAAAATACCTTGGAAACCCTGTTCCTACAGGAGATTATTGGTACATGATAACGATTGAAGAAGGCAAAGTGGTTTCGGGTCATATTTCAGTAAGAAACCGAAATTAAAAGTGCTAATTTTGCAAAAAATATAAGTTTGGGAAATTTCAGAATGCAGGCCAAAACTTTTTTTGGCTTTGAAACGGTCTTGGCAGAAGAATTAAAATCTTTGGGCGCAGCAGATGTCGTAGTGAAAAATCGGCTTGTGGAATTCCAAGGAGATCTTGGATTTATGTACAAAGCCAATTATAGCTTGTCAACCGCACTTCGGATTATCAAACCCATTTTTTCATTTTCCGTAAAAAATGAGCATCAATTATACGAAAGATTTAAGCGCTTTAATTGGGAAGAATTTCTGGATTTAAACCAGACATTTATTATTGATTCCACCGTTCACTCTGATTATTTCACGCATTCCCATTATGCGGCTTTGAAAGTAAAAGATGCTTTGGTCGATCATTTCCAAGAAAAGTACGGAAAACGCCCAAGCGTTGATAAATACAATCCCGACATTTATTTTAACTTACATATCAGCCACGACAAAGTAACGCTATCGCTTGACAGCAGTGGTGAGTCTTTGCACAAACGCGGATATAAAACCGAACATGGCAAAGCGCCTATCAACGAAGTTTTGGCTGCCGGTTTGTTGAAAATTGCTGGTTGGGACGGCAAAGGAAACTTTTTGGATCCGATGTGTGGCTCGGGAACGATTTTAACAGAAGCCGCATTGATAGCCGCCAATATACCTCCGCAAATTCATCGAGAAAAATTTGCCTTTGAGAATTGGAAAGACTTCGATTCCGAATTATTTGAAATAATAAAAGAAACAAGATTGAATCGAATTGTAGAATTTGAAGGGAAAATCATGGGCTATGATACCAATCCAACGATGCTGAGAATTGCCGAAAAAAACATTGAAAATGCAGATTTAGAAGATTTTATCGAAGTCAAATACCAAGACTTTTTCAAATCCGAAAAGGATTTATTTCCGGTTTTGATTGTTTTTAATCCTCCTTACAATGAACGAATTGAGAGCGATAATGAAGTTTTGTACAAATCCATTGGCGATACATTGAAAAATAATTACCCCAATACATTTGCTTGGTTCATCACTTCCGATTTGTCTGCCAAGAAATTTGTCGGACTCCGACCTTCCAAAAAAGTAAAAGTTTTCAATGGCAAGCTGGAATGTGATTTCTTGCGCTACGATATTTACGAAGGAAGTAAAAAGGCTTCGAAAAGTTAATTTCGGCTTATTTGAAAACCGGGCTCAATGTATATCCTTGATTCCTAAGCAAATGAATCACTCCTCTTTCGCCTGCCAAATGCGCTGCACCGACCGCAATAAAACTAGGAGTGCTTCGGATTTCCTTTTCGATTACAGGAATCCAGTTTTCATTTCGTTTGTAAAGTAAATCTTCCATATTGCCCTGAGGATATTTCGGATCTTCCATGGATTCTTTGGTGAAATTATACAATCCCTGAACTTCCTGATTTCGATACAATTCCAGCATTTTCAGAAGTTCCTCTTCCGATTCCTCAAAGTGATTGACAATATAATTGATGCTTTGAAGTGCTTCCTCTTCTGACATGGAAAGCAAAACTTGGATTTGTGCTTCTATCGATTCCAGGCCTTTAATTTCTTTTCCATCGGTTTTGGCTTCGTTCAACAACATCATATCATAGCCCAAATCCACCGGACAATTGATGGCAAGCAAGCCAACCTGAATGGAGATTGTGGTAAGATTCAAATTTTCAAACATCGCCAAACTCATTCCCATTCGGGTAGTCATCAATGAATCAACTTTTGAAGCAAGTTCAGTTCCCAATTTGTCTGAAACAGTTTTACCGTCTGTGGCAAGGGAAGCTTGCATCATTTTGGGCATCAGCGAGGGATCATCCATTTTCATTTCTAGAATGAGTTGCTCGGTTTTATCGAAAGCATTTTGCATTTCCGGGCGCATTTCCACTTCGCCTTCACAAGCAATATGAATTGTTCCAAACAAATAAGAAGGTTGACTCAAACCATTTCCAGAAATTTCCCAAAGAAGAGCCTTTTCTTTAATTTCCTGGGAAAAGACAAAGTTAAATAAGATTAAAAAGCTTAAAAAGAATGTTTTTTTCATGTTTAAATTTAAATTAATGAATGAACTTCTCCTGCAAATCAGGAGTGGGAAGCCAACAATTGTCCTGTTTCCCAAACCATTTGTAACGGTTTCGGGAAATGATATCATACATAAAATCACGAATGAATTTAGGGAAAACAAATAGGAATTTAGACCATTTATAAATTCCCTTTAACTCTGTTCCGATACGCAAAGCTGCATCTGATCGGGTAAAATATTTATCGCCATCCACAAGAATTATGGAATTGAATTCTTCAGTTGATAAATCATTTTTCTTTAAAAATTCCTGTCCGAATTCGGATTGAAGTGAAGCAAATTTAAACTGGTTTTTATAATCGTTTTCAATCACTTTCTGAACTGTGGAATTACACAAATTACAAACGCCGTCAAATAGTATAATTTTAGATGAACTCATATTTTAATTCATTCAAAAATCAAACCTTTTTCAGATTAACATAGAAATTCCGGTCTATCTGAAACTCTTTTTCCCATCCATCTTTCCGTTTTATGGATTTCCATTCGGCCGTCGGGTACAACCAAATTTCAGAATTCGAAACTTTCACCGGCATATCAAATCCTTCTACAATTTCTGTCCAACGGAAGTAGATTTCATCTCCCTGGGTTTTATATTCGAGCGTCGGAATCATGGTTGTACGCAAATATTGATTGAAAAATTCAGTCAGATCAATTCCGCTCATTTCCGATAAATAACTCTCAACTTCCTCCGTTCTGACGGTTTGATGGTAAAATTTCTCGTTCATCCCGCGTAAAATCTCTCGGAATTTCTCATCATCTTCCACCAATTGCCGAAACGTATGAATCATATTGGCGCCTTTGTAATAAATATCGGTACTTCCTACTTGATTTACGCCATAATGGCCAATCAATGGAATATCATTTTGAATTTTTGCTCTTGTTCCGATGACATAGTCTCGACCGGCTTCTTTTCCGAAAAGCTGTTCGGTATGCAAAGTTTCCGAATAGGATGTGAAAGCTTCATGCACCCACATATCAGCCACTTCTTCAGTCGTGATGCTGTTGCCAAACCATTCGTGTCCCGATTCGTGAATGAGGATAAAATCCCATTTTAGCCCCCATCCCGAACCTGATAAATCTTCCCCCAAATACCCATCTCTGAATTGATTTCCATAAGCAATCGCACTTTGATGCTCCATCCCCAAATGAGAAGTTTCCACAATTTTAAATCCGTCTTCGTAAAAAGGATAAGGGCCAAACCAATGTTCGAATGAACTCAGCATATCTTTGGTTTGTTTCAATTGTTTCTCAGCAGCGTTTAGATTATAATCCATCACCCAATAACTCAATGATAGATCTCCTTTTTCTCCTTTGTATGTATCTTTAATCTCACTATAATGCCCGATATAAGGAGTGATATTGTAATTATTGATTGGATTTACAACTTCCCAGAGAAATTCTCTTTTATCACCTTTTGCATTAATTTCTTTTAATTTCCCATTACCAATCCCTATCAAATCTTTTGGAACTATGATTCGCAAACTTGCTCCATTGTCCGGTTCATCGCCTTGATAATCTTTGTTGGGATACCAAACACTTGCACCTAAACCTTGGCAAGCGACCGTCATCCAAGGTCTGCCTTTTGCGTCATTTTTAAATATCCATCCGCCGTCCCAAGGTGCATTCTTGGCAATGCTTGGATTTCCATGAAACTCCAATTCAAGTGTATGTTTTGTCTGGATTTGAAAGTGTTGGTTCAAATGAAGAAAATACACATTTCCTTCTCTTTCCATTTGATCAATTGGTAAACCATTTAAAAGAACTTTCCCGAGTTGCATGGGTTCTTGCAAATCGATCTGAAGCGGATGATTTTGATTCTCAGCGATGATTTCAAATTCAATTGTGTTTTTTCCATTTAAATATTTCCGCTCGAAATTGGCCTCTATTTCAATGTCATACCTCAAAACATTCCACCAATTACGAAATTCATTGTTTGAACCTCGAAGAGAATCCTGTCGGGTAAACTCATTTTTTTGACTGAGAATCTGAGCATGAGAAAAGGTTGTGAATACCAATAAGCAATACAATATGTACTTCATAGCTACGAGAAATTTGAGAATTCGAAGTTACAATTTAAAGGGGAACTTTTAAATTTTAGCTATTTTAACATTAATCAAGAAAACCTACGCAACCTTTGAGATTATTTTGCATCTTGTAGTCAAATATGTACCCATGATACAAAAACTAACTTTTCTATTTTTCTATGTATTTTTAATCTTTTTCATCTTATGTGAGAACGTTTTTCAATCCAAAAATGGGAACATAATAAGTGAAATCATGGATTAAACCATTTTTAATTGTTTTTTAGTTTTGAACTAAATGATAAAAGGAAATCTCGAAAAGATTTCCTTTTATTGATTTATAGAAACTTTGATCTAAAACTCACTCACGAAATGCAGTTTCACGCTTGGATACTTCTCTTGCGTCATTTGAATTGTAAAAGAAGAATCGGCTAAAAACACCAGTTGATTGAATTTATCACGAGCAAGATATCTTTGTTTTACTCGTAAAAATTCTTGATATTCAGCTGATTTCTCATCTTCTGCTTCCACCCAACAAGCTTTGTGGATCGAAATCGGTTCATAAGAAACTTTGGCACCGTACTCATGCTCCAAACGATATTGGATGACTTCATATTGAAGCGCTCCAACTGTACCGATGATTTTTCGGTTGTTCATTTCCAGTGTAAACAATTGGGCTACACCTTCGTCCATCAGTTGGTCAATCCCTTTTTCCAATTGTTTGGCTTTCATAGGATCTGCGTTATTTATGTAACGGAAGTGTTCAGGTGAGAAAGAAGGGATTCCACGGAACATTAGCTTTTCTCCTTCGGTAAGCGTATCGCCAATTCGGAAATTTCCGGTGTCGTGTAATCCCACGATATCCCCGGCAAAACTTTCATCGACGATTTCTTTTTTATCTGCAAAAAATGCATTGGGACTACTGAACTTCATATTTTTGTTGAGTCGGACGTGTAGGTAGTTTTTATTTCGCTCAAATTTTCCTGAAACAATTTTCACAAAAGCCAATCGGTCACGGTGCTTCGGATCCATATTGGCGTGAATTTTAAACACAAATCCTGTAAAGTCCTTTTCGAACGGTTCTACAATTCGAGTATCGGTTTCTTTGGCTTGGGGATGCGGCGCGATGTCCACAAATGCGTCGAGCAATTCTCTCACTCCAAAATTATTCAGTGCCGAACCAAAAAACACCGGCTGAAGCAATCCGTTCATGTAGTCTTCTTCATCAAAATCGGGATAAACTTCTGTGATAAGCTCAATCTCGCTTCTAAGATTTTCAGCAAAGCTCTCACCGATGATCGTATCTAATTTTTCATTTTCTAAATTATCAAAAGCAATGGCTTCAGAAATTTTCTGTTTATTTTCTCCGGTAAATAGTCCGATGTTCTTCTCCCAAATATTATAAATTCCTTTGAAAGTAGCACCAATCCCAATCGGCCAAGACAAAGGCGTCAGACGAAGTCCAAGCTTTTGTTCAATTTCATCCATCAAATCAAAAGCATCTTTCCCTTCGCGGTCCATTTTGTTGACAAAAACCATCATCGGAATGTTTCTCATCTTGCACACTTCCACTAATTTTTCGGTCTGCTCCTCGACTCCTTTAGCCACGTCCACGACTACAATGACCGAATCAACGGCTGTAAGTGTCCGAAAAGTATCTTCTGCGAAATCCTTGTGCCCGGGTGTATCTAGAATATTGATTTTTTTGTTTTTATACTCAAAAGCCAATACGGAAGTCGCAACGGAAATCCCTCTTTGACGTTCGATTTCCATGAAGTCAGAAGTAGCTCCTTTTTTTATTTTATTGCTTTTTACGGCTCCAGCTTCTTGAATTGCACCTCCAAATAGAAGTAATTTTTCGGTTAAAGTAGTTTTCCCGGCATCAGGGTGAGCTACAATCCCAAAGGTTTTTCTACGGCTGATTTCCTTTTCTAATGACATAGTTAAAATTTGCGGGGCAAAGATAAAAATTAGATGTTAGAATTCAGAAATTTACCAAAAATACATTTTCTGCCAAATCCTGATTTCAAACTTTATAAGTTTTGAAATGAATTTATTTTTTTAGGTTCATCTGTAAATAATTTAGCCAAAAAATGATTTGAGAATTGATTTTTATAAGTAAGTTTGAGAATCCGAAAATGTTTGAATTTTCAATACAGTAAACGATTATGAGCTTCAATTCCCTATTAGACAACGATTTTTACAAATTCACTATGCAGTACGCGGCTGTGAAACTTTATCCCGAAACTCAGGCCAAATATGAATTCATCAATCGCGGTGAGCATCCGTTTCCACCGGGATTTGACAAAGCTCTGAAACAGAGGATCGAAGACATGGCCGATTTGTCGCTGACCCGAGACGAAAAAGAATTTTTACGAATTACTTGTCCTTATTTAAATCCTGCATATTTGGATTTTTTGCAAGGATATCGTTACGATCCTTCGGAAGTTGAGGTTATACAAAATGGCAATGATCTTTCGGTGAAAATTCAAGGACATTGGTACCGAACGATTTTATGGGAAGTTCCTATTTTGTCCTTGATCAGCGAATTGTTTTATGAATTAACCGGGTTGCAGCGCGATTCGGATGAGAAAGTCGTCGAAACCGTTAAAAGAAAAGCGGAATCTTACTTGGATTTAGGGGTGAAAGTTGCTGAATTTGGGACCCGAAGACGTCATTCGTACGAGGTTCACCGATTGGTAGTAGAAGCTCTTAAAGATTTTGGAGAAGGAAGTTATGTGGGAACGAGCAATGTGCATTTTGCCATGACAACGGGCGTAAAACCGATTGGAACGCATGCGCACGAATGGTTTATGTACCATGGTGCTCGTTTTGGATTTAAGATCGCAAATGGGATCGGATTGGATCGCTGGGTCAATGCTTATCACGGTGATTTGGGAATTGCACTGACTGATACTTATACGACCGATGTATTCTTTACGCAATTCAATAAAAAGTTGGCCAAACTCTTTGACGGCGTTCGACATGATAGTGGAGATCCGGTTGAATTTGCCCAAAAGACAATTGAACATTATGAGAAAATGGGCATCGATCCTTTGCATAAAACCATCATTTTTTCGGACGGATTGAATTTAGACAAGGTAAAAAGAATTTCGGATGCAACTTCCGGTAAAATTGGAATTTCATTTGGCATAGGAACGAATCTGACCAATGACGTTGGTCTGAAACCCATGAATATCGTTTTGAAACTGATTTCGATTGCTGAGCCGGATTTACCTTGGACCAATGTTGTCAAACTATCGGACGAAAAAGGAAAGCATACCGGTGATCCAAAGATGATTCGTTTGGCTAAGGAAATTTTGGAAATTGAATGAGTTGACTTGGTTTCAATCCCTTTTCTTAACCCAAACTTTAAATAGAAGAAGTTTGTTAATTAATCCGAAACTCATAGATTTGGCCTTGCTTTAAAATTAATTCAGATGAAATCAATTGCTTCAAAATTTATCATTGCTTTTCTAATTCTAAGTTTTCATTTCTCATTTGCGCAATCTCAAAACAACAATGAACGCCCGAAATTGGTGGTCGGGTTGGTTGTGGATCAGATGCGATGGGATTATTTGTATAAATTTTACGATCGGTACAGCGAGGATGGTTTTAAGCGGATGCTGAACGAGGGTTTTACAGCTGAGAACACTTTTATTCCCTACGTGCCTACATTTACGGGCATTGGTCATAGTACGATTTATACAGGATCGGTACCGGCGATTCATGGAATTGCAGGAAATAATTTCTACATCCGTGAAACCCAAACCACCATGTATTGTGCGCAAGACGATTCGGTAACTGGAATTGGGCTTGATGCTAATTCAAAAGCCGGTAAGATGTCGCCCCGAAATTTATTGACCTCCACGATTACAGACGAACTTAAACTTTCGACCGATTTCAAATCCAAAGTGATTGGGATTTCCTTAAAGGATCGCGGTGCTATTTTGCCTGTGGGTCATTTTGCAGATGCAGCTTATTGGATGGTTGATGGAGATTGGGTTTCGAGTAGTTTCTATATGGATGAGCTCCCAAAATACATCAAAGATTTCAACAAAAAAGATTTAGCTACAAACTATTTAAAAAATGGTTGGGATACGATGTATCCGATTGAAACTTATTTCAATTATCTATCGGATGATAATCCTTATGAGGGAAGTTATATCCAAGGTGAAAAGGTGAATTTCCCGATTAAAATGAGCGAAATTTTAAAGAAAAATGGGAAAGATGTGGTGAAGTCCACTCCGTTTGGAAATACAATAACTTTGGATTTAGCCAAAGAGATTATGGAAAAAGAAAACATGGGAAGTAACCCAGCCAATGTACCGGATTTTCTTGCTATCAGTCTTTCTTCCACGGATTATGTAGGGCATCAGTTTGCAATTAATTCGGCAAAAATTGAAGATACTTATTTGCGATTGGACAAGGACTTAGCTGATTTCTTCAATTATTTGGATCAAAAATTAGGCAAAGACAATTATTTGGTGTTTTTATCATCGGATCATGGCGCAGCACATAATCCACAATTTATTTTAGACCAAAAAGGAAACGGTGGTTATTTACTGACAAAAGATATGTCGGAAGCGATTGACAATAAGTTAAAAGCTGAATTTGGCGTAAGTAATTTGGTTTATTCTACCCGAAACTATCAGGTTCATTTGGATCATAAATTGATTGAGAAAAATAATTTGGATGCTGAAAAAATCAAAGCCTCTCTGATTCCATTTTTGAAAAATCAAAAGGGCATTTCTTTCGTTGCCGACATGGAGAAATTAGCACAGTCGAGCATTCCAGAGAAAATCAAAACCATGGCTATCAATGGTTATAATTACAAAAGAAGCGGTGATATTCAAATCATTCTAGATCCTCAGTGGTATGATGGATATGGTCATACGACGGGTACCACGCATGGTTCTTGGAATCCTTATGACAGCCATATTCCATTGGTTTTTATGGGTTGGGGCATCAAACCTGGGCGTACGGTCGCGCCAACTTATATGTCGGACATCGCTCCAACACTCTCCGTTTTGTTGAAAATTTCTCAGCCGAGCGGAAACATAGGAAACCCGATCAAAGATTTATTGGATAATTAAACTGTTTGGTTTTTAATCCTGTAATCCGAATACTTCCTGCAATAGTGGTGTGGTTCTCAATCCGATGTTGTTTCGGATGCCTTGCTCTTTGTCGGCAACCATTTTGAAAACCCCGTTGATGGCTTGTTGGGTTACATAGGCATTCAGATCGGTTGTGATGCTTTGTCCTGTGAAAGTATTGTATCGGGAAATGATTTGTTCCCAAATTCGGTCGGCTCCTACTTTTCCAAGAGAATTTTCTACTTTGGGTTGAAATGCCGTGAACAGTTGATTGGACGTACGATTTTGCAAATAAGAAGTTGCTGCATTGTCTCCTCCCAGTAGAATTCCCTTTGCATCATTGAAACTCATCGAAGTAATTGCATTTGTGAAAATAGGAGCCGCTTCGGTTACCGCATCTTCGGCTGCGCGGTTTAAGAGTTTCAAGCCTTCGTCGGCTAAACTTCCCAATCCGATGTCACGCAGGGTTTTATCGACTTTTTGTAATTCCTGTGGCAGAAGAATTCGAGTCACAGTATTACCAAAAAATCCATTTTCTTGTCCCAGCTTTTTTACTCCGTCTTGTACGCCCATTTCAAGTGCTTGTTTCAGACCTTGCGCTATGCGAACGCTGGAAACTCCACCAATTCCGCTTGTACTTGTATCGCTTGGAAGTTGTGTTCCAATTTGCTGTAATTCTGCGCATCCGCTTACTATAAAAAGGGAAGAAAAACCAAGGCTAAGTATCAAATTTTTCATTTAGATGTATTTTAAATTTTTTAAATATAAATCAATTTAATTTCTTACCGTAATGTATCCGGTTAGTTTTTGTTCTTCGGAAAGACTTAAAATGTACCAATAAGTTCCGGAGGGAACAGGGTTCCCAAGGTATTTTCCATCCCAAATAACTCCTTGGGCATTTGCTTTTCGATCGGCAAAAACTTTTCCATACCGATCAAAAATTTGGATTTTTGCTTCTGGATATTTTTCAATTCCCTTGATTTGCCAAACATCATTTTTACCATCACCATTGGGAGATATGAAGTTAGGGACTTCAAAATAGGTGAATTCGTATGGCTCTGCCATGCAACCGACCAAATCCCGGACATAAATTAAATAATCATCGGCCAAAAGATTATAAAAACTCGGCGAGCTTTGCCAGAAAACACCATCGAGAGAATATTCATAAATACCGGATGGCATTACTTGTACATGGATAGAATTTCCGCTGATGGAAACATTCGTAATTTCCGGTGAACCGCCCAAAATGGCTTCAAAAGGAAGTGAGAATGTACAGTTATTTTCGTCTGTTACTTTTAAGAAATAATTTCCAGGCTGGCTAATGATTACCTCATTTGTATTGAGCGGTTGGTTGAGATCTTCCTCGCTAATTCCAATCCATTCGTACGATAAGAATTCATCGGGAACCGATAAAACTGCAGTTGTACCCAAACAAAAAACAATATTTTCTTCATAAATCACCTCATCTGCCGAAGGGACATTTAATTTCAATTCGGCATAATTATAACAATTTTCGGCGCCTGGCATATAGACTTTGACATAGATAATTTGGCTTGCTTGAACCGAAATGTTTGTGGGAAGCAGGTTTTGGTGATTTTCTAAATTCTCCAAACTATCGAAATAAGCAAACTCGACCTCTGCACTTGGGTTGATCTGGCTTTCAGCTAGATTCAATTGAAAATTCGCCATTCCATTGGTTTCATCTTTGCATTCAATCAATTCTGCATTCTGCGCTTGCGGGGCGATGGCAATTCGAATTTTCACCGGAATAACATAGGTTGTATTTTGAGTTGCTTCATGAACCCGAATGTAGACCCAATCCAAAAAAGGGATTTCATTCGTATAAGGGTCGCTCAAAGGATTCGTACCGTTTTCGGCTTCCAGAAGTTCTCTGTGGTAAGAAATTTCTAAATTGAATGCTTCGTGCAAACCCGCCGCTCCCCACCATTCGCCAGAGTAATTGAACACATCAGGTCGTTGCTGAACAACAGTGGTTTGCATGGTTTCCAAATTGATTTCGTATAAATAATCAGTGGTGTTTCCATAGAGTTTTCCATATTCGGCAGCCAATCCATAGGTGCCTCCGTCGATTCGTCCCAAATCTTCATGGGAAATGTATTCGTTGTTTGGGCCTAATGTGACTTTAAAAAGATAATCCCGATTGTTGGGCATCGTCCAAGCCACGTACATGAAATTTCCGATTTGAACAAAATCACCTGACGCTCTTCCCTCTCCGAAGTCATGCCAAAGTTGAAAGTTTTGCAAATCATTGGCAGGAGCTCTATAAACCTTTGAAGTCCAACCTCCTTCGTATAAATTATTTAAATGATCAAAAGAAAGCGCCAAAACGGATTGGCCGTTGCTGTGAATTTGAGTAATGGTTTGAAGTGTACAGTTTTCGGTGTTCAATTTCTGCAACCATCCGTGTTGCCTCACCACATAAACTTCTTGTTGATTATTGATAGCTATGTCGTAGTATCCACCATTTCCATCGATATCCCCACAGAGGTTTACCACTTGAGGGTTGTTGTAAAGGTTTGTAATTTTGGAAATTCCATCGTGAGCGCGGGTAACATAGACTTCAGGAGACTGATCAAATAAATCCAAAAAGTCCAAAGCATAATTTTGCAATTCATCAAAGGGAATGCTTACATAGCCATCTCCGTTCTGATCACAAGCTACATATTCTTGTTCGGGAGTATGATAAATCTGACCGGAAAGATGAAGTCCGAAAAGGATTAGAAATATAGTTAGAATGGAATTTTTCAATTCGATTTTTTTAGGACTGCAAATTTCCGAAATATTAGTTGGAATTGAGAAGATTTGATAAAAAAAAGCCGATTGTAGATACAATCGGCTTGAATTTTAACAAAGAATTTGGAATTACAATCCAAATTCCTGTTTGAATCTATCTACATAATCCAATTTTTCCCAAGTGAAAAACTCTAAATTTTCAATTGTTTTTTCATTGGCTTTACCTTTGTTGAAGGTTTTGCTTCCTATATAAGATTGTCTTCCCATATGTCCATAGGAAGCTGTTTCTTGGTAAATTGGGTTTCTCAATTTCAGATTTTGCTCAATCACATAAGGGCGTAAATCGTATATTTTCTGGATTTTCTCTGCAATTTCACCATCGGTTAGATTGATTTTAGAAGTTCCATAGGTATTGATATACAAACCACAAGGCTCTGCTACGCCAATTGCATAGGAAACCTGAACCAAAACTTCATCAGCTACTCCGGCAGCTACTAAGTTTTTTGCAATATGTCGAGTTGCATAAGCCGCACTTCGATCCACTTTTGATGGATCTTTTCCACTAAATGCTCCTCCTCCGTGTGCGCCTTTTCCGCCATACGTATCTACAATGATTTTTCTTCCCGTTAATCCTGTATCTCCGTGCGGGCCACCGATAACAAATTTTCCAGTTGGGTTGATATGGTAGGTAATTTCTTCGGTAAATAATTGTCGGATTTCCGGTTTTTGTTTTGCGATAACTCTCGGAATCAACATTTCTTTGATGTCTTTTCTGATTTTCGCCAACATGGCTTCGTCGCTTCCAAACTCATCGTGTTGGGTTGAAACCACTATGGAGTCAATTCGAACGGGTTTATGGTCATCCGAATATTCAATAGTAACTTGGGATTTTGCATCCGGTCGTAAATATTTGATTGCATCATTTTCACGACGGATATCTGCCAATTCTTTTAAAATGGTGTGTGCAAGGTCAAGGGCCAACGGCATATAATTTTCCGTTTCATTTGTGGCATAGCCAAACATCATTCCTTGATCTCCTGCTCCTTGTGAATTTGCTTTGGTTTCGAAATCAGCATCTTCATTTGCGCGATCAACACCTTGGTTGATATCGGGAGATTGCTCATGAATAGCAGAAATAACGCCACAAGAGTCACCGTTGAACATGTATTCCCCCTTGGTATATCCGATTTTATTGATTACTTCCCTTGCGATTTGCTGCACATCTAAATAAACTTCGGACTTCACTTCTCCTGCCAAAAATACTTGTCCGGTTGTAACCAAAGTTTCACAAGCTACTTTAGAAGAAGGATCGTAAGCCAGAAAATTATCTATCAAAGCGTCTGAAATCTGATCAGCAATCTTATCTGGATGTCCTTCAGAAACTGATTCTGATGTAAATAAATAAGCCATATTTTTTTATTTGATGAGGAAAAGAGATAAGACAGTGAAGAAACCTGTTTTAGCAATTTTTTACGAGGTTGCAATCAGTCAAATCTTTCCTCCGAATTTTTAACGCTGCAAAATTACTGAGAATTTATTAATTTGAAAATGAAACTCAAGTTATTTTAAAATCTCCAGTTTTTTCATGCAGTCTTTCATTTTTAAATAAGTTCGTTCGATATCGTCGTCCAAACCAATTGAAAATCGGATCAGTCCGTCGGTCAATCCCATTTCTTCTTGTTCTTCAATGGGAATTTCGCTGGAAGTGGAAGTTCCAGGCGCACTGAATAAGGTTTTATAAAAACCTAAACTCACGGCAAGATAGCCTAAATTTTCTTGCTGCATCAATTCCATTAAAGCATTGGCTTTGTCAAGTGACCCCACGTCCAATGTCATCATTCCACCAAATCCATAAACAGAATTGTAGGATTTTTTCAGTATTTGATAACCGGAGTGGTTTTCCAAGCCGGGATAAACGACTTTTAGTCCATCTTTCGCAAAAGCCCTCGCAAGAAAATCAGCATTCTGGCTGTGTTGCTTCATTCGGATGTGTAAAGTTCTTAGGTTTTTCAGAATGCTTGCTGCTCTGAGGCTGTCCATCGTTGGTCCAAGTAACATACAAGCTCCATCGTTTACATTTCTCAAATCGTCGATGAACTCCTGTGTGCCACAGATTACTCCACCTACTGTATCGCTGCTTCCATTGATGAATTTCGTGAGGCTGTGAATGACTACGTCTGCTCCTAAATTAATTGGTGAAATAATCATTGGAGTAAAGGTATTATCCACAACGAGTTTGAGGTTATGTTTTTGGGAAATCCCTGCCAAAGCCTGTATATCAGCAACTTCCAAAAGTGGATTACTCACGGATTCACAATATATTACTTTGGTTTTCTCCGTGATAGAACTTTCAACTGATTCCAAATTGGTGATATCTACAAATTTGGTTTGGATTTTTAGTTTGGGTAGAAAATTTTTCATGAAAGCATAAGTACCGCCGTAGATTGTTCGACTCGAAATAATTTCGTCTTCGCTTTGGCAGAATTGCAACAAAACAGAAGTAATGGCTCCCATTCCCGATGCGGTCACATTGGCAGCTTCCGAGTTTTCCATTGCGGCCAAAGCTTGTCCCAAATAAAGATTGCTGGGCGTGGTATGTCTTGAATAAAGATAACATCCGTCTGCATTTCCTTCAAATGTATCGAACATGGTTTTTGCTGACAAGAAAGTATAAGTCGAAGAGTCTGTAATTGATGGATTTACACCTCCGAATTCTCCAAAATATTGCAAATCCTGAATGCGATCTGCGGGTTTATGTTTTTGCATTTTATGTTTTTGCATTTTATTTTTTTTCAAATTTGATGAAAGAATGGTGAAAAATCAATGAAACTTCAAAAATTCAGTTATATTTACTGAATATATACAGCTATTTAGATTTATATTCTACTTAAATACTGTTTTAATGAATTTTAATTAATAATTTTCTATTATGAATATAGATCCGAAGGATTTAGAAATTTTGAATCAATTACAAGAAAATTCCAAACTTACGAACAAGCAACTTTCGATGAAGTTAAATTTATCGGTAACAGCTGTTTTTGAACGAGTTAAAAAGTTAGAGCGCAGCGGAATTATAAAAACTTATGCGGCTATTTTGGATCGAAAAGAACTCGGTCGGGAATTGATGGTTTATTCCCATGTGAAACTTGAAAAACATTCACAAAAAAACATTTCTGAATTTGAAAATCAAATCAAACTATTGGATGAGGTTCACGAGTGTTATCATGTCAGTGGAGATTATGATTATATTTTAAAAATGACTTTTTCCGACATGGACGAATATCGTGAATTTATGGTGAAAAAGTTGACGACAATTCCAAGCATCGGAAGTACGCATAGTATTTTTGTCATCAGTGAAGTGAAATCGGAAGTTGGTTATAAATTATAAAAAAATCATCCCACAAAAAAATTTCTGTAGGATGATTAAGGATTGGGTATTGAAGTTAGATATTTTATTCGTAATCAATCATTTCTGCATTAAACAAGACTAAGTTTCTTGTATATTCTGCGTCATTAAGATCCACTATATAGATTGATTTTACTGAAATCAAATCATTTGCTGTATTTGTAAATATAATTTCTGCATCGTTGGGGGAGAATTGAGGATCAACATCAATTGTCCCGATGGGTTTATCGCTCAATGTAGAAAAATCGGTTGAAGTTTGATCGTTGAAGTTATAGATAAAAATACGTGTGTCTAATTGTCGGTAATTGGAAGTTTCAAACCCGGAAACATCGTGAGTGTACAATAAACGGTCTCCTGTTATGCTCCAGTCAAGCCCTCCCACAGCTCCTTGTTGACCGTCGAAAATGGTTTCAATAAAGTTCCCATTTCCATCGAGAATGCTAATTTTTGCGTTGTAGCCATTGTTATTATTTGTAACAATTGCGATTCGGGATCCGTCATAGCTCCATGCGCATTTTGTAATGAATTGTCCATCGGGCGTTTGAAAAATTTGATGCTGTCCGGTTCCGTCATAATTTACTTTGTAGAGTTTGTCAAAACTTGGAAAGATAAACTGACTTCCGTTAGTGTTCCAATCGAAATCCATCACATCGGGCCGGAAACCATTTACGGGCACTTGGCTGATTTGTTGTGGATTTTCTCCGTTTAGATTTGCTGTCATCAAATGCGTTTGTCCGGCAATGGTTTGAAAGAAGGCTACTTTCTGAGCGATGTTGTTCTTATGAGGTCGCCAGCTTGAATGAATCGATGTTGTGATGTAAATAGATTCTTCAAGATTGGTAGATTTGATGATGAAATTCCCATCTTCTTTTTGTACGTAATGATAGCGATATTCTGGATTAGCACGTATCGTGAACTGACTGGACTCACTAAACACTTCATCGTTGATATCATCTGAAACTCCTACTTGCCAAGTATAAGTCGTTCCGAAATGAAGGTTTTCTAAAGCGAGTGTATCAACGACCAAATCAGGGAATTCAATTTCTTCGTTTGTGGTATTATTTTTCAAAATTACACGGTAGTTAAGCGTATCATTGTCGGCATCCGTACTGCTCCATTTGAGGATTACATCATTGGGAAGGTCAGTTGCTAAGTTTTCCGGTGCAATCAATTGAGGCGCAGTTGGAGGTTGATTGAGTGTTTCATCTGTAATCATTTCAAAAACGATGGTTACAATCTGGTCTAATTCGGTGATACTAATTGCATCTACCTCTGTCACATATCCATTTAATTCTGCTTTCACTGAATAGTCACCGATCGGTATGCTTTCTAAGATTTCAAAATAGCCTTCTTCATCGCTGTAAACCGTTTGGGTAGAGGGTGTAGTTGTAATTTTCACATTTGCCAAAGGTTCATTGGTTAGTTCCAATCGAACGGATCCTTTTAGGGTTCCTTTTTGAGTTCCATCGAGTAAATCTTCGCTGCATCCAAACAGGAAAATTGTAAATATGCTGAGTAATACTATGTTTTTCATGATTTTCTTATTTTTTTCTGTCACCAAAATTAATGTGTACACCTACTCCTACTTGTAAGAAATGGTCATCTCTTTTTCCAGAGACTTTTTCATCCCAATCATCATCAAAACCAATGTGATACGCACCAAAACCTCTGATGCCGACGGTTGGTGAAATAAGGTATTCAAATCCACCGCCAAATTGTGTTTTGAATTTCACATCCCGATTAAGTCCTTTGGTATCGGTGATAAAACCTAAGCCACCAAATAGATAGGGAGTGAACTCATTGAACGGCATGACCAGATATTCCAGGTCCAAATCGTAAGTACTGAAAGTGGATCGAAAGAAGTCTTTAGCTCCTAATTCTTGGAAGCCTATGGATAAATTGGCATTAAAATAATCCGAAAACATATATTTAAAAGCTCCCTTGATACCTGGGCGCATGGTTTGGGTTTTATAATCACCTTTTAGGGTATTGAAGGTATAGGAAAGTCCGAATGAAAATTTGGATCTTCTTTCTCTTTGCCAAACGCCTTTTCCCGCTACACGCTTGCTACTTTCTTCAATTTCCTTGTTATAATTACTAAGTAAATCCTTTGCGATTGTTACATCTTCATCGACTGTTTCCCATACTTCATCTTTGATTCCTTCTAGAACCATTAGATAAACTGCTTTATTAATGGCCTCTGTAACTGCAATATGAACGGGTTCATTATTGGTTACCCCGACTTCTGCTTCCATTAACCTTTCAAAGTCGATGTATCTGAACATGCTTGAGTTTATAGATTGAGAAAGAATGGTTTTGGAAGTATAGACTGTTTTTAAAACTTTTCCGTTGCTTGTGGAAACAGCTCTCAAGTATACGGTAATTCGGTCTTGTCTGTATTCAGTCGAACCACCAATCCCGAAGTATCGTGCGCCTGCTCCACCTGTCAGAATGTTTGTATCGTATGAAATGACACCGCCTTCAAGTAGAATCCCCGCAAATAACAAAGGTGGGAGCTGACTGCTGGCCGGGTTATTTCCCGAATATTCTTGTCGGGTCGTACGAATGATTTGTCGCTCGTTTAAAAGGTTTCCGATGTTTTCTCTTTCAATTGGCACAAACCATTTACTGTCTTCGAGGGACTTGATGAGTATGGTCGTTAGCCCCTGTGGAACAGCGGTGCTCCAATTAGCTCCCATATCGGATGCTTTATATTGACCAGTTTGATCACGGAACTTATAAACTCCGACGACGACTTGTTCTTTGGGTTGAGGTAGTTTTTCAAAATCCCTTTGGGTAGGAGTTGATTCGCCTATGTAGGATCGATCTTGCACTCCACCCGGTGGAATCATAAAAACTCCACAACTTTGTAGTGCAATGAGAATTGCAAAATAAATAATGTAAATGGGGGTTTTCATAATATTTAGTTTAAAGAATTATTTCTGTGTATTCACCTGTTTCACTGTCAATGATACTGATGATGGAGCCACCACGTATTTCTTCGATGGTGATGTACAGACCGCCGACTTCGTAGCTTCCGGGTTCATTTCCTATTCCAGACTCATTGTCACTGAACATCCCTCGAGTCAGTTGGTTTAGAATTTGTCTTTTCATAGAATCTGAAAAACCACTTAAAGCTGAATTTTTAAAATCTGATGACAAATCTTGATCATCAAAAGGGTTTTGTGCATTTGCTGAAGCCAACAGCCAAGAATAATTCAGGTAATTTCCGCCAAAATTTGGATTGACTGGTGTATGAACCAATTGTTGTGCAGAAATTTGAGTTCCAAATAACAATAGGGTAAATAATAGGATGCAATTTATTTTTTTCATAATGAGGGTTTTAGTAGTTGAATTCTTGTTTTATATTTTCTTTTTCTTCAGCAAACTTTGCCAATTGCCTTAGTGCCATGGCTACTTGTTGTTGATTGTATTCTTCGTTGGGGTGTGTATAAAATTCATACACAACTTCATAGTCAGCTTTGACCTGAATAATACTGGTTTGTCCTCTGTATGGTAATTCTGAAATGAGAACGATGAATTTGAATTTATTGGGGTATTGGTTATAAACGGAAAAAAAACTATCATAAAAGTCTTTTCCGAATTTTGTTTTGGATTCATCGACAACCATTCCCTCCAGCATCAGCGAAGTTTCATCAACACTAGTGGTATTCATGGGTTTTATTTCGATTGAATCCTTGGTTATTAGTTTATTTTGGATTTCATCTCGTATATACAGAACGGCTTCTATATTTTGGCTTTCACCTTGATTGACTCGAGATAAGGAAAGTGTTTTTATTTCACCGGGTTCGAGGGTGAATTTTCCACTTTGTCGATTGATGGAAAGATTTTTTGTCGCTGTGGTTTTCTTAACGAGTAGTAGATAATTGTATTCTAGATACAATGAGCTATTGTTTTTTACAGTTGGCTCAAGGCTGATGACATTTTCATCTTGTTGAACTTCTATATGAGCTTCAATCCATACCTCGTCTGCTTCCTGACCGAAACTCACTATAAGTAGGAATGGACTTAATATTAAGGTATAGAATAGGGTTTTCATGGGTAATTTCTTATGATTACATTACGATTATCTCCTTCAATGTTGATCGTGATGTTATCCATTATTTGATTGTTTCCATAAATTTCCACGTAGTTATTATTTCCCTCTACATTCACATTTAAATTGGATGGGACCAATGAAGTTTCGGTATAATAAAACTGTTGGAATTCTCCGGACTGAGTCAAAGAAATCTGTTGTGCTTGGATTTCAGCTGAATTATAATTTCCCATTTGAATGACTTGTGTATCATAGACTCCTCCGGAATTGATTGAAATATAGTTCAATAATTCTGCTTCTGAAATGGTTTGAGAATGAGTGATTCCAAAGATGAGGATGCCTATAACAAATAATATAGTTTTCATAACGGGTGGGGTTAAAAAGGAACTGCCCTAGAAATTTACCTCCCCCATTTTCGGTAAACTTTAGGACAGCCCTATAAATTTTTGGTATTTTCTCGAGGGGGGACTTGAGAAAGGTTAAATTAATTTGTCTGAGTTACAGTCATGCTATTACCATTACCAAGCTGAACTCCTAAATGAGTGTGCGTATCACCGCTTTGAGTGATGTAAGAATAGTTGTCATTACCTAACTGAATATCAGTTGCTGAGTTACCATTCCCTACTTGCCATTGGTCAATTAAGTTACCATCTCCCATTTGAAGAGCATAAGCATCGTTGCCAACACCATTCTGGTACTGAATGATATCGTTTAAATCTCCCGTTTGACTTGCGTAAGCAACGTTTAGCGTACCTTCTTGGTACTGATCTACTTCATTTAAGCTTCCATCTTGCTCTGAAGTTGCTGAGTTCATATCTCCTTCTTGATACTGTACAGTACTGTTGAAGAATCCAACTTGCGTTGTTTCAGCGTTGTTACCGTTTCCGATTTGCATTTGTTCGTTCATGTTTCCTACACCTAATTGATCTACGTATGCAACGTTACCAAGTCCAAGTTGAGTAGTAGAGTTTTCATTCCACCATCCTTCTTGATCTACATAAGCTTCATTAAAAGCCCCAACACTTAAAGTTACATTTTCGTTAGCCCAACCTTCTTGAGTTGTTTCTGCGTGATTGGACAAACCTAACTGAACGATAAGGTTGTCATTTTGCAAACCATCTTGGTCAACAATTGCTGAGTTGTCTACTCCAACTTGTAGCGTAACGTCATTGTTACTTTGAGCGAAAGCTACGGTTCCTAGTGCGAAAAAAGCACATACAATTAATTTTTTCATGATATAAATAAATTTTAGTTAGGACAAAATTAGAACCATCTTCAGAACCTAGTTTCATTGTTTTTTGTGATTTAAAAAAAATACTCATTTTCCGGTAGTTAGAAAAAAACAAGTTTTTTGCTATGTCATATAATTAAAAAACAGTAATTTAGCAGATATAAAATTTATTATAAATGCCTATGGATATATAAAACAGAATCACTACCATTAAATTTATCTCTCTCAAATACTAAAATTTATGAAAAAATCAACCTATGTTTATTTAGCAATAGACAATCAAATATTGCTAAAGGGATTTGAAGGTTTAATTAAATCCCAATTAGAAAACGTAACTGTTAATCCAGTTAATAGTATCAACGAACTTTTCGAGGTCAACTTCCACAAAGATCCTGAAGTCTCAAAAATCATCATTTACGATTCCAGTATAGAAAACGAACAAACAAATTTATTGCTGTTCAACTTACTGCAAACCAACCCCGATTTACGAATTCTTTTTCTAATCAAAGAATTCGATCAAAGGAAAATCAAATTCCTTTTCAATGTGGGAATCTATGGAGTCTTATCTAAAGATATCTCGGTCGATGATTTTTCAGATATCTTAAATGATGTACTTTTAGAAAAACGTAGCTTATGCCCTTCTTTCCGAGAACAATTAATTAAGAAATTCTGTCAAAGAGATCAAAACTTAAGTCAGATGCACGGGTATGAGGAGGTCGGGGTTTCTACAGAAGTAGAAGATGATTATATGAATCAATTATTTGGTTTAACCAAAAGAGAAAAAGAAATCTTATGTTTGATATGCAACGGCAAGAACACAAAAGAAATTTCTGAGGAACTTTTCATCAGCTTACATACTGCTGAAACGCATCGAAGAAATTTACTCAGTAAACTCGATGTAAAAAACACGGCTGAAATGGTGAAAGTCGCGCTCATGAGTAAATTAATTACACCGTAAAAAATGAAATGAATATTTTTATCTTGTAAAAAATGTATAAATCTGTACTATATGAAATATAAAATCATACTATTGTGACATCTAAATACAAGCAAAAAGATATTCAAAACTTTGCAGAGGATGCTCCCACAAGTTATTATGCTGGAAACGTAGCAACCCCGTTAAATGACCTTACTTCCATTCAAAAAATGAAAATAATCAAAAACGGGATTTCCAAAACCTATTTAGAAGTACTAAAAAAGGCGACTTCTTTGGATTATGACTCACTTGCAGGAGCTCTTTCTGTTACACGGGCGACCCTCATAAACAAAAAAGGCACTGAAAAGTTCAGCGGCCAAATCAGTGAAAGAATCGTATCACTTGCTGATTTATATTCTTTTGGCTATGAGGTTTTTGAAGACAAAGACCGCTTCAACAAATGGATGTTCATTCCCAATCAAGCTTTGGGTGGGCTTGCTCCTTTTGATATCGTTGACAATTATTACGGTCGAGAAGAAATTCGTAGCCTGATCGGGCGGGTTGCCTATGGCGTTTACTCCTGATTATGCTGGTTTACCGAGTAAGCAAAACGCAATACGCGGAGGATTTAAATGGTACTGGTGCTAAACTATTTGGTGGGCGCTGGAATCACATCGATACTCCCTGCATATATACAGCTTCTAGTCGTTCGCTTGCTGTTTTGGAATATTCAGTCAATGTGAATATTGATTATATTCCGAGGCCACTTAGTATTTGCATTTTTGAAATTGACGAAACCAAAGTAAAGGAGTTAAAAATCAATAAGCTTCCTGGCGATTGGAAAGATGTACCTTCTCCTTTTCCCACCAAAGACTTCGGAACCAAATTATTGGAGAAAGGAGATCCTATTATAAAGCTTCCCTCTATCATCCCCGATGAATTTAATTTCGTTTTAAATCCTTTGGCTACTGAAAAGGCTTTTAAACTTGTAGAAATAAAGGATTTTGTGTACGATTTACGAATTAAATCAAAATAGCATTAGATCTAAACCTCGGCCGTCTTATTAGCCAACTGGCCACAAGCCGCGTCAATATCCCCTCCCCGACTTCTTCTCACCATCACGGTAATTCCGGCTTTTTCGAGTTCTCTAACATAGCGTTCTTCTGCTTCGATGCTTCGATGGTCAAATTTCCCTTCTCCAATTGGATTGTATTGAATCAAATTGACTTTACTTGGCACCTTTCGACAATATTTGATTAAGGCTTTGATGTCTTCTTCGCCATCATTAATCCCTCCCCAAACACAATATTCAAATGTAATCACAGAACCGGTTTCTTTGTACCAATACTGAAGTGCCTCCATAATTTCGGTAAGTGGAAATTTTTCTGAAAAAGGCATGATTTCATTTCGTTTGTGTTCAATGGCCGAATGCAGTGACAGGGCAAGTTTGACTTTTATATTTTCGTCGGCCAGCATTTTGATCATTTTGGGAATTCCTGAAGTGGAAACAGTAATTCTACGAGCTGACATTCCCAAACCTTCGGGCGTAGTGATTTTCCGGATGGCTTCCACCACATTTTTGTAGTTCATCATGGGTTCGCCCATTCCCATAAATACAATATTGGAAAGAGGTCGGTCAAAATATTCCCGACTTTGTTGATCAATCAATGCCACTTGATCTACTATTTCTGCCACTTCCAGATTTCTCATCCGTTTCAGGCGGGCAGTAGCACAAAACTCACAATTCAACGAACATCCCACTTGTGAAGACACACAGGCTGTTGTTCGAGTTTCAGTAGGAATTAAAACGGATTCCACCATTAAACCATCGTGCAATTTCACCCCATTTTTAATGGTTCCATCTTGGGATCTCTGCAATAAATCGACATGGGCATTGGGGATTGAAAAAAACTCCTCGAGTTCTACACGAAGCGATTTAGACAAATTAGTCATGTCCTCAAAACTATGGGCATTTTTCTTCCAGAGCCATTCATAAATCTGCTTGGCTCTGAAAGATTTTTCGCCCATCGAGGTAAGATGATTTTCTAAATCTTCAAGACTTAGTTTTCGGATATCTTTTTTGACCTGATTCAAATTAAATAATTAACATCGCATCTCCGTAGGAGTAAAATTTATATTTCTCTTTTACGGCTTCTTTGTAAGCTTTCATCAGGAAATCGTGTCCAGCAAAAGCACTAACCATCATAATCAATGTAGATTTTGGTGTATGAAAATTCGTAATCATACAATTCGCCACTCCAAATTCATAAGGTGGAAAGATAAACTTATTCGTCCATCCGTTGAACGGATTTAACTGGCTATTCGCCGAAACTGAACTTTCTATGGCGCGCATGGAGGTGGTTCCTACGGCACAAATTCTTTTTTTCTCTTCAATTGCTTTGTTTACAATTGCAGCTGTTTCTTCGGGGATGATAGCTTGTTCAGACTCCATTTTATGCTTGGAAAGGTCTTCTACCTCTACGGGCGCAAAAGTTCCTAATCCTACATGCAAAGTAATTTCCGCAAAATCAACCCCTTTGATTTCGAGCCTTTTAAGTAAATGTTTAGAAAAATGCAAACCCGCCGTTGGTGCAGCTACAGCTCCTTCGTGTTTCGCATAAATGGTCTGATAACGCTCTGCATCTTCCGGAACTACTTCACGTTTTATGTATTTTGGAAGGGGTGTTTCGCCTAATTCTTCCAATGCTTTTCTGAATTCTTCGTAACTACCATCAAAAAGGAAACGCAGAGTTCTACCGCGTGAAGTTGTATTGTCCACGACTTCCGCAACCAAACTATCGTCATCTCCAAAAAACAGCTTATTACCAATTCGGATTTTCCTTGCCGGATCCACCAAAACATCCCATAGTCGGGTTTCAGGATCCAATTCACGAAGTAAAAAAACTTCAATTTTTGCTCCGGTTTTTTCTTTGTTTCCCATGAGTCGGGCAGGAAAAACTTTGGTATTATTCATAACCATGACGTCTCCTTCATCAAAGTATTCAATTAAATCTTTGAATAATTTGTGTTCGATCGTCTGAGTTTTTCTGTCCAGAACCATTAGCCTTGCCTCATCTCTCTGCTCTGCAGGATGTTCTGCCAGTAGTTCTTCTGGAAGTTTAAAATTAAAATCGGAGGTTTTCATTTTCATATCGCAAAATTTTGCTGCAAAGATACGACTTGAGCACCCCCTTTGTCAAGTTTATTATTAGTTTTTCAGTTTGCGTGCATCGATGAAACTTTTTATAAAAACAAACAGCGCCAATAAATTACTTAAAATACATACCAAAAAAATGTATTTGGTGGTCACCCAGTCATCGATTTTAGTAAACCTCCAAACACACATAGCAAACATTATCAAAGCAAGTGTTACCGCGATATGTGCAATTAATTTGGGAGATTTATTCCAGAAAAAACCTAATATAACAAAGATAATTCCTGCAAAAGTTGGAATAAGTGCAGTTACTGATTGAGGAACTACAGTTAAAAACCCAAATAATCCTGCGGCCATTAATACAAATCCGTTGAAGTAGTTTATAGATAGTGGTTTCATAAATAAATGATTTTTTCAAAGGTAATCTTTACTTCTCAAATTAGAACCTGATTTTTGTCTGAGAAGAATTGTTTCTGTAATTTTGTTTTGAACTAATTCAATTTCTCAGATGAAAAAAACCTTTTCATTATTTATCATTCTTCCGATTTTGATTCTAAGCTGTAAAAAAGAAAATACAGTTGAAATCGGAACTGTGACCGAGCGAACTCCAGAAGAACTAGCTTCTTTTGTAGAATATGCTGCAGAGTTTAGATTTAATTCCATTCAGGGAGAGTCGGTTTCACTTTCGGATTTGAAAGGGAAATATCTTTATGTAGATGTTTGGGCAACTTGGTGTCGGCCCTGTTTACAGCAATTACCTGCCATGAAAGAGCTAGAAGAAAAGTTCCGGGATACCAACATCGAATTTGTAAGCATTTCGGTGGATCGGGAAAGGGACAAAGAGAAATGGAGAAAAATGGTTTCTGATCAACAAATGCGCGGTGTTCAACTGTATGCAGGCACACAAACTTCCTTTCACCAGGATTATCAAGTTTCTACGATTCCTAAATTTTTAATCATAGGAAAAGACGGAGAAATCATCGACAAAAATGCACCAAGACCTATGGACCATAGAACTGGAGGAATTAATCAGGAATTGGTTTCGGTTTTTGAAGATTTATTGAAAAATTAAAACATGAATAACGAACTAAATAAAAACCAAGAAGAATTTTACATAAAATTCAAGGAAAGACTGGACGACACCACCGAATTCCCTTCCAATTACATCTTTAAATTCATAGTTCCAACCGACAATAAACGAATTGCAGAAGTGCAAAGAGTTTTTGACGGTGCACGTCCTCAGTTTTCCATGAAAGAATCCAAAACCGGTAAATATACATCGGTAACCGTAGTAACTTATGTACTCGACTCAGATCAGGTCATTCATTACTACAAATCCGCCGCTTCCATTCAAGATGTGATGATGTTGTAAACAAAAACCCGGAAGCTCTCGCCCCCGGGTCAAAATCAATCAATTATGAAAAAATTATCACTTACTTGTCGATAGAACTCAACACGCGCTGCATGAATTGATTTGCAGCATCACGCTCGCTCATTCCGCCATCGATCATGGATTTCATTTCCATGGCTCCGCAGATATTGGAAATAATTTCTCCGATTGCTTCTCTCTCATCGTCCTTTACGGCAGGCGAATCGGCGTAGATTTCCAAAACTTCCAAAGCATTTTCCATGGCTTCAGCAGAAGCTGTCTTTGCTAAATTTTTATAAACCGGCAATTTCATCTGTAATCGCTTTTAAATGTTCTTCTTTTGATGTAACTACTTGGTTCACAAACTTTCCGTCTTTGTAAATAGCAAAAGTTGGTAAATTGGTAACTTCCGCCATTTTACGGCTTTCCGGGAATTTTTCAGCATCTACATAGATGAACTGAATCTCCGGATTTGACTCGGCCAAACGTTTTACTTTTGGCTTCAGCAGGCGACAATTTCCGCACCATGCTGCCCCGAACTGAACCAAAGTCTTTGGATTTTCGTTCAGAATTTCGGGTAATTTATCTTCATTAATTTCTACAAACATCTTAATTCAAATTTACGTTGGTTGACAAATATTCGGCTACGCCATCTTTTGTAGCATTCATCGCAGCTTTTCCTTCTTCCCAGTTTGCCGGACATACCTCACCGAATTTTTCAACGTGAAGAATCGCGTCCAACAAACGAACGTACTCGTCAATGTTTCTTCCCAAAGGCAAATCGTTAATGGTTTCGTGGCGAACCACACCGTTTTTATCGATGATAAAAGTTCCTCTGTACGCAACCGGAAGTCCTTCGAAAACAATTCTTTCGGTTTCATAATCCGTTACATATTCGCCTGCTAAAACACCATAATCCATAGAAATGGTCTTCGCTAAATCGGCAACTACCGGGTACTTAACTCCTTGAATTCCACCATTGTCTTTATCAGTGCTCAACCATGCAAGGTGCGTTTCTTCTGAATCCGTAGAAACGGCAACAACTACTGCGTCTCTCTTTTCAAATTCAGCTAATTTTTCCTGAAATGCGTGCAATTCAGTTGGACAAACAAATGTGAAATCTTTTGGATAAAAGAATAAAACGATATTTTTTTCGCCGATTGGCAATGTGAAGTCTGATACTATTTCTTCTCCGTCCAAAACCGCCGGAGCTACAAATTGTGGGGCTTTTTTTCCTACTAATGACATAATCTTTACAATTTTAAATTTTACACTGCAAAAATACCCTGAGATTAAGTCATTCGGAATGATTAATCATAGCTAAACCCTATGATGGAATTTATAGTTTTTATTAAATATATTTTTGATTGATTTCCAATGAATTACAAAGTCATATAAAATCGCATTATGACATCAATCATAGATGAGAAGCGGATTTGAAGCTTTTAAGTGTTTGAATTAATCAAAAATTTCAAATTCCTTTCCGTCAAAAGAAGCAAAGACCATCATAGGATGTGAGTCCTGATGGAAAACATTGCCGGATTTATCAATGGCAATTGCACCTGCAAATCCATCAAACGGCTTCAATTCATCAAAAGTTTTTTCAAATGCTTTGTCAATCGAAAAACCATCCGTCAGACGTGTGACGATTTTTGCTGCAACCGCTCCACTGACAATATCTTCACCAACTCCAGTACAACTTACTGCACAATCTTGGTTTGCATAGTTTCCGGCAACGGTTGCCGAATCGGAAATACGACCCGGAATTTCAAATCCTTTTCCGCCGGTAGATGTAGCAACTGCTAACTTTCTTTCTGCGTCCAAAGCCACGCAACCTACGGTTCCGGTCCCTGTGGATTCTTTTTTGGCTAAATACTCTTCGCGTCGTTGCGGAATCTCAGTTGAAAATGCTTCAAATCCATTTTGTCGGGCAAAATTCGTCGCTCCTTCTCCACCCAAAACTTTGTCTTCAAAATCCAACAATTTTTCGGCTACCTGAATCGGATTTTTTACGTCTTCAATATTGATAACGCCGCTCATTTTTTGAGTTGTTCCATCCATCAATGAGGCGCTCATCCGGATTTTTCCATCGCTTTGGATCTGCGAACCAATTCCAGCATTGAAAAGCTCATTATCTTCCAAAAGTGAAACCGTGTAAACAACCGTTTCGAGCGCAGAATGATTTTGAAGAAATTCAAATCCCTTGCGAGCGATTTCCTTCAATGCATTTTGTTTGGCAATTTTGGTTTCCGAATTGGTATGGGATTCCGAAAAAAATCCGCCGTGAATGATAATCTTCATTTTAAACTGTTTCTTTTATGGTCTCACCCCCGATTACAAGTTCACCCGAAGTCAAATCATAGGTATCATTCTGACTCATCACGTGTACCACGAGATTGCTGATGGAAATGGGTTCTCCCAAAGAAACATCGGTCAGATTTGTATTTTTAATTTGTTGTCCATCGACCAAAATCACAAGCCCAGAACCGATGGCTTCCATTTTGGTTCCTTCCTTGATCAAAAGTCCCGTACCTTCCCCCAAACCGATTCCCAAAACCATTGGGTTGCTAACAACCGCCTGAAAGAGTCGCCCAATCCGACCGCGTTTCACGAAATGCGTATCAATGATTACATCGTCCACAAATCCCAGTCCGCTCGTAATTTTCACTTCTCCTTTGAGCAACGCTTCTTTACTTGCTCCCTGATAAATCATACTTTGAGAGGCAGCTGCTGCTCCGGCTGAAGTTCCGGCATAAATGAATTCTTCATTTCTGTATTTTTCCAGAAGGATTTTATGAAATCTCGTTCCGCCTAGGATTGAAGTCAGTCGCAGCTGATCTCCACCGGTAAACATCACCACATCGGCTTCTTCAATTCTTTTCAAAATGCTTTCTTCAACGGCTTCTTCTCTTTTCTGAATGTGCAAAACATCGACATTCGTGGCACCGAGATAATTAAACGCTTTTATGTATTCAGCTCCCACTTCCAGCGGAATGGTAGAAGCGGTCGTGATGACTTCAATTCTCGATTCTTTGCCGTGCTTGGATTCACTGATTAATCTTTTTAAAATCCCTTTTTCAAAGAAATTCAGATTATTGGCTATATTTTCATCAAAACTGGCTTCTGTGAAACTTCCTTTGTCCACTGCGCCGCCAATGATGATTAATTTTCCTTTAATATTCATTTGGCAAATCTAAATACAATTTTAGATTTAGTCGAATTGAATTTATAAGAATTTTTCAAGATTCTTATATGAAAAGTAGATTAATTAAAAAAAAGAATTAATTTTAGCTAGACACATATTAATTAGGACAACTTAAATAATTTATTTTATGAAGATTCTGAAAATTCAGGCTTTGCGTGGCCCCAATATCTGGAGCGTTCGCCGTAAGAAACTGATTCAAATGCGTTTGGATCTGGAGGAAATGGAAGAAAGACCCACCAATAAAATCGATGGTTTTCGAGAACGACTCGAAGCCCTGCTCCCAAGTTTAATTGAGCACCGCTGTTCCGAAGGAGTTCGGGGTGGATTTTTTATGCGCGTGGACGAAGGGACCTGGATGGGACACGTCATTGAACACATTGCATTGGAAATTCAGACACTTGCTGGAATGGACACCGGGTTTGGGCGTACGCGCGTGACCAAAGAACCCGGAATTTATAATGTGGTTTTCAGTTACATAGAAGAGAATGTAGGATTATTTGCGGCAGAATCTTCAGTACGGATTGCGCAAGCACTGATTGACGGAGTGGATTATGATTTGGAAGCCGATATTCAGCGAATGAAAGAAATCCGTGAGCGAGTTCGTTTGGGTCCGAGCACGGGAAGCATCGTCGAAGAAGCCGTAGCAAGAGATATTCCGTGGATTCGTTTGGGAACCAACTCCTTGGTTCAATTAGGCTATGGCGTAAACCAAATGCGTTTTCAAGCAACTATCACTTGCAACACCAGCAATATTGCGGTGGATATTGCCTGTGACAAAGAAGACACAAAGCGGATGCTTGAAAATTCATCTGTTCCGGTAGCAAGAGGTTCGATTTGCGTGGACGAAGAAGATTTGATAGATACCATCGACAAAATCGGTTTTCCAATTGTGATTAAACCTTTGGGTGGAAACCACGGAAAAGGCGCTTCTATCAATGTAAAAACAATCGATGAAGCCAAAGCTGGACTGGAACATGCCCAAAGATACGGTCGTCGGGTGATTGTGGAAAAATTCATAACCGGACATGATTTCCGGATTTTGGTCATTAATCATAAAATGGTTGCGGCAGCGCAGCGCGTTCCCGCACATGTAGTTGGCGATGGTGAACATACGATTGCAGAATTAATTGAAATTGAAAACCAAGACCCAAGACGCGGTTATGGACATGAAAATGTACTGACCGAAATTGATATTGACCGTGACTCCATGGATTTATTGGATAAACTAGGTTATACAGAAGATTCAATTCCAAATAAAGGCGAAATTGTTTATCTGAAATCGACTGCTAATTTGAGTACCGGCGGAACTTCTGTAGATGTTACCGATATGGTGCATCCTGAAAATATATTTTTGGCTGAACGAATTTCACGCATCATCGGACTTGATATTTGCGGGATTGACATTATGGCCGAAAACCTCACCCAACCTTTGCAAGAAAACGGTGGCGTAATTCTCGAAGTAAATGCCGCCCCGGGATTCCGTATGCATTTGGCGCCTTCGGAGGGTTTGCCGAGAAACGTAGCCGCACCCGTAATCGACATGCTTTATCCGCCCGGAAAACCAAGCCGTATTCCGATTATTGCCGTGACGGGAACCAACGGAAAAACCACCACTACCCGACTCATTGCACACATGGTCAAAAACAAAGGTTATCGGGTAGGATTTACCACTTCGGACGGAATTTACATTCAAAACCATTTATTGGAAAAAGGCGATACAACCGGACCTTACAGTGCGGAATATATTTTAAAAGATCCAACCGTGGAATTTGCCGTTCTGGAAACCGCTCGTGGTGGAATTCTTCGTGCAGGACTTGGCTTTAGCCGATGTGACATCGCAGTAGTTACCAATATCCAAGAAGATCATTTGGGATTGAGTGATATTCATACACTCGAAGATCTGGCAAGAGTAAAAAGTGTGGTGGCGCGAAGTGTAAAAAACGATGGTTGGGCCATTCTGAATGCGGATGATGAATATTGTTTGAAAATCGCCAAAGAACTGGATTGCAACATTGCGTATTTCAGTTTAGATGAAAACCAGCCACACGTTCAAGCCCTTTCCCGAGCAGGTAAAATTGTGGCAGTTTATGAGAATGGATATGTAACCGTGAAAAAAGGTGACTGGAAAATCCGAATTGAAAAAGTAACCCAAATTCCCTTGACAGTTGGTGGGAAAGCCAAATTTATGATTGCCAATGCGCTTGCCGCAACTTTGGCCGGTTACCTCACTGGTTTTCATTCAGAAGATTTGAGTTTGTCCTTGCAAACTTTCATTCCAAGTGCAGCGCAGACACCAGGACGAATGAACATTTTCAATTTCAAGAACTTTAAGATTATGATTGATTTTGCACATAATCCGCAAAGTTATTTGGCGATTGAAGATTTCCTGAGCAATATAGATTCGCCGCATAAAATCGGAATCATTGCCGGTGTGGGCGACCGTCGCGATGAGGACATCAAAGAATGCGGAAAAATCGCCGGACGTATGTTTGACCACATTATCATTCGTCAGGAAAAACACCTGCGCGGCCGTACAGAAGACGAAATCATCGGTTTGATTCTCGAAGGAATTCAGGAGTCCAATAAAGACATTACCTACGAAATCATTCCGAAGGAAATCGAAGCCATCAAACACGCCATCAACAATGCCAAAGAAGGAACATTCATTACGGCTTTGAGCGATGTGGTGACCAATGCGATTGAGATTGTTCAGACTTATTTGGACAAGGAAAATGAAAGTATAATTGCAAATTAATATAAACCCACAAGTCTTTGATTTGTGGGTTTTTCTTTAAAGATCTAATCAAACAAAGATTTCTTCTTCTTTGAATTCTGATATATTCTCAATAAAGTAAGCAGGTGAAACTTTGGTTACTGAGCGAAATGCTCGGGAAAAACTTTGCCGATTGGCATAACCCGATTTTTTGGCCAATTCATCCATCTTCAAGGTTCTCATGGACGGATTCGATTTAAGTTCGTCAATCAAATGGTTTATTCTGAGTTCGTTTAGATAGGCATTGAAGTTTTTTCCCAAATGATTGTTTATCACAAAAGATAAGTAACGACTATTTGTTTCCAATTTTTTGGACAGGATTTCAATCGTAAGTCCCGGCTCATTAAATTCTTTTTCTCTTTCAAAACTTTTTAATTTTTCGAGCAGTTCATTGATTTTTTCAATGGGTAATTTATTGGATTCTATGGACTTTTCTTCGGTCAATTCTTCTGTGAGAGACTTTATTTTTGGACGGTCTAACAAGAGTTTTAATTGCTTGTTTTTTCTGTGGCTTACATACAATTTAACAGAGATTGCTATCACTAAAATTCCTGCTATTCCAATCAAAATTTGATAAAAAAGTGATTGAGATTGACTACTCTTCTCTATTTGTTTTTTCTCCAAAATTAAATTGGCGGTTTCAAATTCTTTCTTTTTGTGCAAAGTTGAATTGAGGTACACAAAATCTTTTTCCATCAATTTGCTCAATTCAATCAAGCGTTCTATGTAATACAACTTGCTTTCTCGATTGTCTTTGGCTCGATAATGAGTCAGTAAGATTTCATAAGCTTCCCTTAGCTCAGGATTGAGGTAGTTTCTTTTCTGAAAAATCGAGTCTATTTTTTGGAAGTATTCTATCGCTTCATTGTCTTTTTGCGAGGATTCTAAATTCTTCCCTATGTAAAAATAAGAAACAGCGACCCAGTCAAATTTATCTTCCTTTGTGAAAAGAGGAACAAGAGATTTTAAAATTCCCATAGACATTTTGTAATCTCCTTCGTAAAACTTCTGAACCGCTAAAGTTTTCTCCAACAATGCTCTCTCGTACCAAAATTCTGTATCAGAAGATTCTTTCATTCCAGTTTCTATCAATTCCTTTGACTTTCCTAATTGTCCGAGGGATTGATAAAGATTTGCCAAACGGTGGAGCGTAAAAAGGTAATATTTACGGTTGTTGTATTCTTCATTTGGATGCGTTGATGTTTCAATTGAATTATAAAAATGTATTTTGCATTCTTCAAACTTTGAAATGGCTATTTCATGATGTCCCAAATAAGCATTTACCAAAGCAATATTATACAAAACTTTATATTTCAGATAGGCATCTTTCGTTTCTTTTAAATGTTCTTCGGCTTTATTGTACGCATCCAATGCTGAAGTATAATTTCTGAGATTGTAAAGATTAACTCCCCTGGAAAGCCAGGCACTGCCTATAATATCTTTGTCCTTTGTGTTTTCAGCTGCCCAAACCATACTGTCCACGTAGGCAAGTTTTTTTATATCGTTAGAAAAAGCTGCAGCACTTTTATAGCCATAAAATAAACGAAGTGGATTATTTTCAATTTTCGCTTTTAAGATATAGGCATTCACATACAGAATTGCTTCTGCTTTCTTATTATCCAAATTATTATACTTATTGTTTAATTCCTCATAAGACATTTGTGCCAAATCCGTTATTTTTTGTGCAAAAAGAAATGCGGGCAAGTTTAAAAAAGCTAAAAACAGCAAAAAATTCACAAGATTTTTCATCCTATATCAGTTTAATTGGTACCTAAACTTATGAAGTTTTTTTGTAAAATACATTTTCTCTCCAAATTTTCTTCATTTTTTAATTCCCTGAACCCAAATCTTTTACTTGAACTTCCTGTAACAATTCCTGAATTGCTCCGTAACAATTCAGGAAAGCGAACATCAACTATTTGTTTGTCAGTGATTTAATTTAAATATTTGTAAAAAAAGATCTATGCATCAAATTCAAAAAACAGCTTGTATAATCTTTTTGTCAATGGTATTTATTTCTTGTATAAATGATGACGAGTTTAACATGAAAAAATTAGTTTTATTATGTAGCTTTGGGCTACTGGGAAGTTTTGCGATGGCAAGTAATAGTGTTTCTAAAGATGAAATCAAGAAAGCCGAGGACGAGGAGGTTCTAACTTGTACTATATGTGAAGATGTAGGGGCAAATACTTACTGTGGTACAGGAGCTGATTGTACAGCTGCTCAAGCGGCATTGAACAAAGCAAAACAGGCGGCTTTAGCGGCTGATTAACAGGTAAATTGAATTTTAACAACAGGGATTAAATTAAACCTCTGTTGTTAATTACTAACTTAAATTTTATGAAATGAGCAATTATTATAGGTCTTTAATTTTATTTCTTATTCTATTACCAATTTCTCTATTCTCTCAACATAATTATTATGCAGAGTTTTTGAGAATAGACAATTTAGAAGAAAATGGAAATGACACTATTCAATGTAAATATATAAATGAAAACAATCAGTCTTATTTTTACTACGATTATAATATAATCGACAAGACCACTTCCTATTTTGACGAGGAAAACCGGTTAAGAGGAGATATAATAAAAAAAAGAAAAAACCATTACAAGGATTTCTCTATTGGCAAGATGTATTCAGATCCCGATATTTTATATCTGACAAACGCAATTATAGAAGAGGAAATTGATTCATTTGTATGGGAAATAGACGAAAGTAAAACCAAAGAGATACTTGGATATACTTGTACATATGCCACAACCTCATACAAAGGAAGAAAATACGAGGTTTACTTTGCTCCGGAAATTCCTATCAATGATGGTCCCTGGAAATTTAATGGTTTGCCCGGAATGATACTGGAAGTCAAGGGCAGAGTGAATTATCAAGCAAATAAATTAATTGTGAATAATGCACCGGAATTGAAAATAAATTACAAACCAGACCCACGTAAGATACTAAATTGGGATACAGCAATTAGAGAGGCTAACATTAATTATAATTTACTAATGAAACAAATCTATAGCCAGTACAATACAGATATTCACATAGATACTTCCAAGTCGATAGAAGTTTACAAATTTCAAGATAATTTAGTTCAGGACTCTTATTGTTTGGACTATAAATATTATACTGAGTTTAAATCCAACGATATAAAAAATGATATAGAGAGCGTTCCTAATTATAGTAGATTATGTACAAAAAACTATCAATCAACATTTTATGATCTCGATAGGATAGACAATAGCCAACCGAGTAATTCGCGTTATACGATTTTCCTTACTAATGCAAAATACAATAAAGATCTCTCGAATAAAACATTTATAAAGGAAGAAGAAATAAATGGAAAGCTTTATTCAGTTAAAGATACTATCCCTAATTTTAATTGGGTAATTTCCAGAAATGAATTCAAAAATATTCAGGGTTATAATTGCACAAAAGCATTCACTGTAACCGATGACAACAAATACCAAATTACTGTTTGGTACACATCTGATATCCCTATTCCTGATGGACCACTTTTATACTATGGATTACCCGGAATGATTTTGGAAGTCGAAGAAAAACAAATAACAGAATCCTCTTCCCAGATTAATCGGTACGAAATTATAGAAATAAAGAAAAATGGGAAAAACTTCGAATTAAACAAACTAAAACCAGCTGAATCCTATTATACAAGTAAAGAATTCGATGAATTAGAAAAAGAGATTTATAATAAGCAATTTGAGTTGGAAAACTACGGTGTTGATAAGGGCTAAAATTAAAACAATCTTACCTTAATTTATTAAATGTAAACTTTCAATCTTCATTATATGAAACCCTTCTTATCCTTCTTTTTTGTGTGGTTTTCCTTTAAAGCAACGGCTCAGGAAACAATGGAAATCACTTATCAAGTACTTCCAATTTTAATCGAAGACGATAAGGAAGAGGAAGGAGTTTATACCTATTTTAAACTCTCTCTCAATGAAAACTATTCTTTATACGAGTACATCGAAAGAATTCAAAACGATCAAGACTTAGGGAAATCCTATGGGTTTATTAGAAAAACAGGCATACTTCAGAAAGATTTAAAGAATAATGAATTCACGGAAAATATAAATATTTATGGACAAGACATTATACTTCAAGACAATTTGCCTGAATATCCGTGGAAATTAGAAAAGGAGACAAAAAACATTTTAGATATTTCTGTAAGAAAAGCAACAGCATTATTGAACGATATCACAGAAATAACTGCGTGGTACAGCCCAAACCTTCCTGCCAAGCATGGACCGGAAATCTATAGCGGACTACCCGGATTGATTTTGGAATTAGAAATCAGAACGGACTATGGTGACATCTTAGAAGTTAAAAGATATACAGCAACCGAAATTGAAGTTAAAAATAAGGAATTGAAAACTCCTCCCCTTTCAAAAAAAGGAAAACGAATGAGCCTGAAAGAGTACCAAGAATTTCATAAAGAACAAGACCAGAGATTTCATGAACTGTACAATAGCGGCGTGGACAAAGACTAATTCAATAAATTTTTCGATATTGCCTTCAGAATTAAACTCCATTACCATGAAAAAATATACCGTCTTTTTTATTGCCTTGTTCTGCCTTTTTCTAAATGCTCAGAATTTAGAAATTACGTATCAGGCCGTTGTCAGAAAAACACTTCCTGATGAAATCAGACAAGAATTCATTAACGATGGATTAAGAGATCAGCTTAAACAAAATGAAGAACCCGATCCGGCTGAATATAAAATGTTGATTTCCGGCAAAGAATCTTCTTTTACTTATGTGGAGAAAATCAACAATAATCAGGATCAAAATGCTGCCGTGATAAAGGTCGCTCCTGCCGGATTTGGCACTACTTATAAAAATTTATCGGATTCAACCCAAAGAAAAGATTTTAACGTTTATGGGAAGAAGTATTTTTCTTTGGATAAATTGGAAAGGCAGGAATGGAAAATTACCAAAGAAAAAAAGGATATTTTGGGATTCGAGGTTCGAAAAGCAACGGCCGAAGATTCTACTGCGGTTTATACGGTTTGGTATGCGCCAAAGCTGGCTATCTCAAATGGACCGAGCGACTATTGGGGGGTACCCGGATTGATTCTCGAAGCAGAAAAATCTTCCAAAACCATGGTGTATCACGAACGTTTTCTCGCAGAATCCATCAGACAATCAGATAAAAAATTAAAAATAATCAAACCCGATCAGGGCACCCAGATCAAAGCTGAAGAAATTGACGGAATTTTCCAAGAAGCAAATGATAAAAGAAACCAAATGTGGAATGAACAAGACGCGGTGGACAAAGACTAATTCATTAAAATTCCCTATTTTCGTTTCCAAACAAATCAAAATTCCTAAAATCAATCAAATGAAAAAAATATTTTTAATTCTATTCGCCGCCGGAATTTTACTAAACGCACAAGACAAACTCATCGTCGAATACGAATCCTTTACCAAAATGGAAATGGATAATATAACCACCTTTTCAGATAGTAATATAGCAGACAAAGAATGGCAAGACGCACTGAAAATCGCTATGGAAACGCCATCTTATTATCAACTCATAATGACGCCCGATGAATCCATTTATGAATACCAGGAAAGAATCAACAACCAGCAAAAAGACGAAGGTTCGAGGGTGTACATAAGTCTTGGACAAAGAGGCAAACTTTATAAAAATTTAAAAGAAAATTTAGTTTTGCGAGAAGCCAATTCGTGGAATGTGGATTACCTCATTCAGGATTCTGTAAAAACCTATGACTGGAAAATCACCCGTGAATCCCAAGAGATTTTAGGATATGAAGTTCGAAAAGCAACCGCCGAAGTGGATAGCACTACGAATTTAGTCGCTTGGTATGCGCCTCGATTGAGTTTCAAAAGTGGACCCGATGTCTATGGCGGATTACCGGGTTTAATCTTAAAATTAGAAAGAACCTCCAAAACTAAAACCGGTGGAGAACAAACCCAAACCACAACCGCAATTTCCATCCAGACCGGAAATGAAAAAACAAAAATTACTCGTCCCAAAAAAGGAAAACTTGTCAATCAGAAAGAATTCAAAGAAGAAAACGAAAAACAAATGCAAAAAATGAAAGAAATGTATGACGGTGGAATTGACAAAGATTAGAACTCAAACTACAATATGATCTGAATTTTGTAACAATTCAACTTCTTTTCTTACTAATCAATCAAATCTTAATGAATGAAAAAGTTTCTACTTTTTGGTTTAACCATATTTATATTTCAAATTTCAACCGCCCAAGAAACCTGTAAACTTCGTGGCGAAATCCGGGACAGCATCGGTTTACCGGTTTTCGACGCTTCGGTTTCGGCTTTCAATTCCAAAAATGAAGGCGTTGCTTTTACCTTTACCGATACCGAAGGAGCCTTTGTTTTGGATTTGCCTTGCGGAGAAACCTATGAAGTAGAAGCCGAACATTTCGATTTTGAATCCTATGCAGAAACCATCCAAATGGATCGTAGTAAATCCGTGCGTTTTCAAATGAAAAGAGCTGCGGTTTCACTACAAGAAGCCGTCATCCGAGCCAGACAACCCATTACAGTCAAAGGAGATACCATCGAATACGATGCCGACTCTTTCCGTACGGCGGCCGATGAAAACCTGGAAGATTTACTAAAAAAACTACCCGGACTTCAGGTAGAAAACGGAAAAGTCTATTACGAAGGAAAGGAAATCAAAACCATAAAAGTAGGCGATCGTGAAGTACTCGGCGGAAACACCAAATTACTCACCAAAAACCTTCCCGCAGATGCCATTGACAAAATTCAGTTGAACCGAAAGTTCAAAGCCAACCCTTTTGCAAACTCGCTTTCAGACGATGAGGAAGCCATGCTCAACATCGAACTCAAAGAAGATAAAAAAAGCCTTATTTTTGGGAATGCCACTCTGGGCGGCGATGCGCATGAACATTCGGACGTACAAACCAAATTGTTTTATTTCAGCCCCAAAACAGACGGAACTCTCATCGCAGATTACAATACATTTGGAAAAGAAGTTTTCACTTACGAAGATTATTTTTCCTTTCTCGGAGGAATTTCAGAGCTGATGGAAGAAGGAAGCAGTTTCTCACTTCGACAAGAATCCAACTCTATTTCCTTGGGAACAGCACAAGATGCAACCGATATGAACGCTTTTTTGAGTGCTTTGCATTTTGGATTTGAACCCAATAAAAAGGTATATACCAATGGATTTGTACTTTTCAATAATCACAATTTGAATTTCAGATCTACGCAAGAAAGAATCGGTGCCGGAATGAATTACCGGGACGAACAGATGAACGATCAACATCTGCTTTCGACTTTGGGAAGATTTCGAATGGATTATTCGCCCGACTCTAAATCACAATTCAAATACCGCGTGAGCTTTAATTACCTGGAAAATGAAAACGAACAATTTGCCGATACGCATTTGAATGATATTTCGACCGGATATCGAAATAATCTAAATGAGAAAACAAGTTTTAGTCTTCGTCAAAACCTTTCCTACATCAGAAAAGTCGGACGTGATCACAACATCGGTTTTTATGTTCGCCACCAAATTTCGAACGATCAGCCGGATTTATTCATCAATTCCGATGTGGTTCCTCTGATAATTGACAGCCTTAGTTTTTATAATTTGCGCCAAAATCGGGATTTAAACACGCAAAACCTTCAGATTTACGGGATCTACAATCATTTGTTGACCAATACGAGCAATCTTAGAATCAAAGCAGGAAGCAACTTCAGCTGGCAAAATCTGGAAAATAATATATACGAAGACAATTCACTCATTCAGCAGGAATTTTTTCAAACCGATTCTGATTTCAATTACACAGAGATTTATGCGGATTTAACTTATACCAAAAAAATTGGCATTCTGAAATTCGACTTAGGAGTCGGCGTTTATAACTTCCGTGAAAAAATAAATTTCATCGGAGGTGAAAACAAATTGGAGTTCACGAAAATCCTACCTCATGCGAGAGCAGAAATCAAATTCAATAATTCACAAAATCTAAATTTAAGCTATAAACAAGAATACAAACTTCCCAATCTGACCGATTTATCGGGCAATTATGAAATCCGAAATTATTATTCGATTTTCCGTGGAAATCCCGCATTGAGAGAGTCTTTGTACCATAGCGCAAGCATCGGTTATAATTATTTCAATTCCTTTAAATTTCTGAATTTTTATGTCGGAGCTAACTACAACCGAAGTATGGACAACATACAGAGCGCGTCCAATTTAGGTGCATTCCCACAGGTTAATTCCCTGATAAACAACCCAGAAGACGATCAGTCTTTGAATGTTTATTTTGGCGGAAGTAAAAGATTTTCAAGGATTTATTCCTTATTTATAAATGGAAATATCAATTATTCGGATTATTTTACCCGAATTAATTTCTTGGATCAAAACAATGAATTGATTTCAAATTTGGTCAATAATTCCACTTTCACCCAATCCTATACTTTGACTAACAAATTCAAAATCCGACGAAAAGTAGAATTCGATTTGGGACTGAACTACATCAAAAGTGATTTCAAATCATTGACAGAAAACGACTTCACTACTTGGCGCCCTTTCGGGAAATTTGCTTGGGCAATTTCCGATAAATTCCTTTTCCAATCGGACTATTCGTACCGAATTCAATATCAAAACGAGGATTTAATCAACGAGAATCAATCCTTAAATGCTTCTTTGAGATTTCATCTTGCCAAAAGCACCTATCTGACGTTGATTGGTGGAAATCTTTTGGGCAATGAAACCATCGTAACTTCGAGTTTTGATGCGGTAAACAACCAAACCATCATCAATACAAAAGAAGTTTTGGGACGATATTTCTTGGTGCAATTGCGATATAAATTTTAAGACTTAAAAAAAAACTATCAAAACCCGAGGATTTATCAAGTCCCACAAAACGTCATATAATTGGAATCGTATTCCTCAGGACTATGAAGAAACTCTTTCATTTCGGGACGAAATTCATAGGGTGTTTTGAGTAAATCGAGAAAAGAATTCAAGAATGAAAAATCAGATTTCTCGGCTTCGTCCAATGCTTTTTCGACGTGAAAATTTCGGGGAATGAATACTGGATTTTGCTTTTTCATTAATTCAAAAGCGGAGTTTGTTCCACCGTTTTCTAACTTAATTCGGGATTTCCATTTTTGAGTCCAAGCATCGAATTTCTCATCCAAGAAGAATTGATTTTTATCGAAAATTTCAGGAGTTCGAAGATATGTAAAAGTATTGGTATAATCTTTTTGATGCAATTCCAACAGTCGCAATAATTCGTTCACCAAATCATCGTCGCCCATTTTTGGATTTGAAATTCCCAGTTTGGCAAACATCATTTCCCACCATTTTTGCGTGAAAACCTCATCGAATGAATTGATTTTTTCAGTGGCTAATTCGATGGCTTTCTTTTCGTCGGAATTAATTAACGGCAATAAAGTTTCGGCCCATCTGGAAAGATTCCATTTGATAATATTGGGCTGATTTCCAAATGCATAACGTCCATCACGATCAATGGAACTAAATACAGTTTCGGGATGGTAAATCCCTATAAAAGCACAAGGACCGTAATCAAAAGTCTCGCCCGGAATCGAAGTATTGTCGGTGTTCATCACTCCGTGTATAAAACCAATTCGCATCCAATTCACAATCAAATCCATTTGCAAACCCATCCCTTTTTCAAGCAATGCCAAAGCCGGATTTTGGGCATCGTTTAATTCCGGAAAATGTCGGTTGATGGTGTAATTCATCAATTCGCGCAGTTCTTCCACTCCACCAAAATAACGCGCAAACTCAAAAGTTCCTACCCGAATGTGACTGCTCATCAGACGTGTCAAAACCGCTCCTTCCATAATGGTTTCCCGATAAACCGGTTCACCGGTTTTAATCACGGCAAGACTTCGCGAAGTCGGAACGCCCAGATAATGCATGGCTTCGCTCATCAGAAATTCCCGAAGCATCGGTTTCACGGCCGCTTTTCCGTCGCCACGACGAGAAAAAGGCGTCTGCCCTGCTCCTTTCAACTGAATGTCAAAACGACGATTGGATTCCGTTAAATGTTCGCCCAATAAAATTGCACGTCCGTCGCCGAGCATTGTGAAATGTCCGAATTGATGACCGGCATAAGCTTGCGCAATCGGTTGAGAACCGTCTTCCAATTCATTTCCCGATAAAATTTTCAATAATTGGTTTTCATCCGAAATATCCAAATCCAGATTTTTCATCAAATCATTATTCAGTAAAAGCAATTCAGGATGAGGCGCAGGATTTGGTTTGACTTTCCGATAAAATTTATCGGAAAGTTGAAGATAAGAATTGTCAAAATTAAAAATCGGCATGAAATGATTTTTCAAATAAATTATTGAATGCAAAAATAGCGTACAATCTTTGAGCCAATTATAATTTGTTTCGTTAATTAGCGTTTCAGAAAAGTGAAGTTTCGGATTTTTATATGGATGTTGTTTTTGTTTTCCTTTGTTTTTTCGCAGGAGAAGAATGATTCCATTTATCAGTTTTTTAATTTCAAACCGGAAAAATCCATTTACGAAGCCGATTTTCAGAAACGTATCACACAAGATTCTGCTCTTTATCAAACTTTGGATTCGCTTAAAACCATTGGCTATTATACACTCAAACTCGATTCCGTGCGGGATCTAAACGTTTACCTGAACAAAGGAAAAATGTATAAAAAAGTTTGGATAAAAAATGATACGATTTTTCAGCAAAATGAAGATTGGTTTGCAGTCAAGAATTTGGATTCCTTAATTCAATCCGTTTCTGACCGATACGCTGAAAGAGGATTTCCGTTTACAGAAGTGAAAATCAATCCTTTGGGATACAAAGATGGGGAAGCTCAGATAGCGCTTGATTTACAATTATTTGGTGCGAGGACAATTGACGGTGTAAATGTAGAAGGTTATGAAAAATTATCGAAGGGATACATTCGTTACGGTTTAGGTTTAAAAAAAGGAAATATTTACAATGAATCGGAGCTTCGAAAAATTTCGGAACGAATGAGTTTCAATCCTTTAATTGAAGAAGCTCGTCCACCTCAAACTCTTTTCAATACGGATTCTACAACGGTTTATTTGTATGTAAATAAAGTTAAATCCAATCTTTTTGATGGAGTTTTAGGTTTTGGGAACGATGCAAATGGTGATTTTCAATTGAATGGAAATGTAAAGATTGAGCTGAATAATAACTTCAATGGCATGGAGCGCATTCGGCTAAATTGGATTGCAACGCCCGATAAAAGTACTTCGCTTGACTTAAAAGTTCGAATTCCTTATTTGTTCCGTTCGCCAATTGGAACGGAAACCCAATTCAATATGTATCGGAAAGACAGTGTTTTCGTGAGTACAAAAATCGAAGAAAGACTGTTTTATCAAATCAGTATGAATTCAAATTTGGGATTGAATTTGAGTTATGAAAGTTCGAATTTCGTACTCGACGAACATCCTGAAATGGCTTTATTGTATGATGATTTCAATAAAAGTGGGATTGGACTTAGTTATGAGTATCTTTTACCCGCTCAAAACCGTTTGCTCGAAGGTCGTTCTGCCCTGAATTTGCTGGGCAAAGCTTTGACTCGGAAAAGCCGTGATTTGGATCCGGAAACCCATGAATTCACAGAATTAAGTGGTCCTCAATATGAAATTGGCTTGGAAGCATTTCATATTTTCAAATTGGTGGATCGGCATTTATTAAAGGTAAGAATCGAGGGATATGGTTTGTTTGGTGAAGAAGATTTTTATTCAGAAAATGAATTGCACAGAATCGGTGGATTTGGGAGTTTACGTGGCTTCAACGAAGAAAGTGTATTTGCATCGACCTATGGGATCGCCAGTTTGGAATACCGTTTCATGCCCAACGATGGATTTTACATTTCTGTTTTTGGCGATTATGGATTTGTGGAAAATAAATCTTCTGGATTAAATGAAAATCTCTTGGGTTTAGGCACCGGGATTTCTTTTCTTACTCAATTGGGTGTATTTAATTTAAGTTATGCCGTGGGTAAACAATCGGATTCTAGTTTTGACTTCCGAAATTCAAAAATTCATTTTGGAATACTTACTCGATTCTAATTCTTTGAAAATTAAAATTTAAGTCATAAAAAAACCTTGCTCCCGAGAAGGAAACAAGGTGTCTTGTGCAATTAGTTATTTCGCTTTATTGTTTTGTGAACTCCAAATTTACAAATAATTTTACATTATCTGAAACAACTAATCCGCCAGATTCCAGTGTACCGTTCCAATTCAGGCCGAAATCTTTTCGGTTCAACTGTCCGGTAAATTCAAATCCCGCACGTTGATTTCCATAAGGATCGGTGATAACTCCCCCAAAATCAACGTCCAATGTAATGGGTTTCGTCACCCCTTTCATAGTGATTTCACCTTTTAATTTTTCTCCGTCAAATTCACTTCCCTTGAAAGTTAATTTTGGAAATTCCGACGAATTAAAGAAATCATCGCTCTTCAAATGCTCGTCTCTTTGTTCGTTTTTGGTACTGATTGAATTCACATCGGCTGAGAATTCAAATTTTGCATTTTTAAAAACTTCATCTTCCGATTCTGCATGGGCGTCAAAGCTTGAAAAATCTCCTGTAACGGTAGAAATCACCATGTGCTTAACTTTGAATTGAACCTCTGAATGAGTCTTATCTAAATTCCATTTTACTGACATAATATTTTGTTTTATAGTTATACTTAGATCTTATATTGCAAATGTACGGGCAGTGATTTACCCTAACGTTGACCTAAGTTAAGGAATAGAATTTTTTCAAAGAATTAAAAAAATGTTAATTAACTTCGATTTGTTTTGTTGCTTCCGAACAAACTTTATTTTTGCAGCAAAATTCTTTGAATTGAAAGAAGAAAAGATAGAATTAATAGAAGAGTTTACACAGCATTATCTTCAGACGACTTCTTTGCCTCCCTTGGCGGCGAAGATTTATTCGTTTCTTTTGGTCGAAGGCATCAAGGAAGGTTATACTTTCGATGATTTAGTAAACATCTTCAATGTCAGCAAAAGTTCTGTTTCTACCAGCTTGAATTTATTGATTAAATATGATTATATCGTTGATTTCAATAGGATAGGTGAAAGAAAACGTCGCTATCGTATTACGGCACAGCATTTGCCGCTGCGGTTGAAAAAAATTCAAAAGGAATTAATCCGTGAAAAATATCTGGCTGAAAGACTGATGCAGCATAGATTTGCGAAAATCAGCCATCCCGATCCGGTGAGTATAGAAAAAGGAGAAATCTATATTTCACATTTGGGTCATGCTATCGAGCGTCTGGAAAAAACAATTGAAAAATTAGAAAATTTAACTCAGAAATTATAAGATGAAAAAGAGAGTATCCATTTCAGTATTTGCTATATGCCTTGCATTTTTTGTGTCCTGTAAAAATGAACAACAACCACAAGGAGCACTGGTTCTATCGCTTCCGGTTGTAGAAGCTGTAGAAAGAAACATGGTAGGTCATCAGGCTTTCCCTGTCAGCATCGAAGGAAAAGTAAACAATGCAGTTCGTGCGAAAATTTCCGGCTATATCACTCAAGTATTTGTGGATGAAGGCCAGATTGTCAGTGCCGGTCAGCCTTTGTTTAAACTTGAGACGACCGTTCAGTCGCAAGATGCAAATGCAGCAAGATCAGGAATCAGTGCTGCCAAAGCAAATGTGAGTGCTGCACAAGCAGCTGTAAATGCTGCTCAGGTGGAAGTAGATAAATTAGTTCCGCTAGTGGAGAAAAACATCATCAGTAATGTTCAACTTGAAACAGCAAAAGCCAATTTGATGCGTGCCGAGGGTCAATTGGCACAAGCAAGAGCTGCTCAGCAACAAGCTCAAGCAAGTTACAGTGGAATTCAGGCCAACATCGATTTTGGAATAGTAAGAAGTCCAATTTCCGGTGTGGTAGGTGCTATCAATTTCCGTGAAGGTAGTTTGGTGGGGCCTGCCGATCCAACACCTTTGACCTCGGTTTCGGAAGTAGGCGAAGTCTATGCTTATTTTTCAATGAACGAAAGCGAGTATTTAAATTTCCTAAACGAAATGGAAGGAAAAAATGTACAGGAAAAACTAAAAAACATTCCCGAAGTAGATTTGGTTTTGGCCAATGGTCAATTGTACAATGAAAAAGGTAAAATCCAAACCGTGACTGGGCAAATCAATCCACAAACCGGGACGATTCAGTTCCGAGCGATTTTCCCCAATAAAGATCGTTTGCTTAGCAACGGAAACAGCGGTACAGTACGCATCCCGAAAGACTATCCGAATGCGGTAATCATTCCAGAAACGGCCACTTTTGAACAACAAGGATTTACCTATGTGTTCAAAGTTGAGAACGATACGGTTCACAACACCATCATTGAAATCGAAGATCGTGTAGATAACCTGGCAATTGTAAAATCAGGAATAAAGAAAGGAGATAAAATAGTAGTGCAAGGAATGGGGAAGCTTAGAGATAAAGCTGCTATTCAGCCCCAAATGGTAAATTTTGATTCAATCGCTCGTCCAATTCAACCCGTATTTTAATTCAGTATGCTAAAAACATTTATAGAAAGACCGGTATTATCGACAGTAATTTCCGTCATCATAGTTATTCTGGGGATTCTGGGAATTATTTCCCTCCCCGTTACACAATATCCGGACATTGCTCCGCCCACCGTGCAGATTTCCGCCAATTATCCCGGCGCAAACGCTCAAACGGTTCTAGAAAGTGTGATCATTCCGATTGAAGAACAGGTCAATGGTGTAGAGGGAATGGATTATATTTCTTCTACCGCAACCAACAACGGTTCGGCTTCCATTCAGATTACTTTTAAGCAGGATGTAGATCCCGACATTGCTTCGGTGAACGTTCAGAACCGTGTGGCACGTGCAACTCCACTCCTACCTGCTGAAGTAACACGTTCCGGAGTAGTAACTCAAAAGCAACAAACCAGTGCTTTGATGTTTGTTTCCTTCTTTTCAGAAAATGAAGATTACGACCAGCTATACGTTCAGAACTACATGAATATCAACGTAGTTCCTCAGTTAAAAAGAGTAAATGGTGTGGGAGATGCCAACGTATTTGGTTTACGAAATTACGCCATGCGGGTTTGGCTTGACCCTGCTAAAATGGCTTCCTATGGATTGGTTCCTGCCGATATAACCACCGCGCTCAACGAACAAAGTTTGGAAGCTGCCGCCGGTCAATTAGGTGAGAATGCCGGAGAAGCATTTCAATATGTAATCCGTTATAGCGGTAAATACCAAACCGAGGAACAGTATGAAAACATTGTCATCAAATCCCTTCCTAATGGTCAAATTCTTTATTTAAAAGATGTAGCTAAAATTGAAATGGGATCCCAGGGCTATACAGGAATTTCTCGATTGAACGGACTTCCTGCGGTGGCCATGGCGATTTACCAAACACCTGGATCGAATGCAAAAGAAATCATCGACGAATTGAAAGGAGAGTTGGAGGAAATCTCCAAAACTTTGCCTGCCGGAGTGGATTACAAAATCATGTTTGATACCAACGAATTCTTGGATTCTTCTATCAACAAAGTATTGACGACATTGATTGAAGCCTTTATTCTGGTGTTTATCGTTGTATTTATTTTCCTTCAAGACATACGCTCTACCTTGGTACCGCTCATTGCGGTTCCGGTTTCGATTGTCGGAACCTTTTTCTTCTTGAATTTGTTTGGATTTTCGATTAACTTATTGACATTGTTTGCTTTGGTTTTGGCCATTGGAATTGTGGTGGACGATGCGATTGTCGTCGTCGAGGCGATTCACGCCAAAATTGAAAAAACAAATCTCGCCGGAAAAGAAGCGGCCATCAGTACGATGAATGAAATTACCGGAGCCATTATTTCCATTACGCTTGTGATGGGTGCCGTATTTATTCCGGTAACTTTTATCGGTGGCCCTACTGGAGTATTTTATAAACAATTTGGTGTAACTCTGATAGTTGCCATTGCGATTTCAGCCGTCAACGCATTGACGCTGAGCCCGGCACTATGTGCTATGTTCCTGAAGCCTCATGTAGAGGAAAAAGGCAAAAAGAAAAATTTACTTCAAAGATTTTTTGATGGATTTAACACGGCATTTAATGCCATTACCAATAAATACGCGCAGAGTTTCCATTTCCTTTTACGACACAAATGGGTGACTTTCTTGATTTTAATTTTATGTTGTGTAGGAATTTACTGGGCAGATCGAACGATGCCTACTGGATTTGTACCAGGTGAAGACCGAAGCTTTATCATGGCAAACTTTGAACTTGAGCCGGGTGCCTCAGGTGACCGTGTGGCTGCTATGCAAGCTGAATTCCAAGAGAAAGTATCACAAATACCTGAAGTGGATGCTGTGACAATGGTTTCCGGTTTTAGTTTTGTGTCCGGGCAAGGATCCAACTACGGAATGGGAATGATCCGGTTGAAAAGCTTAGAAGAGAGAAGCTCAGAAGAATCTTCGAGTAATGCAGTGGTAGGAAAATTATTCGGATTAGCGGCTCAAATGCCCGAAGCCAATATGATTTTTTTCTCACCTCCGTCCATTCCAGGATTTGGTATATCCTCTGGATTTGAAATGAAATTATTGGATCGATCAGGTGGTGATTTGAGTGAATTCGCTGAGGTCGCACAAGGATTTGTAGGTCAATTAATGCAAAGACCCGAAATTCAATATGCTCAGACTTCCTTTAATACAAATTATGCTCAATATGAAATCGAACTAAATATTCCACTTGCCAAACAATCCGGTGTAACGGTAAACAATTTATTTAATGCATTGCAAGGATACATTGGAGGAATTTATGCTGCCGACTTTACAAGGTATGGGAAACAATACCGCGTGATGGTTCAAGCATTGCCCGAAGATCGTGCGAGCGAAAAAGATTTAAATAAAATATTTGTACGAACTTCCAATGGAACGATGACGCCGATTACTCAATTCGTAAAACTAAACCGAATTTACGGCCCGCAAGTAATTAACCGATTTAACTTGTTTACCAATGCAAGTATTTCTGGGGCAGCAAATCCGGGTTATAGTACCGGAGATGCGATTCAAGCCATCCAAGAAGTTTCAAATTCTACTTTATCAACAAACTACGGAGTGGATTTTGCTGGTTTGACAAGGGAAGAAATTAGTTCCGGAAACCAAACCCTGATGATATTCATGCTCTGTTTGATTTTCGTTTACTTCATTTTATCTGCACAATATGAAAGTTATCTTTTGCCTTTTTCGGTGATTTTATCGATACCAGGTGGATTGATGGGAGCATATTGGGCACAGAAATTAGCCGGATTGGAAAACAATATTTATTTCCAAATTGCCTTGATTATGCTCGTCGGCCTCCTCGCCAAAAACGCAATTCTGATTGTGGAATTTGCGCTCCAAAGGCGTCGACAGGGAGAGTCACTGGCAAGTTCTGCTTTCAACGGTGCCAAAGCTCGTTTCCGCCCAATCCTCATGACTTCCTTTGCATTTATTTTTGGATTGATGCCATTGGTATTCTCATCGGGAATTGGTTATGTAGGAAACCGCTCCATTGCAACGGGTGCAGCATTTGGATTGCTTATCGGAACCCTTATCGGAGTCTTCAATATTCCGGTTCTTTATGTGATTTTCCAATGGTTACAAGAAAAAGTAAAACCGATGAAATTTGAGAAAGTAAATACTGAAAATTCAAATTTAAATCCTTAAGGAATTCTGTATTTTGAACTAATTAATTGAAAATGAAAAATTTAAAATATATTATCATACCGGCGGTTTTGGCAGTAGTTCAATCCTGTTTTGTAGCCAAAGATTACAGCCGTCCGCAAGAAGAAGTTGTGAACGAGCAATACTTCCGAACGGATCAGATTTCGACCGATAGTTTGAGCCTTGCTTCTCTTTCATGGAAAGAAATTTTCAAAGATGAAAAGCTTAGTGAACACATCGACAAAGCACTTTCCAATAATCTGGATATCCGGATTGCTTTGCAAAACATTCGGGCGGCCGAAGCTTATATGAAACAAGGAAAAGCCGGGTATTTTCCAACGCTCAATGCCAATGGAAGTTATACTTATACCTCCCCTTCCTTGAATTCAATTTCAGGTCAGGGATTGAGTGAAAGAGATTGGTTGGGCCAATCGGAATTATCGCTCGGACTTTCTTGGGAAGCTGATATTTGGGGTAAAATCAGGAGTGCAGATCGTGCCTCAAGAGCCTCTTATCTACAATCTGTTTCCGCTCACCAAGCGGTAAAATCCAATTTAGTGGCTCAAATTGCTTCTAATTATTTCCGACTTTTGGCTTTGGACGAACAAAAGCGAATCACCGAAGAAACCATTGCCAACCGTGAAGAAAGTCTGGAAGCGATTCAGCTTTTAAAAGATGCAGGAACTGTGACCGAAGTTGCAGTTCGTCAGACCGAAGCTCAACTTTTAAATGCTCAAGCACTTTTGTTGGACATCAATAATGACATTAAACTTTTAGAAAATACCTTTAGTATTCTTTTGGGTGAAAGTCCTCATGAAATCGAAAGAACTTCCTTGAGAGAACAGGAAATCAACCATGAACTGACCATAGGCGTACCGGTTCAATTGCTGAGCAATCGCCCCGATGTGATGGCCGCCGAATTTGCGCTAATCAATGCTTTTGAATTGACAAATGTAGCGAGAAGTAGTTTTTATCCTTCCCTTCGATTATCAGCAAACGGAGGATTGCAAAGTATAGAATTTGAAGATTTGTTTAGTGCAAATTCTTTGTTTGCGAGTCTCGTAGGTTCTTTGACACAACCAATTTTAAACGGAAGGCAGATCAAAACACAATACGAAGTCAGTCAAGCAAGACAAGAATCGGCTTTGTTGAATTATAAATATTCGATTTTGAATGCTAGTCGTGAAGTATCGGATGCGCTTTATTCCTTTCAGACCAATCAGGAAAAAATTGGCTTGAAACAACAAGAATACGAAGCTTATCAGGAAGCTATCGAATTTTCAGAAGAACTGCAGGTCTATGGAATGGCGAGTTATCTGGAAGTTTTGACGGCAAGAGAAAATGCTTTGATGGCGCAATTGGCCGTTGTCAATACAGAGTATGGAAGACTGAACGCAATGGTTCAATTGTACCGAGCACTGGGCGGTGGATGGAGATAAAGAAAGTTTAAACATTTATAGTTTTAGGTTTATGTGGAAGGCAACTCTTCATGGGTTGCCTTTTTGTTGAAATTATTTTTAATTTTGTTTTAATTCAATTTATAATGGATCCTAAAAATTACCCAAGAGTTTACAAAATGTCGGTAGCGACTGTGTATCCGCATTATCTAAGCAAAGCCGAAAAAAAAGGTCGGACTCAACAAGAAGTAAATGAAATTATATTTTGGCTGACCGGATACGATGAAGTCAGCTTTCGAGAAATACTTGACAATCAAACGGATTTTGAAAGGTTTTTCCTTGAAGCCCCTCAATTCAATCCGAAAGCCTCCAAAATTACGGGTGTAATTTGTGGAGACCGTGTGGAAGAAATTGAAGACGAAATCATACAGAAAGTTCGCTATCTCGATAAATTAATCGATGAACTTGCCAAGGGAAAATCGATGGACAAAATTCTCAGAAATTAAGCTCAATATTCGCTTGCTTCATTCAATCGCATGACTGCCGATGAATTCAAATCCAATTGAGGCGCCTGAATTAGAGAGTCCAATTGACTCAAACTCGTCGCACTGGCAATGGGTGAACAGATACTCGGACGCCGAAGCAACCAAGCCAAAGCCACAACGGCAGACGTCGTTTTGTATTCGATGGAAATCTCCGCCAATGCATCCAAAATTCGCATTCCCCGCTCGTTCATGTATTTTTCCACGTCTTTTCCTCTCTGGCTTTTCTGTAAATCTTCCAAGGTTCGGTATTTTCCCGTCAAAAATCCACTGGCAAGTGCATAATAATTCATAACACCCAAATCATTTTTCAAAACGATGGGCTCATACAAAGTTTCGTATTTTTCCCTTTCGCAAAGATTGTATTCGGGCTGAAGCGTTTGGTATTTGGGGAGGTTAAATTTCTCGGCTGCTTCAAGTGATTCCACAAGCCTACCGGGAGAAATATTGGACACACCAATCCATCGGATTTTACCTTCCTGAATCAAATCCTGAAAGGCCGACAAGGTTTCTTCTACAGGTGTAATCTCATCGTCATAATGCAATTGATATAAATCGATGTAATCTGTTTTTAAACGCATCAAAGAATTATCAACTTCCTTTAAAATATGCTTTTTAGAAGCATTGGTTTTGCTTTGATTTTTCCCTCTTCCTCCAACTTTCGTTGCAATGACCACTTTGTCACGAATACGTCTTTTTTTCAACCAATTCCCGATCGTTCGTTCGGATTCTCCGCCGTCATTTCCTTTTACCCAATAAGGATAATTATTTGCGGTGTCGATAAAGTTAAATCCCGCTCCTACAAAAGCATCGATGATATCAAAAGACTTTTCTTCGTCCAATGTCCAGCCAAAAACATTTCCACCAAAAGCGATCGGTGAAACTTCCAAGTCTGTATTACCTAATTTTCTCTTCTGCATTCTGATTTGATTTGGGATTAAATGTAAAAACTAATCCTCAAAAAGCCTTGTTAAAATCTCTTAATTCTTGGAAGGTGGTATGAATATTAAAACTATAATTATCCTTAAAAAATAAAAATCCTTCCAATACAAAGATTAAGGAAGGACTCAATAGATTAGGTAGAGATAAGGACTACAAATATAAGAGAGAATATTTAATTTTCCGAAAAAGAATCTTTTTTAGCGTTTTCCCAACTCTATCACTTCCAGATTTTCGATTTTCCCGGCATTGATTTCAAATCTCAACATCGTGCGGATTTGATGAAAACCATAAATCCCACAAGCACCCGGATTCATGTGAATTAAGTTCAATTTTTTATCGGGCATAACTTTCAAAATATGCGAATGGCCAGAAATAAAAATTTTTGGAGGATTTTTGGTAATTTCTTCGCGAACGGCCGGACTGTATTTGCCCGGATATCCACCGATATGCGTGATCCAAACCTCGACTCCTTCGATTTGAAAACGATTATTCAAAGGAAATTCTTTTCGGGCTTCAGTTCCATCGATATTTCCGTAAACTGCTCTTAATCGAGTTAATTTTGAAATTTCATCCGTCACTTTTAAATCGCCAATATCACCCGCATGCCAAACCTCATCGGCTTGGGAAGCATACTCCAAAATTCGATCATCGATGTAGCTATGGGTGTCAGAAAGCAGAAGTATTTTCAATTTGAACTAAATTTGTGCTACAAACTTAATTCTAAAAATGGGAAAAACCTTTATCATCCTTGGAGCAATCCTCCTTATCATCGGTTTGATTTTGCATTTCAGCAGTTTCAATTTCAACTGGTTTGGAAAGCTGCCCGGCGATATCCGAATAAATAAACCGGATTTTTCTTTCTATTTCCCGATTTCTTCTATGATTTTAATTTCCGTATTGGCTTCCGTCATTCTTTGGATTGTCCGAAAAATAAATGGTTGATTGCCAATCATTTTTCAAAAGGTTTCAATAAAATGAGGAGTCAAAATTTATAATTCCTAATTTTGCTCCACATTAAATCAGGGTGAGATACTTTCTGGAATTAGCATACAATGGTAAAAACTATTTTGGTTGGCAACGTCAGCCGAAACAAATTTCTGTACAAGAAGTTTTGGAAAAAGCAGTTTCCACACTTTTGCGAACAAAAATTGAAGTTACTGGTGCCGGAAGAACCGATACTGGTGTCCATGCTTTGAAGATGTTTGCCCATTTTGATTTTGAAGAAGTTGTACCCGAAGATTTGGTACATCGACTGAATTCATTTCTACCCAAAGACATTGTGATTTATAAGATTCACCAAATGAGTCCGAGTGCACATGCTCGATTTGATGCTTCTGACCGAACTTATCACTACTTGGTTCGGATGGGAAAAAATCCTTTTGATTTTGATTTTGCATGGCAAATTCGAATGGATCTGGATCTTGTAAAAATGAATTTAGCATCTCAATTACTTTTGGGAAAGAAAGATTTCAGTAGTTTTGCCAAATTACATACCGATGTGAAGACCCATATTTGCGAAGTGAAATTTGCTCGATGGGAAATGCTGGATTCCGAATTAAAATTTACCATTACTGCCGATCGTTTTCTACGCAATATGGTGCGTGCAATCGTCGGAACGCTGGTAGATGTCGGGAAAGGAAAAATAAGTTTAGAAGAATTTAACAACATCATTGCACAAAAAGACCGTAGCTTTGCAAGTGGTTCTGCACCGGCTCAAGGTTTGTACCTTGCGGATGTTGTCTATCCAAAATCGCTTTTCATCCATGAGTGAATCCAACAAATTTGATTTCAGTGGTTTAAAACGCGTAGTCAAAATCGGAATGAGCTACCGAGTACTATTTGTTTCGGTTGTTCTATTTGCGATATTGAGTGCGGTGGTTTCCACCTATCGCCCTTATTTGATGAAAGATGCAATCGATGTTTACATTCTAAATCGGGATGTAAACGGACTTCTCTATTTCATCTTCTTGATTGGAGGCGTTTTGATGATTGAAGTTTTTCTAAGCTTTTTTGTGATTTTCTTGGCCAATAAAATGGCGCAAAGAGTCATTCGCTATCTCCGAGTTCGCTTGTTTAATCACATCATCAAATTTCGATTGGCTTATTTTGACAAAACGCCCAACGGTGTTCTTGTCACCCGATCGGTTTCCGACATTGAAACTATAGCCGAAATATTTAACAACGGGATTCTGACCTTGATGGTGGATACACTTCGAATTATTTTCATCATCAGCATTATGTACTACATGAATTGGATGGTGGCTTCGATTGTGATTATCATTCTTCCGATGATGATTATCATCACCAATCTCTTTCAGAAAGCACTCAAAAAAGTTTATCAAGCAGAGCGAAATGTCACAGCAAAATTAAATACCTACGTTCAAGAAAGATTGAGCGGAATGTCGATTGTACAACTATTTAACCGTCAGGATAGGGAGTTCGAAGGGTTTAAATCCATCAATAAAGAATTAAGAACGGCATTTCTGAAAACCAATTTATACTTTGCTTTGCTTTTCCCGGTTGTGGATGTCGTTTCAGCCTTAGCGATTGGATTACTTCTGTGGTTTGGAGGTTTACGAACGGCGGTTCACGGAGATTTATCGGTGGGTGAAGTCGTTGCTTTTATTTCTTATATCACGATGCTTACGCAACCCATGCGACAGATCGCCGATCGATTTAATTCCATTCAACGGGGATTGATTGGTGCGGATCGTGTGTTTAAAATTTTGGATGATGATCAAACACTTCCCAATAATGGGAAAGAGATTTTAAGTGACGTAAAAGGCAAAATCGAATTTGAAAACGTTCATTTTTCTTACATCCAAGATAGTCCAGTTTTGAAAGGAATTTCCTTCCAGACCGAACCCGGACAGACCATTGCAATTGTAGGCGCAACCGGTGCAGGGAAATCTACAATCATCAATCTTCTGAGTAGGTTTTATGACATTGACTCGGGCGATATAAAAATCGATGGGAAAAGTATTTATTCGGTTGAAATCAATAATTTAAGAAGCCATATTGCGGTAGTTCTTCAAGATGTTTTCCTTTTCAATACTACCATTTACGAAAATATCATTCTTGGCAATCGCGACATCAGTTTAGAAGATGTTCAAAAAGCCGCAAAGGAGATTGGCATTCATGATTTTATTATGAATTTGCCCAAAGGATATGAGTCCGAAGTGAGTGAACGAGGCGCAAGTCTTTCGGTCGGTCAGCGTCAATTGATTTCCTTTCTGAGAGCTTATGTTTACAATCCCGAGATACTTGTTTTGGATGAAGCCACTTCATCAATCGATACAGAATCGGAAACTTTAATTCAAACTGCAACCGAAAAACTAACCAAAGGTAGAACTTCGGTGGTGATTGCGCATCGTCTAGCAACCATACAACAAGCCGATCAGATTTTGGTGATGGACGAAGGCAAAATTGTTGAAAGAGGTACGCACCGTGAACTTTTGACCCAAGGCGGCTATTACCAAAAACTTTATGAAGTTCAGTTTCAAGTAAATGAATTCAGCTAATTGGTTTGTTTATAATCCCGTTGATAATCTGAATTATTCTAATGATTTTTTAAAGCTACTCTGAGATTATTTTTTTACTTTTGATAAGAATTAAACCTTAAAAGTAGAAAAATGAAAAAACTTTTTTTAACAATGACCGTTATCGGTTTGGTAACACTTACTTCTTGTAAAAAAGAAGAAGAGAAAGTTCAGGATGCCATTCAAGACACAACTGAACAAATGACTGATGTAGCGGAAGATAATGTACAGTCAGCAAATGAAGCCAATATTGCAATTGCAGACATTCCACAATTCAGCAACCCGGAAGTTCAGCAATTTGCTGAAGAATATGCAGCTTTTGCAAGAGATGCTGCAGCTGCGGCTCAATCTGGAGACGCTGCTAAAATCCAGGAATTACAAGCTAAAACCGTTGAATGGACTAGAAAAATTGGAGAAATCAACCAAAAACTTAGTTCTGATGAAGCTCAGAAGTTCACCGAATGGGTGAGCGAAATCAACAGAGCGGTTTCTGGAATGTAAATTCATCCCAAAATTGAATAAAGTCCTGCCTCAAAGCAGGATTTTTTTTATGGAATAATTTTTTACATTTGACCAAATCATACCACATGAAAACCTATTTTTTTCTCCCAATATTTATACTTTCTCTCACGAATTGTAGTACTTATCAATACTCAGAAAGGGACAAAGCTTTGATCGAAAAATACCAAATGCCGGAATTCAGCAAACGAGAAGTAAATAAATTCGCACTGGAATACCTCGATCATTTTGACCAATCCATGAAAGCCGCCGAAACGGGTGAGAATTTACGTTTAAAAGTCTTACTCGCTGAAACGCCAAAGATGGCTCGAAAAGCGGTTCGCTTTGCCCATAAACTATCGCCCGAAGATGCCGTGAAATGGGTCGAATGGATTCAACTGATTTCGGTTACAGAGTTCGATAATTAATTAGGTAAATTCATTATTTTAATTATTTTTGATAGAAATCCAATTTTATGAAAAAATCCATTCTACTTCTTTTCTTGGTAAATGCCTTTTTATGGCAATGTTCCCCGCAAAAAAATTACACCAAAGAAGAGTATGACAAAGCACTGCCACGCTACATTCAGTCCATCCAACCCGAAATTCTAAAAGAGCATTTGTACCTATTTGCTTCGGATGAATTTGAAGGAAGAAATACGGGCGATGAAGGTCAGAAAAAAGCAGCTGAATACATTCGAAATTTTTATATCGAAAACGAAATTGAATCACCAGAAAGTCCCTATGTGGATAATTATTTCCAACATATTCCCGCCAAAACTTATCATCGAATTCTGAAAGACACCGAAAACGTTTTGGGCTTTATTCCGGGAACTGAAAAACCCGGAGAAGTTTTGGTGATTTCGGCGCATTACGATCATGTAGGAGTCTATGATGGGGAAATTTATAATGGTGCAGACGATGATGGATCGGGCTCGGTTGCGATTTTGGAAATTGCAAAAGCCTTCAAGAAAGCAGAAAAAGATGGATTTGCGCCCAAACGTTCGATATTATTTCTTCATGTAACAGCGGAGGAAATCGGGCTTTTGGGTTCTAAATTCTATACCGATATACAACCGGTTTTTCCTTTGGAAAATACAATTGCCAATTTAAACATCGATATGATTGGACGTGTGGACGATGCCCATTTGAGTGACCCTAATTATGTTTATCTAATCGGTTCCGATAAATTAAGTAGTGATTTACATACCCTTTCGGAACAAGTCAATCAGAAACACATTCATTTGAATTTGGATTATACATTCAATGCCGAAAACGACCCGAACCGTTACTATTACCGTTCGGATCATTATAATTTTGCGAAGAATAATATACCGGTAATTTTTTATTTCAATGGAGTTCATGAAGATTACCACAAACCAACCGATACGCCGGATAAAATTAATTATGAAATTCTGAGTCGCCGTGCTCAATTGGTTTTTGCTACGGCATGGGAACTTGCCAATGCAGAAAAACGACCGGTTGTCGATAAGAAGTAATGGAGAAGATAATGAACTCTTTAGGATTCAAATTCAAATTTTCACACTCAAAGCAGCTGAGATTCTTTTCAGTCAATCTTTGAGGAATGTTTATATTTACAGTAAAATCATTGATTTAACCAAAAGTTTAGAAACATGGCAAAACTCATCAAAGTACATCCACAAAATCCTCATGAAAGAGCAATTGAACAAATTGTTGAAGTCCTGAAAAATGGCGGACTTGTCATTTATCCTTCCGATACAGTTTATGGTTTGGGATGTGACATCACAAATGCAAAAGCCATGGAAAAACTTTGTCGAATAAAAGGGATCAAACCTGAAAAAGCACAGTTTTCCTTTGTTTGCAATGATTTGAGTCATTTGGCTTATTATACAAAACCGATTTCCAATCCCCATTTTAAATTATTGAAACGAGCTCTCCCCGGCCCTTTTACCTTTGTGCTTGAAGCTTCCAATAATTTGCCCAATACCTACAAAAACCGAAAAACTGTTGGGATTCGTGTGCCTGACCATTTGGTCCCTCAAATGATTGTTGAGAAATTGGGAAACCCCATTGCTTCTACTTCCATCAAAGACGAGGATGAAATCATTGAATACACCACCGATCCGGAATTAATTGCCGAAAAATTCGACAAAATTGTGGATTTGGTAGTGGATAGCGGAATGGGTGACAATGTGGCTTCATCGGTCATCGACCTTTCCGATAATGAAGTCGTAATCATCAGAGAAGGAAAAGGCGATATCAATGAGTTTTTGTAAGGAGTTTCTGCATAAATTTCAGAAACCAATGCAACATCAAAATGATATGTCTGGGCGCGAAGACCTATAAAAGATAAAGCTATAAAAAGAAATGATACGGCTATTTTCATTGAGAATTGGTTTGATTGTTAAAACCAAAGAATTATATTTAATTTAGCCAGATGAAAATTTTATTATCACCTGCAAAGTTAATGTCACTCGAAACCGAAGGAAACTGGAAAAAATCTTCTTCTTCGAAATTTTTATCTGAATCCGAAATTGTCATGGATGAATTGAGAAATAAAAGTCCAAAAGATTTGGAAAAACTCATGTCCATTTCTTCTGATTTGGCCGAAATGAATATGGAGAGAAACCTCAATTGGAAAACCAAACCTTCCAAAAAAGATAGTCTCCAGTCGGTACTTGCTTTCAAAGGTGAAGTCTATCGTGGGTTGGACGCAGAAACCTTATCAGAAGAAGCGCAGGATTACCTAAACGAAAACCTTTTCATACTCTCCGGTCTTTATGGAATTCTCAAACCCAGCGATCGCGTGATGCTCTATCGATTGGAAATGGGATGTAAATTAGATGTAAACGGTTCAAAAAATCTGTATGGATTTTGGAAGGAGAAACTTACAGAATATGTCAATTCAAAGCTGAAGAAAAACGAAATCCTTTTAAATCTTGCCAGTGTTGAATATTCCAAAGTATTGGATGATAAAGTTTTGAAATCTCCGAAAATCGAAGTGGACTTTCTGGATTTTAAAAACGGACAATTGAAACCTATCATGGTTTATTTCAAACAAGCACGCGGTATGATGGCACGCTATTGTGCTGAAAACAATGTTTCGACTTTGAACGAAGTGAAATTGTTCAACGAGAATAATTATTCCTTTGATGAAAAACTCTCAACCGAAACGAAGTTAACATTTGTTCGGTAAGCTCCATTGGAAAAAACGGCGAATACCACATAGAAGCTGTGAGATCCGCCGTTGTTCAGATTTTAAATTGATTTTTTACCTCAAAAAATCCATTATTTCATAAAATCCTTGACGTTCGGCCTGCTGCAAAGCAGTCATGCCCTGATTGTCTTTGATATCTTTTTCCGCACCATGGGAAAGTAGCAATCGAACCAAATCCACTTTGTTGAACATGGCAGCAAATGAGAGAGCTGTACCGCCCATTTCGTTTTGGATATTGGGATCGGCACCTGCTTTCAGAAGCATTTCTGCAATTCCATAATGCCCTTTGAAACAAACGCCCATCAGTGCCGTATTTCCCGAACCATCCTTTCCGTTTAACTCTGGATCAAGGCTTAAAATATATTCGGTCAAATCTTCGTAGCCATAATAAGTAGCAAGTAACAAAGGAGTGGAACCGCGAGCATCTTTTATGTTCAATAAGGATTTATCTGCTTCCAGAATTTCCTTAACCGATTTGAAATCATCGCTTCGTATGGCGTTAAATAGTTTTTCAGACATTGGTTTTTGTTTTAAAAATTAAATCTACAAAATTTGTGTAAAAATAGAAATCAATTCTTTTGATTTGAGCAATCCGGTATATTTAAAAATGATTTCCAAATCAGAATTTAATATAACCCAAGCCGGATAAATAGTTTCTCCTTCCAATAAGATTTCCGCAAATTCGTGCATCCCATGGGGTTGACCTCTAAACGCTTTTCCTAGCAACTGAAAACTTTCTTTGGTTTCAGCATCGAATTCGATGAAATAAATTCTTTCGGACAAGATTTCTTTCAGTTCTTCGCTTTTCTCAATCCTTCGGTCTTGGATTTTACAGATTCCACACCATTCGGTCGAAAACTTGATAACCAAATGTTTAGGTTGCTCTACTAATTTCGCTTCAATTTCATTTATATCAATGGATTGCGCATTTGAAAAGATTCCAAAAATCAATGAAAAACAAATGAATATTTTTTGAATTTCTTTCATCCAAGAAAATTAAAAAATTGCATAACGAATTCCTAAAAATCCTCTAATCCCTTGTAGAGAAGCGTAGTTGTAAGTAGTGTCAAATGTATATCCATGCGGATTATTAATCGGGTCTTCCACAAATTGATCAAAAGGATCAAAGGCACGCATCAGGGGATCTTCGCTCGGCACAAAATCAAAAAGGTTTTTAATTCCTCCGTACAATTCAATGCCATTATTGAATTTTTTACTGATTTGTACATTGGCAATGCAAAACCAAGGAGAATATTCAGGTCGATAATCCTTTGGGTGAATGGGAAGTCGCATCGGGCCGTTCCAGTTCCCGGTGATGTCTAAGGTGAAATTTTTGGGCAATGTATAAGTTGCAACAAATATTCCCGACCATTTGGGCGCAAACCACTCCTCTATCTTCTCTTCTGTATTTTCTTCGTTTTTTTCTTTTCGAAATACATCCATATAAGTTATCCCTGTGGAAAATCGAAGCGGAAATCCAAATGAAAAATTCAAATTCAGGGAAATTCCTTGCGAAATGGCGTGACCTTTTAAATTCTGATAAACAATCTGATTGGGGTCCACATCGTAATCGCCCAAAATTTTGTTGGTAAAATAGGAATAAAATCCGGTAAGGTCGAAATCCAAATTCATGAAATCGGTATTGAAACGACCAACATAATTTAAATTTGCATTGTAAGATTTCTCAGGTTTAAGCTGTTCTTTAATAATCACTTCCCTAGATCCGGTGAGTGCCGCATGATCTTCTGTAAATAGATTGACCACTCGGAATCCGGTTCCAAAACTTCCCCTCAAGGTATGTCGTTTGTTAAACGAATTCCATTTATAAGCCAAACGTGGCGAATGAATACTCCCATGATTTTCATCGTAATCGTATCGATAACCGAGTAGAAGCGTGTTTTCTGGATTGAATTGGATTTCATCCTGAATAAATATTCCTGGCAAAATGGTTTTCGAAGGCTCATTTTCATTTCCATCTGCTGAAGCCGTTGCCGGTGTATTATCATCGTACAAGGTATAGCGCAAAGAAGCTCCCGCCAAAATATGATGTTTCCCAAAACTTTTGTCCCAATAGATTTGTCCAAATAAAACCTGCTGATTCGCCTTATAAGGCGTATCGCCATACCAGGAATCTTGGTCGTGATAATTATAAGAAAACTGTGTATAAATTCTTTCTTTCAGTGGAAGTTGATAATTCCCCACGGCTTCAAAACGAGAAGTGAAAACGGATTCTCCATAGACTTCATCACTTCCACGATCGGTCCTTTTATCGAATTCTAATTCGCCACCCCAACGATCTTCGTAAACATACCGAAGTCCGATCCCGGCTTTTCGGTTTTCTTTTCGATTGAAATTCCATTTATTAAAAATGGAAATCCGATCTTGTAAAGTTAAATCCGTAAAGTTATCGTCATTATTGTCCACCTTATTTATATATTGAAAATAATTGATTCCCAACAAACTACTCGCCTTTCCAACTTTGAACTTTGTAGAAAAATCTGTATTGTATTCCAGCCAAGAAGTTGTAAAGAAATCTGCGGAAAATTGAGGTGCTTTCTCTACATCTTTGGTGATGATATTGATGATACCACCCATGGCTTCCGAACCGTACAGTGAAGAAGCCGGACCTTTTACAACTTCGATTCTTTCCACCATACTATTCGGAATTCCATTCAATCCATAAACCGTTGAAAGCGCACTGACAATCGGCATTCCATCAATTAAAATCATAGTATAAGGCCCTTGCATTCCGTTGATTTGGATGTCACCGGTGTTACAAACATTGCAATTGATCTGTGGCCGAACTCCGTTGACCATACCGATTGCATCAAACAAACTCGGACTTGGATTTTTTTGAAATAACTTAGATGTAATGACTTCTACTGGCACCGGACTGTCCAAACGACTTACTTCTTTCATCGTACCTGTGATGACAGCTCCTTCAAATTCGATGTCATCCACAGAATCAAATTCGGCAAAATCTTCTTCAATTTGTCCAAATAAATGGATACTGAATGCCCCAAATAATAAAACTATATATTTTCTCATTGCTAAAATTAATGAGGCAAATATATAAAGTTAGATTAGGCTAACAAATTTATTTGTTCAATATTTCAATTCAATTTCTTTATATTTGAAAGGATGAGTTTTGCCATCAGAAGTTTCGACCATTAATTGACCAAATTTATCGATGCCTCGGATAATTCCTTGGAATTCCTTTTCTTCTTTTTTGAAAAGCGAGATTTGATTTACTCTGAATAAACGTTGATTGTATAAGTTTTTTATTTTCTCCCAATCTTTTGCTTCCACCCATTCATAGTTATTTTTCAATTCTGTCAGTAAACCTGACAAAATTTCCTTTAAATCAAATTCTTTTTGGGTTTGGGTTTTTAGGGAACCCGCTTTTTCAAGATTTTGGAAGTTCGTTTGATTTACATTAACACCAATTCCTGAAATTATATTCAACTCATTATCAGACTTATGCGTCTCAATTAAAATTCCACAAACCTTTTTATTTTGGATGATTATATCGTTCGGCCATTTGACATAAATTTCATCAGAAAATTGGCTTAGGTAGTTAGCGACCGAATAACAAAGCCATTGGTTGAAATAAATCAACTCATCATAACTCAAAACACTCTTAATCAACACACTAACTGCTAAATTTTTATCAGGTTCTGAACTCCATTGATTTCCAGCATAGCCTTTTCCATTGGATTGTCTGAAGGTATAAACCACAGTCCATGATTTGGCATTTTTTTTGGACATTTCAATCAGTTCGGAATTGGTACTGGGAAGGGACTCAAAATGATAAATTTCCATCCATTTCGAATTTTAATTATTAGGGTAGCTAAATTATTTAAAATCTTAATACTTTAGTGGATAATTCACTAATTTTGCAACTTATAAAAGTTTGAATGAGTAAAAAAGTAGATTCTAAAACATTAATTGATACAATAGTTGACTCCATTTTGGATTTGAAAGGCGAAGATGTAGTAGTACTTGATTTGAGAGAAATTGAAAATGCCTTTTGTGAATACTTCATTATCTGCAACGGAAATTCCAATACCCACGTTTCTTCTATAGCAGCTTCGGTAGAAAAGAAAGTTCGAAATGCGACCAAAGAAAGACCTTGGCACGTTGAGGGAAACGACAATGCCCAGTGGATTTTGATGGACTATACAAATGTCATCGTCCACGTCTTTCAGAAGGAATACCGCGAATATTATGACATTGAAAGTTTGTGGGGAGATGCTAAAGAAATTTCAATAACCATTTAAAAAATTTGACTTGAACACTAACGATAATAAAAACAATAATAATCCCAAAAAAACCAATCCTGGCAATTCTTTTAACCCCATGTGGATTTATGCCATAGTAGGGTTTTTACTAATTGGATTTTGGTTTTTCTCAAGCAGTATGGCCGGTGAGTCCAAACGTTTGGATCGAGGAACCTTTTTTGAATATTTAAATCAAGGCTATGTAAAATCCGTTCGACTCCACCTTGAAGACAACAAAGTCGATGTTTATTTGACTGATGAAGCTTTGAAATTAGATCAATTCAAAGGTTTCAAAGAGAACTCCAATATGTCAGCTTTTGCACAGGCTGCGCCTCAATACTCCTTTATCGTAGCGGACAACGCTAATTTCGAAACCGAAATCGAACAAACCATTCAGGAAAATAATTTGAGCACCAATTACACCAATATACCTCCAGATAAATTCAGTGGTATTTTTTGGAACATCCTGATTTGGGTCTTGATTTTTGGAGCTATTTGGTATTTCATGTTCCGAAGGCTGGGTGCTGCCGGCGGTGGACCGGGCGGACAGATTTTCAATATCGGAAAATCTCGTGCAAAATTATTTGATGAAAACGACAAAGTTCGTGTTACCTTTCAGGATGTAGCTGGACTGGAAGGAGCCAAAGAAGAAGTGGAGGAAATCGTTGAATTCCTTAAAAACCCGGAAAAATTCACGAAACTCGGAGGTAAAATTCCGAAAGGAGCTTTGCTTGTAGGCCCTCCTGGAACCGGTAAAACACTTTTGGCCAAAGCCGTTGCAGGCGAAGCCAAAGTGCCGTTTTTCTCGCTTTCGGGCTCAGATTTCGTAGAAATGTTTGTGGGAGTTGGAGCTTCACGCGTTCGGGATTTGTTTAAAAATGCAAAAGACAAAGCACCTGCCATTATATTTATTGATGAAATCGATGCCATCGGTCGTGCCCGAGGAAAAAATAATTTCACAGGTGGAAACGATGAGAGAGAAAACACCCTGAATCAGCTTCTGACTGAAATGGACGGTTTCGGTACCGATACCAATGTAATCGTACTGGCAGCTACCAACCGTGCCGATGTATTGGACAAAGCTTTGATGCGTGCCGGGAGATTTGACCGTTTGATCCATGTGGATTTACCGGAATTGAATGAAAGAAAAGAAATCTTTGAAGTCCACTTGAAACCATTGACACTTGGAACTGATGTTGATTCGGATTTCCTAGCCAAACAAACACCTGGATTTAGTGGAGCCGATATTGCAAACGTTTGTAACGAAGCTGCGCTTGTGGCCGCTCGTAAAAACAAAGACAAAGTAGAACGTCAGGACTTCTTGGATGCAGTGGACCGCATCGTTGGAGGACTCGAAAAGAAAAATAAATTAATCAAACCCAAAGAGAAACGTAGAATTGCTTATCACGAAGCCGGCCATGCCACCATCGGATGGCTTCTGCCTCACGCAGCTCCTTTGGTGAAAGTTACCATTGTCCCAAGAGGTAAATCTTTAGGTGCAGCTTGGTACCTACCCGAAGAACGTCAGATTACAACAACGGAACAATTGCTGGATGAAATTGCCGCTACCATGGGAGGCCGAGCAGCAGAAGAAGTTGTATTTGGAGATATTTCCACAGGTGCTTTGAGCGATTTGGAAAGAGTAACCAAGCAAGCTTCAGCTATGGTAACCATTTATGGATTGAACGAACGAATTGGAAATGTATCTTATTATGACTCGACCGGTCAGAACGAATATGGATTCAGTAAGCCTTATAGCGAGGAAACAGCCAAATTGATAGATCAGGAAGTTTCCAATATCATCGAAGATCAATACCAACGCGCGAAAGATCTTTTGGTTGAAAACCGTGAGAAATTGGATCAACTGGCGGAAAAATTATTGGAAAAAGAGGTGATTTTCCGTGAAGATTTGGTCGAAATTTTCGGAGAAAGAATTTTTGAAGACGATGAAAATATCGACCCACCGGGAAATGTGGTTTCTGCAATGAACTCAGAAACTGAAAAAAAACCAGTGATTCAGGATGAAACTGTAGAAAAAAAAGATTAATCCTTTAAGATAATTCATTTAAATTAGTATTTTCGTCAATTCTCATGATTTATGAGTATGTGGAAAAAAATTAAACAGTTTTTATCGCCTCAAACCGAAGAAAAGGAAGACGAGGATACTGAATTGGAATTTGTCACTTTCAAAACCCAAGAACCCATCGATGTTTTGTTTACAAAAAACTTTGTGGCAGGCGGTGGCTTCTTTTTCTATTGCAGCAACGAGCAAGAAGTTTTGGAGAATTTAAAATACATAAGTGACAATGAACAAATCGATGAAGTACTTTGTTTCGATAGTAAATTGATATCTCTCCTGGGAAGATCCAACATAAAACATACAGCTTCTTCTACCGCAAAATCCGATTTTGCTATGATTGAATGCGAATATCTCGTCGCTTTCGATGGAGCGATTATGCTTTCTTCTCATCAAACAAATGGCAGAAAACAAGAGGACTTACCTCAAAATATCATCGTTTACGCCTCACCTTCTCAATTGGTTTCCAATATCAGTGAAGCTTTGCAGCGATTAAAGTCCAGCAAGGGAGATAATATCCCAACGGGGATAACTTCAATCAGAGGAAAGAACATGCACAATGTAGATGCCTCCTCCACTGCCAAAAATATTTATTTGTTTTTGGTTGAACAGGTTTAAGAAATTTAGAAATGAAAGATTTATTGCCCCGCATTGTTTTTGGTTCTTTGTACATAGGGCTGATTGTTTTTGCCACTACTTCAGGACCTTGGGTTTTTGCCGGCTTAATGGCTTTGCTTTTCCTTCTTTGTTTTATTGAATTTATTTCCATTACAGAATTAACGGATAAAATTTACATTGCACTTGCTTTTCTCGGATCTGCCGGTGTTTTTTATTTCTTTTCCGATTATTTATTTCAACAACAAACTGCTTTTGTACCGGAATCCTTGAGTTTCGCCGGACCGATTCTCTTCATACTCGCATGCTATACCATTTTGTTTTCGAGCAATGAACTATATATTGAATTTGGAAAAGCGACCATCAGTGTCATTTATTTAGCGGTTCCTTTTTCGTTGGCACTTACTATTCCCCAAACAGAATACGTATTGGGAAAAGAAGTAATTACCCATGAAATTCTTTTTATTTTCATCCTGATTTGGGTAAGTGACATCATGGCTTATGTGATAGGAAGTCTTTGGGGCAAACATAAATTAGCCCCTCGAATTTCCGGTGGAAAATCCTGGGAAGGCGCCATTGGGGGATTTGTATTTACGGTTTTCGCTGGATACTTATTAGAATATTTTATCGTGACGGAAACTAAAATTAACTGGTGGATCATCGGACTTATCGTGGGAATTGCTGCGCCGATCGGTGATTTGGTAGAATCCAAACTAAAACGAATGTTCAATGCCAAAGACAGTGGGAAACTAATTCCCGGACACGGCGGCTTTTTAGATAGACTAGATAGCTTTATATTTGTCATACCCATAGTATATTTATATCTTTTAATATCAAACATTTTATAATCACTAATCCAATTTGAACCTAAGATTTAGAAGGTAATAATTTAATTTGAATCAGATGAAACTGCACAAAGAAGGACGCATTATTTTAATTGGATTTTTTATTTTATTCTTGGCTCTAAGTATTCTAATTTCTCTCTACTTACCGGCTTATTTCATTTGGTTGCTGATTCTTCCTATTTGGGTTTTATATGGTTTGATTGTTTGGTTTTTCAGAAATCCTGAACGAATTGGAGAATTCTCACCACAAGACATCATTGCACCTGTAGATGGGAAAGTAGTGGTGATTGAAGAAGTAGAAGAAAATGAATTTATAAAAGGAAAATGCATTCAACTTTCGATTTTCATGTCACCATTGAACGTGCATGTAACTCGATATCCGGTTTCTGGAAAAGTTATTTATACGAAATACCATAAAGGAAAGTTCATGGTGGCTTTTCATCCGAAATCTTCTGAATTAAACGAACGCACTACGGTGGTGGTGGAAACAGAAAACAATCAAAAGATTTTGTTTCGGCAGATAGCCGGAGCAGTTGCCAGAAGGATTGTGATGTATGCGAAAGATGGTGATAAGGCAGATGCTGGTAAAGAATATGGATTTATTAAATTTGGATCGCGATTGGATTTATTTCTTCCAATTGGAACCCAGATTCTGGTTGAAAAAGGAGATAAAACTCGTGGAGGTATCCAAAAAATTGCGGAATTAAACTAATTTTGTAAAATAATTCAGTTAATCAAAGAAATTTAAAATAGTATGAAAAAATTAGGACTTTTAATAGTAGCAAGCTTTTTGTTTGTAGCTTGTGACTCGACTCCCAAAGGCAATAAAGCGATTTACCCAGAAACTTACGATGAGATTGCAGAAGAGGTAGTTGAGGAAGAAGGGCAAACAGCAGAAGAAGTGGAAACAGAAGATTCTGTTTCAGAAGTAAACGATACCTTGAGCACCGCTCCTGCTCCGGTAGAAACCAATGAGGAATCAACGGAATCTACAGAATAATATTTATTGAGAATTAAATTTTATGGAATTAAATCCGTCCGGTTTTTGGACGGATTTTTTGTATAACAGTTTTTCACTTTCCTTAGAAACAAATTAATTTTGAACTCAATTAATATCAATTTCGCCGTTTAGGGTTGTTTTCTATAACTCAGGCTTTGTGAATTCCCTTAACTTCTGTGAGACTTTTAATCTCAAAAAACAGAAAATGATATGTTTAGACTATAAATTTAAATGCATAGGAAATACTATAAATTAAGAATACTTGATTCATAAATCTTATTAGTTTCGTACTTTTGCGACCGTAAAGTTCTTTTCAGATCAGAAAAACCGATCCGTAAACTCCAAATTAGGGCTGTTCTTTTTTCACAAAAAGATACTATTGGAAGAGAATTTCACATCAGTCAGCCCTAAAAACAGAATAAACAATGCTTCTGTATTCACTTAAGAATTGGAGCAATAATTACTTAGAAATCACAAATGATTACATTTAAAAATCTGGGATTAATCGATCCCATTCAAAAAGCGGTGGAAGAACTTGGATACGAAAATCCTACTCCCATTCAGCAAGAATCCATTCCACAAGTTTTATCAGGAAAGGATTTATTGGGTTGTGCCCAAACCGGAACCGGAAAAACCGCAGCCTTTGCCATCCCTATTCTTCAACTTTTGGAAAATGGAAAAAACAAAAACAATAAAAAATCCATCAAAGCATTGATCGTAACGCCCACGCGTGAACTGGCGATTCAGATCGATGAGAGTTTTGCCGAATACGGAAAACATCTTTCCCTGAAACATGCGGTTATTTTTGGAGGTGTCAAACAAACGCCTCAGGTTGGAAGACTACGAAATGGAGTGGATATTTTGGTGGCTACGCCCGGACGATTGCTAGATCTAATTGGGCAAAATATTATTTCCTTACGAGATATCGAATATTTTGTACTGGATGAAGCTGACCGAATGCTCGACATGGGATTCATTCACGACATAAAAAAATTATTGAAAATTCTGCCGCCAAAAAGACAATCTCTTTTCTTTTCGGCCACCATGCCCAAACCCATCCAGGAATTGGCCAATTCCATTTTAAATCAACCTGTAAAAGTCGAAGTTACACCAGAGTCCACGACTGCTGAAACCATTCAACAAGCTATTTATTATGTAGATAAAGTCAATAAAATCAAACTTTTACATCATTTACTTCAAGAAGAAATCAAAGAAAGTGTCTTGGTTTTCACACGAACGAAATATGGCGCAGACAAATTGGTCAGAGCTTTGGGTAAATTAAAAGTGACAGCTGCAGCAATTCATGGAAATAAGACTCAGAATGCGCGTCAGAATGCTTTGAATAATTTCAAAAATAAAAAAATAAAAGTGCTTGTTGCAACAGACATTGCCGCACGAGGAATCGATATTGATTTATTGAAATACGTAGTAAATTTTGAAATTCCCAATATACCGGAAACTTATGTTCATAGGATTGGTCGTGGCGGGCGGGCCGGAGCCGAAGGTATAGCCATTTCGCTTTGTGACACTGATGAGAAATCCTATGTGAAAGATATTGAAAAAACCATCGGCATGAAAATCCCTAAAGCAGAAAAAAATCCTTTTCCGATGGAAAACTTCGAATTATCACCACCCAAACAAAAACAACCGCGCCCAAAAAGAACAGAAAAAAACAAAACCGCCAAAAAATCAAATTTTAAGCATTTTCGAAAAGGAAAAAATACCTAGCCCTAGCTATTTTAGATTCGAGTAAAGTTTGATATTTTTGTCTTCTGTTTCAAACATCAGTTTCGGTGAATGAATCAGAAGTCATAAATCACCAATTTGCAACCCTTTTTACTTTAATCATCCTTACTATGAAAATTTTCAGAGACCCGTTTTTCTACGGGTTTTTTCAATTTATACTGTTTATTATTTCTAACTTTGTTTGCCTTATAACAAACTAAACGATGAAATTTTTATATTTTTTAATCTTATTAATCAGTCAATACCAAATGGAAAATCCTTTGTTAGAGAAATTCGATACGCCTTTTGAGTCCGTTCCTTTCAGTCAGATAAAAAACGAGCATTATCTTCCCGCTTTTCAAATTGCCATCGAAAATGCCAAACAGGAAATCGATGCGATTTGCCAAAATTCGGAAACGCCTAATTTTGAGAATACAATTTTGGCGCTTGAAACTTCAGGCGAACAACTCAGTCGGGTTTCTTCCATTTTTTTCAATATGAATTCGGCTGAAACCAATCCTGAAATTCAAAAAATCGCACAGGAAGTTTCACCGATGCTATCGGAATTCAGTAACGACATACGTCTGAATCCAGTTTTGTTTCAACGTGTGAAAACGGTTTATGACCAAAAAGACAAATTGAATCTGAATGCGGAACAATTAAGATTACTCGATAAATCCTATAAAAACTTTAGCCGAAACGGCGCAAATTTAAGCGAAGCGAAAAAAGAAAAATTAAGAGCTATCGACAAAGAACTAGCGAGTTTATCGGTTCAATTCGGACAAAATGCACTGGCTGAAACCAATGCTTATTCAAAAAACATAACCAATAAATCCGATCTAAAAGGCCTTCCGGATTATGTCATCGCTGAAGCAAAAGCCGAAGCCGAAAAAAGAAATCAAGAAGGCTGGACTTTCACCTTGCAAATTCCGAGTTATCTTCCGCTTATGACCTATGCGGAAAATCGGGATTTGCGCAAGGAACTTTATATGGCTTATTCGCGAAAAGCTTTTCAGGACAATGAATACAACAACGAAAAAAATGTAATGCGAATTGCAGAACTTCGCTTGGAACGCGCTAACTTATTGGGTTACAACACCCATGCTGATTTTGTTTTGGAAGAAAGAATGGCCAAAACACCTGAAACCGTCAAAGATTTTCTGGATGATTTATTGAAAAAATCCAAGTCATTCGGACTGAAAGATGTTCAGCTTTTACAGGATTATGCCCAATCCAAGGACGGAATTTCTCAGTTGGAAAGATGGGATCATGCTTATTATGCTGAAAAAGTAAAACAGGAAAAATTCAGTCTTTCGGAAGATGAATTAAAACCTTATTTCCAATTGGACAAAGTTGTAGGAGGTGCATTTCAGGTAGCCGAAAAATTATTTGGAATTCAATTTAAACTTCGAAATGACATCGACAAATACCACGAAGATGTGAATGTTTACGAAGTTCTGGACGATAAGGGAAATCATCTGGCACTTTTCTATACGGACTTTTTTCCGCGTGAAGGAAAACGTGCCGGTGCTTGGATGACCGATTTCCGCGGACAGTCCAACATCAACGGAAAAATGCAAAGACCGCATGTTTCCATCGTTTGTAATTTCACAAAACCAACCGCCGATGCTCCTTCCCTATTGACATTTAGCGAAGTGACAACTTTGTTCCACGAATTTGGCCATGCTTTGCACGGAATGCTCGCCAACAGTACGTATGAAAGCCTTTCTGGAACCAATGTTTTGTATGATTTCGTTGAACTTCCTTCGCAGTTCATGGAGAACTTCTGTTACGAACCCGAAGTGCTGGAATTATTTGCACAGCATTATAAAACCGGAGAAACCATTCCGCAGGAATTGATTCAGAAAGTGAGAAATGCTTCGAATTATATGGAAGGCTATCAAACGGTTCGTCAATTGAGTTTCGGTTTACTGGACATGGCTTGGCATGGAGAAAATCCTTTGAAAGTCAATTCGGTAGAAACTTATGAAAACCAAGCATTTGAACCTACGAATGTTTATCCTCCGGTTTCAGGCACCAATATGAGCGTTTCTTTTTCGCATATTTTCAACGGTGGTTATTCGTCGGGATATTATTCGTACAAATGGTCGGAAGTTTTGGATGCCGATGCTTTTTCTTATTTCAAGGAAAACGGAATTTTCAATCCAGAAGTGGCAAAAAAATTCAAGACTTTACTGGAAAAAGGCGGCAGTGTAGATCCGATGGATTTGTATGTGGAGTTCCGAGGACAGAAGCCAAGCAACGATGCTTTGATGAAACGTGCAGGCTTTTTAGATTGACGTTTTAGGTGGAGTTTTGTAACAAATCTTATTAATTTTCTACCTATGATAAAACCAAAATCATGCTCAATAATTCAAAGCTTCAGGCTTTTCTTGCCATCGCACCGATACTACTATTTGCATTAATTTTCGTCGGTTATATGGTTTTTGTTTTCTCGATGATTACTCAAGCTGAGAATTTTGATGGAAATGCTGAAGTGGCAAATGAGACGCCTATGGAGTTATTTGTCGGATTTGGATTTTTCTTTGTGATGATTATGCTTACTGCTTTAATTTCGATTTTCAGTTTGATTTATTACATATTACACGTCACTAAAAACCCAAATTTTGAAACTGACAATAGTAATATGCGTATTGTCTGGATTTTGATTATTCTATTTGCCAATGGTTTAGGTGGTTTTATTTATTGGCTGGCTGAAATCAAAAGCAAAAATTCTCGTCCTTATATTTCAAATTAGTTTTTTAAATTTTTAACATGAAATTTCTTATCACTTCTATTTTTTTATTGAGTTTTTTGAATTTGAATGCACAGTTCAATTCAGCCCAACTCGATCAATTCTTTGATGCTCTGGAAACAAATGATAAGTTCAACGGAAGCATTGCTATTTCGGAAAATGGTAAAATCATTTACGAACGAAGTTTGGGTTTTGCTGATTATGACAGTCAAAAGAAAAACGACGCTCAAACCTTGTATAGAATTGGTTCGATTACCAAAACTTTCACCGCAGCTTTGACCTTATTGGCTGTTGATGAAGGAAAATTAGACTTGAATCAATCCATTGACAGTTTTTTTCCCAAATTAAAAAATGCTGATAAAATTACGCTCAAGCAATTATTGAATCACCACAGCGGAATTTACAGTATCACAGACGACCCGAAATATTTGGACTGGCATACAAAGGCACATTCAAGAGCTGAAATGCTCGATAAGATTTATAACTATGAGCCGGCATTTGAGCCTGGAAGTCGTGGTGAATATAGCAATTCCAATTATGTTTTGTTGACAATAATTCTCGAAAAAGTATATGGAAAATCATTTGCTGAAATTTTGAATGAGAAAATCGCTCAACCCTTGGAGTTGAAAAATACTCGATTTGGTGGGAAAATTGATTTAAATAATAAGGAATCGAATTCCTATTCATTTCAAAGAGAATGGGTTAAAAAATCTGAAACCGATTCCTCGATTAGTTTGGGTGCCGGTGGGATTATTTCTACACCTGCGGACATCATCCATTTTGGTGAAGCTTTGTTTTCTGGTAAAATCATCTCCGAAAATAGTCTGAAAGAAATGACAAGTTTCACAAACGATTATGGTTTAGGACTTTTTGAAATTCCTTTTTACAACAAAAAAGGATGGGGTCATACCGGTGGGATTGATGGTTTTAGTTCAATTTGGGCTTATTTTCCCAACGAAAATGTATCTGTAGCCTTGACTTCTAACGGAACAAATTACAGCAACAACAATATAGTTATCGCAGCTCTTAGTGCTGTTTTCAATCAAGAATTTGAGATTCCTGAATTTGCATCATCGAACGCGGATGTAGCGCCTGGTTACCATGGAACTTTTTCCAATTCTCAGATTGGCTTGGACATTCAAATCACAGAAAACGAAGGTCAGTATATTGCGCAAGCAACGGGGCAATTCCCTTTTCCTTTGGAAAAAGTAGATGAGTTTACTTTTAAATTTGATTTGGGTGGAATCCAATTAAAATTCTCAGAAGATTTAAAATCTTTCATGCTTTTGCAGGGCGGTGGTGAATTTCTTTTTGAGAAAATTAAGTAAAATGAAAAAACCTCTGACGAAATTTCGTTCGCCCGAGGTTTAAGAAAAAAGTGGAATTTTTGATTCGGAGGCTTCTTTGCCTCCGAACTTATTTTATCATATTTTCGGAAATCAAAGTTCTAATTATATAGATGCAAACTCGTCAGAAAAGGTTGGATAGCGAAAAAAAAAGCCGGAACAAGTCCGACTTATGTAAAATATAAAATTATGAAAAAGTTTATTTTTTAATTGGGAATTCTAAGTTAGATACGATGGTAATTTCACTTCCTACAACTGCTGCAGGGAAGTCCGTTCCTACACCGAAGTCATTTTTATTT